>Ga0068863_100000571_pt1 | contig 37496 bp, 23 predicted proteins | sample KBSSwiS62_FD_66596 | JGI IMG/M metagenome (GOLD analysis project Ga0068863, IMG submission 66596) | Switchgrass rhizosphere microbial communities from Kellogg Biological Station, Michigan, USA - KBS Switchgrass S6-2 | ecosystem: Host-associated > Plants > Roots > Rhizosphere > Soil ... | reverse complement strand
GGAACTTTTCCGATTTGCGTTAACCGGGACCTAAGGCTCTTTCAAGACAATTCCCGCTACAATTGCCACGAAATATGTCGATAGAGCAGGCATAGCACCGGACCTGTTTGCGCCGCATAAGCTGCAGTATGCTGCTACTCGAAACAGAGGTGGGACATGTCACGGATCGCTGTTCAATATTGCGCGTATTGAATATCAGGATTGCACGCCGTCCGTGTGGCGGCGCAGCTTCGTCGTGAGCTACAGGTCGATGTGGAGATGGTTCGCGGTCAGTACGGCGAATTCAAAGTCCTTGTGGACGGGGATACCGTCATAGACGGAGGCGCGGCGGCCTTTCTGGGCGTGCTCCCCTCACGAAGGAAGATCTTGGCAGCGGTAAAGACTCGTTTGTCGTCGTGAGCCATCCTCAGGCCACGATTCGCTCTAACCACATGATGTCCGGTAATTCGTTTACCAGGACCTTGCGAGGTTTTGCGCAACGGGAACGAAGTGTTTAACGTTCTGCGAGGCATTCAAATCTCAGCGGTGTCCCTGTCCGCCAGATTTGACGTGTTTGGGCCGGTTATTGGATTTGTATTTTTCGGGGGGCGCCTCACTTCGGCATAACCTCGCGTGCCAGATGACTCGCAATCACTTCGCGGACATCATTTAACTTTTTTGCAGATTCCAGCGCCGCATCCCTCGACCCAAAGTGCTTGGCGACGATAGTGGCTCCTTTGGTGGCTAGCTGGTCAAGCGCCGCGTAGTTTGGATAGGAAATCGATATGGCTACGTCCCAATCGCCCGGATGGTCCGTCACTGGGTTCGTAAACGCCTTGTAGTCGGAAATGAATCCCGCTTTTTTGAACTCCTCGAAAATCGGCTTAGTATGCTCACGGAAGTCCTTCCAGAACGCGTCTCCCTGTCCAGGCTTGACGTGGTAATAAGTCACGCGCCACACAGGCCCTGGATCGAAGTTGGGATTTTGCGCAAACACGGGAAACGCAGGAAGTAAAACAGTGATGAATACCATGGTCAGCAGAACTTTCCTCATGGTGCCTCCTCAGATATTTTTCGACGGATTGAACTAGATCTAGATGGGATACTCCGCGGGATAGGACGCGAATCTATCACCCGGTTCTATTCACGTCAATCCTGCAGCGGCGTCACAAAAGCCCGTTGTTCTCTCAGGGGCCTAGCTCCCTGTAAGTCGCATAACCGGTCAACCCCGCAAGGGAACCTTTCCGATTTGCGCGTTTACAAGGACCTTTGGCAGCGACGATTAGCGAAAAGCCCTTGGCTATGCCTATTTAAACCGGCGAACCAGGCAATCTTCGATGCTCTCTACAGTTGTCTCCCATTCGGAAATCTTTGAACCTTCGGCACCCACGATTTTCCGCTCTTTAATTGATTCCCATGGACGTTGCAGGGAAAACTGGAGGTCTAGTGGGCCGGAGGACACCAGTTGGTCTTGCATATATACAGAATCGCCTTTACGGTAAAGCATGCGCAGGTGGTTCTGGATGTATACCGAGTCGCCTTCGCGGTAGAGGGGCCACCACCACAAAGAATTTCCCGAAGACAGATTGGGTTCTACGTAGTCTGTAATCAGTGCGGTGGGAGTCGAACCTGTCACAATTTTTCTAAGAGCCGATTCCCATTGTTTCTCGTATTGCTCAGCACTCCAGCACACAACCCTTGCAACGAACCGTTCGCGGAACGCGCCGATACGTATCTCTCCCCACACAGCCTTAGAATCGGGGTCCTCCGTTACTATCTCTCCCGTTAAATGAATGTCGAACATCGCCTCAAGCGCCTCTCGCATCGTCTGCCGCGATTCGGTGGACGTTTTATCACAATTTTGGGCAAGCTCCTGAGTCGCATTACCGGGTGCGCCGTGAAAAGGTGGTGGTCCGCAGCGGGAGTAACCCGCCCGGGAACTGGTTCGCTCCACCCGGTAGCAATCCGAGCAGCAGTGGAGGCAACGAGACTGCTGAGGCCTCTGGTGCAGAGAGTCGCAAGGCGACTTGGCGAGCGCGCAGGCCGTAACGTGAGTAAACGCTGAGCAGGCCAAGAGTAATATTTAAGCATCATATTATCGTCGCTCGCATCAGTTGAAGCAATCGCAGAAGCAGGGAAATACAGTTCAGGCTAAGTGTTTGAAAATGCTGCGAAGGGCCGAAATCCGGTTCAAAATCGGCAAGAGTGGCCGACCAAAACATCTCGCGTGTTTTCTGCAGCATATTGAAAGCGCCGTTCACCTCACACCCCATCTGTGGAATTCTGGCAGACAGGAGGTCTGGATCCTCAAGTCGTTTACTTTCCGAGAGTTCGCCACATGACGAATTTGCAAAAACATGAGGAGGCAGGAGTGCTATACGGAAAGTATTGAACGGAGGGAAGTTAAGCGCGCACTATTTAGCAGGTACGGGGGAAATTCAGGGGATCACTCTCCCCTGTGGCATACAAATTCGGATGTTTGTGGGTTGGCGGAAATCATTGAAAGAGAAGAGAGTCTAGTTGCACGGCCTGATTTGAACCGACGCAAATACTTCCCCAAGGCCATGACAACGGTCACCCTTAGCCGTTGTCCTGAGAACTCCGCAAGCCGTGCAACTAGTGGCAACCAGATAAATTTCTGTTGGCGCGCGCGCATCCAAAGTTCCGCTTCGTAAGCACAGGGACTACAGATGTTTAGAGGAACCTTTCAGAACGTAACGACTCGAAAATTCAAGCCGGAGTTTTCCACCGAAACGGCTTAGCAAATTCCCGATTCCACACGCTGTTGTTCGGAATCAATAGGTTGCGTTCGGACAAGATGCCCCATTCTTGTGCAAGGAGCCACTGATTGGAATCATTTGTACAAGTATTGTGCAACCAACAATGCGACGGTTTTCGCACCCTCTGGCTCGACACCTAATGCAGACCGTGAAAGAAAATCGGATAGAAAATTGGGAGCGATTTCCTTTTCTCGATTTCACCTACGCCAATCTCGAATCATAGCTGCTGCTCAAGGTAGCACGTTCTATAAGACGTCGCTGCCTCACAGGGGGGCTTCTCGGCATTCGCCCGTCGGAGTAATATCAAGAGGTGAAGTTCAGCCGCGCTTTCGCTCTTTTGGTCGCTCTCCTCACAGCGATATCTCCGCTGCTCGCTTGCCTACCCAATTCCGCAATGACGCCCGCGGAAATGGAATGCTGCAAGAAGATGGCGGGAAATTGCGACATGGGGGGCGGCAACCACAAATGCTGTGACATGACGGCAAATCATTCGGCGCCCGCCGCAGCCGTAACGCAGAATTCCACGCCACACGCCTTCATTCCATGCGTGCTTTCTGGCGTGGTCGACACTGAAGCTACTTTGCCTCAGTACGTCGAACGAATCCGCGCTTCGCTCATTCAAATGACATCGTCTCCTCCTGGCTCGCCTACCATTCTCCGAATCTGATCCCTTCCGTTCGGTTTCTCTAAACGAATTGGTGTGCCGACGCGTGTTCAAGCGTGCGTCCGGAGGGAATTATGACGCGACTGTTTTCGTTCTTGTTTTGTTTGCTTGTGCCGCTAGGCGCATGGGCGGACGGCCATGGACCTGTCTTTGGACTCGCGACGCCCACGAATTCGCAAGGTGAATGGAGCTTCGACACCGGAGTCTTCGGCAGGGCCAACGACTTTGGCTCGCAAGCCTCGTTCCGGGAATTGGTCGGGTACGGCTTTACGCCACACGTCACGCTCTTTTTGACCGCACCCGCCCTTGCCGGAAACCTGCAGCTCACTCCAACGCGCATCCAGCCCGGCGCGGACTTCGATGCCACCGTGAAGTGGCGCTTTCAGCATCGCGCCACCAAAATTGGCACACGGATCGAGTCCACGCTATTCGCCGGCGTGGCTGCGCCTGGTCCGCAATCGGGGTTTCGCAATCTCATCACGACGAACGCGCCCGGTACGATGTTCGGAGCTGTCACCGGTATGGCGTCGCGCAGCCACTACATTTGGCTTGGGACGACCTTCACCAATTTCTACGAAAACTCCGGGTCGAAACGGCCGGATGTCTTCGTCTACAGCCTCGTCTACGGCTACCGGCCTCCGAAATGGCGCCGACCGTCGGACAAATGGGATTGGCGGCTCTTCGCGGAACTTGTCGGCGAGCATTCTGACCGTTTTGTGCAGAGAGGAATCGCGCTCCCGGAGACCCAGGCGCATCAGCTTTTCCTGGGCCCTTCGCTTCTGGGCATTCACAAGAACTACACCATCAGTTTCGGGGCCCAGGCGCCAATCTACCAGAGCGTTGGCTCCATCTATCCGCGCGAGCGTGTGCGGTTCGCTGTGAATTTTAGCTACTTGCTCTTTCAACATTCCCATTAGGAGAAATCGCCGTGCAACGATTCGCTATTGTTCTGCTGTTCGTACTATTCGCAATGCCCCTGCGTGCGGAAATCCGTTCCATCGATATCACCATCTTCGGCATGGATTGAGAGGTCTGTGCACACGCCGTGCGCGTGTCCCTCATGTCGGTGAATGGAGTCGCGGCGGTCGAGGTCAGCTTGGAAAAGGGTGTGGCCGCAGTGAAGCTGAAGCCCGGAAACTCGGTCACGCTCCAGCAACTACAGAATGCGATCACGAAGAACGGATTCACGATGAAGCAGTCGCACATCATCGCAGCGGGAAAAGTGATTCGGGCTGGCAGCGGCGCAAAATTTCAGATCTCCGGATCAAACGAAACACTCGCCCTTGTTCCGGAATCGCATCTAGTTTCCGCCCCGTCCGCGACTGCGGCGATGGCAATCGTGGATGGAACAATTCCCGAAGCGGTGAAAGGCAAAACTCCGGAATTCATCCGCTATCGCTCTCTGAGCGAGGAGAAACAAGAATGAGCGCTCTGGGTGGTAAGAGTTCTTCGGCGGTTTTGAGCTATTTCTCGTTGTTCACATCTCTGGGAACGTTGCTGTGCTGCGCGTTGCCTTCTCTACTCGTGCTTGCGGGACTCGGCGCATCCGTCGCGTCCCTGCTTTCCGCCGCTCCCTGGCTCGTCAGCCTCTCGCACCACAAACCGTGGACGTTTGGAATTTCCGGAGTGCTGATCGCTGCAAGTTTTGTGAACATGTATTACATCGCGCCGCGCTTGCAGAAGCGGGCTTGTTCACCGGTGAGCCCTGACGTCTGCGATGTAACTTCACGATTTAGCAGGGTGCTCCTCTGGATTTCGGCAATCATCTACGCTGCAGGATTTTTCGTGGCGTTCTTTCTTGGGCCCATTCTAACGAGACTCGACCGGCCGTGAACACACCGTCAGGAGGGGCTTTCATCTTGAGCGATTCCCGTGCAAACAGTCGGCACACGCTCGGCCTCGCACTCCGTCGAATCCTTCCTTCGCAACAATGGGAACCATGATCAGAGCCGCAAGCGGGTCGGCCCACCACCAGCCGAGGAAAGCGTTCAGCAGCAAGCCGGCCAACAGAATGGCCGACAGATAGGTGCAAAATTCTGTTTGTTTTGCGTCCGCATGCATGGCGGCGCTGTCTAACGCACGGCCCACTCTTCGTTTTGCTCTGGAAAGCAAAGGCATCACCACCAACGAGACGCATGCTAGAACGATTCCCCCAATGCTGGCTTCAGGCGGTCGCTTGGACCACAAATCTGAAATCGAATCGTAGGCGACGTAAGCGGCGAGCAGCAGAAAGCACGTCCCAACAAGTTTTAGGGCGAGCTTCTCGTTCGTCTCCCTGCGGTGCCTATCCGAATCAACCGACATTCGCCAGAGCAAGATGGATCCAGACGTCACTTCGATGAAGCTATCGATTCCAAAGCCCAATAGCGAAATGCTTCCCGCAAAGACGCCCGCAACGACCGCCACTAAACCTTCGAGCGTATTCCAAACAACCGTGAAGTATTCGAGTTGTCGGCCGCGCAGTACTGCGGCAGGGCGTTCCAACATGTCAATGGTGGCCATAACCAACAGTCTACCCTTACGTTGGGTTGAGTTCCGAAAACGCCCTTAGTTCAGCTTGTGGCTGGCCGGAGACCAGCGACGACCGCTGCCACACAATGCGCATAGAGCCTAAGAGTGCCTGGTTGCGGTAAGAGTAGGTTCGCCATGGATGCAAAATCACATTGGGAAAAGATTTATAAGACAAAAACGGCGGATACCGTCAGCTGGTACCTGCCACATCTGGAAACGTCCCTCGCCCTTATCGCGCGAAGCGGTACGGGTCTTTCTTCCTCAATCATTGATGTCGGCGGTGGCGAATCCACGCTGGTCGACGACCTTGTCAAACGTGGATATCAGAACGTCACCGTACTCGATATTTCTGAGACTGCGATCAACGTCTCGAAACAACGCATTGGAGAAGCTGCCAACAAGGTTCATTGGCTTGTGGCCGACGTCCTCGCCGCGGAATTGAAGCCCAGTGCGTATGATGGATGTTTGGCATGCTGTTCGATTTCATCGAAGAGATGCACAAAAAGGGCGAGCCATTGGAGCGCGCGCGGGTGGACGCGGGAATCATGCGGCTTCGGCCAGTGATGATCACCGTCGACGGTTTTAGGTCTCTTTCCGTTGGCGCTCCACGGTGGACCGCTGTGGAAGCCGCCGTGTTATTCGCAAATCGGCGGCCTCGGCGTGACCACGTTCATCACCTTACTGCTTGTCCCGGTGCTCTACGCCATTTTCGTGCTTGATCCGAAGTGGGTAAAGTGGCAATCAGTGGCAGAACACGCGAGCTCCGAGCAGAAGCTTAGCTGAAGGACATTGAACAGACCATGTCAGTACCAGGAGTAAACCAAGAGCATGGCCGCGAGGGGTGGCGAGCGGGAAAATTTCTCTACCTTTTCCTGGCGCCTGAATCCAGAAGAGATCAGTTCAACCAAGGCAGAAATCTAGCCGCACTGGAGGCTTGAATGGACACGGACGTGCTTATTGTGGGGGCTGGTCCAACCGGGCTGATGCTTGCGAACCAACTGGTTCGCCGTGGCGTACGTACACTTATCATTGACCGGCATGCTGGACCGTCGCTTGAGACGCGGGCGCTGGGAGTCCAGGCGCGCACTCTGGAAATTTACTCGCATCTCGGCATCGTGGACCGCGCGCTCGAACTCGGCAAGCGCGGAACGGGCGGAAACATCTGGGCCGACGGTGAGCATCGAGCACGAGTCGGTCTTAGTGATGCGGGCGAGAGAGTAACTCCTTATCCGTACGTTCTGCTCCTCGGCCAGGACGATAATGAACGCATCATGGGTGAACACCTCCGCGAATTGGGCGGCTCCGTCCAATGGAGCACTGAGTTGCTCAGCCTTACGCAGCAAGACGGTTACGTCAGTGCCGTGCTCAAGATGCCCGATAGCTCGCGGCACAGCATCCAAGCTGCGTGGGTCGCAGGCTGCGATGGCGCGCGCAGCGTTGTTCGAGAATCGACTGGCATCACTTTTGCCGGCGCCGCCTATGAGCACGTCTTTTTCGTCGCTGATGTGGAGATGACCGGAAGCATGGTTCCCGACGAGGTAAACGTCTACCTGTTTAAGAACGGATTTCATCTCTTGTTTCCGATGCGCGGAAAGGATCATTGGCGAATCGCTGGCATCCTGCCGCAGGCCTTGCGGGACAGGCCAGACTTGAAATTTGATGCGGTTATCCCATCCCTGCGCACTGACGCGGGAGGAGGATTCTCGATCAAGTCCTGCACCTGGTTTTCTACCTACCGCATTCATCACCGTCGAGCCGTGCGCTTTCGCGACCGCCGTTGTTTTTTGCTAGGCGACGCCGCGCATGTCCACAGTCCGGTAGGCGCACAAGGCATGAACACGGGTTTGCAGGATGCCTACAATCTGGCCTGGAAGCTGGCCCTCGTGGTCCAGAACCGCGCCAAGTCGGAGTTGCTCGATTCTTACGAACAAGAGCGCATCCCCGTCGCGCAGGCTTTGCTTGACGGCACCGACCGCGCGTTCCGGCTCGTGGTTTCGGACAACTGGTTTGCCGGAATGTTGCGCACCAAGATCCTCGCGCGCGTTGCCGCCTTCGCCGCAAACCGCAAGGCCATGCAGAGAAAGGCGTTTCGCACCATCTCACAAACCGGCATCCGATATCGAATGAGCGCCTTGTCAAAATCCTTGCACGCTTTGCCGGAAACAGCACCGCAAGCCGGAGATCGCTTCCCCTGGCTACGCCTCAAACTCACCGCCGGCGGACCGTTTGAAGATCTCTTCCAGAAGCTCAGCGACACCCACTTCAATCTAATCTTGATTGGCCAGCCCGCGGTTCCCGACGCCGTCCTCGGTTTCGGCGATCTCTTACGCGTCTATAGTGTTCCCAACGATCCCGCCAACGATCAGGAACTGCAGCGCGCGCAAATTCCTCTGCCGTCCTTCTTCCTCGTCCGCCCCGATGGATACATCGGCCTTTGTGACACGCGCTTGGACGCTAGTAGCACCCGGGATTACCTCTCCCAGAACTTGTGCCTTTCAACCTGACGCGGCTTGAGTGTCGTCAGGCTCGCGGATGGCCTTCGTATCTACTGGTCCTTGCCGGCGAGACGATCCCGTGATGCAGCTTCAGCCGCGCGCGGCACTGGCAGAATTACTCCTTCCGCCGTCAGCTTCCGTATCATTTCGTCGTCCGTACCCAACAGTTCCTTTAGCGCCGTCGGAGTATCTTGCCCCAGCAGCGGTGCGGCGCTCGAAGGCCTGCCCGGCGTTTCCGACATTTTGATCGGCGAACCCGTGACCTGATGTGTGCCCGCCGTTGCATGCTCTATCCACGGAAACATTTGGCGAACCGCAGCCTGCGGATGTTCCACCACCTCCGCAAAATTCAGCACCAGCGAACTCGGAATTCCGGAGTCGCTCAATACGCGAATCCACTCTGCCGCAGTACGCGTGCGAAAAATGTCCGCCAGCTTTCTCTCCAACTCCTGCCGATTCTGGATACGCAGGGCGTTAATCGCATAGTCCGGATCCGCCCGTAACTCCGGGTGCCCTATCGCGTCGCAAAACGCCGCCCAGAGCTTTTCGCTGCCCACTGCAATGGAAAATACCCGGTCGTTCGCGGGAAACACGCGGTACGGAACCACCGTCGGAAACGCCGTCCCCATCGGCTCCGGCGTCACGCCCGAACCCAGATGCGACATGTAGTTGGAGCTCATCGCCGAAATCATGCTGTCGAACATGGAAACGTCGATATATTGCCCAATGCTCGTGCGATTGCGATATTGCAGCGCCATCAAAATGCTGATCGTCGCAAACAATCCCGCATTGATGTCGGCCACCGCGTATCCGCTGCGAACCTGTTCGCCTTCTTCCGTGCCGGTGATGCTCATGAACCCGCTAGAGCATTCCACAATCAAATCCATCGCCGCTTCGTCGCGCGACGGCCCATTCTGCCCATATCCCGAAATCGAGCAGTACACCAACTTCGGATTTCGCGTCCTCACCATCTCGTATCCAAGCCCGATCCGCTCCATCGTGCCCGGACGAAAATTTTCCACTAGCACATCCATCCGCTCGATCAGTCCCAGACACAACTCAATTCCCTTCGCCTGCTTCAAATCAATCGAAATGCCGCGCTTCCCGCGATTCAATCCCAAAAAAAACGACGCCTCGCCTCCCGCGAAGGGCGGTCCCCACCCGCGGCTCAACTCGCCTCCATGCGGCGACTCCAGCTTGTACACTTCGGCTCCGCAGTCCGCCATCATCAATGTGCAATACGGCCCTGCCAGCGCGTGCGAAAAATCCAGCACCCGCAAGCCCGCCAGCGCCTGCTTTTCCGCCGCTGAATTTTGTTCCGTCAAAGCCGGCTGCCCAACTTTCTGCTTTCGTTTTCGATCCCGTAAATCGAGGTTCGATTATATGCAATCCCTTGGGGTATCCAGAATCGACCGCCGCCGCTGCGGTAAACCTAGTCTTCCGATGCTAGGATGATTCATTCCCGAATGCGCATCTCTGACAAACCATTTCGGCGTGGTGCCGCAGCAAACGTGCAAAGTGCCTGCCGCACCTCGGCAACGCTTCTTCTGCTTTGCTTGGTACTCTTGCCACCTACCCGTTGCCAGCAAACGCAATCTTCAAGCGATCAACAGAAAGATCAGCAAAAAGGCCAACAAAATGGCATGAGCACGGGCGTAGCTCGACCCGCAGTAAAAGACGCAAAGAATCGCCCCATTACTGCCGGCGGTTTCGTCGACGGCGCTCCAGTCATCTTCGCCGACGCCACCCACCCTTCCGGCCTCGACAAATTCCACCACAAAATGGGCGCGCCCGAAAAAAACGTCATCCTCGAAACGCCAGGCTCCGGCGCAGCCCTACTCGACTACGACAACGATGGCTGGCTCGACATTTATCTGATCAACGGTTCTACTTTCGCCGCCCTCGCCGGCAAAGAACCTGCACCGCGGGCCATGCTCCTCCACAACAATCACGACGGTACTTTCACCGATGTCACCGACAAGGCCGGCGTCGCCAATGAACGCTGGGGCTTCGGCGTCGCCGTCGGCGATTACGACAACGATGGCTGGCCCGATCTGTACGTCTCCAACTACGGCAAGAATCGCCTCTATCACAACAATCACGACGGCACCTTCACCGATGTCGCTGAAAAAGCTGGCGTCACGGTCGGCGGTTGGTCCACCGGCGCGACTTGGGGCGACTACGATCACGACGGCCGCCTCGATCTTTTCGTCCCCGGCTACGTGAAGTTCGACGTGAACCATCAGCCCATTGCCGGAACCAATGGCGTTCCGGCCGGCTTCTGCAAATATCGCGGCGAAAATGTCATGTGCGGCCCGCGTGGCCTCCCTGGCGAACCTGACCATCTCTTTCACAACAATGGCGACGGCACCTTCACCGACGTCAGCGTCAAAGCGGGCGTCTCCGATCCCAAGGGCTACTACGGCTTCGCCTCAGTTTTTGTGGACGTTGACGACGACGGCTGGCTCGACCTCGCTGTCGCCAACGATTCCGTGCCCAAATATCTCTACCGCAACAAACACGACGGCACCTTCGAAGACATCAGCTATCTTTCCGGCTTCGCTCTGAACGATGACGGCCGCGAACAAGCCGCCATGGGCATCGCCGTCGGCGATTACAATCACAGCGGCCGCGTCGGTTTTTACATCACCAATTTTTCTGACGACTACAACACCCTCTACCGCAACGACGGCGAAGGCAATTTTTCCGACGTCACCATTCGCTCCGGTCTCGCCAATCCCAAATATCCCTTTCTCAGCTGGGGCACCGGCTTTCTCGATTACGACAACGACGGCTTGCTCGATATTTTTTCCGCCAATGGCCACGTCTACCCCGGCGTGGACCAGCACGACTGGGGCACCACCTGGGCCGAGCGCCCGCTGCTCTTCCGCAATCTCGATGGCAACAAATTCGCCGAGGTCCCGCCCGCCACTGGCAGCGGCCTCGCCCTGGTTCTCACCACGCGAGGCGCCGCTTTCGGTGACCTCTTCAACGACGGCCACATCGACGTCGTCCTCAACAACGTCGACTCAGTTCCCACGCTGCTCCGAAACGTCGTGAGCAACTCTAACCATTGGGTGACGTTTAAATTAGTGGGAGGCCCAAAAAGTCCACGCGACGCCATCGGCGCAAAAATGTTTATCGCTGCCGGCGGCATCCGACAGCGCGCTGACGTCTTCAGTGGCGGCAGCTACGCTTCCAGCTCAGACCAGCGCCTGCATTTCGGCCTCGGCGGAGCCGACAAAATCGATCACATCGAAATTGCTTGGCCGAGCGGTGCCAAAGAAACTCTTGAGGTTCCCGCCCTGGACAAAATCTACACCGTGGAAGAAGGTAAAGGCATCGTTCAACGTTGATCTGTGCGGTGGCCGCTCTTGCCGCGTTTTATTCCATTGTGAGACTTCACTGAGAATCTAGTTCCTTCCGGAACTACCTTTCGGGTTTTCTCATCCACTTGTCCCAAATCCCTTCACCATGTTTTCTCTGGCGCATCGATTGCACTTGCACACAGAACATCGGCGTGCATTCCGATTCATCCCACGCCGCCTCGATGAGGTCGCTCATGCGCTTGCTCGCCGCTGCTTTTCTTTTTCGCGTTCCTTTCTCTGCATCCGTCGCGCAGGAAACTCTGACTCTCCGCCAATGCAAAAACCAGTCGCGGCCCTTCCCGAACGACCGCAACAGCCGCTAGCCACCGACGAAGGCAGCTGGCGAAAAGCAGCAAGTTGAAAGGCTGAAAATTTGGAGGCGCCGGGCGGAATCGAACCGCCGATAAGAGTTTTGCAGACTCTTGCCTTACCACTTGGCGACGGCGCCTTGGCACTGCGCGAATTTTGCCGCGATTAGCCCCCGAAAACACAAAGCCCACCAACCAGGCACTCTGGCGGTGGGTCGAAACTTCTCAGGGCTGAACTAAAGAGACTAACTGGTCAGCCCCCCGCGCCAGATGACACGCCTGCGCAACACGGACAGCCTCCGCAGAGAACAGCGCTCATCTGGGGATAATTGCTCATCAAAAAAGAAACTCCAGCCTCTGGGTGTTTTTCGCAAAAGCCACAAACTTGCTTCAGCCGTGCGGCCTCTATTCGTTCCAGCCTTACTTGGGTTGCGGAACAATGCGCAGATACGGCTTCGGAGCCTTCCAGCCGTTGGGATACTTCTGCTTCGCTTCCTCGTCGGTGACCACAGGAAGAATGATCACGTCGTCGCCATTCTTCCAGTTCACCGGCGTCGCCACCTTGTGCTTGGCGGTCAGCTGCATGGAATCCAGCACGCGCATCACTTCATCGAAGTTGCGCCCGGTGCTCATGGGGTAGCTGAGCATCAGCTTGATCTTCTTGTCCGGCCCGACGATGAACACCGTTCGCACCGTGGCATTGTTCGCCGCCGTGCGGCCTTCGCAACTGTCGCCCGCTTCCGCCGGCAACATGTCGTACAGCTTCGCAACTTTCAGTTCCGGATCGCCGATCATCGGAAAAGCGACTTTGTGGCCCTGCGTCTCTTCAATGTCCGCTGCCCATTTGCTGTGGCTGCTGACCGGGTCCACGCTCAAGCCAATAATCTTGGTGTTGCGTTTCGCGAAGTCCGGCTGCAACCCGGCCATGTAGCCGAGCTCCGTGGTACACACCGGCGTAAAATCCTTGGGATGGGAGAACAGGATGGCCCAGCCATCTCCGATCCATTCGTGAAAGTTAATGGTTCCCTGCGACGTTTCCGCCGTGAAATTCGGCGCTTCATCATTGATACGCAACATGCTCTATCTCCTACGATGGTCATCATATCCAGGTTTGGATGACGTTTTTTACCAGGACTGCTCGCGGGCCTGGGTGGTTAGTCGAAGTTTAAGGCAAATCGTTAGCCAAGACAAACTGGCGGCAAAATTTGCCCGCATTCGCGGGATATCGTCCCTTCTCTCGCGGCATGTTTCAGTTACCTGCCGATGAGGCTTTGCCGACCATCCCCAGTATCTCTTCGCCGTAACGGCTCATCTTACTTTCGCCGATTCCTTTGATGCGCGACAGCGCTGCCAGGGTTCGCGGCCGTGCCGAACTGATCTCCAGCAGCACCGAATCGTGAAAAATCACAAACGCCGGCACATGGTCCTTCATTGAGCGTTCGCGGCGCCAGTCCTTTAAGGACTGCAGCAGAGGGGGATCTAACGCCGGCGCGGATTTGCTTAGAGGCTTCGTTCCCGATTCCTTGCTCGCTGATGCAGCGAACCTTCTCCGGTCTCGCTTGCGATTTCTCTCTCTTTGTGTCGCCGGGGCAACTGCGACCTGCCGAATTGGCTCCACCTCCGACAAATCGCCCAAGGCAAAGCCGCCCAGGCAAGAATCGCACGCGCCGCACTTTTCCCACGCCACCGTTTCGCCAAAATGCGCGCAGATCCGTTTGTGTCGGCATTGTTTGGCGGCAACGAATCCGGTAATGTCGCGGTAGCGCTGCCAGCCGCGCGCTTTTTCAGCTTCGTCTTCAACCTGTTCAATGAAGTAAGCCAACAGCGCCGTGTCCCGCTTTTGCCAAAGCAGGACACAATCGGAGCGATTACCATCGCGCCCAGCCCGGCCCGCTTCCTGGTAATACTGCTCGAGCGACTTCGGCAACGCCAGATGCACCACCGCGCGCACGTCAGGTTTGTTGATGCCGAGCCCGAAGGCGATTGTGCCCACCAGCACGTTCACCTCGTCGGACATCCAGCGCTCCTGATTTTTCTGGCGCTCCGCGGCCTCCATTTTTGCGTGATAGCCAATCGCAGCAATTCCCTCTTCTTCCAGCATCAGCACCGTGCTTTCCACTCGCTTGATGGTCGGCGAATACACGATCACTGGATGGCCTTCATGCTTCTTAAGAATCGCCAGCAGCCGGTCAGTTTGCGTGAAGTTGTCGGATTCCAATACCTGATAGTTCAGGTTCGAACGGTGAAAGCTGGCGATGAATTTCCCGGGCTCTTTGAGTTTCAGCTGCTCGATGATGTCGTGGCGCACGCGATGTGTCGCGCTGGCGGTGAATGCCGCGATCGGCTTGCCCGGAAGTTCTTTCTTAAGCACTTTCAGTTCGCGGTAGTCGGGGCGAAATTCGTGCCCCCATTCCGAAATGCAATGCGCTTCGTCGATCACAAAAAAAGAGACCGGCACTTTCTTCAGCCAGTCAATCATTTCGCGTTTGGCCAGCCGTTCCGGCGAAAGATACAGCAACCGAAACTCACCACGTTCCGCGCGGTGCTCCGTCTTACGTTGCTCGTTCCAGCCCTGGCTGCTGTTCAGCACCGCAGCGGAAATCCCCATTTGCTTGAGCTGCGCGACTTGATCCTGCATCAGCGCAATCAGGGGAGAAACCACAATCGCGGTCTGTTGTGCTTGCAGCGCCGCCGGCAACTGGTAGCACAACGATTTGCCGCCGCCTGTTGGCATCACCACGCAAACATCGCGCCCCGCCAGAATGTCGAGCACAATCGCTTCCTGTTTCGGCCTAAATGCGTCGTAGCCCCAATACCGCTTCAGTGCCTCTTTGATTTTTTCTGGCGAGAACATGCAGCCCTATTGTGTCACGGACACGGCAACAAGAATTGCGAGCCTAATTGAAGCGGACGTAGTCGAAGTCGATGGGTTGGGTGTTGATGCCGCGTTCGGGAGGGGCGATCCAGCTGGCCATTTTGCCGCGCTCGAAGACGCCGTGCATCAGGCTATGTACAAAGGCGCGATCGTCGGGAGTTGGCAGCCATTCGTCCTGCCGCCCGATGTATTCTTCGTGTGAGATCGGCGTGCCTTCGGGATTTGTCGGCACATTGGCCCAGCTGCCGACGGTGCGGCGGAAACGCGTGCTTGGCAATTTCATGCGATTAGGATGGGCGGCTTCTTCCAGATGGCGGTTCCAGCGAGCCAAACCTTTTTCGCAGTCGCGAACATAGGCTTCACGGACGACTTCATTGACGGCGTTGCGCATCGGGATGCGCTCCGGGCGAACGCCACCTTTGCCATCCGGCAACTCGAGCGTGTAGGTGGATTCCACTTCAATATGGTCTTCGTATTTGACTTCGTCGGGGCGGCCTTTGAGGCCGTTGGCGAAATATGAAGCGGCGTTGGAGGAAGAGTCGCCGCCGAAAAGATCGAGCGAAGAGCTGAACCAGAAATTCAGATATTTTTGAACGGTCGGGAGGTCAACGACTCCGGCTTTGCGCAGGGCAACAGGATCATCGGTAGCGAGTTCTTTCATAACTTCGACGGTACGCTTGATGACGCGGCCGATACCGGTATCTCCGACGAACATATGATGCGCTTCTTCCGTGAGCATGAATTTGCAAGTGCGGGAAAGAGGATCGAAGCTTGATTCAGCGAGTGATTTCAGCTGGAATTTTCCGTCTCGGTCGGTGAAATACGTGAACATGTAGAAGCTGAGCCAGTCGCTGATGGGTTCGTTGAACGTGCTCAAGATGCGCGGTTTGTCAGCGTCGCCGGAGTGACGCTCGAGCAACTCTTCCGCTTCTTCGCGGCCATCGCGCCCGAAGTATGCGTGAAGAAGATAAACCATGGCCCACAGATGGCGGCCTTCTTCGACGTTCACCTGAAACAGATTGCGCAAGTCGTAGAGCGAAGGCGCGGTGTGGCCGAGCATACGCTGCTGTTCGACGGAAGCGGGCTCCGTATCACCTTGCGTGACGATCAATCGGCGTAGTGTAGAGCGATGTTCACCAGGGACCTGCTGCCAGACGGGCCGGCCGCAGTTGTCGCCAAAGCCGACGCGGCGGTCTTCTTCTGGGTCGGCGAGAAAAATTCCCCAGCGATATTCCGGCATTCGCACGTAGCCGAAGGTGGCCCAGCCTTTGGTATCCACACTGATCGCGGTGCGTAGGTAAACATCCGAAGCGTTGAAATCGCTGGGACCGAGGCCGTGCCACCAATTCAAAAATTCCGGCTGCCAGTGTTCGAGCGCGCGCTGCAGCGTGCGGTTGGAGCCGAGGCTGACGTTATTGGGGATGCGGTCCTGATAATTCGATTCCATCACACACGCTCCCGGTCGAATTTCGGTTTCGACCCTTTGCCAAAAAGTTTTAGCGCGCCCAGCTCGCCAGTGGCGTTGGGGCGAATGAAAATCCAATTTTGCCAGGCGGAGAGGCGGCCGAAAATTTTTGTTTCCAGGGTCTCCGCGCCGGGGAAACGGAGGCTGGCTTCCATTCCCGTGAGCGCATCAGGCGAAAGGCTGGTGCGTTCTTCAATTGCCATGCGGAGTTCGTCTTCCCAGTCGAGATCGTCGGGCGCGACGGTGACCAGGCCAAGTTCGATAGCGGCTTCGGCGCCGAGCGGTTCGTTTTGTATGGCTTGCAGTTTTGCGAGGACTTCGGCGCGTCCGCTGAAGCGCGTTTCGAGGCGGCTGCGGCCGTTGACCATCGGCAGCAAACCGAAATTCATTGCGCTGAGTGCAATTTTGGGGGACTTGGCTTCGTCGTCCTGAAGCGCGAGCATGTAGGAACGATCCGCAGTGAGAGCGAGTTCAAGAAGAGTGCCGGCAAAACAGGAACCGGGTTCGATGATGGCAAACATGCTGCGCGAGGAGACGTCGAGGCGCGCGAGGGTGCGGCGGAACAAACCAACGGTTTCGCGGACCAGCCAGTCTTCGCGAGTATTGGCAAGAAATTTGTCGAGATCAAGGATCGCGTCTATGGAACCTTCGGTTTTAAGAAGCAGCAAACCGAGTTCGGATTCGTTGGTGCGCAACATCAAGATGGAGTCGTCGAGTTCGCGAGCCATAGCGATGGGCCACCACGAATCACCTGCAGCGTGAATTTCTTCGAGCGATTTGGGTTGCGAGCCTTGCGGGCCTCGAATCCTCACAGTCGCAGTGCGGGCTTCGCGACCGAACGCGACGTCAACATGCGCGTAGTGATAGCCGGCATCGTCGATTTTTCGTTGTAGCGGGCGCAGTTCGATTCCCTTCATGGCCGCGGCGCGCGTGGAAGACAGAACCAGTTTTTCGGCGCAAGCCTGCACGGCTTCAGCGAAATTCGCTGGAGCAGCAATGTCGTCTACCAGGCCCCAGGATTTGGCACGTTCACCTTTTACGCCGTCGGGGTTGGTGCAGAAAAGATCGGCAAGATCGCGGCGAACTTTGCGTTTGTCGACAACGCGAGTGAGGCCACCGGTGCCGGGGAGAACACCGAGCAGCGGAGTCTCCGGCAAGCTTACAGCGCTGGAGCGGTCGTCGATCAGAATGATTTCGTCGCAGGCGAGAGCCAGTTCGTAGCCGCCACCGGCAGTGGTGCCGTTGAGCGCGGCAAGGAATTTCAGGCCATCGTGGCGGGAAGAATCTTCCATGCCGTTGCGGGTTTCATTGGTGAATTTGCAGAAATTCACTTTCCAGGCGTGTGAAGAAGTGCCCAGCATGTAGATGTTGGCGCCGGCGCAGAACATTCTTTCTTTGGCGCTGGTCAGAATGACGCATGCAATTCCGGGATGCTCGAAACGGATGCGCTGCAAAATATTGTGGAGCTCGATGTCCACGCCGAGATCGTAGGAATTCAGCTTGAGTTTGTAACCGGGGCGCAGGCCGGCAGCTTCGTCGACGTTCATCGCGAGGGTTGCGATGCGATTGTTGACCGTGAGTTTCCAGTGACGGAGGTCACGTGTAGCGGGGTCGAAGAGGACAGATTCTTTGGTGGCAGTGGTTTGCATTGCGTTTTGCGACGTCAGTCGGGCGTCTGTGACGAGTATAACGCCGTGTTGAAATACCGACCGGAACTATAGTTCCACTAGGCTGGCGAGGTGGCCCGAAATGGAACGGTTTGGCGTGGGTGGAAGTCTCGTGGGTGCAGAGAGATACGAGGCACCGGAACTATGGTTCCGATTTTTTGGCGAGCGGTTTGGAAGGAGTGGCCTTCGGATCCCACATGGCCAAGCGGAGGAGCGCGTAAAGCGAAGCGCGCAAAGGTTGAGCTGAGGTGTCGAGGAGGGCGTCGGCCTGGCGGTAGAGGGCTTCGCGGCTGTAGAGGATGCGGCGAAGGTCGCGCATGGCCTGGCGGCTTTGCGCCATGGGGCGCCGATCACCTTGTTTGATGACGCGGGCCATGTGGTCTTCCGGTTTGGCGCGCAGCCAGACGGTGAAGCAAGTGCTAAGCAGGCGATTGTAGTTGCCGGGATCGGAGACGATGCCGCCGCCGGTGGCCAGAACAAAGCGGCGATGGCGTTCGAGGATGCGGTCGAGCGCGACGCGCTCCAGGCGGCGATAGCCGGCCTGGCCGTAGAGATCAAAGATGATAGACAGCGTGAGGCCGGTGTCGCGCTCGATCTGGCGGTCGAGTTCGATGAACGGGCACTGGAGACGCTGGGCGAGCAAAGAACCCAGCGTGGACTTTCCGGCTCCGCGCAGACCGGTGAGTGCTATGCGAGAGCGCCGCAAAGCGGATGGCGCGCCGCTGAATTTCTCGAGAAGCAATTTGTGCGCGTGATCGAGATCGGCAGGCGGCAATTTTTTGAGAAAGGTGGTGGACTGCTCGAAGGCGGGAGAGGCAGGGAGGTTTTCCGCGGCGAGCGTCTCCATGGGGACATCGAGGGAGCGAGCGAGTTCACGCAAACGAGCGACGGAGATGTTGCCGCCGCCGAGCTCGACCTTCCCGAGGAAGCGAGATGAGAGTGCGCATTGCTTGGCAAGTTGTTCCTGAGTGAGACCGCGGCGGAGGCGAGCGGAGCGGAGGCGTGCTCCGAGTTGTTGGAGGTATTCGGACATGGTTTTGTAGGCGGACGTTCGCGTCAGCGCGCGGAGGCGGCGCGAGTGGGAACGTTTTTTCTTTTTGTGGGATGAGGAACGACGTGCCATTCCCTGGGTGAAGCATAGCACAAGGAGATCTGCACGGAACGACGAAAAGGGACGGCTGGAGGACCGGGCAGCTTGCCGGGAGAAAAGAAAACGGGCTGGCGGATGAGCACCAGCCCGTTGAGTTTTGGCGGAGCCGGTTAGGCTCCGGAAGGAGCTAGAAGGAAAAGCGGAAACCGAATTCGCCGCTAAATGAGCGAGGAATGGTCACGCTGCTGGGGTTGATGAAGCCTTGAGGCTGCATGAAAGCGGCGCTATTCGGCGTGTTGTGAAAATTGCTGCCGAAGTTGGCACGGTTAGTCAGGTTAAAGGCTTGGAAGAAGAGCTGAACATTGTAGCGGTCTTTCCAGCGGATATTCTTCGCAGCGCGCAAATCGAGCTGGAAGGTATCCGAGCCGCGTACGGTGTCATATCCAACTTGACGGCAGGTACCGGCCTGCAAGCAGAGAGAGATCGCTGCCTGAGTTTCGCCAGTGGTAAGCCCGAGAGTGGCCGGCAAGTAGGCGGTATACGCGGTTGGATCGGAGGTCGGGACGATCAACGGCCGGGTGTAACCACTGCCGCGGACCAGGGGATCGAAGCTCGAGCTCAGGTCATAGGGACGGGCGCTGCCGAACTGGAGAATGGGAGAAAGCTGGATACCCCAAGGCAGCTCAGCAATACCGCTAACAGTGATGTGGTTACGCTCATCCTGCGGCGTATAGCCGAAATCGTTAGGATCCCATGGGTTAAGAGGATCGTGGGGGTAGTTGCGGAAGCCACTGCCGTTGGCGTTGACGTCCCAGCCATGCGCCCAAGAAAGCGTGTAATTGGCATTGACGCTGAAGTGCCGGACAAGACGACGGCGATAGGCGAAGTTGATGCCATCATAGCGCGAGCGGTTGACGGACGCTTCATTCATGACGCGCCCGAGAACCGGCACGTTGGCGTTGGCGAAGTCATCGTTAAGCGGACGAGCGGTGCCGGTAACCACCGGGTTACCGGCCGTGTCGGTGCCGATCGAAGTAATCAGAGTCGGGTTGATATTGATGGTCTTGTTCTCGTGCAGCCCCAGGGTGTGAACATATTCGACTTCGACTACAGAGCTTGGGGTCAGCGCATACTGGTAGCCGAGATTGAATTCCTCAGTGACCGGGTTGCGATATTCCGGATCCATGAGGCGGCCAGTTGAACCGGGCAGCAGTTCGCCCGTAGCGGCAGGGATCGTAGGATTGGGGTCGATGCCGAACCTCCAGTCACCTAGGGCGATTCCCGTTCCCGGAACGATGGCGGTGGGATCGGAGATGCTGAACACCTGCTGGAAGATGGTGCTGTTGGCTTGTTGAATCATGAACAGCGGAATGTTCTGAAAAGTGTTGCCGTAGTAGAGACCATAGCCGCCGCGGAGGACGTGCTTGCCTGAGCCGGTGAAGTCGTAGGCAAAGCCGATGCGCGGGCTGAAGTCCTTGTTGTCGTCGTGGGGGAGTTTGGCGTAGGGGCTGCCGATCGCCGTCAACTCTTTGAAGGTCTGGCTGTTGGCAATTGCGGAAGCACCGATGAGGTTGTAATCCTTGTCCCAACGAGCACCAAGGTTCAGCGAGAGTTTGCGGTTGACTTTCCAGTCGTCCTGAAAATAGATGCCAACTTGCTTACTGCCACCGGGCATATCGAAATACGGATTGCCAACGCTCTGGGACATGGCTTCGACTGCACCGGGGTGGGCAAAGCCGTCAGAATAGTTAGCCAAGATGTCGCTAGGATCGAGAGCAAAGTCGAGCTCGAGTGTGGAGTTGGACTTGAAGAAGCCACCCAATTTGGGATTGTAGATGTAGTCCACACCAAACTTCAGAGTGTGCTGGCGCAGGGACTTGGTCACGTCATCGCGGAACTGGAATTTGCGCTGGTAAGACTGCTGCGGCACGTTGGTGTTGGTGCCGAACCATTCGGAAACGCCGTTAAACGTGACGTACGGCGTGTTGATGGTGCTATCGATGATGTTATTCCAGAACTGATAGCCGAAGGTGAAGCTGTTCACCCAGGTGGGAGTAAGAACAGAGTTCAGCGTGGCATTGGCGATTTGCAGGTGGTTCTTGGTGAAGTTTCCGCCGGTGAGGTCGCCTAGACCGTCCGACTGGTCGTTGTTGCTATTGTTGGCTTGGGAGCTGTAGCTGATGTACAGCGAGTGCTTGTCGTTGAAGCGATAGTCCAAGCGGCCGTTGTAGCGAAGTTCGAAAAACGGCGTGGGGATCGTCGCCGCGGGTTGTGCCCCAATTGGCTCGGCGAGAACCAGTTCGGCAAAGGCTTGCCCGCTTTCGGTCAAGCTGGTGTGCTCGCGCTGGCGTTCCAGAGCAAAGAAACCGAAGAGCTTGTCCTTGATGATCGGCGCGCCGAATGAGCCGCCGAACACCTGACGAGAATAGGGCGACTTCTGACCGGTGCCGCCGTTATCGGTCTTTTCGAAATAGTTGAGAGCGTTGAAAGCTTGCTCGCGGAACACACCGAAAGCCGAGCCATGAAGCGAGTTGCTGCCGGACTTGGTGATCATGTTGATGGCCGCGCCCTGGGTCTTGCCGTTGACAGCCGAAAAACGCTGGGTGCTGATCTTGAATTCTTCGACGGCTTCTAGAGGCAGCTGCATGACCGGTCCGCCAACAGTGTTGTCCTTGTTGTCGACACCGTTGATGGTGACGTTGACGTTGCGGCCATCCTGACCGTTTACAGAAAGAATCGCGTAGCGGTTCTTGGTCGGGTCGTAGGAATCGGTGGCCTTGACGCCGGGAGCGAGATAAGCGAGGTTGGCCACGTCGCGACCGATCATGGGGAGCTCTTCGACTTCTTTGGGAGTAATATTCTGACTGACGTCAGTCTTGTCCATATCGAGCAACGGCAACGAACTAGTAACTTCGATAATTTCAGAGGCGCTGCCGACTTTGAGTTCGACGTTGGCGGTCACCGTCTGGCCAACCAGAACTTCAGTGGCTTGCGACCAGGTGCTGAAGCCGTCCTTGGTAGCCTTTACGACGTAGCTGCCCGCGGCGAGAAGATCGAAGCGGAAGTAGCCGGCATCGGTGGTGATGGCCGTGCGGACGACACCCGTGGCCTTGTTGGTGGCTTCAACCTGAGCACCAACAATAGCGGCCTGCGAGTGATCGAGCACGGTACCCTGAATCGTGCCGCTGGCGGTGGCTTGGCCGAATGCGGTTGACGATCCGACCGTAATGAGTGTCAATACGACAAGAAGCAACAAAGCAATTCTTTTCATTCCCCTGCCTTTCAAGATCAAAATGTCATCCGAACGAACAAGCGAGCCTAGACATGCCCAACTGCGGCCAACATCAAAGTCGGAGCAGACGACCCTGCTAGTTGTTCGTTCTAGAAGAAAAGTACGGACAGGCAGATTCTGGCCAGAGCAATGTCTTTTAGAGACCCCCGAAAGACTTGCGGAATCTTGACGCCCTTGCGAGCGGACCTAGTACCTTCGTTCGTCATGGAAGCAATCGGGAAACCAAAGAAATACATTTCATTAACATCTTATCTGTCATAACGTTACATAAAATTGATAGGGACTTGCTAACTGTAAACTACGAGAAAAGGGACAGATTAGAGTGAAGTCTCCCAAATTTCATAGAAGTTATGCAAAAAGAAGCTGACAACGCGTAGACCCAGGGCACTGGGCCCTGAGACAGTGTCGGACCAGTCGACCTATCGCAAGATTCGTAGTGCTGTTTGTGTTTGGCATTCCGCCGCGCGAGCCGAACCGCGCGCCAGAATCTAGACGAGGCGGCTGCGAGGTAGACCGGTCCTCGAATTCAAAATGCGGGTGTCCGACATCCACGTAGCATTCGAAAGCTCTTGGGCGGGTTCAACCTCGGCATTAGGCGAACATTGACGCAGTATCTGACCGGTAGCATCATTTTGCATTCGTCGAAAGGAACAGGAAGCCTTGGCTAAATCACGTCCGAAGATAGCGAAGAAGAGTGGTACGAAGGGCAACGCGAAGAGTCACGCCGCGGCGAAAGTGCCGTCGAAGGCTGCGGGGGAATTGCCCGTGAAGGCCGTGGCGGACGGGAAGACAAGCGAAGCGCAGATTGCGGTGCACTGGAAGGAAGAGGAATATTTCCGGCCACCGGCAAGTTTTGTGGCGCAGGCTAATCTTATTGATCCCGCGTTTGTGGAATCGTTTCGCGAAGAACATTTTCCGGAGTGCTTCCGGCAGTATGCGGACTTGCTGGATTGGCAGCACTACTGGCACACCACGCTGGATACGTCAAAGCCGCCGTTCTGGAAATGGTTTGTGGGCGGGAGGCTGAACGCCAGCTACAACTGTGTGGACCGGCACCTGGCAATGCATAAGAACAAGGCGGCGTTTATTTTTGTGCCGGAACCGGAGCAGGAAGCGTCGCAAGTAATTACGTATCGCGAGCTATATGTGCGAGTAAACGAGACGGCGGCGATGCTGCGGGATTTCGCGGGGCTGAAGGCAGGCGACCGCGTGACGATTCACATGCCGATGATTCCGGAGTTGCCGATCACCATGCTGGCATGCGCGCGACTGGGCGTGGTGCATTCGGTGGTGTTTGGCGGGTTCAGCGGCGAAGCATGCGGCACGCGCGCGGCGGATTCGGGAAGCCGGGTACTAATCTATGCGGATGGCTACTGGCGAAACGGAAAGTGGATCGATCACAAGGGCAATGCGGACGTGGCGATCGAAACGGCGAAGAAAGAAGGACAAGAGATCGACAAGGTGCTGGTGTGGAGAAGGTATCCACGAAAAACTTCCTCGGAAGCACCGATGGTGATGGGCCGCGACTTTTTTGTGGAAGAAGTCTTGAAGGAGTATGCGGGGCAGATGGCGGAGCCGGTTTGGCTTGATTCGGAAGCGCCGCTATTTTTAATGTACACGAGTGGGACGACGGGAAAGCCGAAAGGGTGCCAGCACCGCACCGGCGGGTATCTGGCGTACGTTGCCGGGACGGCGAAGTATTACCAGGACATTCATCCGGGCGACGTGTACTGGTGCATGGCGGACATCGGATGGATCACCGGACACTCGTACATCGTGTATGGGCCGTTGGCACTGGCGGCGACCAGCGTTTTGTATGAGGGCGTGCCGCAGTTTCCGGACGCGGGGCGACCATGGCGGATTGCGGAGCGGCTGGATGTGAACATTTTTCACACGTCGCCGACGGCGATTCGCATGCTGCGCAAAGCGGGAGCGGACGAGCCGGGTAAATACAACTTCAAATTCAAACACATGACCACGGTGGGCGAGCCGATCGAGCCGGAAGTGTGGCGCTGGTATTTCGATGTGGTGGGCAAAGGCAACGCGGCGATTGTAGATACGTGGTGGCAGACGGAAACCGGCGGAGTTCTGTGTTCGACGAAGCCGGGGCTGGATGCGATGAAACCGGGAAGCGCGGGACCGGCGGTGCTGGGAATTTATCCGGTGATTTGGGATGAAAACCGAAGAGAAGTGAAGCCGGGGCAGCATGCTGCGGGGAACATTTGTATTCGCAATCCGTGGCCGGGGATTATGCAGACGATCTGGGGCGAACCAGAGCGCTTCGTGAAGCAGTATTACGCGAAATACTGCAAGGATTCGAACAGCACAGACTGGCGCGATTGGCCGTACTTTGCGGGCGATGGCGCGATGGTGCCGGCGGACGGTTACTACCGGATTTTGGGGCGCGTGGATGACGTGATCAACGTCGCGGGCCACCGGCTGGGCACGAAGGAGATCGAGTCAGCGTGCCTGATGGTACATGAAATTGCGGAGGCTGCGGTGGTGCCGGTGGTCGATGAGATCAAGGGGCGGGTGCCGGAAGTCTATATTTCGATAAAACCGGGGATGAAACCGAACAAGCAGGTGATCGATAAAGTGACGGCGACGATTGAGACCATGATCGGGAAAATTGCGCGGCCGAAAAGGATTCACGTTGTGCCGGACATGCCCAAGACCAGGTCAGGAAAAATCATGCGGCGCGTGTTGGCGGCGATTTCGAACCGCATGCACACGGGTGATATTACGACGCTGGCGAACCCGGATATCGTCGAGCAGATTCGCGAGTTGGTGCAGGGACGCGCGGCGACGCCGTTGACCGATGGGCCGGCGGATATCAAGTTGTTTGGGGAAGAAGGCTAACCACCCTAGTGTGACGCACCGCAGCGGGTTTGCACGGCGGCGAGGACATCGGGGTCGAACTGGGCAGTTTGCCAGCCTGTGGTGGAGCAGACTTCGTTGGCGGTAAGGCCTAGAGCGCCGCGGAAATCTGCGCCGTCGACGTGAGCGCCATCCAGCGGCGTGTCGCGAAGGACGGCTCCTGGAAAAGCGGCGCCGCGCAGGTCGGTGTTGCGCAGATCCGCGCCGAGCAGAATTGTTCCTTTAAATTGCGCGCCGCCGAATTTCCCGCCGGGAAGTTTTGCGCCGGAAAAATCAGTTTGTTCGAGGTTGGCGAGTGAAAGATCGGATTCCTGCGCCTGAATGTCGCGCATGTCGCTGCGTGTGAGATCAGCTCGAAGCCAGTTCGTATGGCGCAGGTTCGCGCCGTAAAGAGAAGCGCTGCCGAGTTTTGCGCCCGCAAAGTTGGCCTCGGCGAACACGCCATAAGTCATGTCGGAATTGCGCAGGTCCGCGCCGGTCAAGTTGGCGTAGCTGCCGTCGGCAGAAATAAATTGCGCGTGGTCAGCGCGCGCGTGGTCGAGAACAGCGTCGCGCATGCGCGCTTCACGCAGATTAGCGTTACGCAAATCCGCTTCGGTGAGATAGGCACCAACCAGATCGGCGCGCCAGAGACGGGCACCGCCGAGGGTGGCGCGGTAGGCGCGCGCGTAGCGAAGGCTGTTTTCGTTGAGCTTAGCTCCGGCACCGTCGCTGGGCGCGTCCATTGCAGGAGTGGCGAGGCGCGCGGTGCGCGGCACGAGCGCAGCTTCCACCAAATCGGCGTAAGGGCGATAACCAACCAATCGAAATACTTCAGCGGCCCAGCGGCGCGGGCTGGCGCTGAAATAACGGCGCGAAGCGTCGGAATCGGCGGGAATTCCCCAAATCACACCGCAGGAGAGAATCAAGAGCGCCAGGCCCGCGGCAAGCGGCGCGCGAAGGGTGAGTAGCGCAAGGCGGAAAACATTGCGCGTGGTCGGCCGTTTTTCTTCGCCGCTGCGAATCACGCGGCTGACGACGGCGGGCAGCCCGGTGGCAACGCTGACGCTGAGCACAAAGAAGAGCACATGAAGCGAAGTGCCGCGAAGATCCTGACGGACCAGATAGCGTACCCACAGGAGAGCGATCGTAGCCGGCACGGCCCAATAAGCGAGGGCGGTGGCGATGGTCGTCTCCAGCCACGAGACTGGCGTTTTGGTCTCGCGCAGCCAGCGGAAATGACGGCGCACCAGGCCCATCAGATACCACGGACCGCCACGTTCCACCGTTTGGCCGTCAGGGAAAACCGCGGGTAGAGCGGACATGCTGCTCCACACACGCAGCAGCAGAAACTGAAAGCGCACGAAAAGGACCACCAAGGCGATGGGCGCAATCAAGTAGAAAGCGTTCATGGGAAGAATGTTGCCGAGACGCGCGATAGGAATGGTTTGGCCATCGAGAATCAAACGCGCGTCGCTGGTGGTAGCTACTCCCAATCCGCAAAGCGTGCACACGGTGAGCATCAAGAAATAGAACCAGCGAGCGCTCTTAGTGGTTTCCCAAACAGCTTTGGCGCCGTCGATGGAAGAGATTGTTTCGGGGAGCATGGCGTCATAGAGATTTGCGCCACCGAGACGGCCCAGCCACAGCCCTTCGGCGCCATATAAGGTTGCGCCCATCAAGTTGGCGCCGCGAAATTCAGTGCCGAGCAAGTTGGCATTGCTCAAATCGGCCTGCACCAAAGAAGCGTGGCGCAAGTTGGCCATGGACAGGTCGGCTCCGCGCAGATTCGCCCGTTGCAGGAATGCACCTTGCAGGTTGGCGCCGGTGAAATCGGCGTTTTCCAGGTCGGCGCCGCAGAGATCGGCTTTGGAGCCTGCCTCGCCTCCGCTCTCTACCCAAATACGATGTTGATCGAGGATGGCAGCGAGTTCGAGCACGCCCGCTGGCCGGCTCGCCGGTTGTAACAACGCAACTCTGTCAGAAACAGCCTCTTGGGGCTGTTCGACGCCTTCTGCAGTTTCAACGGTGTTGACCTGGTTAGGCTTTTGAGGCAGCTCGATCTCCGGAATCGCAGTGGCAATTTGCGGAGACTTGGCTTCAACCTTGGTGGTTTGTACAATTTCCACAGACGGGACAGGCTCTGGCTCCGGCGCTTGCGCGACCGCCTCAATTGCCTGCATAACTGCGTCTTCTTCATCCGCCAGGAGCTGCAAGGCAAGCAGCTCTTCAGGCGTAGCCATACGCTCCGTTGTAGAGCCATACTCCGCCTTGCTCAAGACGATAGTCTGCTGCGCCGGTGAATCCGGCATGGTCGTTCCCCCAGAATTCGCAGGCGCCGATGGGCAACCGGCATGAATCTCTCTGCACCGACATGATTGCCGAAATGGGAAGAAAAAGTCGCCTGCCCGAAAGGTCAGGCGGCGAAAAAACAACATTGTCCAAGGTGACAAGTTCGCCGAGGCGTAAGCCTTCTCACTACTGGGAAAGAGAAAGCTTTTGCAACCGCCCTGAATTGTAAGAAAACGAGAAGGGTTAACGGTGGTTACGCAAAGAGAAAACTTTTTGTAGAACTTTGGTTGGCTGTCCAGGTAGGACGCCGAAACAGGGCCATTTGAGGCGTGCTGTGACACGCGAAGTTGGAATTTCGATTTTGCGGTTGAACAACGGCGGGGGAAGAAAATGCCGGGGCGCTTCGCTGAGGGGCCAAGGCACCCCGGCTTTATCCTGCCCGCCTCCGCAGTGAGCGAGCAAGAAACTTTTGCAACAGCCTACAGAGAAACCAGTTACCGCTCTTCGTCGCCGCGCAGAAATTCGTAACGTTCGATCGCGGCTACCACTCCGACGGAGGTCTCGTCGCGGTTTTCCGTGCGTTGCACGCGTCCCAGGCAGCGAACGCGCACCGGTCCCGCAAGGGTAATCTCGTTGGGAAGCGTGAGAAGGATTTCAACGGGCGAGCCTTCCTTGACGTCTTTCCCCAGGTAGAAGTAAACCCCGCGCGAGCTGACGTCACGGGATTCCGTGCTGGTTTCCCCAACAGCCGCTCCGGTGGTCCAGCGGACAGTAAGCGGCAGCCGCATGGTAAAACGTTGGGTGCTGCGGCGTTCAGTGGCCGACAAGACGGAACCTCCTCAAATCTGCAGAGAGTGTAGCCGGAGCCTGACTACGGAACAATAGGACAACAGGTACAAAATCGTTTCCGAAGAAGACGGTACGAAGGTACTAGTAAATTTGAGATTTCCTCCCCTATTCAACCAGGAAGCCAGCCGGTTCGACTTCGCCAAGCTGCAATCCACAGAAACCACGGTGCTTGCCCAGGGATGCTGGCCACCCAACCTGCACTTTGTCTCCTGTACCTTTGTGTAAGGTACCTGCTGGTCGAAAATTGTCCTGTCCACCGGTAGTCCCGTCTGGCCCCTTGCTTTAACTTCTAGCCGTCGCGCCTCAGAGAACACAGTCTCCTGATCTTCTGGTCCTACGACTGTTTTCCCCCGGCCTTCAGGAGAAAATTGTGATCCGCAGAATTCCGTTCCTTTGTGCGCTGCTGTTTTTCTTTGCGGCCAGCCCTCGGCTGTCGGCAGCCGTTACCGTTACCACTGCTTCCCTGCCAACCGCCAAAGTCAGCGTAGGTTATCGAACCACTCTGATGACTGTCGGCGGAACTTCGCCGTATCGCTGGAGGATTCTCTCCGGTGCGTTGCCGCCGGGGTTGGTCTTTGCGGAATCCGTCGGCGTGATCGTGGGTGTGCCTGAGCAGCCGGTCAATGCTAGCCTGACCTTCCTGGTGACCGATGCCAGCGGCGCAACTGCAAGCACGACTCTGACGTTGGATGTCCTGGGGGGAAATTGGGGAACGGCATACTACGTGGACAACGTTACAGGGAATGACAGCAACTCCGGCACGTCAGAATCAACCGCATGGAAAACTGCGGCGCGCGTGAATCAGGCAAGTTTTGCGCCCGGAGACCGCATCCTTTTCAAGCGAGGCGAAATCTGGCGCGAGCAACTCGCCATCTCCGCGGCGGGCATGCCGAACAATGCCATCTTTTTTGACGCATATGGCAGTGGCAACGCACCAGTGATAAGCGGCGCTGATCTCTTACCCATTCCCGTCTGGACGGTCTGCACCACCTGCCAGCAATACATCTGGACCACCACCGTGAAGACGCAACCCAACCTCGTCTTGTTCAACGGAGTCGCCGGCACACAGCAAACCTCGATCGCCAACTTAAACAGCGCTACAGAATGGTATTGGAGCAACGGCATTCTGTACGTGTGGTTCACGGGAAATCCTGGATATTCCTATCGCAGTCCCGGCGTGGAAGTCGGCAGCCGTTCGCTCGGCATCGGCTTTTTCGGCGCTTCCTATATCACAGTGCAGAACCTTGCGATCGCCGGTGCAAACGGCAAGCCTTCGAACGCCGCGGTTTATGCGCAGCAATCCGTTCAGCTGGGCAAGAGCGCGCACGACATCAGCCTGCACAATCTCACTGTGACTAACGGTGCAGGTGACGGAGTCCATCTCGAAGACTGTCAGAGATGCATCGTGCAAGGAACCACTGTTTCGGGCATGGCGCGAAACGGGATCGAGCTGATCTCCGCACACGCCAATTTCCCGGTAACGGCGTCGGCGATTCTGAGTAACACCGTGGCCAACAACGGCTACGACGGGATCGGCACCGATGGCTGCGCGGTAGGCGCGACTTGCGAAGGTATTCTGGCGCCGGCGGGCCTGTTCCTTACCGGCGTAATCGTTGCGAACAACACCGCACACGACAATGGAGCAGGCATCTATTTTCGCTGGACCAACCGCTCAACCGTTCAAGCCAATACGACTTACCACAATACGAACACAGCTCTACACGGCGAACTGGAAGGCATCGAACTGGAAGCGAGCAGCAACAACTCGATCGAGCGAAATCTGGTTTACGGCAACAGTATGAGCGGCATTGAGCTTTCGAATGACCTCGGCGCCGGAACCATCGTGACCGGCTCCTCCGGAAATGTCGTGGCGTACAACGCTATACATGACAACGGACAAAACGGCTTGTTTACCAATGCCGCGCCCAGTTCGAACAACCTATTCCGCTACAACGTAGTCTGGAATCACGTTAACGGCGAGTGCTTCCTGGCGAATGGAACGGGACACCAGTTCTACGGAAATACCTGCTGGAACAACTCAACCGGAATCGACTTCTACACATCCAGCACCACACCGACAACCGGCTCCATCTCGGTCAGAAACAACATCATCGCGGGAAGCATTCACCAGGCAGTGAAAATCGAGCGTGGCGTAACAACTTCAGGCCTCGTTTTCGATCACAACGACTACTACAACTCATCGGGTGCCTTACATTTCGCGTGGCCCGCGGCGAGTGGCGACCTGGCGGTGTGGCGCTCCACCTTTGCCTACGACCTTCATTCGATCAACGAAAACCCGCAATTCCTTTCGACGTCGCCCGCGGTGGCAGGCCAGCTGGCGGTTCTTGCAAGCTCGCCGACCGTGGGCGCCGGACAAATCTTGAACGCCGTCTCAAACACCGGTTTGATGGGGCAATCGGTGTGGCCGGCGACGGTGGACCTGGCGAAACAGCACACCGCATGGAGCGTCGGAGCCTTCCTAGTAAATCCGTAACTCCACTGCCTGACCAACGAGCGGAATTAGGATCGCAGCAAGGGTGTCCATACCAGCATTTCGGTGGGCTGGCGGTTGTTCCACGCATAGTAAGGTATAAAGGTCAGTGAAATTTTGCTCGACTTGTTGGGCGTAGTGTTCGCCGGAAAGTACAGCGCCTTCCGCGAAGCCGACGTTTGCACTGCGGCGCCATCATGGCGCAGCACAATCACCCCTTCCAAAAGGTCTTTCTCAAACGATTCTGTGAAACCGCCATCCGCGGCCGCCGCCAGCGTCACGTCGTTCAACGAAACACCAGATTTCTGGTCCAACCCTTCCAGGCAGTAAACGAGCGGGCCGCGTTGTACGGCCGCACGTCCGTTATTCTCGACGACGCGTACATTGGCTTCCAGCACTTGCGGCGCCATATCCAACTGCATCTTCACCGAGTCACCGGCGGCCCAGCGGCGGCGAATGGGCACATAGCCTCCAGTCGCCACACCGGATACTGGCTTGCCGTTCACTGACACGTCGGAGCGCCGCGCCCAACCAGGCACACGCAAGTAAACGGCAAACTCCGCGGGTGAAGCCGGGCTGACTTCGATTTCGACAGTTCCCTTCCAGGGATATTCCGTTCGTTGCGTGACTTTGATCGGCGCACCGTTTTCCAGGCGCCAATTAAGCTCGGAATTGTGAAACAGGTGCACGTATAGCCCGTCGCCGCTCGTGCTGTAGAAGTATCCCGGCAGCGACGCAAACGTGCGTTCCAGGTTCGGCGGGCAGCAAGTCGTGTCATACCAGTCGTTGCGAATCTTTTCGTCGGTCGCGGGATCGAACGACAGCGGATTGCGGTAGCAATACAGCGTTCCGCTGAGCGACATTCCGGAATTGATGCCGTTGTACAGCGCCCGTTCGATCACATCGGCGTAGCGCGCATCGCCCGTCGCAGCCAGCATGCGCCAGTTCCACATCATGTTGCCGATGGCCGCGCAGCTTTCGCCGTACGCCTGCGAATTCGGCAGCTCATAGGAATTGCCGAACGCTTCCCCGTCGCTGCGTGCTCCCACTCCGCCGGTGATGTACATCTGCGACGAAATCAAGTCGTCCCATAGCACGCCAAGTGTCTTCCAGTAAGCAGCGTCGCCCGTTTCCAGGTAGTAGTCCGTCGCGCCGCAGCACGCATACATGGCCCGCACCGCATGGCCTTCCAGGTGCGTACGCGACGTAAATGGCTTGCCGCAAAAGTGGTAAACGTAGTCATTCTTCTTCAGCGGAATCCGCTCATCGCCGCGCAACAAATATTCCGCCAGCGCCAGCTGTCGCTTGTCGCCGGTCATGCGATACAGCTCCACCAGCGCCATTTCCATTTCCGGATGGCCGGACATCAGCGGTTTCTTGTTAGGCTCGGGACCATACATCGGCAGCAGAAACTCGTTCACAAAGCGTGCGCCGGAGTTGAGCATGGTCTGATCGCCGGTCGCGCGGTAGTATGCCGTCGCTCCCTGCAGCATGTGGCCCATGTTGTACAACTCGTGTCCCCACTGTTGGGTTTTGGCCGTCATGCGCTGGTCGGCGCGCTCTCGCACGTAGTAGGTGTTCAAATAGCCGTCGGGCTGTTGTGCCGCAACGACTTCCTTGATGATCGCATCCGTGTGCGCGCGCAGTTCCGGACGATTCTGTGTTTGCAGCGCGAATCCCACGGCTTCCAGCCATTTATAAATGTCCGAATCCGAATAGACTGGCCCGCGCTGCGGTGCATCACTCTTGCCAGTCAGCCGCAGGAAATTATCCATGCGTCCGTTCGTGTCGAGCAGTTTGCCCATCGAAGGAATGCTGCGCTCGACGTTTGCGGTTCTGCGCGACGCCCAGAATCCTTCCTGAATCGTCACGGCGTGAACCGGAACGTTTTTCAGCTTCGCATGGGGCGAATGCTTCAAATGCAAGATGCCTTGTTCGTTCCACGGCCCGCCTGCAGGCGTTGCGGCAGCCGATTGGCGCGCAAATACCGACCGTCCGCCGAAGGGCAACGCAGAAAAAGCCGCGGCGGAGGCTGCGGTCGAAACAAACTGGCGGCGTGGTATGCGAGGAGACATATCCGGCGCTCCTTGGACATCTGGCTGCGAAAGTTTAGCCGGAAGCGCCCGGAAACGCGAGAGGCGGCGGCCGAAATCAAGACGTGCGATGAAACTTAGGTGTGATCGATCAAGCGATGATGGATGGCGTAAAGAGCAAGTTCCAGGCGATCGGAAACGCCGAGCTTGTCAAAAATGTTGTGCAGGTGGTTCTTTACGGTCTGTTCGGAAATAAACAGTTTTTCACCGATTTCCTTGTTACGGAAACCCTGCGCTACCAGTTGTACAATTTCCTTTTCGCGATCGGACAGCAGCGGCTTTTCGCGCCGCGGACCCGACTCCGACGATTTCGAAAATGCTTTCATGACCTCGGCGGTCATGCGGTTGTCCAGCCAGATTTCGCCAGCATGCACGCGCTGAATGCTCTTGACCAACAGGTCGGTAGCGGATTGCTTGAGCACCACGCCGCGCGCGCCCAGCCGCATCGCGCGCACCACATCGCGATCATCCTCCGCCGCGGTCAACACTATCACGCGAGTCGGCAATTGATCGAAATTCACTTCTTCCAGCACCGCCAGACCATCCTTGTCCGGCATGCGCAAATCGAGCAGCAGGATATCTGGTTTCAATTTCGCCAGCATTTTCACGCATTCGGCGCCGTTTTGCGCTTCGCCGACGATCACGATCTCTTCATCGCCGTCCAGCAATTTGCGCAAGCCGTCGCGGAAAATCGCGTGATCATCCGCCATCAGAATCCGAATCTGTTGTTTTGTCTTCGCCATAATTAACTCAGGGCACTCGCTCAGCCCCGAAACTCGTTCCAGCCATCAGCCGAGCGGAATCTCTATCGTCAGACGTGCCCCATGTCCCGGGTTCGACTCCACGGTCAAGTCCCCGTTGACGGTACGCGTTCGCTCCTTGATGGAGATGGGACCCAGCCGCAGACGGTCCAATTCGTCACCGGTGAATTTCCCGGCGAAGCTAAATCCTTCGCCGTTGTCGTCCACCACCAAAAGCAGGCGGCTGTCATCCTGCGAAAGTTTTACCACGACATGGGTAGCCTTAGCATGCTTTTTTATGTTGTTGAGTGCTTCACGGTAAATCTGGAAAATCTCGCGGCAGACGCGGTCCGGAGCGCGTAATTCCGCTGAGTTCACCAGTAAATCCAGCGCCAAATCCGACTCGTTGCGGAAGCGCTCGGCAAACCCGCGCATCAGGTCCACCAGGTCGGCGGACTGTACCCGCACTGGCTTCAGGTCCGTCACGAAGGTGCGCAACTCAGCCGATTCGTTTCTTACCGTCCGCTGCAAGCTGGCCAGCGATGCCTCCGCATGGTCGGGCGCCGTTCCGACCCGCCGGCGCAGCACATCCAGTTGGATTTCGATGCTCAGCAAGGTCTGCAGGATGCCGTCGTGCAGGTCGCGCGAAATGCGCGAGCGCTCGGCCTCAATGGCGCGGGCTCTCAGGTGCCGCAACAGGAACACATTTTCCAGCGAAGGCACCACGTGCTTCGCTACCCGCTCCAGCCAATCCAGGTCCGCCTTGCTGAACGGGCCGTTGCTCCGCCTGCCGTTGACCACGAACAACCGCCCCGCGGGTTTGTCGTTCTGATCGAACGTCACAGTCATAAAGGACTTGATGCGAAACTCGGCCTGCGTGGGTCCCGGCAGTCGCGGAAGACTCTTGATCGCCTCGTGGTCCCGCCGGTCCCATCCGAATCCCGCTCCCGCTCCCTGCAACGAATTCCAGCAGATGGTGGCGTCCAGGTCGTCCAACAAAAAGCCGTCCGCTCGGGCCAGCGCAAAACTGTGTGGGGTCAGTCGCTCGCTATCCCCTATTTTCAATCGCCACAAAAAGATGCGCTCCAGATCCATATCGCGAAAGACCAGGAACGCTTGCTCTGCGCGAAACCAGACAGCCAACTCCTCCAGGAAGAGTCGTAAAGACTCAGCCAAACCTTGCTCCACCTGCATCGTCGCCGTAATCGAAGAGAGAAAATGATTTTGTGCGGCGAATTTTTGGCTGCGATCGCCCAGGAATGCCAGTCCAGCGCCCGACGCAAACATCGCCCCCACGATCGCGATCCAGGTGATGAGGTGATAGCCTCCGGTGTCCCGGTCCACCACATCCACCAGAGTAATGATCAACGCCAGCAGTGCCGCAATCGGCACTGCCGTGCTCAAGCCCCAGCGGCTGCCGGCCGCGTAAGAAACAAACAAGAAGGGGAACCAGACCGGCACTGTAAAGGGCGCCAGGTAAATCAGAACTCCCAGCAAAATCAGATCCAGGGTCAGCGGAGAATGCCATTCCCGTTCGCTAAGCAATACCTCCAACCCCATAATCGCCAGGCTCAGCAGCAGATAACCGAACAAAAAGTAGAGGCACCGATTCGCTTGGCTCGTTGCGGGCCATTCCAAAATCGCCAAAATCGAAAGCAAAATGGTGATCGGCCGCGCATACAGGATTTGCCGCTCAAAGTGGCGGCGGTCGGTTTCGTGCGAACTCATTGCGGGCTCATGCGGGGCACCGTGCTAGAGCTAGTCTAACAAGCAGCTTTTGCGGCAAAATTGGGGACTGCGCCTGCCGTTTCCAAGCTGCTAAGAGTTAGCAAAAGGACAAATTCGGCGTTTCACCTCCTAGTGGCTCTTCCCCAGCCGGCGGGCTGGAATTGCCCGGCACGTTGCCGATGTACTCTCAGCATGATCGACGACTGTGCAGCAAACCACCTAGGCTGCAAATTTTTCGGAGTTGTGCGGCTTGCCGCAGGCGTCGATTCTTTTTCTCTCCAGATGGGAGACTGATTACAGTGGACGGGCGACCGTCAAACGGCGCTGCGCTGCCCGCCCTCTCGTGTTAAAATACGTTTGAGTGGTGGGAGTAGCTCAGCTGGTAGAGCGTCGGTCTGTGGCACCGAATGTCGCGGGTTCAATCCCCGTCTCCCACCCCATATTTTTAATCAGTTATACAATATCCATTTCTTTTTCGGTCCGCTCAGGTCCCGAATAGCCGAGTTTTGCATCCCAACTTCCAAAGACACAAACTCTACTTCAAATGTCCGGCAAGGCGTGCCGTAAGGCTCACCGTGCTGCTCGTGGTTTATTGTTCGGTCGTTGCGGCCAGGCGACAAGGAAAAGCGTGAACGTCACAATCGAAGTTACCGACGGACGCGGATCTCGTAATTCCGAAGTCTCAGGCAAAGATTCTTTCCGCCGCCACCCCGGGTTCCAAGACGTTAGTAACGGACGACGAAGGCACGGCCCAGCTCGAACTGCAGCCCGGGGTTATGTTGGCATTGTGAGATCCCTTGCCTTTAAGACCGTGCATCGTCATATCACGGTGGCCGCTATTGGATTGCGGGGTTGGCTTCAAACCACTTTTGTGGAGGGCCGCACATGCAGCGGGAGACGCAAGCCATTGAAATGAGCCGCTTCAACTAGACGGGCCACTCGCTAGTCCAAATTCCCGATGGGCGGCCAGCAGTGCTTGCTTCACGGATTTGTCTGAAACCACAAAAGAAATGTTGGTTTCTGAAGACCCTTGCGCGATCGCAATAATGTTTACGCCCTCCTGACCCAGGCAATGAAACGTCCGGCCAGCCACGCCCGGCGTGCCACGCATATTTTCTCCCACCACCGCCACGATGGCGATTTCCGGATCAATGGTGATGTGCTCTACGACGTCATGTGTCAGGTCTTGGGCAAATTCGCGGCGCAGAGCTTCGAGAGTTGCCTGCGCGTGCGCCTTGGCCACGATAAAGCAAATATCGTTCTGCGAAGACGACTGTGAAATCAGCAGCACCTCTGCGCGAAGTTCGGCCGTGGTGGAAAATGTCCGCCCCACGACGTCCGTAACGCCTACGATTCCCGGCCCGCCTACGCTGATCAGCGCAACGTCGCGAATCGCCGTCAGTGCTTTCACTCCGCCGCCGATGCTGCGCCCTTTCGCAGTAATTTTTGTGCCGAGCTTGTCTGGGGCAAAGCTGTTGCGGATCCACACAGGAATCCCGGCCGGCAAGACCGGCCGCAGGGTTTTGGGATGCAACACTTTCGCGCCAAAATAAGCCAGCTCCGCAGCCTCGCGATAGGAAATCTCGGGAATCGTGCGCGCGTCACTCACCAGTCGCGGGTCCGCCGTGAGCACGCCTTCCACGTCGGTCCAGATGATGATTTCTTCGGCATCCAGCGCAGCGCCCAAAATCGTCGCGGAATAGTCCGATCCGCCGCGGCCCAGCGTGGTCAACGCGCCGTCGGTTGTTGCGCCGATAAACCCGGTGACCACCGGCACGACTTTTCCCTGCAGCAGCGGGTCGATCCGTGCCTGCGACTTCTTGCGCGTCTCCTCGGTCAACGGCTCTGCGCCGCCGTGAAACGAATCCGTCACAATTAGTTCGGTCGCTTCAATGGCCGCGCCCCGCGCGCCCAACTCTTTCAGCGTGGCCGCGAAAATCGGCGCGCACAACC
>Ga0068863_100000568_pt1 | contig 37563 bp, 32 predicted proteins | sample KBSSwiS62_FD_66596 | JGI IMG/M metagenome (GOLD analysis project Ga0068863, IMG submission 66596) | Switchgrass rhizosphere microbial communities from Kellogg Biological Station, Michigan, USA - KBS Switchgrass S6-2 | ecosystem: Host-associated > Plants > Roots > Rhizosphere > Soil ... | reverse complement strand
CCCGGTCGGATGGTGCAGGAGGGTGAGCGCCAGCCGCCCGTCGTCACCGTTGGCCAGGCCCATCGGCACCAGATCGGTGGACTGGACGATGCCCTTGGCCGTCGCCCGCATCCACCAGTTCTCCATGTCGAGGGTGATCCCGAGGTCCTGGCCGACGACCATCCCGTTGGTCACGACCTCGACCGCGCAGCCGCGGTCGGCGAGCAGCTCGGCGACGGAGGTCGCCTGGTGGAAGCCCAGCTCGTCGATGACGACGACCTTCCCCGCCGGCGCCGCGCGCCCCTCCAGGACGTCGCGGACGTCTACGACCTGGGGGTTGCCGCCGGACCACCAGGGCGCGTTGGGCGCCGCGCCGGTCGCGAGGATCACCGCGTCCGGCTTCTCGGCGAGCAGCAGGTCGGCGTCCACCTCCGCCGACAGCTTCACGTCAACGCCGAGTCGCTGCGTCTGGGCGATCAGGTTGCGGACGATGTCGAGGAACTCGGCCCGGCTCGGCACGCTCGCCGCCAGCTGGACCTGGCCACCGAGCCGGTCGGAGCGCTCGAACAGCGTCACGTGGTGACCCCGCTGGGCCGCGGTCACCGCGGCCTGCAGCCCACCTGGCCCGCCGCCGACGACGAACACCCGCTGTCCGCGCCGGCGCGGCGCCGGCAGCGGCACCGCCTCCCGGCCGGTGCGCGGGTTCTCGATGCAGCCGAGCCAGCGGTTCAGGCCCATCCGCCCGACGCATTCCTGGTTGCAGGACAGGCAGGTCCGGATCTCGGTCGCATGGCCGGCGCGGGCCTTCGCGACGAAGTCGGCGTCGGCGATCTGGCCGCGCACCACGCCGATCAGGTCGGCCTGGCCGGCGGCCAGCGCCCGGTCGGCCTGCAGCGGGTCCTTGAACCGCCCGACGCCGACGACCGGCAGGCTCACCGCCGCCCGGATCGCGCTCGGGATGAACATCGCGTAGCCCGGCGGCACCTGCATGCTCGCCTCGATCATGTACAGCGTCGCGGTGGCGACGCCGATCGAGGTGTTGATGTAGTCGACCTTGCCGGACGCCTCGACCATCCCCGCGATCGCGACCGCGTCGTCGATGGTGGTGCCGCCCTCGATCAGCTCGTCGCCGCAGATCCGCACTCCGAGCGCCTTGGCCGGCCCGATCGCCGTACGCACCGCGTCGACGATCTCCAGCAGCAGCCGGGCCCGGTTCGCGAGCGACCCGCCGTAGGAGTCGGTCCGCCGGTTCGTGGCGGGTGAGAGGAACCCGCGCACGATCGACGAGTGCGAGCACTGCAGCTCGATGCCGTCGAAGCCGCCGGCGACGCAGTGCTCGGCGACCTGCGCGTAACCGGCGACGACCTCGCGGATCTCGTGCGGTTCCAGCGCCTTGGGCACTTCGCGGAACAGCGGGTCCGGCACCGGGCTCGGCGCCCAGACCGGCAGCCGGGAGAACATCGACGAGGCCTGGCCGCCGTTGTGGTTGATCTGCGCGAGAATCGGCGTGCCGTGCGCGTGCACCGCGTCGGTGATCCGCCGGTAGCCCGGGATGACGGCCGGGTTGAAACCGTGGATCAGCTTCTCGTAGGGCCAGTCGGTCGGGTGGGTCGAGTGCTCCTCGGTGATGATCAGGCCGGCGCCGCCGGCGGCGCGGGCAGCGTAGTAGGCGGCGTGCTGCTCGGTCGGCAGCCCGTCGGCGGCGTAGTTCGTCAGGTGGGCCGAGAAGACCACTCGGTTGCGCACCGTCAGCGGCCCGATCCGCAGCGGGCTGAACAGGTACTGGTACCGCGACGTCGCGCTCATCGGCTGCCTCCCGCGCTGGCCGCGACCGTAACCTGGCCCGCGGGGACCCGTCGCGCCCGGCCGGCGCCCGCGGCGGCCTCCAGGGCGCGGCGGCGCCCTTCGAGGACCGCCTCCAGGGCCGTGCGCGGGGCGACGCAGTCGCCGGCCCGCAGCGTGCCCGGCCGTTCCAGGTAGAGCGCCTCGTCCGGCAGCCGGTGCCCGCAGTCGACGACGACGGCGCACGGGATCTCCCGGCGGGTGCCAGTCCAGACGTCCTCCAGCACCGCCCGCCCGCCGCCGATCTCGCGGATCAGGGCCCGCAGCTCGCGGCGCACCCCGGCCTGGGCGAGCCGGGTGTTCGCCGGAGCCAGGTCGCCCGTCAGTGACAGCAGCGTGCCGGCGACCTGGTCGGGGGCGACGAACGCGACGTCCCGGCCGGCCGCGGCCAGCCACTCGGCGATCCCGACGGCGATCGGCCCACCGACCGGGTCGTGCACGAGGACCGGCCCGTCGGCCAGCACGCCCGGCCCGCCGGCCAGCAGGCTCAGCGCGTCGAGCACCTGGGGCGCCGCGGTGCCCGCGGTCACCGGGTAGTCCCGGGGCGCGGCCATCGAGCCGGTTGCCAGGATGACCGCCTGGCCGGCCGCGGCGGCGGCGTCCAGCTCGCCCGCGGTGACGGACCGGCCGAGCTCGACGGTGACCCCAAGGCGCGCGCACTCGGCGGCCAGCCAGTCGACCAGCAGCACCAGCCGCTCCCGGCCCGGGCCGACGGCCGCGGTACGCAGCGAGCCGCCGAGCCGGTCGCCCGCCTCGGCCAGGGTCACGGCGTGGCCGCGACCCGCAAGCACCCGGGCAGCCTCCAGCCCGGCCGGGCCGCCGCCGATGACCAGCGCCGCCCGCGGCCGCAGGTCGGTGCCCTCGACGCTGCCACCGGGTGCCGTCCGCCGGCGGGAGGCTTCGCCGATCATCCCGCCGACTTCGGGCGGGGCTTCCTCGGTCTCGTGGCCGCTGCGCGGCTCGCCGACGCAGGACACGATCGGATTGCGGTTGTCCCGGACCCGGCACGCCTGGTTGCACAACAGGCAGGGCCGGACCCGCTCGGGCACCCCGGCGCGGGCCTTCGCGACCAGCTCCGGGTCGGCGATCTGCGCTCGCGTCATCTCGACCAGGTCGGCAACGCCGTCCGCCAGCGCCGCCTCGGCCGCCGCGACGTCGACGACGCTGCCCTGTAGCGCCACGGCCAGCCGCCCGCCGGCCGCCGCCCGCATCGCCGCGCACAGGTCGCGGTTGAAGGTCGGCGGTGTGTGCGACGTCGGCCGGTAGGCGGCAGACGAGAACGGGCCGCCGCGGACGACGACCAGCAGGTCGAGCAGACCGAGGGCGGCGAGCGTGTCGACCTGCTCGGCCGCCTGCTCGGGCGTCACCCCCGCCCACGGCGCCAGCTCGTCGCAGCTCAGCCGCAGCGCCAGCACGTTCTCCTCGCCGATCGAGGCCCGGACCGCGGTGAGGACCTCGCGGGTCAGCCGCAGCCGGTCGGCGTAGCCGTCGCCCCGGTGGTTCGTCAGGCCGGAGTGGAACTGGCGCAGCAGCGCGAGCGGGCCGGCGTCGATCTCGACGCCGGCGAGGCCCGCCGCGACGGCGCGCGCCGCGCCGGCCGCGAACCCGGCCACGATCGCGTCGATGCCGTCCTGCTCCAGCTCGGCGGGCAGCTCCCGGCTGGCCGCGTCCGCGACCGGCGACGGCGCCCACAGCACCGACTGCGAGTAGGCGCTCGACCCCTGCCCACCCGCGTGGCCGAGGCCGGCCAGCACGACGGTGCCGTGCGGGCGGGCGGCCTCGGCCAGCGCCGCCCAGCCGGGCCCGCAGTCGGCGGCCAGCGGCGCCCGCTCGTAGGGCCAGTCGTCGGCCGTCACGGACGCCGTCTCGGTGACGATCATCCCGGCGCCGCCGGCGGCCCGGCGGGCGTAGTAGGCGACGTGCCGGTCGGAGATGTCCCGGCGGCGGGCCAGGTTCGTCTCGTGCGGGCCGAACAGGACCCGCGACGGCGCGACGTGGCCGCGCAGCGCCAGCGGCTCGGCGAGACGCGCGGCCGCCGGCGCGGGGTCGCTTCCCGCCGTGCCGGAAGCGCTGTCGATCGCGGTCATAGGTTGGCCATACCGTGTGTCCGTCCACCTCGTGCGGGGGCCGGTCGCCTTGCTGGGTGCGAGGCGACCGACATCTCGGCCATCTGTGGCACTCGGTGCCATAGGCCGGGATGAAGCGAAGCATATTGGCATCAGGTGCCAAAGGAAAGGGATTGCCCACATGCAGGTGGCGCGGGGCGTCACGGGCCGGGCCGGCCGGCGGCCGGCGACGAGCGCGGCCGAACTGGAGCGGCACGCGCTGCTGATCTTCGAGGAGCGCGGCTTCGACGCGACGACCGTCGACGACATCGCCGCCGCCGCCGGGATCGGCCGGCGCACGTTCTTCCGCTACTACGCGTCCAAGAACGACGTCGCCTGGGGCGACTTCGACGGCCACCTGGAGACGATGCGCGCGGCGCTGGCCGCCGTTCCCGCCGACGTGCCCGCACCGGCAGCACTGCGCCGGGCGATCCTGGACTTCAACACCTACCCGGCCGCCGAGGCCGCGTGGCACCGGCGCCGGATGGCGCTCATCCTGCGCACCCCGGCGCTGCAGGCCCACTCGACGCTGCGCTACGCGGCCTGGCGGGCCGTCGTCGCCGAGTTCGTCGCGGCGCGGACCGGGCGGCAGCCTGGTGCGCTGGAGCCGCGGGCGGTGGCCTGGGCCTTCCTCGGCGTCGCCGTCGCGGGCTACGAGGAATGGCTCGCGCAGCCAGACGCCGAGCTCACCCCGATCCTCGACCGGGCGCTGCGCCTGCTCGTCGACGGCCTCGAGACCGCCGGCTAACGCTGGCGGTCGCCGGCGCCGAGGACGCGGTCGAGACCCGCCTCGAACTGGTCGTCAAGGCCGGCGTGCAGGTACGGCGCGGCGGCGGCGAGCTCCGGATAGCGCGACCGCGGCGGGTTCACCGTCGGCATCGGCGCGCCGACCCGGTCGGTCGCGACGTTCTCCGCCAGGTGGCGCGCCTCGACGAGCGCGTGGCCGACGACGAAGAACAGCAGCGTCTGCCAGGTCGCGGCGGCCTGGGCCTCGGTGCGGCCGGCGGCCCGCAGCGCGCCGAGCGCCTGCTCCATCCGGTCCCACCAGGAGCCGGCGCCCGGTGGCTGGCGCAGCACCGACGGGGCCAGCGTCGGGTAGCGCAACAGCTGGCGGCGTAGCTGGCGCAGGTTCTCCCGCAGGTCCGCGTCCGGGTCCCCGGTCGCGGCGAGCGGCTCGTCGCCGCGGATCATCAGGTCGGCGAGGGCGTCGAGCAGCTCGTTCTTGTTCTGGAAATGCCGGTAGATCGCGGTCGGGTCGACATTGAGGCGCGCGCCGAGCGCGCGCATCGAGAGCGCGTTGACCCCGCCGATGTCGACGATCTCGCGGGCGCTGTCCAGCAGCACGTGGCGGGACAGCGTCCCGCGCGGCGTGCGCCGCGCCGCGCTGACGGTGACCCGCCCGCCCTCGCCCGCGTCGACGCCCAGCTCCTGGTCGTCCCGCCCCTCGTCGACCGACATGACACCCCTTCCGGCGTTCCCGGATCTCGCCCGATGTCGGGACGCCATCCGGCTGCTGTGACTGTAGACAACGACGTTGACATGCCCCGGGCGGCGCGCCGGGCTGGTGGGCTTGGGCCGATCGGGGTACAGCCAGCCGGCAGAGGAGGAAGCTGGAGATGGACGCGTCCGAACGGCTGACGACAGTCGGGGGCCGACAGCGGCTGTCCGGGCGGCCAGCGCGACGGAATGGCCAGCGGAACGGAATGGATGGGCGCCCCACCGGCTTGCTCCAGACGAGTGGGCGCCCGGCGCCTTGCCGCAAGGCGGGACCAGGCCGGCAGGCGGGCAACGGCGGCGCCCACCCGACGTGACAATGTGATGTGGCAGTGACGTGCTGTCGGCCAGGCGTTGAAGGGCGCGCCCCGAGAAGGGTGCGCGCCGTTGAAGGTGCAGAGGGGAGGTATCGGCCATGCTCGACCCGAGTGAGCTCTACGAGGTCCACGGCGACCTGCCCGACCTGGGCCGGCCGGTGATGCTCGAGGCCATGACGGGCGTCGTCGACTCCGGCAACGCGATCCGGCTGGCCAGCGAGCACCTGCTGACCACCCTGGAACACGAGGTCATCGCGACGTTCGACATCGACCTGCTGCTCGACTACCGCTCCCGGCGCCCCGCGATGACCTTCGTCGAGGACCACTGGGAGCACTACGAGGACCCGGTGCTCGCCCTGTACGTCCTGCGCGACCGGGCCGACACCCCGTTCCTGCTGCTCGCCGGGCCCGAGCCGGACCTGATGTGGAAGCGCTTCTCCACCGCGATCCGGGAGCTGACCCGCCGGCTGAACCTTCGCCTCGCCGTCGGCCTGAACGCGATCCCGATGGCCGTGCCGCACACCCGGCCGACCGGGCTGATCGTGCACGGCACCCGCAAGGAGCTGGTCGCCGGCTACGAGCCGTGGGTCCGCCAGGTCCAGGTGCCGGGCAGCGCCGGCCACCTGCTGGAGTTCGAGTTCGGCAAGGAGGGGCGCGACGCGATGGGTCTCGCCGCGCTCGTCCCGCACTACCTGAACCAGACGGACTACCCGCAGGCCACCGAGGTCCTGCTGACCTCGGTCTCCAAGACGACCGGCCTGATGCTCCCGCTCGACGGCCTGCGCTCGGCCGCCGAGGCGGTGCGCGGCGAGGTCGACCAGGAGCTGGCCAAGGGCGGCGAGATGGCCGCCCTGGTCAGCGCGCTGGAGGAGCAGTACGACGCCTACAAGCGCGGCAAGGACACGGGCGGCCTGCCCACCGCCGAGCCCACCGACCTGCCCACCGCCGACGAGCTGGGCGCCGAGCTGGAGCGCTTCCTCGCCGAGCAGTCCGAGCCCGACGGTCAGTAGCGCGGGGCCGGGTCAACGCACGGCCTCGATGACCTCGGCGAAACCGGCGAGGGTGCTCGGCCTGGCGAAGTCGGTGAACCACGGATAGGCGCGCTGGACACCGCGCGCGGCCAGGCCGGCGAAATGCTCGGCCAGCTCGGCGGGGGTGCCGGTCACCAGGCCGCCGCCGGCGAGCAGGCCGCCGAAGCGGCGGTTCGCCGTCGCCGTGATCTCATCGCGCTGGGTGGTCGTCGCGTCTGGCGGGATGAGCGTGACCATCTGCTGGACGGAGACGCGCGCCTTGCCGACCCGGTCGCGCAGCTCGTCGAGCTGGCCGAGCTTGTCGACCTGGACGTTCCACCAGTCCGCGTACTCGGCGACCAGCTTCAGCGTGCGCGGGCCGGTGCCGCCGATGGTGATGGGGATCGGCCTGCTCGGGACCGGCAGCGCCGCGGCCTCGCTGAGGGTGAAGTGCTCACCCTGGTAGCTGACGGACTCGCCGCTCCACAGTGCGCGCAGGACCGCGAGGCTTTCGGCCAGCCGGTCCACGCGGACCCGTGCCGCGGGGTCACCGACGCCATAGCGCTCGAACTCCGCCGGCACCGAGCCCCAGCCAAGGCCGAGCTCGAACCGGCCCCCGCTGGCGTGGTCAAGCGTCACCGCCTGCTTCGCGAGCAGTACCGGATGGCGGAACATGTCGCACAGCACCAGGTGACCGACTGCCAGGCGTTCCGTTCTGGCCGCCACCCAGGTGGCGGTGGTCATCGCCTCGAACATCGGGCTGCCGACCGCGCCGGGCGGCGCGAGGTGGTCCATCATCGCGATACCGGCGAACCCCGCGTCCTCGGCGTTCCGGGCCCGCTCGACGATCTCCGGCATCGTCATCCGCATCTGTGGCAGATAGAGATGGAACTCCATTTCGCCTCCTAGATCCTAACCTGCCCGCCCAGGGACCCGTTGCACGAACTCTCGCTCGGCCCCGCCCAAAACGACCAAAACACGGCGAAGAGCCCGGCGCCACCGACGAAAGCCCAGATAGCGCCGACGAACCCGATGTGGTGGAGTGTCCGCATGACCGAGCCTGAGGGCACGGCGATTACGCCGTTCACGGTGGCAGTCCCTGACGACGACCTGCTCGAACTGAAACGCCGATTGACCTCGGCACGGTGGCCGGAGAAGGAGACCGTCGACGACTGGAGCCAGGGCGTCCCGCTGGACTGGCTGCGCGACCTGTGCGCCTACTGGGCCGGCGGCTACGACTGGCGCCGCTGTGAGGCCCGGCTCAACACGTACGACCAGTTCGTGACGACGACCTGACCCACGGCGGGCCAGGCTCACGCCACGTCGCCTCGGGACTTCGTGCGGAATGGGTGGAAGCCGCGGGCCTGGTAGTTCGCGAGCGCGTGCGGGTGGTCCAGTGTCGAGGTGTGCAGCCAGACCCGGCGCACGCCGTCGAGGGCCGGGTGGTCGAGCGTCCAGGCGAGCCGGGTGGCGAGCGTCAGCGCGTGGCCGCCGATCCCGGTCCCGACCCGGTCGGGCACCAGCCCGAACGAGGTGATCTCGACCTCGTCCGGAGGGTGCGCCTCCGTCTCCACGATCCCGGCGACGGCGCCGCCCGCGCCGGCGTCGCGCAGCAGGAAGGTCCGGCGGCGCGGGTCGGCGAACCAGTGCGCCCACGCGTCGTCCGTCCAGCCCACCGACGGCCAGCGGTACGGGGTGCCGACGCGCACGATCGTCGCCCGGGCGAGCGGTTCGTCGGCCTCGGTCGTCGCGACGAGCACCAGCTCCGGCACGATCCGGCCGGGGCGCAGCTCGTCGGGACTGGTCATCTCCAGGAAGGTGATGACCTCGCCGCGCACCGCCGCCACCGCCGTCACGCTACGCCTCCCCGATCGCCCCACGAGACTCACCGTCGTTACCCCGCCATGCCTCCACGATGCCGGTCGCAGGCCGTTCGCGCCGGGCAGCCGGGCGTGCGCCGCGCAGGTCGTGCAACAGCCGGCGGGGGCGGTCACCACCCCGTGCGCAGATTGCCGGTCACAGTTGCGGCCACCGTCCCGTTGACGTGATTCCTCATGACGATTATGGTGACCTGCGTCATAGATACCTACTCTTTGGGAAGGCTGGTCGGCTGTGGCCAACAAGGCAGGCGACCCCGTCGAGGGTGTCGAGAGACCGGCTCGGGTGCCGAACGGATGTCCGGTTGTCCACTTGGACGTCTCGCCCACCCTCGAGGTGGGCAGCTACTGGCACAAGGCCGACGAGCTCCGGGAGACGGGCCAGATCTTCTTCAACACCATGGCCCAGGGCTACTGGATGTTCACTCGTTATGACGAGGTCCGGGAGATCTACCAGCACCCCGAGCTCTTCTCCAGCGAGTCGATCACTCCGTGGGATCCGGAGCCGGCGTACCGCTTCGTGCCCACGCAGATCGACCCGCCGGAGCACAGCAAGTACCGCCAGCTCCTGAGCCGCTGGTTCGCGCCGGCCGCGGTCAACGAGGCGAGCCCGGCGGCGCGGGCGATCTGCCAGCGCCTGGTGGCCCAGGTCGCGCCTCGCGGTGGGTGTGACTTCGTCGCCGAGTTCGCGATGCGGTTCCCCACCGAGGTGTTCCTGACGGTTATCGGTCTGCCGGCCTCCGACGCCGACCTGTTCGTGCCGTGGGTCGAGGACTTCTTCCGCGGCTTCGGCGGCGACGTCGCCCAGCAGGAGGCCATGGGCCAGGCGCTCGCCGCCATGCGTCAGTACTGGGTCGACGCGCTGGAGACAAGGCGCGGCGAGCCGGTGCGGCGGGAGGGCGATCTCGCCTCGCACCTGCTGCACGCCACGCTGGACGGCGAGCCTCTCGACGAGGCCGTGATACTCGACATCCTGACCGTGCTCGTGCTCGCCGGGCTCGACACCACCCGGGGAGAGCTCGGCTATCTGTTCCGGCACCTCGCCACCCACCCGGACGACCGGCACCGGCTCGTCGCCGAGCCCGAGCTCATCCCGTCCGCGGTCGAGGAGACGTTGCGGCTCTACACCATCATCTTCGGTGACGGCCGCAAGGTGGCGCGCGACGTCGAGTTCCACGGCTGCCCGCTGCGCAAGGGCGACATGGTGTACGGGCTGGTCGCCGGTGCCAACCGGGACCCCCGGGTCTACGACCGCGCTGACGAGTTCGTGCTCGGCCGCACGGCCAACAACCATCTCGGTTTCGCGGCCGGGCCGCACCGCTGCCTGGGCGCGCACCTGGCCCGCCGGGTGATGCAGATCGCCGTCGAGGAATGGCTGAAGGTCATCCCCGACTTCCGGGTGGCCACCGACGCGCCGCTGGTCGAACGGGGCGGCGGTTCGATGATGACCCTGCTGGCGCTTCCGCTCGCCTGGGAGGCCACCTCATGAAGATCACTGTTCATGGTGACCGGTGCACCGGGCACGGGCGCTGTTACGGCCTCGCGCCGGGCTTCCTCGCCTACGACGACGAGGGCTTCGTCACGATCCGTGACCAGATTGTCGACGTGCCGGCCGGCCAGACGGCGGCGTCTCGGGAAGCGGCGAGAACCTGCCCTGAGCAGGCCATCGAGCTCCTGGACGACTGAGCACCTGTCCCGCGGCAGAGCGCGTCGCCGCGGGCGGCCCAGAATGAGCAGGAGAACAGAGTGGACGCGGCACATCCGGGCAGTGAGCTCGAGGACTTCAGGCGGCGTGCGCGCGGTTGGCTCGCCCAGCAGGCGGTGCCACGGTACCGTGCCGGCCGACGTGACACCGGCTCAGGGGACGGCGGCCCTGACGATGCCGGCGCGGGGCTCACGGCGGGTGACGGGCAGAGATCCGACGACGTCTCGGTGTTCCACAACCTGTCCTTCGCCGAGGAACAGGCGCTGATCGAGCGCGTGACCGCCTGGCAGCGGCAGAAGTTCGACGCGGGGTTCGGCGCGATCGACTGGCCGACCGAACACGGCGGAGCGGGGCTTGGCCGCGACTTCGTCGAGGCGTTCGCGGCGGAGGAGGAGCGCTACTCGATCCCTGGGCCCCACGAGCTGGTGTCCGTGACCGTCGGTCTGATCGCCCCGACGATCCGCCTGGTCGGCACACCCGAGCAACGCGAGCTGCTGATGCGGGCCTTCCTGCGTTGCGACAGCCTGTGCTGCCAGCTCTTCTCGGAACCGGGAGCCGGATCCGACCTGGCGGCCCTGGCCACCCGGGCGGTCCGTGACGGCGACGAGTGGGTGGTCAACGGCCAGAAGGTGTGGAGCTCGGGCGCGCAGTTCGCCGAGTGGGGAATGCTGCTGACCAGAACGGACCCGGATGTGCCCAAGCACGCCGGCATCACCGCTTTCCTGCTGCGGCTCGACTCACCGGGTGTGACCGTCCGGCCGCTGCGTCAGATGTCCGGCGGCACGTCGTTCAACGAGGTGTTCCTCGACGACGTGCGCATTCCCGATTCGCTCCGGCTGGGCGAGGTGGGGGCGGGCTGGAAGGTGGCTCTGACGACGCTCGGCTTCGAACGCGAGGCATCCGGTGGGGGGCATGCGCGGGTGGGCGGCGGATGGCGGGAGCTGGTCGGGCTGGCCCGCGCGCTGGGCCGCCTCGGCGACCCTCTCGTGCGCCAGCGGCTCGCCGACGTCTACATCAGCGAACGCCTCGCCGAGGTGGCGGCGCTGCGCGAGACGCAGGACCGGCGCGCCGGCCGCGCGCCCGGGCCCGAGGGCTCGTTGCGCAAGCTGCACTGGGTGAACGGCATGGCGCTCGCGTCGCGGGCGGCCGAGCTGCTGCTCGGGCCACGTCTGGCGGCTGACACCGGCGAGTGGGGGACCTTCGCTTGGACCAGCCACGTTCTCGGCGCGCCCGGCTACCGGATAGCAGGCGGCTCGGACGAGATCCAGCGCAACATCATCGCCGAACGGATCCTCGGGCTGCCGGGGGAGGTGCGGGTCGACAGGGACAGGCCGTGGCGTGAGATCCCTCGCTGAGTTCCGCTCCGCACCGCCGCGGCCGGAGGCGTCCACGTAGCCTCGTCCGCCCTCAATGGCCATTGCCGCGCGGCGGCTCAGCTGATGCTGGAAAGAGCTCGTTGACACGCCTTTTGCCGGCAGTGAATATTCGTCACAAGGAATCTTTGCGGAAAGAGGCGCTTCGGTAAACATTTTCCATTGCCGTTGGCCTGCGGGCCGGGGCTTGACAGGTCGATATCCAATGGAAATGCTTAGTATCGTGGAAGGCGGGCGCCATGGCCTGGGAGTTCGAGACAGATCCGGAATTCGCGCGGGAGTTGGCCTGGGTCGAGGAGTTCGTCCGCGAAGAGGTCGAGCCGCTCGACTTCGTCGTGAAACACGCCTGGGACGTACGTGACCCCGTGCGGGCGAAGCTGATCCCACCACTGCAGGACCGGGTCCGGGAACGAAAACTGTGGGCCTGCCATCTGGGCCCGCAGCTCGGCGGCCCGGGCTACGGGCAGGTGAAGCTGGCGCTGCTCAACGAGATCCTGGGACGCACCCATTCCGGCCCGGTCGTGTTCGGCTGCCATGCGCCGGATTCGGGAAACGCCGAGATCCTCGCGCATTACGGCACCGACGACCTGAAGAAGACCTACCTGGAGCCGCTGATCGAGAACCGGATCGTCTCCTGTTTCTCGATGACCGAACCGCGGGGCGGCTCCGATCCGACCGGATTCACCACCCAGGCGCGCCTCGACGGCGACGAGTGGGTGATCGACGGGGAGAAGTGGTTCTCCTCGCATGCCCGGTTCGCGTCGTTCCTCGTCGTCATGGCGGTCACCGACCCGGACGCGCCGCCGCACCGGCGGCTGTCCGCGTTCGTCGTCCCGGCGGACACCCCCGGCATCGAGATCGTCCGCAACGTGGGCGTGTCCGGGCACGAGGAGCATGAGGGCACCCACGCCTATATCCGCTACGAGGGCGTGCGTGTCCCGGCGGATCATCTGCTGGGGGAGCGGGGCGCCGGCTTCGCCGTGGCGCAGACCCGGCTGGGCGGCGGCCGCATTCACCACGCGATGCGGACCGTCGGGCTGGTCAGGCGCTCGTTCGACATGATGTGCGAACGAGCTGTCTCACGGACCACCAAGGGCGAGCTGCTCGGTCGCAAGCAGCTCGTCCAGGAGATGATCGCCGATTCCTGGATCCAGATGGAACAGTTTCGGCTGCTCGTCCTGCGCACCGCCTGGCGCATCGACCGGTACAACGACTACGACAAGGTGCGTGCCGACATTGCCGCGGTCAAGGCGGCAATGCCCAAGGTGCTGATGGACGTCGCGTCCCGCGCGCTCCAGGTGCACGGATCCCTGGGCATCTCCACCGAGATGCCGTTCGGCCGATGGGTGCTGGAGTCGTTCCACATGGGTCTCGCCGACGGGCCGACCGAGATCCACAAGATGAACCTGGCGCGGGAGCTGCTGCGCGGCGCCACGCCGGCCCCGGGCTTGTTTCCCACCGGCCACCTCCCGTCCCTGGCGGCCGACGCCCGGGCGCGGTACGCCGTCCAGCTCGAGCTCGCGGATGCGCAGTGAGCGGCGCGGGCTGCCCGCGGCGTGGCTTGAAGCTCGGCGGTTCTCATCGGCCAACGGGCGCGCGGCCAGAAAGTCGCGCGCCCGGATGGCCCTCCTCCCAGTGAGACCCAAGGGGGCACCGGATCATGCACCTTGCAGCGAGCGAGGAACGCGACGAGCTGCGGCAGGCCGTGCGGTCATTCCTGGCCGCGCACTCGTCGGAAGCGGAGGTCCGGCGACTGATGGAGACGCCGGAGGGTTATGACCGGGGGCACTGGGCCAGGCTGGCCGGCGAGCTCGGGCTCACCGGGCTGTGTGTTCCGGCCGAGTACGGCGGCAGCGACGCCACCTTCGCGGAGGTCGGCGTGGTGCTCGAGGAGATGGGGCGCACGCTGACCTGCGCGCCGTACCTGTCCACTGTCGTGCTCGCGGCCGGCGCGCTGCTGCAGATCGATGACGAGGCGGCCCGCAAGGATTATCTGCCCGGCATCGCCGCGGGGGAGACGATCGCGACCGTCGCCGTGGTGGAGGAGTCGGGGCGCTGGGACCCGGCCGAGGTCACGGCCACCGCGACGCACGGCGCGGCGGGCTGGGAGCTGCATGGGACCAAGCTGTTCGTCCTGGACGGACACATCGCCGACCTCGTGCTCGTCGCCGCCCGGACGGGTGACGGCGGCGTCAGCCTCTTCGCGGTGGACGCGACGGCGCCGGGCCTGTCTCGCGCCGCGATGCCAACGCTCGACCTCACCCGCCGCCAGGCGCGCCTCGACCTGGACGGCGTGCCGGGGCGGCTCCTCGGCCCGCGGGGCGGCGCCGGCCCGGTCCTCGAGCATCTCGGCCACCTGGCCGCCGTCGCCCTGGCCTGTGAACAGGTCGGCGGTGCCGCGCGCGTACTGGAGACGGCCGTCGCCTACGCGAGGACCCGGGTGCAGTTCGGGCGCCCGATCGGGCAGTTCCAGGCCATCAAGCACCGCTGCGCCGAAATCGCGCTCGAGCTGGACGCAGCCCGAAGCGCGCTGGCCCACGGCCTGTGGGCGGCGGCGACCTCGGACCCCGAACTGCCCGTCGCCGCGTCCATCGCGAAGATCCGTTGCTCGGAGTGCTTCACATTCGCGGCGGCGGAGAACGTGCAGATACACGGCGGCATCGGCTTCACCTGGGAGCACTCCGCGCACCTGTACTTCCGCCGGGCGACGAGCAACGCGCTGATGTTCGGCGACCCCTCCTACCACCGGGAGCAGCTGATCCGCCAGCTGGAGGCGGCCGGGACGCTCTGACGAGCAGCCTTGCGACCGTGGGGCCGGTCCGTCGCCGGTACCAGCTGCTGCTGGTGCCGGCGACGGACGGTCGCCACGACCAGCGATCCGTCGGCAAGATCTCCGGCGGTCGGGCGGTCGGGCGGTCGACGGGTCCGCCGTGCGGGCCTGACCTTCCCGGGACTCGAGATCAGGTCGTGATCACGGTGCAGGCGCTGACGCCCGGTGCGCCGTAGACGTGGCTGAACGCTGCCTTCGGTTCGCCGGGTACCTGCCGGGTGCCGGCGGCTCCGCGCAGCTGCGCCACATTCTCATGGATCTGGCGGAGACCTGACGCACCGATCGGCTCTCCGTTCGCGAGGCACCCGCCGTCGGTGTTGACCGGGAGCCTGCCGCCGAGGCCGGTCGCGCCGCTGCGCAGCAGTTCTTCCTGTTCGCCGTGCTCACACAGGCCGCATTCGGCGAGGTGGGAGATCTCCGTTCCGGAGTCGGTGTCCTGGACCTGAGCGAGGTCGACCTCGGCCGGGCCGATCCCGGCCGCTTCGAAGGCCGCGCGCGACGCCTGCTCGGACGGGCTCTGCGCCCGTTCCACGGCGAGCCACGGGCTGAAGACCTCGAAGGAGCCGAACAGTCGGGAGCGTAATACCGCGGAGCGAAGGTAGACCGGCCTGCTGGTGTACTTGTGGGCCCGGTCGCCTCGGCAGAGCACGAGTGCCACCCCGCCCTCTCCCGGCGAGCAGAACATGTACTGGGTCAGCGGGTGGCTCAGCATCGCCGAGCCGTTGATCTCCTCTTCGGTCATTGGCACTCGGCGCCAGGCGTTGGGATTCAGCGACCCGTTGTAGTAGGCCTTGGCCGCTACCTTGGCCAGTGCGGAGCGACCTATCCCGTGATCATGTAGGTAACGCTGCGCCTTCATTCCGAAGAACTGGGTGGTGAGCATGAGACCTGTCTCGCCGTACCAGCTCCCGATCCCCAGAGTCGCCGGATCGGTATCGAAAGCCCCCCGGGGGTGCTTGTCGAACCCGACGACTATTCCGAGGTCATGTGCCCCGGACCGGATGAGGCTGTCGGCCATGATGAGTGAGCTGCCACCGGTCGCGCACCCGTTGTAGACGTTGACGAACGGGAGGGCGGTCAGCCCCAGATCGGACACGAGCGAGTCCGCGTCGCCGGCTGAGTGGCTGCCACCCACGGCGAACTGGACATCCGCCCAGGACACACCGGCGTCCTTCAGCGCCGCCCGGACGGCATGGGCTCCCTGTTGCCGTCCGCTCACCCCTTGATGGCGGCCGAACGGATGCATGCCGATTCCCACGATGGCGACGTCCACGACACGACCTCTTCCTTGGGAGAATGGCCCGGGTACCCGGGCGATCGAGGGGCTCCCCGCTACCGGGCTGGCGCAAAGGCGAAGGTGAGGATCTCCGTGCCGTCCTCGTCGCGGCGCAGCGGCACGAGGACCAGCTCCATCTCGTCCCCGATGCGCAGGCGCTCCGGGTCGTTCTCGGTGAGCACCGCCTCCACGAGGACGACGCCGGGCAGCTCGACGTATCCGACGCCGTACGGAACGAACTCGCCCGGGCCGGCGTAGGGCGGCTTGGGCCGGAAGCCCTGAACGGTGAACGACCACAGGGTGCCCCGGCGGGGAAGAAGGCTGTCTGCCATGTCCACCCGGGCGCACTTCGGGCACGCCTCCTGGCGTGGGAACGTCGTCGTCCGGCACGACCGGCAGCTGCTGCCGACCAGCCGCGGGCCGTCCTCGTCCTCGACGAGAATTCCTTCATCGATCAGTCGGTGCTTTCTCACGTCCGCCGCCTTCTCGTCCGATGACCTCGGGTCCACGCTCATCCGGGTATTCCGCGAGCGAGTTCCTCGCTCAGGCCGCCGAGGATCTCCGCCGTGTCCTCACCCAGCCTGGGAGCCGGCCTGGGGGGCGGGACCGGAAAGGAGGAGAACCGGAAGGGGGTGGTGGGAACGAGCACGGTGGCCCCCTCGTCGCCGGGAAGCGGCGCGAAGAACTTCCGCGCGGCGAGGTGGGGATCGTCGAACAGGTCTTCCGGTGCCTGCACCGGCCCGATGGGCAGCCCGCGCCGCTGCCCCTCGTGATAGGCCGTGGCGGAGTCCATGAGCAGGAAGAAGACCTCGATGAGGTCCTGCACGTGATGGAAGTTCTGCTGCCGGTGGGTCAGGTTCGAATACTCGGTGTCGGTCAGGTCCACGGCCAGGCCCGCGCTGTCCATCCACTCGACCAGAGCCTCCCACGGCTTCTGCTCGGCCAGGATGAGCGCGAAATAGATCCATCGGTCGTCCGCGCAGCGGAACAGCGCCGGCTGGGTCATATCCGGCTGGGCGTGCCGGCTGGTCTGCCGCTGCACCAGGACGCGGGGATAGAACCAGTACGGGTTGGCCAGCTCCCCGCTGACGGCGAGCGAACAGTGCATCGAGACGTCCACCAGCTGGCCGGCACCGGTCTGCTGCCTCTCGATCAACGCCAGCAGCAGGCCACAGTGGGCGAAGCTCGCCGCCACCTGATAGCCCTGGTTGCCGCCGGGCCTGATCGGTGGAATGGAGTGGTCGTCGTAGCCGCAGCTCATCAGCGGGCCGCCGGCGGCGAGCCCGACGAGGTCGGACGTGCGGTAGTCGGCCCATGGCCCCTCCAGGCCGAACGGGGTGACTGACAGGACGATCAGGCGCGGGTGGGCGTCGAGCAGCTGCCGGAAGTCCAGACCGGCCGCGGTGAGTTCGCTCGGCCGCAGGGTGGTCAGCAGGACGTCCGCCCTGGCGATCAGAGCCTGTAAGGCCGCCCGCCCGGAAGCGGTCCCGTCGAGGACGACGCTGCGCTTCCCGGCGTTGTAGGTCCAGAACATCAGGCTGGTGTCGTCCCCGGCGACGTCCCCGGCGAACGGCCCGGTCCGCCTGGAGCGCGATCCTTCCGGTGGTTCCACCTTGATGACATCTGCGCCGAGCTCGGCGAGGTGCTTTCCGGTCTGTTCGCCGGCGGGGTCATCGGACAGCTCGACGACGACGAGCCCCGTGTACGGCGCGGCATCCCGCCCGACGGTTTCGCTCATTTCTGGCCTTTCCTGGGGCCGGAACAGTTGACCAGCCTGTCGCGTCGCGACGGGGCCGCTAGATCGCGCCGGCGGCGGCGAGCTCGCGCACCTCGTCCTGGGAGAGGCCGAGGACCTCGGTGAAGACGTAGGAGTTGTCCTCGCCGAGCAGTGGGGCTGAGCGCCAGTTGTCCTGCTCGATGCGCGAGAACCTGATCGGGGTTCCTTCGAAGCGGGCCGGCCCGATCACGGGATGGTCGAGCTCGAAGAACAGGTCGTAGTGCGCGACCTGCGGGTCGGTCTCGTTCAGGTCGCGCGCGTCCTGAACGGCCCCGGCACAGACCCCTGCGCGCTGCAGCAGATGCATGACCTCGTGCGGACCGCGGCTTCTTGTCCACTCCGACAGGTGGGCGTCGAGCGCGTCCTGGTTGGCGAACCGGTCCTGCTGGCTTTCGAAACGGGGGTCCGCGGCCCAGGCCGGGCCTCCCATGATCTCGACCAGCCGTACCCAGTCGGCGTCGTCGAAGACCGCGATGGCGACCCACCGGTCCTCCCCGGCACACGGGTACACCCCATGCGGCGCCGCCCGCGGGTACTCCAGCCGGTTACCCCGCGGGAAGCCCGCGCGCCGGGTCGGCCGTGTATTGACCGCCACGTCCAGCAGGTCGGGGCCGAGCAGGCTGATGCCGGCCTCGACGGCGGAGATATCGATCTCCGTCCCCATTCCGGTGACGTTCCGCTGCATGATCGCCATCAGCAGCGCGGCGCTGTTGAAATAGGCCGCCTGGTTGTCCATGTAGGAGAACCCCCAGCCGGACGGTTCCCGGTCGGGAAGCCCGCTGATGAACGTCAGGCCGCTGACTGCCTGGACAATCGGGCCGTAGCTACGGTACGAGCTGTACGGGCCGGTCTGGCCGAAACCGCTCATGTGCGCGTAGATGGCCTCCGGTGAAAGCTCCTGGATCCGTTCGTAGGTCAGCCCCCACCGCTCCATGACGCCGGCAGCGAAGTTCTCGGTCACGACACTGCTCTTCGCGATCAGCTTCTCCGCCAGCTCCTGCCCCCGCGGCGAGCGCATGTTGATGGTGACGCCGAGCTTGTTGCGGCAGTAGTTGTTGAACAGGCCACCCTTGTTCGGATCCGGGTTCGGGTCCTCGGTTCCGTACGACCGGGGGTCGTCCTTGTAGATGGGAAGGCGCCGCGGTGTGTCCAGGCGGGCACGGTGCTCGATCTTGATGACCTCGGCGCCGAAGTCGGCCAGCATCCGCGTGGCCACCGAACCGACGCCCATCCAGCAGAAGTCGGCCACCCGGATTCCAGACAGCGGCCCCCGCCGCGCCCGCGGCCGCCGGGGGGCGTCGTCGACCAGCGGACCGATCTCTCCACCCGTGGAGAGGTGCCCAACCTCCACCTCGTCCTCCTCATCGTCGACTACAGGGACCCGGGCGGCTGACTACAGCGACGGGCCACCCCAGTGCCCCTACGGAAACGGGTGAGCGGCCGACAGATGGCCGGATACGTAGGCGATGCGCCCGCGCCGTGTGACACGCTACACTCTATTCATCATGATGAAAACCGCAAGCGCCTGGTTGCTCGGGTGGCAGTCCGATGCCGGGGAGGCCGGCGCTGGCGGCGCGCTACCGGCGCTGCCGCAGCGCGATGGCCCCCGAGTTCGATCACGGACAGCGGCCAGGCCAGTGATTCGTCAACCCCACGCCGTGGCCGTGCCGTCCGGTGGGCCGGGCGCGCCAGCAGGGAGGACCGAGCCATGAGCACCGTCAACCAGACCTTGATCGCGGAGCCTGGGCGAGCGGCCGAGTCAGCCGATCACCGACTCGACGGCTTGTGGACCGTGGTGACCGGTGGCAGCAAGGGGATCGGATTCGGCATCGCCGAGGGTTTCGTCGCCGCCGGAGCGAACGTGATGATCGTCGCCCGCAACGCTGACGATCTGGATCGAGCAGGCAAGGCGTTACGCCAACAGGCTGGTGCCGACCAGGTCGTGATGACCGCCCGCGCGGATACCAGCGACACCGACTCGATCGAGCGGCTGTTCGGCACCATCGAGGCCACCTTCCCTCGCCTGGATGTCTACGTCGCCAACGCGGGCAGCGGGATCATGCGGCCGTTCCTCGAGATTCCGATCGACGAGTGGAACCAGACCATCGCGCTGAACCTCACCGGAACGTTCCTCGGCTGCCAACGGGCGGCGCAGGCGATGCTGACCGGCGGCGGACCTGCGGACGGCGGCGCGAACCGTGCCATCCTGGTCGTCTCGTCGATCCGTTCGCTCGGCGTCCGTCCCGGGCGCCTGGCGTACTCGGTCACCAAGGCGGGTCTCAACCAGCTCGTCCGGGTCGCCGCCTACGAGCTGGCCTCCCACCAGATCCGGGTCAACGCGCTGCTCCCCGGGATCACGGCGACCCCTTTGGCGCTGGAGGGAAACCCGGAGGTCTTCGCCGAGGCGTCGGCGTCGGTACCACTCGGCCGGGCGGGGACCGCGCAGGACATGGCGGCCGCGGCGGTGTACCTGTGCAGTCCGGCTGCCCGATTCGTCACCGGCGTCAACCTCGTCGTCGACGGCGGCGAGTCCTTGTGGTGAGAGCCCCGGGGCTTCGCGGCCACTCCGGTTGATCACGTTCCCAGGTCGGCGGTCCTGGCTCCGGAAGAGAAGGAGACGACGAGGTGTTACGGAATGAGGCGGCGGCCGGCGACCGGCCGCTGGCAGGCAGGCTGGCCCTGGTGACCGGTGGTAGCCGGGGGCTGGGCCGGGAGATGGTGCTCGCGTTCGCGGCGGCGGGCGCCGACGTGGTGATCGTCAGCCGGAAGGCCGAGGCCTGCGAGGCGCTCGCCGACGAGGTGCGAAAGACGACCGACGCCCGCGCCTTCGCGTACCCGGCGCACGTGGGCGACTGGGGCGGTCTCGGCCGGCTGGTGGATGCTGTCTACAACGAGGTCGGCGAACTCGACATTCTCGTGAACAACGCTGGGATGGCGCCGCTCTACCCGAGTCTCGACCAGGTGAGCGAGGAACTTTTCGACAAGGTCATCGGCGTCAACCTGAAGGCGCCTTTCCGGCTCACCGCGCTCGTCGGCTCCCGGATGGCCGCGTCCGGCGGCGGCTCGATCATCAATATCAGCAGTGTCGCGTCGGTCCGGCCCACGCCGGCCGACCTCCCATATGCCGCTGCCAAGGCGGGTATCAATGTCCTGACCGCCGGCTTCGCTCAGGCGTTCGGGCCGTCGGTCCGGGTGAACACCATCATGGCGGGGCCCTTCCTCACCGACATCAGCAAGGCCTGGGACATGGGTGCCTTCGAGAAGATGGCTGCCCGGTTCCCGTTGGGCCGGGCGGGCCGTCCGGACGAGATCGTCGGCGCCGCGCTGTATCTCGCCGGGCCCGCGTCCAGCTACACCACCGGCGCGGTGCTCCCCGTGGACGGAGGCCAGGCTGTCGTGTCCTACAGCGGCTGAACAGCTGTAGGTCAGGAAGAACGGGAGCTCGGCTTTCGCGTCGCGACGGGTGCTGATGTCGCAGAGGTGTTCCAGTTCGGGGCCGGTCAGGAGCCGTCCGGCCCGGCTATCCGGTTACACCGGCGCCGAGCCCCGCCCTTCCTGCGGACCTGGTGGGTCAGCCCGGCTCAGTGCCACTCTATGAGATCCTCGACCTTCGAGCCCAGCCGCTCGCGGTTGTAGGTGCTGATCTCGCCGATGTGCTCTTCCATCAAGGTGCGCGCGGCTCTGGGGTGCCCGGCGGCGATCTCCTTGGCGAGCTGGCGATGGCCCTCGGCGATCAGGCCGTGCAACACCCGCGGGTCGTCGGTCGAGGCGGCGTGGTGGCTGACGATCAGACCCATGGTCTGCAGAATCAGCTCGAGCACCCGGTTGGACACCAGCGAGGCGACGACGCCGTGGAAACGGCCCTGGTCCGCGACGAACTCCTCCAGGTCTTCGGACGCCACGTCCTCGACGCTCGGTGGTGCGAGGTACGGAGCCATGGCCGCGACCCGGGCCTCGCGGTCGGGGTTACGGGCGGCGAGTTCGGCCAGCATGCATTCGGCCAGCGACCAGGCGTCGAAAAGCTCGTCATAGGTGGCGCCCGCCATATGGAAATACAGCGTCGACACCCGGCCGAGATTGGCGGGATCGACCGTGCCGACCACCGGGCCGCCGCCCGGGCCCCGCCGAATGGTGATCAGTCCCTGCACCTCGAGAAGACGCAGGCCCTCCCGAAGGGATTCACGGCTCACCTCGTACTGCCGCAACATCACGGCTTCGGACGGCAGGCCGTCGCCGGGCCGCAGACCGTTCGAAACGATGTCGTGCACGATGTCGCGGGCCACTTTCTCGGACGTCTTGAGGCGGCGCATCAGGGCATCGCCCGAGCCGATCGCGATGCAACCTCGTGACGGCGGCAGATCGCGACCGGCCCCACGACTACGCGAAGCCACGGAGTTACGAGGATCAGGCATCAGCTGAGCCTATCGTCGAGAAGGAAGCCGCCGCGGATCCCGCGGAATTCGATGGCCCTGGCCGACCCGCGGCTCATCCGACGACTTCTCGCGCCAGGCGAAGAGCGCGGGCGGCGAGCCCCGGAACGCTCTCGCCGCGGCTGACCATGCGTTCGTCGGCGCTGTCGCCGTGGAGATAGCGGTTATAGAGCTGCTGACACACGACGGCGGTCCGCCAGCAGGAGAAGGCCTGGTACCAGGAGATCCGCGAGACGTCGATACCGGTCCGGGCCGCGTAGCGTTCGACAACCTCGGCCCGGGTCGGCAGCCCGAGGGTCTCGAGGCCGGGCACGTGCAGCGCGTGGTCGTCCGGGGTGTCGGAAGGATCGGGCCAGTATTCCAGCAGCGCACCGAGATCGGCCAGCGGATCGCCGAGGGTGGCCATGTCCCAGTCGAACACCGAGGTCACCCGGTCCGGCGCCCCGGGCGTGAACTGGCAGTTGTCAATCTTGAAGTCGTTGTGCAGGATCGCCGAGGCCGGCGAGGGCGGGAGCGTGCGTGCGAGGCGGTCGCCGGTCTCGGTCATCGCCGCATCCAGGTCGGGGGTGGCCACGAGTTCCCAGCGGTGCCGCCAGCCGGTGAGCTGGCGGGTGAGATAGCCCTCGGGCCGGCCCAGGTCGCCTAGGCCGCAGCTCGACGGGTCGACGAGGTGCAGGTCGGCCAGGGCGTCGACGGTCGCGAGGCCGACTCGGCGGGCCGCGTCGGGCAGTCCGCGCATCGATGCGGGCAGGGCCCCCCAGATCACCACCCCCGACCGGTATTCGGAGACCACGAAGTCGCTGCCCACGACGTCGCGGTCGGCACAGAACAGCAGCGCGCGGGGCGCCCGGCCGTACTGCCGCCACAGCTTCGACAACACGCGGTACTCGCGCCGCATGTCATGGGCGCCCGGCGCGATCTCGCCGAAGGGCGGCCGGCGCAGCACCAGCCGGACCTCCCCGAACGACAGCAGATAGGTGAGGTTCGCCGAGCCGTTCGGGAACTGCCGCACGGACAGCGCCGCGGGCAGGTGAACACCTTGTTCGGCCAGCCGGGGCGCGAGGTAGTCGACCAGCCGGTCCCACGGCAGCTCCTCGCCGGGCCGGACCGGCGCCAGCTCCGGCGGACTGTCCAAGGTGCCGTGCCGCACGGTCACACTCGCTCCCTCCCCGTCGCTCCGCAGGGTATTCATCATGAACATAGCCTCTCTGTCGAGCCTGGAAGACAACGCTGGCCGCACCGCGGACCACGTCCGGGGAGCGCCCGTCAGGAACCGTCGGAGTGTCGGATCACGCCCCGCGCCACGGCGCCGTCGGCCCGGTCAGGCTCCAGTCCGAGCTGTTCGGCCGCCCTGGCCAGGCTCCGCCGCTTGTCCGCGAGATCTCCCGACGGCCAGACCTGGTCGGCCCAGATGACGAGATCGGTCATTCCCTCGGCGTGGTAGCGGCCGATCGTCTGGTCGTCCCATTTCTCGGTGCGGAAGTAGCAGCGCAGCGGGTCCCGGCCCTGCTCGGCGCACAGCCGCGCGATGCGGTCACGCAGGCGTGCCGCGTCCTCGAAGGACGGGGTGCCCGAGCTGAACCACGCGTCCCCGAGCCGGACCGCCCGGCGCAGCGCCTTCTCGGAGTTGCCGCCGAGCACCAGCGTGATGTCCACCGGCCTGGGACTGACCTGGACCCGGCCGAAGGGGAAACGGGGGCCGGGGTTCTCGAACGGCCCGCCCGCGAAGGCCGACCGGAGGACTCCCAGTGCCTCCTCCAGGGCGGCCGTGCGGCCCTGGAACGGGACCCCGAGCGCGTCGAACTCCTCCCGCAGCCAGCCCGCCCCGACCCCCAGCATCAGCCGGCCCGCCGAGATCTCGTGCACCGTCTGCGCCGCGCGGGCGGTGACGAGCGGATGGCGCAGCGGGAGGAGGTAAATACCCGTCGCCAGCTTCAGGCGCGTCGTGACCGCGGCGGCCGCGGCCAGGGCCGGCAGTGGGTCCACCAGCTCCGTGGCCGGATCGACGATCGCTCCGGCGATGTGCCCGGGGGTAGTCTCGTCGTGGGTCGGGTGCTCGCTCGAGTACCCCCAGGGCAGCGCGATGTGCTCGCCCAGCCAGATCGCGTCGAAGCCGACCTCGTCGGCGGCCACGGCGAGATCCAACAGGTCCCGGGGGCGGAGCCCGTACACCGTCAGGCCGATGCTCACCAGGTTGTCACTGTGTCGCAGCTCACAGCAGTCACCATAATCGTCATGAGGAATTCTCGCAAGAGCTCGCCCGAACCCCTTGCCATGATTCCTCATGATGTTTATGGTGTGGCGTGAGTCACGGCTGAATCGTTCGGGGGAAGCGTGCGGTCCCGCGGCGGTGGGGCGGGGCGCCCCTTGCCGCGGTCTCGGAGACCCCAACGATGACGGTGAGCGACGCGGCGGTCCTGACGCCGCGCCTCAGCTGGCGCTTCGACAGCTGCACAACACTGGGAGTTACAGCATGCGCACTTCCTCTCGCCGCGCGACCGCGCTGGTCGCCGGATTACTCGTCGCCGTGCTGGCGGCGTGTGGAAGCTCGGGCTCATCGGGCACGAGCGCCGCGACCGGATCCAGCACGGCGTCCGCCGACCTGACCGCGGCGAAGGCCGTCGTGGCCAGTCACTCGTCCGTGCCGACCAGCATCGTGCAGGGCACCCCGCTGAAGGCCGCGCCGTCGAAGAAAAAGGTGGCCTTCATCCAGTGCGCGGACCCGAGCTGCGCCACCCTCGCCGGGTACATGAAGGAGTCCACCGCCGCACTGGGCTGGGACCTGGTGACGTTCAGCGTGAGCGGCGGCGACTACGGCGCCGCCATCCAGCAGGCGATCGACGCCAAGGTCAACTACATCAGCATCACCGGCATCCCGATCGCCCTCTACAAGCCACAGCTGGCCGAGGCGAAGTCCCGGGGTATCCCGCTCTTCCAGTGCTACAACACGGACGTGCCGGCCGGCCCGGACAACGACCTCTACTCGGACTGCTACGACGCGACCTCCGCCGACGTCTACGGCAAGGCGATGGCGGACTGGATGACGGTGGACTCCGGCGGGAAGGCGAAGATCCTGGCGGTCACGATTCCCACCTACCCGATCCTGACCGCCCAGGTGGACGCGGTTAACGCGGAGCTGGGCAAGAACTGCCCGGACTGCAAGCTGAACAAGCTGGAAGTCACGGTCAACGACCTCGCCGGCGGTGCCGTGCCGCAGAGCGTCGGGTCCTACCTGCAGGCGCACCCCGACATCAACTACGTCTACTTCACCTACAACGGCCTGGCCAACGGCGTGTCCTCCGCACTGAAGGCCGCGGGTGTGGCGGGGCGGGTCAAGCTGGTCGGCACGCAGGGCGGCGCGCCACAGTTCGCTGAGGTGGCAAACGGCACCGCGGCGGCCTGGAGCGCTCTTCCGCAGGAGCTCGCCATGTGGACCATGACGGACCAGATGGCCCGGTTCTCCGTCAACGAATGGTCGCTCACGAACGAGCGCGCGGCCGCGGTGCCGCCGTTCTACATCGTGGACTCCCCGGAGCTGGCGAAGCCGCTCGCGAGTCTCCCGCAGGGCTGGCCCGGGCCGGTCGGTTTCAAGGACACCTTCAAGAAGCTGTGGGGCGTCTGACGGAGCTCGTTCCGCCGGCGGCGTGACGCGCAGCGACCGGGCGCCGCCGGCGGATCTCGTGGACCTATCGACCAACCGGTTTCCGGCGCCGTCGTGGCCGTGTCGGAGGAGAACGGATGAATGAGCCAGCCCTGACGATCCGCAACCTGTCCAAGACGTTCTCCGGCCAGGTGGTACTGGACCGGGTGGATCTCGTCCTCGGCGAGGCGGAGGTACACGCCCTCGTCGGGCAGAACGGCTCGGGCAAGTCAACCCTGATCAAGGTTCTGGCGGGCTACCACCAGCCGGATCCGGGCGCCTCGGCGGCGGTGGCCGGCCGGCCCCTGCAGCTGGGGTCGGCGTCGGCGGCGCATGACCAGGGCATACGCTTCGTCCACCAGGACCTCGGCCTGGTGCTGGAGCTCAGCATCGTCGAGAACCTGATGCTGACGACGCCCTATCCGCGGGCCTTCCCGGGACGGATCCGTTGGCGGGAGGCGCGGCGGCTCGCCGCGCGGATGTTGGGCCGGGTGGGCCTGGAGACCGACGTGCGCCGGCCGGTCGGGGAGCTGGGTCTCGCGGACCGCACCGGCGTCGCGATCGCCCGGGCGCTGCCCGACCCGGACCTGGGCCGGGCGGTGCTGGTGCTCGACGAGCCCACCGCGTCCCTGCCCGGCGACGAGGTGGAGCGGCTGCTGGCCACGATCAGGCGGCTGCGGGATGCCGGCCACAGCATCCTGCTCGTCTCCCACCACCTTGACGAGGTCCTCGACGTCGCCGACCAGATCACCGTGTTGCGCGACGGGCACAAGGTTGCCTGCACCGCCAGGGCAGGCGTCGACCAGGACGGCCTGACGAGGCTGATCGTGGGCCACAACCTGGCGATCTCGACCGGTCGTCAGGAGGCGGCGGCCTCGACCGAGGCGGGCGTACTCCACCTCGACGGGGTCGCCGGGGGAACGGTCCGGTCGGTGTCGGTCACGGTCCGGCGGGGCGAGATCGTGGGGATCGCCGGCCTCACGGGGTCCGGGCGGGAGGCACTCGGGGCGATGGTGAGCGGCCGGCTGCCCCGCACCGGGGGAGTGCTCGTCGACGGGGCCGCCGTCGAGCCGGCGAACCCGGCGGCGGCGCTGGCCGCGGGCCTGGCGTTCGTACCGGGTGAGCGGGCACGGTACGGCACGTTCGCCTCGATGACGGTCCGTCACAACGTGACCATGGGATCCCTGCGGCGCCACGTGCGCCGGGGCCGGATCGACGCTCGGTCCGAGCGTCGTGAGGTGCAGGGGTGGATCGACGAGCTCGGCATCGTGACGCGCGGCGCCGACGCCCCGATCACCAGTCTGTCCGGTGGGAACCAGCAGAAGGTACTCGTCGCCCGAGCGCTGCGGCTGGAGCCGAAGGCGCTGGTCCTGGACGACCCGACCGCGGGAATCGACATCAAGGCGCGGGAGGCCGTGCACCAGATCATCGAACGCAGCACGGAGTCCGGCCTGGCGGTCCTCCTGGTCTCGACAGACAGCGACGAGCTCGCCCGCCTCTGCGACCGGGTGCTCGTCATGAGCCACGGCCGGGTGGCGCGGGAAATCCTCCGCGGCGCCGGCCTCACTCCCGAGGCCATCGATCACGCCCAGGTGGCGGCGGTCGCGGCCTGACCCGTCCGGACCTCGCCGCCGCCCGGCACGACGTTCTCCTGTTCAGATTCCGCCATCCAGATCCTGCCGCTCAGTGAGTCTTTTCCCGCTCACCGAGATGTTGGCGACCACGCCCTGGTTGGAGCGACGATGGAAAAGACTCAGTCTTCGAGGTAGGCCCATGTCAATCCAGGCCGGTGTCCGTTCCAGAACTGACGGCGGACACAGCTCCGGGCGAACCGGTGCGCGCCCGGCACCACGATTCCGCCAACCGATCGGCGTAGTACTGGGCCGTTACAGCGCGCTGTTTCTGCTCGCTTTCTTCGTCATCGTCTTCGGGGCGCTCGAACCACACCTGTTCCTGACGGCGAGCACCTTCCGCGTCACCTTCGGCGAGGGGGTGGTCACCGCCGTCGTCGCCCTGGCGTTCCTCGTCCCCCTGGCCGCCGGGACATACGACCTGTCGGTCGGGGCGATGATGGGCACTTCGCTGGTCATCATGAACTGGTTCGGCGCGAACACCGACATTCCGGTCGGCCTCGTGGCGGTGGGCACGGTGGCCCTCTGCTGCCTGATCGGTCTGCTCAGCGGCGTCATCATCGTGAAGTTCCGGGTCAACTCGCTGATCGCCACCCTGGGCGTCAGCCAGGTCCTCAGCGCCGTCACGCTGAAGGTCTCGAACAACCGGCAGATCACCGGGGCCTTCTCCGACGGCTTCGCGAAGCTCGGCGAAGAAGATGTGCTCGGCGTGCCGATCGTCGTGCTGTACCTGCTGGTGCTGGCGACGGCCATCTGGTTCGTGCTGGAACACACGCCCGTGGGCCGTTACCTGTTCGCCGCCGGGAGTAACCCCGAAGCGGCTCGCCTGGCCGGCCTGTCGACCACCAGACTCACCTATGGGGCAATGGTGGCCTCCGGTGGTATAGCCGCCATAGCCGGCATCATCTACGCGATGCGGGTCGGCGCCTACAGCGAGGAGGCCGGCCCAGGGCTGCTGTTCCCGGCGCTGGCCGCCGTGTTCTTCGGCGCCTCGCAGTTTTCTGGGCGTCCCAACGTCTGGGGCACTCTCGTCGCCTATTTCGCGCTCGCGTTCGGTGTCAAGGGCCTGCAGCTGTCCTTCGGACCCGGAACATTCTGGATCCAGCCGCTTTTCCAGGGCACGGCGCTGCTCGTCGCTGTCGGTCTCGCCAGCCGCGAGATAACCCAGACCAGACGAAGCCGTCGCACCCAGGCGGCGGCTGCGGCAGCGGAGGCCGGGCAGGATCCCAGGACCGCCGCGACGGACGGCGGGCCGGTCCCCGCGCCCGAGGCGGAGCCGAGCGCCGCCAGTGCGCTGGCCGCCCAGGCGACGTTCGTCGCGGCGAGCGAGCCGACCCCGCCGCCGGCATCGCGCGAAGGGCCGGCGCAGACCGCCGGCGCGGCCGCGCTCAAGCAGCCGGCTTCCTGACAGTCCATCGACGAACCGAGGTGATTCGGATGAGCAGCCTACTGGCCGACCCCACCTACCCGATCTCGGAGGCGACGGCTCGACACCTTCGCCGCCCGCTGTTCGGGCACGTCATCGACGGACAGGTGGTGCCGTCGCTGGACGGTGCGACCATGCCCGTGATCGATCCAGCCACCGGAAACCAGATCGCCATCGCGGCGGCGGGTTCGGCGGCCGATGTCGAGCGGGCGGTCGCCGGCGCGCGGGCCGCCTTCGATGACGGCCGGTGGCGCCTACTGCCGCCGCTGGAGAAGGAGCGCCGGCTGCGCCGGCTCGGGACCCTCCTGGCCGAACGGGGGTCCGAGTTCGCCGAGATCGACGTGCTCGACGCCGGCCTGCTGCGGATGTACACGGGCTTCATCGTGCAGTTCGCGGTCGACGGCATCGACTACTACGCCGGCTGGCCGTCCAAGCTGCAGGGCGCGATTCCGCCGGTGCCGTCCGAGTTCGCCGTCTACCAGCACCGCGAGCCGATCGGCGTGGTGGGGCTGATCACGCCGTGGAACGGCCCGACGGCGGTCCTCGCGATGGCCGCGGCCGCCATCAGCGCGGGAAACTCCGTGGTGCTGAAGCCGGCGGAGCAGACCCCGATGGCGGCGGTCATGATGGCCGAGCTGGCGCTCGAGGCGGGCATTCCGCCCGGTGTCTTCAACGTCGTCCAGGGCGTCGGCGAGGTCGTCGGCGCCGCTCTGGTCGAGTCCCGCGGCGTCGACTCCATCTCCTTCACCGGCTCCGTGGCCACCGGCAGCGCCATCCAGGCGGCCGCCGCGAAGCGGGTGAAGCGGGTGAGCCTTGAACTCGGCGGCAAGAGCCCGTTCATCATCTTCCCCGACGCCGACCTTGAGGCTGCCGCCGCCACGGCGATGGCGGGGGTGTGGGGAGCATCGGGTCAGGTCTGCACCGCCGGCTCCCGGGTGCTGGTGCACGAGAGCGTGCACGACGAGGTCGTCAAGCGGATTCTCGACGGTTCACGAGGGCTGCGACTGGGGTCGGGCTTCGACCCGTCCACTGAGGTGGGACCGCTGGTTTCCGGGGAGCAGCTGGAACGGGTCCAGCGGTACGTCGCCATCGGCCGCGACGAGGGTGCCGAGCTCGCTCTCGGTGGGCGGCGGCACGGCGAGGCGGGTTTCTTCCACGAGCCAACTGTGTTCACGGGCGTGCGCAATGACATGCGGATAGCCCAGGAGGAGATCTTCGGGCCGGTGATGTGTGTCCTGCCGTTCGGTTCGGAGGAGGAGGCGTATGCCCTCGCTAACGACACGGACTACGGCCTGGCCGCCGGCGTGTGGACCAATGACCTCGGCCTCGCGCACCGCGCCAGCCGGGCGTTGCGGGTAGGAACGGTGTGGGTCAACACCTACCAGATGGTCCACCCGACGGTGCCCTATGGCGGGGTGAAGCAGTCCGGCCACGGCCGGACCTTCGGCGCCACGTCGCTCGACGACTTCACCCAGGTCAAGAGCGTGTGGATGAAGGTGGACGGCTGACCTCCCTGCGCCCGGCCGGCGGTTGACACAGAACGCCGAAACTTCGATCTCGTGCAGGAGATGACGTTGCGAATGACCAGAAACACGACTGAAGGGGCGTCCTGATGGCCGACACCGCAATCCAGGCACTTCTCGACCGCACCGAGATCACCGACACGATCTACCGGTACGCGTCGTGTATCGACCGCCGGGACAACGACGGGGTACGCGCCGTGCTCGCCGATGACCTGTGGGCCCAGTACGGCAACGCCGACCCGATCACCGGCGGTGACAACGTCGTGAAATGGATCGACGAGTTCACCCGGGACTGCGTGTACCAGCACCATTTCCTGAGCGTCTACCACGTCGACGTCGCCGGTGACGTGGCCGACGCGCTGGTCTATCACACCTCCCACCAGGAGTTCGGAAGCGATCCGGGCACGATGCACATCCTCGTCGCCCGGTATCACTTACGGCTGTCGCGCGGCTCCGGCGGCTGGCGGATCAGCAGGCTTGTGTTCGAGATCGGCTGGGGAGATCGCCGGACCGACTCCACCGGCTACCTGGCGGAGGTCGGCGGCCGCGGTCCCGCGATCGTTCCGTCAGCTCCGCCCACCTCCTGACCGACTCAATCCAGCTGATTCCTTGTGGCTCAAGGCCGGCCGGCTCGCCCTCGGGGGAGCCGGCTCGCCGAGCCGACATGAGAGGTGCTCCGATGCCTTCCGCCATCCGCGACATCGCGGTCATCGATGTCGACACGCACGTCGTCGAGCCGCCCGACCTGTGGACCTCCCGGGTGGCGCGGGCGGCCGGCCAGGACGTGCCGCACGTGCGCTGGGACGACCGGGCCGGCGACGAGGCCTGGTTCATCGGCGGCCAGCGGCTCGCCGCGGTGGGCAACCCGGCGATGGCCGGCTGGGGGGAGTACCCGCCGGACCACCCGCGGCGGTGGGCGGACATCGACCCGGTGACCTGGGACGCCCGGCTGCGCCTCGAGCGGATGGACTCCTACGGCATCCACGCCCAGGTGCTCTACCCGAACGTCGCGCTGTTCGGTGCCAGCAACATCCTCGGGATACGCGACGCCGGGCTCCAGCTCGACTGCGTGCGCGCGTACAACGACTTCCAGGTCGAATGGGGCAGCGTGGCCCCGGAGCGGTACCTGCCGGTGGCCTCGCTGCCGTTCTGGGACCTCGCGGCGACGATCGCGGAGATGGAGCGCTGTCGGGCCATGGGCCACCGGGGTGTCATCTTCACCCAGGACCCCGGCTACTTCGGCCTCCCGGTCCTCACCGACCGGCACTGGGACCCCATGTGGGCCGCGGCCGAGCAGATGGGCCTTCCGATCAACTTCCACATCGCGTCGGGAGACCTCTCACCCCTGGCGGGCGGGCACCCGGACAACGGCCCGCACGCCAACTACGCCAGCCACGGCGTCTCCTTCTTCATGAGCAACGCACGGACCATCGCCCAGCTCGTGTGCGGCGGGATTTGCCATCGGTTCCCGGACCTCAGCTTCGTATCGGTGGAGAGCGGCGTCGGCTGGATCCCCTACGCGCTCGACGCGCTGGACTGGCAGTGGAAGAACTGCGGAGTCGCCAGCGAGCATCCGGAATACGAGCTGCTGCCCAGCGAGTACTTCCGCCGGCAGATCTACGGCTGCTTCTGGTTCGAGGCCGAGAACGCGCGCTACGCCATCGACCGGCTCGGCCCGGACAACATCCTTTATGAAACCGACTTCCCCCATCCGACGAGCATGTCGCCGGGGCCGGCCAGCGCGGCGGTCGCTCCGAACGAGTTCCTGGACTCGTCCTTCGGAGACCTGCCCGAGGCGACGCTGCGCAAGATCCTGCACGACAACGCCGCCCGCCTCTACCGCGTGCGATGACGGCGACGGACGAGGAGTTCTCCCACCGAGACCGTTGCGCGATCGTCGGGATCGGCGCCACCGAGTACTCGCGTGACGCCGGTCGTAGCGACCTCACGCTCGCGACCCAGGCCGCGCTGGCCGCGATCGAGGACGCCGGCCTGGCACCAGGCGACATCGACGGCATCGTCCGCTGCGATATGGACACCGTCCTGCACAACGACCTGGCCGACTCGCTCGGGATACGTGAGCTCACCTACTGGGCCCAGGTGGGGCCGGGAGGCGTGGCGCCATGCGCCATGGTCGGGCAGGCGGTGGGCGCCATCCTCTCCGGCCAGGCGACGGCGGTCCTCGTCTTCCGGGAGCTGCGGGGCCGCTCGGGGCGCCGGTTCGGGCGCTCCGCGGCCCCCGACGCGAAGGTGGGCGGAGCGGGCAGCTACGACGAGTTCTTCGCTCCGCACGGGCTGCTGACCCCCGGGCAGATCTTCGCCGTCATGGCGCAGCGTCACATGATCGAGTACGGCACGAAGAAGGAGGATCTCGGCCACATCGCGCTCACCTGCCGGGCCAGGGCGAACACGAATCCCGCGGCGCAGATGCACGCCCGCACCCTCACCATGGACCAGTACCTGTCCGCCCGCCCGATCGCCCGGCCGCTCGGGCTGTTCGACTTCTGTCTGGAGACCGACGGGGCCTGCGCCGTGGTCGTGACCAGTGCCGCCCGCGCTCGTGACTGTCGAAAGCCTCCGGTCCTCATCCGGGCGGTCGCGCAGGGCAGCGTGCCGGACCCGCAGCCCGGAATCCAGTTCCCGGCCCTCATGCGCGCCTCGATCACCGAGCTGCCGGCGAGCTCGGTCGCCCGCACCCTGTACCGGCGGGCCGGCCTCGGCCCGCGGGACGTGGACGTCGCCCAGCTCTACGACTGCTTCACCATCACCGTGCTGCTCCAGCTCGAGGACTGGGGCTTCTGCGCGAAGGGCGAGAGCGGGCAGTTCGTCGCCGACGGCGAGATCGATCTCGGGAGCGCCGTTCCGATCAACACCAAAGGCGGCCACCTGTCCGAGGGCTACATCCACGGCATGAACCACATCCTCGAGGGGGTCCGCCAGATCCGCGGGGAGTCCACCTCCCAGGTCCCGGGCGCCGAGGTGTGCCTGGTCACCTCGACCCCGCTGCCGCCCGGCAGCGCGCTGATGCTGCGAGCGGCGTGATGGACGGGACCCGAAGCGCTCGCCTTGTCCCTGTCGACGACGACCCCGACACCGGCGGCTTCTTCGAGGCGGCTCGGCGCGGCGAGCTGGTCATCCGGGAATGCGCGGGCTGCGGCGCAGTTCTTCACCTGCCGCGGGCCTACTGCCACACCTGCGGCAGCTGGGCGGGCCGGTGGCGGCCGGTCTCGGGTTTCGGAACCCTCTACTCCTGGACGGTCGTCGAGCACCAGGTCCACCCGCTGTACCCGGTGCCCTACACGGTCGTCCTCGTCGAGCTTGTCGACGTCCCGTCGGTCCGGTTCGTCGGCCACGTTCCCGGCGCCGCGGCGCTCGTCGCCGGGCAGCGCATGCAGGTCTGGTTCGACGACACCGCGGAGGTGGTCGTACCGCGCTGGCGGCCCAGTCGATGACCCAGTGCCGCTACCGCCAAGGTCGGCCCGCCATCATGATCGGCGATTTGAGCCCTCACCTGGTCACGAAACAGGGTCAGCCCCGACCTCCGGAGGGCGGAAAGGGCAATCACGGAGGCGCCGGACGGGGGACCTTGTCTGAGACAGCACCAGCCGAACCGAGCACGATGGACGGCAACGGGAGTGACGACGTCGGCTGACGGCAAGGCCGCGACTGGCCATCCTTCGCCGAGCGGCACGCGCGCGCGTTGACCTCGTTCTTACAAGGCCCTTGCGCTCTCTTGGGCGACCTCTGCGAACGTGCTGCCCACGGAGGCCGAGCGGTCACCGTGCGGAGAGGGCGGGCGGATGCGGCTGGGCGACAGATCGCGCCTGATGATCGTGACGGCGCTGGCGACGGTGGCTGTGGCAACCGCGGCCTGCGGCCCGACGGGCCAGCCGCCGACGGCGACCGCCCCGTCGGCCGGGACGGCCCCGAAAGCGGGAACCGTAAGCCACACCCTCACTGTCGGCGGCCACACACGTGAGTACGCCGTCCACGTCCCGGCCGGTACCGGCACGACCCCGCTGCCACTCGTCGTCCAGCTGCACGGCGGCGGCGGCAACGACGTCAACATCGAGTCGCAGACCGGCTTCTACGACCTCGCAGACAAGGACCACTTCCTGGTCGTGAGCCCGAACGGCACCGGCGGCCCCCTGGGCAAGCTGCTGACCTGGAACGCCGGCTGGTGCTGCGGCCAGGCCCTGAACAAGCAGGTCGACGACGTCGCGTTCATCGGGGCCGTGCTCGACGACCTGGAGGCGCACTACCCGGTGGACCCGCGCCGGATCTACGTCACCGGCTTCTCCAACGGCGCGATGATGACCTACCGGCTGGGCTGCGCGCTGGCCGGCCGGATCGCGGCGATCGCCCCCGTCTCAGGCGCCCTCGACTACGACGGGTGCGCCCCTGCCCGGCCGCTGCCGGTGCTGGCGATCCACGGCACCGCCGACCAGAACGTCCCGTACGACGGCGGCAAGGGCACTGACGAGGGCCACCGGTTCCCCGGTCAGAAGGACCGGGTCGATCGGTCGGTCGCCGACTCGGTCGGGTTCTGGCTGAAGGCCGACGGCTGCCCCGGCGAGGGGGCCCAGCAGAGCTCGGGGAGCCTGAAGCGGACGACCTACGCGCCCTGCTCCGACGGCTCCGAGGTCGTCCTGGACACGATCGTCGGCGGCGGCCACGCCTGGCCGGGCGGCGCCAGGATCCGCCCGCGCGCCCAGGAACCGTCCGACGCGCTCGACGCCAAGGCCGAGATTTGGGCCTTCTTCTCCAGGCACGAGCTGCCCACGACGAGCGCCACGGCTACCTCGGCCGTGACCCGGACGGCAACTTCGGCCGTGACCCGGACGGCAACTTCGGCCGTGACCGGACCGCGTCCGGTCGGTCTGACGGCGCCACCGCTCATGGACGGGCGGCGGTCCGCGCTGGCGTAGGACCGGCATCGGGCGGGCGGCCGGTCTGTCGGACGTCGTCGTTACGCTGATCGCCATGGTTGATCCACAGTCGCCGGGCCCTCCACTGGGAAGCTCAGCCTCAGGAGACGCGGCCGGGGGAAGCTCAACCCCGGGAAGTCCTGCACCCGGAGCGCCTGAACTGGTCGCTCCGATCACGGCGGTCGTCGTCTATCCGGGGCAGGCGCGTGTCACCCGCCGCGGGACGGTGACCCTGCCCGCCGGGCCGGCGGCCGCCGGCCCGGCGCCCGAGGTGACGGTGACCCTCGACGGGCTGCCGTCGCGGATCGACCCGGACTCGGTACGGGTGTCGGGGCACGGCGCGGTCCGGGTGCTGGGCGTCGAGGTCGAGCCGCGCCGCCGCGCGCAGCCGGTGGACCCGACGCTCGGCGAGCTGGAGGAGCGGCTGCGCGCCCTGCGCCGCCGCGACCGTGAACTGACCGACGCCGCCCGGACCGAGGAGGTCCGCCGGCGGTTCCTGGAGGTAGCCGCCAGGGCCGGCGCGGCAGCGATCGCGCGTGGCTGGGGCGCGCCGTCCTGGCAGGGCGGCCCGACGGAGGGCCGCGGCGACGTGCCGACATCCGAGCCCGCCGGGCAGGCGAGCGAGGAGTCGCTGCGGCTCGCCGACATCGGCGACGCGCTCGGCGGGCAGTTGGCCGAGCTGTCCGCCCGCGAGCGCGCCATCGCCGACGAGCGCGAGGACCTGGCCCGCCGGATCGCCGCGGCCGAGAGCGCGGTTTCCGGGCGCCAGGGCCTGGCCAAGCCAGCGTCGACCCACACGGTCCGGGTCGCGCTGGAACCCGTCGACGCGACGGCGCCGACCGAGGCCGAGCTGGAGATCTCCTACCTCTCCCTGGACGCCTCGTGGTCGGCGCGCTACGACGCCCGCCTCGTCGACGAGACCGTGACGCTGACCTGGTTCGGGGTCGTCACCCAGTCCAGTGGCGAGGACTGGCCGGCGTGCGACCTGGCGCTGTCGACGGCCCGGCCGGCGCGCGGCAAGGGGCTGCCCGAGCTGTCCCCGTGGTACGTCGACGTGGCCCGGCCGGTGCCGCTGCCGATCATGGCCGCGGCGCCGGCGGGCGCCGCCCCGCGGGCACGGGTCCAGCTCGCCGCTGCGGCCGAGCGGCCGCGCGAGATCGAGCACGCCGTAGCCACCGTCGACACCTCCGGGACGGCCGCCACCTACCGGCCGGCTCGGCCGATCCCGGTGCCGGCCGATGGCCAGTCACACCGTGCCACCCTCGCGATCCTGGAGCTGGACGCCGGGCTGGACCACCTGACCGTCCCGAAGGCCGCCCCCGAGGCGTACCTGCGGGCGACCGTCACCAACACCTCGGCGCACACGCTGCTCGCCGGGCCTGTCGCCGTCTTCCACGGCGCGCACTACGTGGGCACCAGCGCGCTGGCGCAGCCCGTCCCGCCGGGCGCCGAGGTGGAGCTGCAGCTCGGCGTCGACGACCGGCTGACTGTCGAGCGCGAGCTGGTCAGCCGCGAGACGAGCCGCAAGGTCGTCGGCAGCCTGCGCCGCACCGACGTCGCCTACCGGATCACGCTGGCCAACCACACCGGCCGGGCCGCGAGGGTGACAGTGCGCGACCAGATCCCGGTCTCCCGGCACGAGGGCATCACCGTCCGGGACGTCCACGCCTCCCCGGGCACGAACGAGACGACCGACCTCGGGCAGCTCACCTGGCTCCTGGAACTCAGGCCCGGCGCGACGCGGGCGCTCGACTTCGGCTTCCGCCTGGAGCACAGCCGCGGTCTCGAGCTGTCCGGCTGGTCGGACTAACCCGCCAGCGGCCTGGGCTCTCCCGGCCGGTGTCGCGGGCTTGGCAGTACGGATGGCCGCAAGCACCGGGGCCGGCCCGGAGTGTTTCGCGGATCCATGATCGGCAAGCAGCGGTCCAGCTGCCGAGACCCGCGATGTGCCGGGGTCGTACGCCGCCGTCGCATCCAGGCCGTCAGAGGAAGGCTAGCCGGGGGAACTTCTCGTTCGAGCCGAGGACGGTCCCGGCGTCGGTGTTGAGGACCCGTTCGAGGGCGGTGGCGTAGACGGAGCGGAAGTCGGTGGAGGCTTTGAGGTCGCCGTCGTCGAGGTTCGTCAGGCTTGGCTGGTCGCCGTAGAAGCCGCCGCGCACCCGGGAGCCGAGCACCAGGACGGGCCCGGCGGTGCCGTGGTCGGTGCCGCCGCTGGCGTTCGCGGCGACCCGGCGGCCGAACTCGGAGTAGACCAGCGTCGTCACCGCCGCGCCGTGCGGGTCCGCGGCGACGGCGGTCTGGAACTGGGTGAGCGCCGCGTCCAGCTGGCCGAGCAGCTTCGCCTGGGTCGCCTTCTCGTCGGTGTGCGTGTCGAACCCGCCGAGGTTCACCGAATACACC
>Ga0068863_100000558_pt1 | contig 37767 bp, 35 predicted proteins | sample KBSSwiS62_FD_66596 | JGI IMG/M metagenome (GOLD analysis project Ga0068863, IMG submission 66596) | Switchgrass rhizosphere microbial communities from Kellogg Biological Station, Michigan, USA - KBS Switchgrass S6-2 | ecosystem: Host-associated > Plants > Roots > Rhizosphere > Soil ... | reverse complement strand
CATCTCCTCGCTGTCCGGCTACCAGGTCGTCAGCCCGTACGGCGTGTCCAAGCTGGCCGTGCGGGGCCTGACCACCGCGTTCGCCGCGCAGCTCGGGGACCGCGACATCCGGGTGAACGCGGTCGCCCCGGGTCTGATGGCCACCGAGTCGGCCCTCGCCGACCTCCCCGAGGAGTTAGTCCGGGACTTCGTGGTGACGCGGCAGTCCGTGCACCGCCGCGGCGAGCCCGCCGACATCGTCGAGGCCGTCACCTGGCTCTGCAGCGACGCCGCCGGGTTCGTCACCGGTGAGACGCTCCGCGTCGACGGTGGGGTGTTCCATGGGCTCTGACGGTCCTGGCCGACGCCCGTAGAGTGGCGTGGTGGGTCGAGCGGACGGAAGAGAGCGCGCTGACGTGGCCGGGGACGAGCGGCTCCGCATCATGGAGGCCACGTCGGCGAGCCTCGCCGCGAGCAACGGCTCCGGGGTGTCGGTCTCGGCGATCCTGCAGGCCGCCGGGCTCTCCACGCGTGCGTTCTACCGCCACTTCGACTCCAAGGACGACCTGCTGGTCGCCCTGTTCCGCCAGGAGGCGGAGAGGATGCAGCAGCGGCTGGACGCCGCCGTGGACGCCCTGCCCGATCCGCCCGCGCAGCTCCGGGGATGGGTTGAGGAGTTCCTGCGGGTCAGCTCGGCCCCCCGGCGGCGCAGGCGTGCTCTGCTCTTCGCCTCGAGCGAGGTCACGCGGGCCCGCGGCTACCTGGAGGAGCGGGACCGCATGCGCGCGGTGCAGGAGCGGAGCCTCGCGGTGATCCTCGCCCGCGGGGTGGGCGACGGGTCGTTCCCGCGGGCGGTCCCGTCCTCGGACACCCGCTGGATCCGCGCGGCCATCGAGCGGGCCTTCGACGACCAGATCCGCGGCGTGGCGACCATCGGGCCGGAGGCCGCCGCGGCGGAGGTCGTCGACTTCGTCTCCCGCGCCCTCGGGGTCGACACCGGTCCATCACGCGGGACGGGAGGCGACCGTCAGGTCAGGTGACCGGCCGGAACAGCGGGATCAACCAGCCGTCGGAGATGGGGGAGAAGAACACCTCGACCCGGTCACCGATGGCCACCGCCGCCGGGTCCGCGTCGACGATGTTGGTGACGAGCCGGGCGCCCGGCGCGTCCGGTAGGTCCAGCACGGCCGCGACCAGCGTCAGGTCCGGCAGGCCGGGGAAACCGTGCAGCACCGAGAAGCTGAACACCTCGGCCTGCCCGGACAGCTCGGTCCACTCGACCTCGCGGGACCGGCACTCCGGGCAGAACGGGGTCGGCGGCAGCCGGAAGCGGCCGCACTCGCCGCATTTCGGCGCGACCAGTCGCTCCTGCTTGGCGGCCTGCCAGAACGGTTCGGTGTAGGCGTCCGTGGTGATGTGGACCTTGTCCGCGGGCAGCGCGGCGGACAGGACGTTGGCGCTCATCAGGCCTTCCCGAGGATCAGGCCCGAGACGGGCAGGTGGGCGGGGCCCCCGGTGCACAGCGCCAGCTCGGCGCCCTCGACCTGGTTGATCGCGGTGCCGCGCATCTGCTCGACGCCCTCCTTGATGTGCGTCATGCCGATGATGTAGGCCTCCGAGAGCTGGCCGCCGTGGGTGTTGACCGGCAGGGAGCCGCCCTGGTACCGGATCGCGCCGGACTCCACGAAGGGCCCGCCCTCGCCCTTCTTGCAGAACCCGTAGTCCTCGAGCTGCATCAGGACCATGGGGGAGAAGTGGTCGTAGAGCAGAGCCACGTCGATGTCGTCGGGGGTGACACCCGCGCGGCCGAACAGGTGCTTCGCCACGGGCGCGTTGCCCGAGGAGGCGAAGTCCTCCTGCGGCATGCCGAACCAGCCGAACGCCCGGCCCCACTCCCGACGGCCACCGTGTGCGGCCGCCACGACCGGCACCGGCTTCTGCCGGAGGTCCTTCGCACGGTCCGCGCCGGTGGTGATCACGGCGATGGCCCCGTCGGTCTCGAGGCAGAAGTCCAACAGGCACAACGGGTCCGCGATCATCCGGGCGTTGAAGTAATCCTCCACGGTGATGGGGTCGCGGAGCATGGCCTTCGGCCGGTTCGCCGCGTTGAGCCGCTGGGACACCGCGATCTCGGCGAACGCCTCGCGACGGGTGCCGTAGTCGTGCATGTGCCGCCGGGCCAGCACGGACATCATGTGCCCGGGGCCGGAGAGCCCGGAGGGCTGGACGAACGAGCCGAGCGGGTCTGGCGGCTTGGCGGCCATGACCTGGCCTAGTCGCTTCTGCGCCTGCTGCAGCGCCATGACGGTGACGACGACGTTCGCGTCCCCCGCCACGATGGCCGCGCGAGCGAGGCCGATCGACCCGGCCGAGCCGCCGCCGCCCGCGGTGAGGGTGGCGGAGAAGGTCACCTCGGGGATGCCGAGGGTCTCCATGAACTCCGCGGTGTCCAGCGACTGCCCGTAGCCCGCGCCCGCGCCGGAGTAGTACGCGAAGCCGTCGATGTCGGTCACGGACAGCCCGGCGTCCTCGCAGGCCGCGAGGATGGCGCTGCCCGCCAGCTCGTTGATGGTGCGCGGGTGCGAGCGACCACGGCGGTAGTACTCGGTCGCGCCGACCCCGACGATCGCGACGTCTCCCGCCGTCACGGGCGGAGCCTCTCGCGCGGTCCGGTGTGGTGGGTCATCGTCGCCTCCAGGTCGGGTCGGGTCAGAGCAGGTCGAGGAGCTCCGGCACGGCCTCGAGGGACCGGAGCGTGTCGTTGAGGTGGGTGCAGGTCGACGTGCCGCCGAAGGTGTGTCGGACGTGGGCCCGCAGCCCGTCGAACCGGACGCCGACCAGGCGGTCCGCGCTCGCGGCGGCGACCGGGCACTCCACCCAGGGCAGCGCCCGGGGCGTGGCCGTGATGGCGGTGATCGCCCCGTCCGCGCCGGTGAGGGCGACGTCGTACTCGTGGATGGCCGTCTCGACGCCGTCCTCGCGCACATAGGAGTCCCGGAAGAGCACGTCGACGCGGATCTCGGCCCCGGGCACGACGTCGATCCGGCGCACCCGCCGCGTCGCGTGCCGGTCCAGCGGCGGCAGGTCGTGCCACGCCAGGGGGTCCTCGGTGAGCAGGTCGCCCGCGGGCGGGCCGGTGGGGAGCGGCGGGTGGTTCCCCGCGTCCAGCTCCGCCATGATCGTGCCGCCGTCGGCGAAGCCCGCGCACATGTCCCGGCCGAACAGGGAGCGGCCCTCCGGCGGCCCGGGCGCCTGTCCCTCCAGCGCGCGGGTGCCCGCGGCGAAGGCGAGCCCGCTGACCAGCGTGGTCACCGGGATGTCGTCGAGCAGCTGGAGCAGCAGGCCGCTCGCCGCGGTCAAGCCGGGGTCGGCGGCGGCGATCCTGCCCCGCAGGCCGGACCCGGCGTTCGACCCCAGCACCGCCGCGAGGGCGGGCCGGTCGGGGTCGGTCCGCAGCGCGCGCAGCGACCAGTCTCCGGTGAAGTCGACCTCGGCCTCGAAACCCGCGGTGCGCAGGACGTGCGCGGACCCGTCCGCCGCGGTCCACAGGTCACGCCCGCGCCCGACGAGGACGAGCCTGCCGCGCAGCCCGTCGGGGCGCAGCATGTCGATCGAGGTGGTCCGTCGGGCCGAGCCCGGGACGCGGTCGGGCGTTCCGGAACCCGGGTCGTGGATGCCATGCCGGGGATGCAGCGGGGCGACGTTCGCCGACGGCAGGTGCGGCACGGTCATCACGCGCCACCGGCGCTGAGAACCGCGTTTGCGTTCGTCACGGAGGCGGACGCTATCCGACGCCGGCGGGCGGGGCGTCCGTGAGCTCCGAACCGGTGTGCTCCCGGGCCAGGTTGAGGCCCTTCCACCGGTCCGGGGCGATCACCTCGAAGTCCTCGCACGAACACGCGACGAGGTAGGTGCCGTCGTCGAGGGGGATGACGGACTGGGCGCTGCACTCCCCGCGCTTCTCCGCGACCTCGTGCAGGAAGTCGGTGGGGGAGTCGTACATGATGCCGTCTGTGCTGTTCTCGGACACGAGACCCTCCTAGACCGTGGCGGCGGCGCCGGCCCGTGCCCGCGCTGGCAGCGGCGGGACCTGCGGAAACAGTTCCTGGAACGCGCCGTGGGTGATGCGGTCGCGGACGGCTGGGTCCACCCCGTCGAAGAGGTGGTGCAGGGTCTCCTGGGTGTGTCCGAAGGTGCCTTCCATGTGGGGGTAGTCGCTGCCCCACATGACGTTCCGGAAGCCCATCGCCGTCATCGCCCCGACCGCCGACTCGTCGTGCTGGAACGAGGCGTAGACCTGCGAGTAGATGATCTCCCTCGGCGACCGGGACAGCTTGGGGCGCACCGCCATGGCGTGCTGGCGGTAGCCCTCCTCCATCCGGTCCGCGACGAAGGGCACCCAGGTGGCGCCGCCCTCGGACACGAGCACCTTGAGGTCAGGGTGGCGGTCCAGCGCGCCCGACGCGACCAACTTCATGACCGCGCGCTGCCCGCCGAACGTGGTCTCGGTGTAGTTGAGCACCGCGCCGCCGGGGCCGCGGTAGACCACGCCCAGCGAGCCGCCCTTGGACAGGTCGATGGGGTCGGTGCCGATGTGGAAGCTGAGGACGATCCCGGCGCGCTCGGCGGCGGTCCAGAACGGCTCCCACGCGTCGTCGTGCCAGTCCTTCTGCAGCGGGTGCGGCTTGGTGGGCAGGAAGACTGCCCGGTAGCCCATCTCGGCGCACCGCTCGAGCTCGGCGACCGCGTCCCCGATGTCCAGTGTGGACACCTGGGCGGTGGTCACCATCCGCGGGCTGTAGCGCTCGATGGTCTCGAAGGCCCAGTCGTTGGAGACCCGCAGCGCCTCGCGCAGGACCTCGGGCGTGCGGAACGAGGAGCTCCACATGCCCAGCGAGGGGAACACGACCTCGCCCCAGATGCCCTCCTGGTCGAGGTCGGGCAGCCGCTTGGTGATGTCGCTCGCGCCGGGGGCTCGGCTGCTGGCCTCGTAGAACTCCTTCAGCGTGCCCGTCGGCAGCCTGCGGCGGAACGACATGCCGTCGATGTGCACGGTCTCCCACAGGCCGTCCGGGTCCTTGACGGTGCGCGGCACGAGCTCGGCGAGCCGCGTCGGCAGGCTGTCCTGCCAGAGCGAGTCGGGCTCGAGGAAGTGCGAGTCCCCGGAGTTGGCCCAGATCTTGTCGGACATGTCGTCGTCCTTCCCCGCCGAGCGGGCCCGGCCGTGCCGCGTGCCCGTGAAAACGTCATTCTCATTATGCCGGTCTGTCGGGCGGTGTCAAGCCGACCGCGGAATCGCCGTCGAGACAATCCGCCACCTGATCTCCGCGTGCGGCGGGTTGCGCGAGATGCCACGCGGCGGAGTGCGGATGGCGATTGTGGGCGGGCGATCCGACGGCTTTAATGAGGCTCCTGTTCACCGTGTCGCCGCTCACAGGGGAGCGGCGTCGGGATGGAGGCGCTACGTGCGAGGACGCAGACGGTGAAGGCGGCCCCCTTCTCCTACTCCGCGCCGGACTCGTTGGACGAGGTGCTCGCGCTCCTCGACCGGGACCCGGACGACACGAAGATCCTGGCGGGCGGACAGAGCCTGGTGCCGGTCATGGCCATGCGCCTGTCGCGCTTCGAGCGGCTGGTGGACCTGCAGCGGGTCGCGGAGCTCGTGGGCATCACCCGTGAGGACGGATCGGTGCGTGTCGCGGCGATGACGACGCACGCCGCGGCGGGCCGGGACGCGGTGTCCGCGGCGGTGCCGCTGCTGGCCGGGGCGGCGCCGCTGATCGGGCACGACGCGATCCGCAACCGCGGCACCGTCGGCGGCGCGCTCGCGCACGCCGATCCCGCGGCCGAGTGGCCCGCGGTCGCCCTGGCGCTGGACGCCGAGCTCGAGGTCGCCGGGTCGGGCGGGCGGCGCACCGTCGCGGCGGCCGACTTCTTCCTCGGCACCTGGACCACCGCGGTCGAGCCCACCGAGGTGCTGGTCGCGGCCCGGTTCCCGGTGTGGCAGGGCGCCTGCGGCTTCGCCGTGGAGGAGGCCGCGCGCCGGCACGGGGACTTCGCCATGGCGGGCGTGGTGTGCGGCGTGCAGCTGACGGACGGCCGGGTGACGCGTGCGGCCCTGGCGCACTTCGGGGTGGGGGGCACGCCGCTGCGGGCCCCGGAGGCCGAGGCGGCGCTGCTCGGCGCGACCGTGGACCAGGTGGACGCGGCCGAGGTGGCGGCGCTGGCGGTCCGCGGGCTCGACCCGGCGGACGACTTGCACGCCTCCGGCGCGCAGCGCACCCGGATGGCCCGAGCGCTCACCGACCGCGCCGTGCGGAACGCGATCAAGGAGGCGAGTGGTGGCTGAGCAGGTCGCGGTCACGGTCCGAGTCAACGGCGAGGAGCACGTGGCGGTGGTCGAGCCCCGCAAGACGCTGGCGGACATGCTCCGCCAGGACTGTGCGCTCACCGGTACCCACCTCGGATGCGAGCACGGGGTCTGCGGTGCCTGCACGGTGCTGCTCGACGGCCGCACGGCGCGCTCCTGCCTGGTGTTCGCCGTGCAGGCCGACGGGCACGAGGTCACCACCGTCGAGGGGCTGACGACCCCGGACGGCGGGCTGAACCCGGTGCAGGAGGCCTTCCGTGCCGAGCACGGGCTGCAGTGCGGCTTCTGCACTCCGGGCTTCGTGGTGTCGGCGACGGCGCTGCTCGCCGAGAACCCGGAGCCGACGGACGCCGAGATCCGCGAGGGGCTGTCGGGCAATCTCTGCCGGTGCACCGGCTACCAGGGCATCGTCAACGCGGTGCGGCGCGCCGCGGGCAGACCGGGCAGCGAGGTCGCCTTCGACACCGGGGCCGAGAAGGAGGGTGCGCGGTGACCGCGGTCGAGGAGCACGGGAAGGCGCCTGCCGTCGCGGTGGCCGGTCGCTGGCTGGGGCAGTCGGTGCCGCGCAAGGAGGACCCCCGCCTGCTCGCGGGGCGGGGCCGCTACCTCGACGACATCGTCGTCCCAGGGATGCTGCACGCGGCGTTCGTCCGGTCGGGCGTCGCACGGGGCCGCATCGTCGCGCTCGACGTCGAGGAGGCCCTGGCGCTGCCGGGCGTGCGCGCGGTCTACACAGCGGCGGACCTGAACCCGCTGGTCAAGGCCACCTGGTGGGGTATGGCGGGTCCCGACGCGAGCTACCCGCCGTCGGTCTGTCTGGCCGAGGGGGACGTCCGGTACGTCGGCGACCCGATCGCGGTCGTCCTGGCGGACTCGCGCTACCTCGCCGAGGACGGCGTGGACCTCGTCGAGGTGGAGATCGAGCCCGAGGATCCGGTCCTCGACGTCGACGCCGCCCGCGCCGAGGGCGCGCGGCTGGTGCACCCCGAGCTGGGCACCAACGTCCCGTCGGCGATCCCCTCCGCCGACCTCCCGACCGTCACCGAGGCGTTCGACTCGGCCGCCACCGTGGTGAGCGAGACCTTCGGCGTGCACCGGTACCTGCCGGTGCCGATGGAGACCCGGGGCCTGATCGCCCAGTGGGACGCCTTCACCGGAGAGCTCGAGCTGTGGGCCGCGACGCAGAGCGCCCACGAGATCCGGGCCTTCTACGCGCGGCTGCTCGGCATCCCCGAGAGCCGGGTGCGGGTGCGCACCCCGGACGTGGGCGGTGGCTTCGGGCAGAAGGTCTTCTCGCTGCGGGACGAGTGGGCGGTCGTGCTGTCCGCCACCCTGCTCGGCAGGCCCGTCAAGTTCGTCGAGGACCGTCAGGAGAACCTGGTCGCCGCCACCTCGGCGCGCGACGACCGGATGTCGATGGAGGTCGCCGTCGACGACGAGGGCCGGTTCCGGGCCTTCCGCGCCGACCTCGTCGAGAACATCGGCGCCTACCCGTACGCGGGCACGGCCGGTGCCGCCCCGCTGGTCGCCATGTGCCTGCCCGGTCCGTACACCGTGCCCGCCGTCGCCTTCTCGAGCTCGACGGTCTTCACCAACACCACCGGCCGGGCGCCGTATCGGGGTCCGTTCCTGATGGAGACGGTGGGCCCGGAGCAGATGGTCGACGTGGTCGCCCGACGTATCGGGATGGACCCGCTGGAGCTGCGGCGGCGCAACGTCGTCCAGACCTCGCAGCTGCCCTACCACCTGCCCACGGGGCTGGTGTACACCGACGTCACCCCCGCCGAGACCCTCGAGCAGGCCGCCGAGCTGATCGACTACGAGGGCTTCCGGCGGACCCAGGAGGAGGCCCGCGAGCAGGGTCGATACCTGGGTCTCGGGATCAGTCTGTGCGTGGAGCCCTCTGCGATCGCCTTCGGCCAGCTGGCGACGGAGGGTGCGCTGCTCAAGATGGAGACCTCGGGCACGTTCAACCTGGTGCTGGGCAGCTCGAGCACCGGGATGAGCGTGGAGACCACGATGCGCCAGGTCGCCGCGGAGTACCTCGGTTGCGACATCGACCAGATCACGGTGACCCAGGGCGACACCGCGCTGACCCCGTACGGCGCGGGCACCCAGGGCAGCCGCTCCGCGGTGCTCTACGGCAACGTCACCAAGGAGGTGTCGCTGGAGGTGCGGGACAAGATCCTGCGCATCGCCGGGCACCTGCTGGAGGCGGCGCCGGAGGATCTCGAGATCGCGGACGGGCGGGTCTCGGTCCGCGGGGTGGGGGCGGCCGCGGTGAGCTTCGCGCAGGTCGCGGGGGCCGCGTACGCGGGGGCCGCGATGCTCCCGCCGGAGCTCCAGGCGGGGGTCGAGGCGGTGACCCGCTTCACTGCGCCAACGTTCACGTTCGTGAACGCCTGTCACATGTGCACCGTGGAGGTCGACACGGACACCGGGCTGGTCCGGGTGCTCCGGTACGTGGTCAGCGAGGACTGCGGGAAGATGATCAACCCAAAGGTCGTGGAGGGCCAGGTCGCGGGCGGCGTGGTGCAGGGCATCGGCGGCGTGCTGTTCGAGAGCTTCGTCTACGACGAGGTCGGCAACCCGCTGACCGGCAGCTTCGTGGACTACCTGCTGCCCACCACGGCCGAGGTGCCCGACCTCGAGTACGGGCACGTCGAGTCGGGCGCGCCCAACGACCTGAACGTCAAGGGCGTGGGGGAGGGCGGCGCGGTCTGTTCGCCCGCCGCCGTGTTCAACGCGGTCGCCGACGCGCTGGCGCCGCTCGGGGTCGAGCTGCGGAGCACCCCGCTCGGACCCCGCCAGATCCTCGACGCGCTCGCGGTGGCCGGGCACTGACCACCGACGGGGCGGGGGATCCCGACCTCCGTCGGCGTGCCCCCTCAGCCCAGCCCGGGCAGGCGGCGGAGGATCTCCGCGAGCTCGCGCGGGCGGTCCGACTGGACGGAGTGGCCGGCGCCGGCGACCACCTCGACCGCGAGCCCGGGGACCCGGCGGGCGAACTCCGCGACGTCGGCGTCCCCGACGAAGGCCGAGTCCCCGCCTTTGACCAGGGTGACGGGCACGTCGAGGCGTTCCGCGTCCGCCCAGAGCGGCTCGAACGACTCGGCGGTGGCGAGCCGGCGGTCGTAGCGCCAGCCCCACCGCCCGTTCGGCAGCCTGCGCGAGTTGTGGAGCACGCCGCGCCGCAGCGAGGAGCGGGGGCGCCGCGGCGCGCCCGCGACGGCGGCCTCGACCATCTCCTCGCGGGTGTCGAACTCGACCGGCCCGGCGACCAGCGCGGTGGTGCCACGCTGCGCGGTCGACATCCGGGCGACCCGCGCGAGCACCGACGGCGTGACGTCGACCAGGGTGACCGCGGTCGCGAGCCCGGGGTTCCGCGCGGCCAGGGCGAGGGTGGTCAGCCCGCCGAGCGACATCCCGACGACCGGCACCCCGCCGACCTCCCACGACCGCAAGGCCGCGGCGACCGTGAGCGCGTTGGTGGCGGGGGAGTAGTCCCGGTCCTCCCGCCACGCGGAGTGCCCGTGCCCGGGCAGGTCGACCGCGAGCGCGGGAACGCCGAGGGCGACCAGCACGGTGTCCCAGGTGTGCGCGTTCTGCCCGCCGCCGTGCAGCAGGACGAGCCGCGGGTCCGCCGTCCCCCAGCGCAGCGCCGAGACCGATCCGGCGGGCGTGTCGGCGCCGACGCGCCGCACGGGCGGCACGCGCTCCGGGGGCAGCCCGATCTCCGCGGCGTTCTCGGACAGCAGAGCGAACTCGTCGTCGGGCTCCGGTGCCGTCATCGCTGCTTCTCTCTCCGTCGGTCTGGGCTCTTCCGGGTCCACCCTCGCAGACTCACCACCGAACCGTGTCACGCGATACGGTCGCGGAGGGTGCGGCGAAGGGAGTTCGGGTGGCGGACGAGATCCAGGTCGCCGTGGCGGCGGGCGTCTGCACCGTCACGCTGAACCGGCCGCACCGGCTCAACGCGTTCACCCCGGGTTCCTACCGGGCGCTCGCCGAGGCGCTGCGCAGCGCCGCCGAGCACCCGGACGTGCGGGTGGTGCTGCTGCGCGGGGCCGGGCGCGCCTTCTCCAGCGGCGTCGACCTGGACGTGTTGGACGCGGCCGAACCCGCCGACGTGCGGGAGTCCTTCATCGAGCTCCTCGACGCGCTGCTGGGGCTGCCGCAACCGCTGGTCGCCGCGGTGCAGGGCCCGGCCGTCGGGTTCGGCATGACGATCCTGCTGCACGCCGACCTGGTTGTGTTCGCCGACGACGCCCGGCTGCGCGCGCCGTTCATCGCGCTCGGCACAGCGCCGGAGGCGGGCAGCAGCGTGCTGCTGCCCGCGGCCGTCGGGCCCGCCCGGGCGGCGGAGCTCGTGCTGACCGGGCGCTGGGTGGGCGCGGAGGAGGCCGTCGCGCTCGGTCTCGGCATCCGAGTGTGCCCCGTCGCCGAGCTCGCGGGCCACGCGGACGAGCTGGCCGCGGCCGTCGCCGCGCACCCCCGCGAGCCCCTCGTCGCCGCGAAGGGGCTGCTGCGCGAGGGGCACGCGGAGCTGGTGGGGCGGGCGCTGGAGCGGGAGCGCGCGGCGGCCGATGCGCTGCGTCCCGAGGGCGGGCTCCGCCGAGACGCGACGCGCGCCTGACCGATCGTCGGCCGCCATCCGCGCTCCCCCAGGTCGACGGTGGCCGGTGGCGGCGTGCGCCGGGAGACCGCGCGACCCGTCCGTCAGCTCTGGTCCCGCTCCAGGCCGAACTCGATCGCGGCGACGATCCCGCCGTCGATGAGCAGGTCTGTGCCGGTGATGTACGAGGCCCGGTCCGAGACGAGGAACTCGAACCCGTCGCAGATCTCGGTGAGCATGGACTCGCGCTGCTCCAGCGGGATGCGCTTGAGGAGGTCCCACTTGCCGGGCGTCCGCTCGAACTCGCGCGCGCCCATGGGGGTGCGGACGAGCCCGGGCGTGAGCGAGACGATGCGGGCGCCGCGCTCGGCGAAGCGCAGGACCTCGCGGCGCACCATCCGGTTCTCGGCGAACTTCGACAGCCCGTACGCCTCCGTCAAGGCCATCTCGCGGCCCAGGGCGGCCTCGACGTCCGCCACGAGGGTGGGGGAGAGCGGTTCGTCCAGCACCGCGACGACCTCCGGCGCAGGCTGGGCCAGCATGCCGCCGATCGAGGACACGACGACGGCGACCCCGCCGGGCGCCATGTGCGGCAGCGCCCCCTCCAGGACCGTGGCGGTACCGCCGAGATTGACCGCGAGGATCCGGCGCGCGTCCCCCGAGCTGGGCGAGAGTCCTGCCACGCCGGCGAGGACGCGGATCGGCCCGAAGCGGTCCACGGCCTCGTCGAGCATCGCCTTCACCGAGGACGGGTCGGTGATGTCGCACGCGATCGGCGCCGCCACGGCGCCCTCACGGCGCAGCTCCTCGGCGACCTCCTCGCCCTTGGCGACGTTCAGGTCCGCCAGCACGACGGCGTGTCGCTCACCCAGCCGCCGGGCGCACGCCTGGCCCATTCCGCCACTGCCGCCGATGACCACCGCGAGGGGGAGGCCGGTCCTGTCCGGTGTGTTCATCACTCTCCTGTGAGCCGACTCCGCAGCAGTCTGACGAGCGGATGACGGAACCGTCAAGTATTGAGGTTCCTCACACGTCGGCTGCGATGCCGACGGGGCCGCGAACTCACGCCGATCACCCCGCCGTGTCGGGCTCGGGAGACCCGCCTCCGGGTGGCGAGATCATACAGATAATCTTCGCTGCCACGACGGCCAGGCGATCCGTAACCGCAGCTTCGGGCCGTCGTTGGGCGAGTAGTCAGATGATTTCCACAGAGAGGTGGGCGATGGCCGCGCAGGCGGTGATCAGAGGTGTCGGCGGCTTCGCCGCCCTGTGCGGGGACACGGTGCGAGCGGTGTTCCGCCGTCCCTTCCACCTGGGCGAGTTCGTCCAGCAGACGGCGTTCATCGCGAGCGCCTCCCTGCTCCCGGTCGTGTTCGTCACGATCCCGTTCACCATCGTCGTGCAGTTCTTCATCGGTCAGCTACTGGCCGAGATCGGCGCCGTCGACCTGGCGGGCGCCGGTGCGGCCTTCGCCGTGGTTCAGGAGCTCGGCCCCTTCTCCGCCGTCCTGGTCGTCGCGGGGGCGGGCGCCACCGCGGTCTGCGCGGACCTGGGCGCGCGCACCGTCCGCGAGGAGATCGACGCCATGCGCGTGCTGGGGATCGATCCGGTGCACCGCCTCGTCGTGCCCCGGGTCGCCGCGTTCGCGGTCACCGCCGCGGCGCTGTTCGGATTCGTCTGCGTGGTCGGGCTGCTCGGCACCTACGCCTTCTCCGTGCTGGTGCAGGGCGCGAGCCCGGGTCTCTTCGCGGCGAACGTGACGCTGCTCGTCGGCTTCCCCGACTTCGTCGTCTCGCTGGTCAAGTCGGCGCTGTTCGGGGTGGCCGCGGCGCTGGTCGCGTGCCACCTCGGGCTCAACGCCAAGGGCGGGCCCAAGGGCGTGGGGGACGCGGTGAACCAGACCGTCGTGTTCACGTTGATGGTCCTCGTGGTGGTCAACACCCTCACGACCACCGTCTACCTCCAGCTGAAGGGCTGACCACGTGGCGTCACGGTTCTCCCGGGCGGTGCAGGCCCCGGTGCGCGGGCTCGACGAGTTCGGCAGGCAGGTCTGGTTCTACGGCCAGGCCTACGGTCGGACGCCCGTCGCCGTCAAGCGCTATCCCCGCGAGGTCCTCCGGCTGCTGGCCGAGGTCAGCTTCGGCACCGGCGCGCTCGCGGTCATCGGCGGCACGGCGGTGATCGTCGGGTTCATCACCGGCTTCGCCGGCATCGAGCTCGGCATCCAGGGCTACAGCCAGCTGGCCAACATCGGCGTCGAGGCGCTGTCCGGGTTCATCTCCGCCTACATCAACACCCGGTTGGCCGCGCCGGTCATCGCCGGGATCGCGCTGGTCGCGACGATCGGGGCCGGCTTCACCGCCCAGCTGGGCGCCATGCGGGTCAGCGAGGAGGTGGACGCGCTGGAGGTGATGGCGGTGCCGTCCATCGTCTTCCTGGTGACCACCCGGATCATCGCCGGGACCATCGCGATCATCCCGCTCTACCTGATCGCGCTGGTCACCTCGTACACGACGACGAGGCTGATCGTCACACTCGTGTACGACCAGGCCTCCGGCGCCTATATGCACTACTTCGAGACGTTCCTGATCCCGACCGACGTGCTGCTCTCGCTGGTCGTCGTGGTCGCCATGGCGGTGGCGATCATGTCGATCCACACGTACTACGGCTTCTACGCCTCGGGCGGGCCGGTCGGCGTCGGGCGCGCGGTGGGCCGGTCCGTCCGGCTCTCGCTGATCGCCGTGCTGACGGTGAACCTGCTGGTCAGCCTGGCGTTGTTCGGGTCCTCCCACTCGCTGCACATCTCGGGGTGACGCGGTGATCCACGGACCCTCCCCGGCGCGTCGCCGGGTCTACGCGGTGGTGGGCATCGCCGTCCTCGTCGCGTTCGTCGCCGTGTCGGTGGCGGCGTTCGACAAGGCCTTCGTGCCCGCCGTGCTGATCAAGCTGCAGGCGGACCGCTCCGGGCTGCTCATGGAGAGGGGCAACGACGTGCGGCTGCGCGGGGTCCCGATCGGGGACGTCCGCGCCGTCGACCCCGACGGGGCCGGGGGCGCGCTGCTCACCCTGGCCGTGGACCCGGACCAGCTGCGCCGCATCCCGGTGGGGACCACCGCCGAGCTGCGGCCCGCCACGGCGTTCGGGCCCAAGCAGGTCGAGCTGCAGGCGCCCGCCGGACCGGTGACCGTCGCGGCCCGCGCCGGCGACGTGCTGCGCACCAGCGGGGTGACCACCGAGGTCAACGACGTGTTCATGGGCCTGCAGCAGGTGCTGACGACAGTCGAGCCCTCGAAGCTCAACGCCACGCTGGGCTCGATCGCCCGGGCCGTGGACGGCCGCGGCCGGCGCCTCGGCGACTACCTCGCCGACCTGAACGGCTACCTCGGCGGGTTCGACGACAGCCTGCCCGCCCTCAAGCGGGACATCACCCTCACCGGGGACGTCGCCGGTGTGTACGCCGACGCCGCCCCGGACCTGCTGCGGGTCGCGGACCACGCCACCACGACCTCGCGCACCCTGACCGAGACCGAGGCCATGCTGCACCAGACCCTCGTCGGGTTCACCCGGGCCGCGGACGACGGCGGTGAGTTCCTGGACCGGCTCGAGGAGCCGCTGATCACCGGCGTGCACGCGCTGGATCCCACGCTCGCGCTGCTGGACCGCTACTCCCCGGCGCTGACCTGCACCGTCCAGGGCCTCGACGAGGGCCGCAGGCGCTTCGACACGGCGCTGGGCCAGGTGCTCCCCGGCGTCAACGGCAACGTGGGCCTGCTGCCCGCGCAGGAGGGCTACCAGTACCCGCGGGACCTGCCGAAGCTGGTCACCGGGCAGGGGCCGGACTGCTTCCACCTGCCGGTCGTCTCGCCGGACGTGTCGCCGGTGCCGCGCGTCCGGTTCGACGACGGCACACAGAACGTCTACCGGGGCAGCACGGACGCCCTGTCGCTGCCGCGCGACCCGGTGGCCACGGCCCCGTCCTTCCCGCTGGGCTCCCTCGCGGGTGAACGGCCCGTCGAGCCGGGGGAGGGCGGCCGATGACCAGCCGCGGCGAGGTCGTCCGCGTGCTCGCGTTCCTGCTGTCGGCCGTCCTCATGCTCGCGCTGACGGCCGTGACCGTCGGCGGGTTCCGCATCCAGTCCACCACCGACTACGCGGCGGTGTTCCGGGACGCGTCGGGGCTCGCGGACGGGGTGGACGTCCGGGCGGCGGGCGTGACCGTCGGCCGGGTGCGGGACATCGCACTGCAGCCGGACCACAGCGTGCTCGTGTCCTTCTCGGTGCCGGAGGACCTGGCGGTCTCCACCGCGACCCGGGCCACCGTGCGCTACAAGAACCTGATCGGGGACCGTTTCCTCGACCTCACCCAGGATCCGCGCGCCCAGGCCGCGGCGCAGGACCCCGGCACGCCGATCCCGCTGGACCGGACCGCGCCCGCGCTGAACCTCGACGAGCTGTTCAACGGGTTCAAGCCGCTGTTGCAGGGCCTCGAGCCGCAGGAGGTCAACGACCTGTCGGCCGCCCTCGTCGCGGTGTTCCAGGGCCAGGGCGGAGCGGTGGAGAGCCTGCTCTCGCACATCGGCTCGCTCACCGGCACCCTCGCCGACCGCGACCAGGTGATCGGCAGCCTCGTGCAGGACCTGGACACGGTGCTGGGCACGGTGGACGAGCACCGCGCGCAGTTCGACTCGACGATCGTCGAGCTGCAGCAGCTGGCCACCGGGCTCGCCCAGGACAGGGACCGCATCGGCGACTCGCTGACCCGGGTGGCCGGGCTGGCCGACCGCACCGCCTCCTTCCTCGACGAGCTCCGCCCCGAGCTGTCCGGGACGACCGAGCAGGTCAAGAGGGTGTCGGAGGCGCTGAACTCGAGGTCCGACGTGCTCGACTACAACCTGAACCAGATCGAGCCGCTGGTGCGGACGCTGGGCCGCGGCGGCGCGTACGGCTCCTTCTTCAACTTCCACATCTGCGGGATCCGGGTGATGACCGACCTGGCGACAACGCCGTTCTTCCTCAGCCAGGAACCGCGCTGCCAGTTCTACCCGGACTCGCAGTACGACCACCCGGACTACGGCCTGCCCGCGGACTGGGAGCAGCGGGACGCGGCGGCGGGGGAGGGACACCGGTGAAGCGCTTCGGGGAGATGGACCCCGCGAAGGTCGCGCTCGTCGGCGGCGTCGTCGTGGTGGCGCTGGTCGCGGCGGCGCTCAACGTCGGGAACCTGCGGGACCTGGTGTCGGGCAGCCGCTACAGCGCGCTGTTCGCGGACTCCGGCGGCCTGCACGCGGGGGACCCGGTGCGGGTCTCCGGCATCCGGGTCGGCAAGGTGGACGCGCTGGCCCTGCAGGGCCCGGCCGTCAAGGTGGACTTCACCGTGGACACCGAGGCCGCGGGCCTGGAGACCGGGACGCGGGCGGCGGTACGCACCGAGAACCCGCTCGGCGCCAAGTTCCTCGAGCTCAGCCCGCAGGGCGGCGGCACCCTGGACCCCGGCGCCCAGATCCCCCTGGACCACACCGAGGCCCCCTACGACCTCACCGACGCGCTGAGCGGGCTCACCACCACCGTCGGGCAGATCGACACCGGCAGGCTGGCGACCTCGCTCGACACCCTGGCCACGACGTTCGACGGGACGGCACCCGACCTGGCGGCGACGCTCGACGGCGTCCAGCGGCTCTCCCGGACCATCGCCTCGCGCGACGAGGCGCTGCGCGGGGTGCTGGCCAAGGCCAACGGGGTCAGCGGGGTGCTCGCCGACCGCAGCGCGCAGATCACCCGGCTCATGAGGGACGGCAGCGCGCTGCTCGCCGAGCTGGAGAACCGCCGCCGGGCCATCCACCAGCTGTTCGTGGGGGTCAGCCAGGCCACGGACCAGGTGAGCAGGCTGGTCGCGGAGAACAAGGACACCCTGCAGCCGGCGCTGACCGAGCTGCGCAAGACGCTCTTCATCCTGAACAAGAACGAGGAGTCACTGCGCTTCGGTGTGCAGAAGTACGGCGCCTTCGCCCGCGGGCTCGGTGAGGCCGTCGGCAGCGGCCCCTTCTTCTACGCCTACATCGCGAACCTCGGCTCGCTGAGCTCGTCGCTGGTGCCCTGCCTGCCGCAGCTCTTCGACGTCGGGCAGCCGCCGGGGTACGGCCAGCCGCCGATCCTGCACGCGCCCCCGCCGGGCGCCTACGAGGAGAAGTCGCACATCTTCTCCCCCGGCGGCGGCGGCGCCGAGGCGAGCTGCCCGGTGCCCGCCGTGGACAAGCCCGTGCCCACGCCGGGCCCGGACGCGAAGACCCTGGAAGAGGGGGGCCGATGACCCGGCCGATGCGGCTGCTCGCCGTCGCCGTCGTCGTGGTGGTCCTGGCCGGGGTGGCCGTCGCGCTGCTCGGCCCGGGCTCGCGCAGGACCGCGACGCTCTACTTCCCGGAGGCCCGCAGCCTCTACGTGGACGACGACGTGACGGTGCTCGGGCTCACGATCGGGGACGTCACCGCGATCACCCCGGAGCCGGGGCGGGTCAAGGTGGAGATCTCCTACGACGCCGACCAGCCGATCCCCGCGGACGTCAAGGGCGCGATCGTCTCGCCCGGGCTGGTGAGCGTGCGCAGCCTCGCGCTCGCGCCCGCCTACGCCGGCGGTCCGACGTTGGAGGACGGGGCCGTGATCCCCGAGTCGCGCACCGCGGTGCCCGTCGAGTGGGACGAGGTGAAGGCCCAGCTCACGAACCTCACCACCGCGCTGGGCCCGAAGGGTGCGAACTCGGACGGGGCGTTCTCGCACCTGCTGGACACCTCGGCGAAGAACCTCGACGGGCAGGGCGACAACCTCAACCAGACGCTCCGCGCGCTGTCCGAGGCGATGTCCACGCTGTCCGACGGGCGCGGCGACCTCTTCGCCACCGTCCGCAACCTGCAGACCTTCACCGCCGCGCTGAGGCAGAGCGACGACCAGGTCCGCTCGTTCAACCAGAACCTCGCGGGCGTCTCCGGGTTCCTCGCCCAGGACCGGGACGAGCTGGGTGCCGCGCTCGACGGCCTGGACCGGGCGTTCGGCGACATCCAGACCTTCCTGGCGGACAACCGGGGCACGCTCTCGGCGACCGTGCAGGACCTGCAGCCGGTGGCGGACCTGCTGGCGGACAACCGGCAGCAGTTCGCGGACCTGCTGCAGGTCGCGCCCACCACCGCGTCGAACTTCTACGGCATCTACGACCCGATCATCGGCGACGTGTCCGGTGCGCTGTCCACGGCGAACGTCGAGGACCTGCAGCTGCTGGTGTGCAGCACGGTGCTGAACCTGGGCTCGCCGCAGGCCTGCGACGCGACGTTCGGCCCGCTGCTGGACAAGCTCAGCCCGTCCGTCCCACCGGTCGGGGCGAACGTCGTCGAGCGCAACGGGCGGTCGAACCAGGTCGTGTCGAAGCCCGGGCCGGTCAACCCGCCCTACACCGCGGCCGACGAGCGCCGCGAGTACGGAACCACGACCAGCCCGGTGACCCTGGTCGACGCGCTGGAGCAGCAGAAGCAGGGAGGTGGCCGATGAGGCGCGTCGCCGTCCGGCGGGTCGCGGTGCGGGTGGCCGCTGGCCCTGGGCGCCAGCCTGCTGACCGGCTGTGAGTTCCGCGGGCTCAACTCCCTGTCGCTGCCCTTCACCCCGGGGAACGCCGACAACTCGATCACCGTCGTCATGGCGAACGTGGCGAACCTGGTGCCGAACTCCGAGGTCAAGATCGGTGACGTGACGGTCGGCTCGGTCCGCTCGATCGAGGTGCAAAGCTGGCAGGCGACCCTCACCCTGGCCCTCGACGAGGGCGTGCGGGTGCCCGGGAACGCGCTGGCCCGGGTGGCCCAGAAGAGCCTGCTCGGCGCCGAGTACCTGGACCTGACCCCGCCCGCCGGTGAGCAGCCCCAGGGCGCGCTGCCGGTCGGGGCCACGCTCGGGGTGGAGCGCACCGGGCGCTACCCCGAGACCGAGGAGGTGCTCTCGGCGCTGGCCCTGACCCTGACCGGCGGCGGCCTCGACCAGATCCAGACGATCAACCGCGAGTTCTCCAGGACACTCGGGAACGGGCACGAGGAGGACGTCCGTGGCGTGCTGACGCGACTGGACACGTTCGTCGGCGCGCTCGACGAGCAGAAGACCGACCTGGTCCGCGCGCTGGAGCAGCTGGACCGCTTCGCCGGCACCGTCGCACAGGAGAAGGACACCCTGGCCACGGCGCTGGACACCGTGCCGCAGGGGCTCGCCGCCCTGAACCGGCAGCGGGGGCAGCTCGTCACGACGCTGGACTCGGTCGGTCGCTTCGGCGACGTCGCGAACCGGGTGCTCGACGGCGCCCAGGACGACCTGATCTCGAACCTGCGCCACCTGCAGCCGGTGCTGAAGGGTCTCGCGGACGCGGGCCCGGCCCTGCCCGAGGCCACCGGGGACGCGACTTTCCCGTTCCCGACGACGGCGATCCTGCGGTCCTTCAAGGGGGACTACATCAACTTCTTCGCCACCGTCGACCTCACGACGGAGCGCACCACCAAGAACTTCGCCTCCGGCCTGCCCCTGGAGTCGGTGCTCTCGGGCGGGCCGCTCGCGTCGCTCCCGCTCGGGCCGCAGACCCAGGCGACGGACCCGCTACGGGTCCCGCTGCAGCCGGTCCCGGGGCTGCCCGGACCCGCGGAGATCCCGCTGTTGCCGCAGCCGCAGACCCCACCCACCACGCCCCCGACGGGTGCGGACCAGCCCGGCCTGCTCGGCGGCCTGCTCGGAGGCCGCTGATGCTCACCCGTTTCGTCCGCGGGCAGCTCCTGGCGTTCGCGGTCGTGACCGTGCTGGTGCTGGGCTACGTCGCGGTGTCCGTGGTGCGGCTGCCCGCGATGGTCGGCATCGGCCGCTACCCGGTCACGCTCACCCTGCCCGAGGCCGCCGGGCTCTACCCGAACGCCGTGGTCACCTACCGCGGCGTCGACGTCGGCAAGGTGACGGGGCTGCGCGTCGAGGACTCGGACGTGGCGGTGGACCTGTCCATCGACGCGGGTGTCGAGATCCCTGCGGACTCCGTCGCCGAGGTCCGCAGCGTGTCGGCGATCGGCGAGCAGTACGTGAACTTCGAGCCGCAGGGCGCGTCGACCGCGGTGCTGCGCAGCGGGGACGTGGTACCCGTCGGCCAGGCTCGGCTGCCCGTGGACGAGCACCAGCTGCTGGACAGCACCAAGGCGCTGCTGGACTCGGTGCCGCTGCACAGCCTCGCCACCACCGTCGACGAGCTGCACGAGGGCTTCGACGGCGTGGACGGGGACGTCGGGCGGCTGCTGGACTCGCTCACCGCGCTGCAGCGGGAGGCGGACGCCAACCTCGGCCCCACGAAGCGGCTGGTGGCGGACCTGGAGCCGGTGCTGCGCACGCAGAAGGCGGTGGGCGGGGACGTCCGCTCCTGGGCTCGGGACCTCGCCGCGGTGACCTCCACGGTCGTGGCCAAGGACGCGGCCCTGCGCGGCATCGTGGCGCAGGGGCCCAGCACCGCCGAGCAGCTCACCGGCGTGTTCGACGACATGCGCCCCACCCTGCCCGTGCTCGTCGCCAACCTCGCGACGACGGCCCAGGTCACCACGGCGTACCTGCCCGGCATCGAGCACCTGCTGATCGTGCTGCCCGCGGCGATCGAGCAGGTGCAGACGATCGTGCCGCCGGACCAGGTGCCGAGCGACTACCTGCGAGCGACGTTGGACTTCAAGGTCAACGTCAACTCGCCGCCGGTGTGCACGGTGGGCTTCCCGGAGGCCGGGAAGCACCGCGATCCCAACGACCTGAGTCCGGCCGCGCTGCCCGAGGACTCCTACTGCAAGGTGGCGCCGGACGATCCCCGGGTCGTGCGCGGCACGCGGAACCTGCCGTGCCCGAACGACCCGGACCGACGCGGCCCGCTCGCCGCGGACTGCGGGCTGGTGTTCGACCGGGTCACGGTGCCGGACGCCCCGCCCGCCGCGCAGTCCGTCGCCGATCCGGCCACCGCCGTCTACGACCCGGCGGACGGACGGGTGATGACCCCCGGCGGCGGCTTCTTCCAGCTCGGGCAGCTGGTGTCCGGCAAGCCCGTCCCGAAGACCTGGCAGGACCTGCTGCTGGGCACCGTCACGAGCTGATCCGATCCCGACCTCGACGCCCCCACGAGAGGAAGCACGATGCGAGGACGCAGACCCCCCGGCGCGGTGCTGACGGCACCGCGGGAACCGGTCGAGCCGGTCGAGGAGAACCCGACCGCGGAGCTCCGGACCCGGACCCCCGGCGCCGAGCCCCGGACCGAGGCCCTGGAACCCGCGGCCCGAGACGAGCCCGAGCCCGGGACCGAGGCCGTCGACGCCGCCGCGACCGAGGACGCGGCCGAGCTCGAGACCGCCGAGACCGCCGCCGTCGAGCAGCCGGAGCCCGCGCGGCCCCGGCGGGGGATCGGGGCCCTGCTCCTCGCCCCCGCGCGCGCGGTGCCCGCCGGCCTGCGAGCCCTGCGGAAACCTCGGGTGCTGCGCCGCACCCTCGTCGGCGTGCTGGTGCTCGGGATCGTCGCCTCCGCCGTGGTCGGGGGACTGGCGGTCCGCGCCGACCGGGCCGCGGACGCCGACCGGGACGCCGTCGTCGCCGTCGCGCGGACCCAGGCGCTCGCCCTGATGAGCGTCAACGCCGACTCCATCGACTCCCAGCTCGACACCGTGCTCGACGGCACCACCGGTTCGTTCCGCCGGGACCTGGAGGGGATCCGGCAGTCCTTCGCGCAGGTCGTGCGGGACGGCAAGGTGGACTCCCAGGGCACGGTCGACCTGGCCGGGGTCAAGGACCTCGACGGCCACCAGGGGACCGTGCTGCTCGCGCTCAGCGCGAGCGTGACCAACTCCCAGTCGCCCCAGGCGCAGCCCCGCCGCTACCGGATCTCGGTGGACGTGGTGCGGGAGGCCGATCGCTGGCTCGTCGCCGGAATGGAGTTCGTGCCGTGAGCGAGACCCTCGAGATCGAGCGCCCCGCGCCCGCGCCGCAGCGGCCGTCCCGCGCCGGCCGCGTCCGGGCCGGCCTGGCCGCGTCCCGGGTCCGCAGACCCCGGGCCTGGCTCGCCGTCGGGATCGGACTCGTCGTGCTGGTCGCGGCCGCGTCGGCGTGGCTCTGGTGGAGCCACGAGCGGCACGCGGCGGCGGAGCGGGCCCGTGCCGAGGTCGTCGCGGCGGCGCCGGGGATCGTCGGGGACGTGCTGTCCTACTCCGTCGACACCCTCGACGACGACTTCGCCCGCGCCAAGGGGCACCTGACCGGACACTTCGCCGGGGACTTCGACCGGCTGACCCGCGAGCAGATCGCCCCGGCCGTACGGAAGGAGAAGGTCTCCAGCCGGGCCGAGGTCACCTCGGCGGCGGTCGTGGAGGCCGAGCCGGACCGCGTCGTCACGATGCTGTTCGTCAACCAGACGACCAGGAGCGCGTCGCTGCCCGACCCGAAGGTGGACGGCAGCCGGATCGAGGCGACGTTCACCCGGGTCGACGGCGACTGGCGGATCGAGAGCCTGCAGCCGATGTGACCGCTCGACGCCGAGGCCGTGCGGTACCGCGCCCGCCGAGCGCAGACCCCGGGTGGCGGCGGGGTCACCGGTACAGGTCGACCGGGTTCCCGCCGTCGCTCCACGCCTCCGGTTCCGAGTGCACGGTCCACAGGGCGCGCGCTGCGACGTCGTCTCGCGCGCGGATCAGCTCGAGCAGCTCCGCGTGGGCGGCATGGCTGTGGGAGAGGCGATCGGGATCGGTCCCGATCGGCCTGACCTCCGCGGCCCGCACCAGGAGGGCGTTGAGCAGCTCGGTGAGTGTCGCGAGCGTGGGGGAACCGGTCGCCCGGGCCACCAGCGCGTGGAAGCCGACGGCGGAGCGGGCGTAGGCGCCGGGGCGCGCGAACTCGGTCTCCTCCCGCGCGACCTGTGCCTCCAGCGCCGCCAGGTCGGCCTCGGTGCGGTGCACGGCGGCCAGGGCGGCCACCGCAGGCTCGAGCACGGTGCGCGCCTCGACGAAGTCCGCGAAGGGAGTGGCGCGGGTCTGGAGCAGCAGCCCCACGTACCCCGCCGCCCGCGCGGTGGTCGGGCGGTGCACCACCGCGCCCCCGCGGGCGCCCCGCCGTACGACGAGCAGGCCCTCGGACTCGAGGATCCGCATCGCCTCCCTCAGGACCGTCCGGGCGACCCCCCCGTACCGGGCGCGCAGATCCACCTCGCGAGGCAGCGCGCTCCCCTCGGCTAGCTCGCCGACGGCGATCCGGTGCCGCAGGTCCGCCGCGATGTGGGCGGTCTGTTGGGCGCCGGGCGCGTCCCGGGCGGGCTCCGAGGCCCCCTCGGACAGCGTCTCGCCGAACAGGTCCAGCGTCATGTCGCTGTCCCCGCGTTCCAGCAGGGCGTGCCCCACCTGCTCGACGTGGGCGAGCCAGTGCTTCTCGGCACCGTCCGCGTCCCCCGCCTCGACGAGCTCGAGGAACCTGAGGTGACCGCGGTGGGCCCGCCGGCACCGACGGTCGGCGTTGTCGGCGGCCACCTCCTCGCGTACGCGGATCCGGACGTGCGCGGCCAGGATCTCGTCCAGGAGTTGCACCAGGGTCGAGAGGGTGAGCGAGCCCGAGCACGACACGACCTCGCTCCGGAAGGCGAGCACCGCGGCGGCGAACGCCACCGGGTCGCCGAGCGCCTCGCGTTCGCGCTCCAGCGCCTCGCGCAGCCGGGCCACCACCTCGGGGGTCGCCCGCGCGACCATCCGCCGCGCGAGGGAGGGCTCGAGCAGCAGCAGCGCCCGCTGCACGTCCCCCAGGGTGGCGCCGCGAGCCTGCAGCAGCAGGCCCGCGTACCGGGCCGCGACGTCCGCCGCGGGCAGCTTCACCCGGAAGCCCCCGCGGTTGGTGGGGCTGGGCACGACCAGTTGCTCGGCCAGCAGGATGTGCATGGCCTCGCGCAGGGTGGGGCGGGAGATCCCGTAGCGGTCGAGCAACGCGACGCCCATGGGCAGCTCGTCGCCCTCGGCGAACTCGCCGTGCGCGATCCGCCGCCGCAGGTCCTCGGCCACGAGGTCGGGCGCCTTGACCAGGTGCACGCGAGCCGCCCCGTTCGCGGGTATCGACTCGAGACCGATCGCCTCGCGCTGCGGCGTCATGCCAGGCCCCCGTTCCTCGGCCACCGTCGGCGCCCGCCCCCCTCCCCCAGCAGTTCCGGTCGACACCGTTGAGCGGGAACGACGCGATCCAGGCCAGGGATCCGGCGAGCTCCCGGTGGTCGCCGACCGACCGTACGCTACCGCCTCGACCGTGGTGGGCGTCGCCGCGGGCGGTCGGCAGGCCCCGGTCGGCTCAGACCCCCGCATCGTGTGCGACGGAACGGCGGCACGACGTCCGGGTGCAGGTGGCGGATTCCCGCGCCACCCAGCCGCCGCCCACGGTAGGCGTTCGCCGTCGTCACCGCCTGGCCGGCATCGGTGGCATCGAGCTGCGCTGCGGACGCCCCAGCGGTGGGCGACCAGGCCGCCGGTCAGAGCGCCCAGGGGCATCAGCCCCCACCCGATCATCCGGTAGATGCTGCTGATCCTCGCGAGCAGCGCCCTGGGCACGGACCGTTGACGTCCCACAAGGTGGTGGCGTAGCGCAGGAGCCCGAGCGGCACCGGGTTCGGGGCGAGCCCGATCCCGACGAACGCCACGATCACCACGCCGAGAGCGAGGACCAGGCTGGGGGCGAGCGCATCGACGAGCCGGCTGTCGAGCAGCCCACCCAGCCCACCGCCGACCGCTGCGACGCCCAGCAGCACCCCGTATCCCACGTCGGGGGGTGCAGGACCTCGGTGGCCAGCAGGACCAGTGACGTTGCCCAGCTGGAAGCAGAGCGTGTTGACCCCGAGCAGCAGAGCGAGGTCCGGATGAGCCGATGCTCGCGGATCCAGCGCACCCCCTCGGCGATCGCCGAACCCAACGACGCCCCGGCGTCTCGTGGCGGACGGCCGCCCGGAACGGCACGCAGCAGGGCAGCGGAGGCCAGGAACGTCACCGTGTTCAGCGCGCACTGGAGTGCTGATCCGAGGGAGATCAGCATGCTGCCCAACGGGGGGGCGACGAACTGCTGCCCGGTGGAGCGTGATCGGTGTCGCTAGGGGGCTCGTCAGGCGATGCGTTTGTCCGTCCACTGTGCCTAACCGAGCCCGCTGAGGCCGCCGCATTGACGGCGAGACGATCTCTGACTACGGTCAGCAAATGGAGGAGGGCCTGGTCGCGGGCGTGCGGCGGTTCAACCGCACGGTGACCGAGCGCATCGGTGCCCTCGAGGAGGGCTTCCTCGGCCGGGCGCGCTCCCTGGGTCAGTCCCGAGTGCTGTGGGAGATCGGGCCCGAGGGCTGCGACGTGCGGGAGCTGCGCCGGGGCCTGGCGCTCGACTCCGGCTACCTGAGCCGGATCCTGCGTGCGCTGGAGTCCGAAGGGCTCGCGACGGTGGAGCGCAGCGCCGCGGACGGGCGGAGGCGCGTCGCGCGCCTGACGCGGCGGGGCCGTGTCGAGCACGCGCTCCTGGACCGTGGCAGCGACGAGCGGGCCCGCGCACTGCTGGCGCCGCTGAGCGACGGACAGCGCCGGCGCCTCGTGGACGCGATGGCCGCGGTCGAGCGTCTGCTGACGGCGGGTGAGGTGCGCGTGGAGACGGCCGACCCGGAGGAGCCGGACGCGGTGCGGTGCATCAGCGCCTACTTCGCGGAGCTCGACCACCGCTCCGAAACGGGCTTCGACCCCGGCGCGGGCCTCAGCGCGACGCCCGAGGAGCTGCGCCCGCCACATGGCGTCCTGGTGCTGGCCCGCCTGCGTGGCGAGGCGATCGGCTGCGGCGCGCTGAAGCTGCATCGCGGCGCACCGTGCGAGATCAAGCGCATGTGGGTCGCCGAGGACGCGCGCGGCCTCGGCCTGGGCCGGCGGCTGCTCGCGACGCTGGAGGACCACGCCCGCAGCGCGGGCGCGCGCGTGGCGCACCTGGAGACCAATCGCCATCTCGCCGAGGCGATCGCGCTCTACCGCTCGGCGGGCTACGTCGAGGTCGAGCCGTTCAACGACGAGCCGTTCGCCGACCACTGGTTCGAGAAGCACCTGGGATGACCGGCACCGTAGACGGGATTCGACCTACCGCCGGCGAGTCGTTCGGGTTCGACGCTCGTCATCTAGTAGTCCCGGGTTAGAGGGTTAGAGGCCTGCCTTGCGTTTGGTGACGTCGGGCGGTTCGTCCGGGGGAGTGGGTCGGCCGGTCGCGAGTTCGGCGACGCGCAGCACTCTGCGGCGGTAGCCCCCCGGGTCGGTCCGCAGGATGGCGAGGCGTCGCCGGCGCTCGGTGACCTCGTGCACGGTGGTGAGGCCGAGTGAGCTTCGGGCTTCGTCGATCTCGGCCCGGTACTCGTCGAGGAACTGCTGCGCGTCCTCGGGGGCGAGCCACTGTCGGACCGTCGCCGGTGCGGCGCCCGCTGCCAGCGGGTGCCCTGGCCCGCTGTGGTGGGGCGAGAAGGCGGTCATGCGAGGACCACAGCGCGGGGCGCGTGCCGACCGGGCTGATCACGAGTCCGGCGTTCGAGCCCGGAGAGGGCGTTCGGGGTTCTCCCGACGCCGAGAGCGACGGCGCCCTGAGCGTTACGCCGCCGGTAACGGTGTGTGTCCACGAGAGCGCGGGAGGACCGTAACGACCCCGAATCACGCGCATCACGGAGATGGTCGATTAGGGCGTGTCGGCGTCCGGCCTTGCGTCGACAGCAACTCCGGTCCTTCCAGTTCGGCCGCCGATGAGATCCACGATCTGCTCCACGGGGCGTACGGCGCCACGGTCCCGGCGACCGGGAAGCCGACGTTGTGCCCTTCCGGATCGGGTCCTCGGCCCGCATCCCCGCGTGCGGCTTCGGGGGAGGGTCGTGTCGTGACGACGACCGGCGACACCATCCCGAGAGCCCGGCTGGCCCATCTGGACGGTCTCAAGGTCGTCCTGGTGGCTTGGGTGATCGGCGGCCACGCCCTGCTGGGCTACTCGGCGGTGGGGGGATGGGCCTACGACGAGGTGCACGAGGTGACGTTCATGCCGGGCGTCGAGATCGGCCTGGTCGCCGTTCTGGGGCCCTCGGGGCTGTTCGTGATCGGACTGTTCTTCTTCGTCGCCGGGCTGCTCACCGAGGGGGCGGTACACCGGCACGGACCGCACCGGTACGTGCGGGATCGGCTGGTGCGGCTCGGCCTGCCGTGGCTGCTGTCGGCCTTGCTGATCTGGCCCGCGTCGGTGTGGGTGGCGTCGGTGGCAGCGGGCAGGCAGGTGTCGCCGTGGTGGGTGTTCACCCACCGGGACCCGTTCCTCGACGCCGGGTCGCTCTGGTTCGCCCTGGTCCTGCTCGTCTTCTCGATCGGGTTCGCCGGCTGGGCGGCCCTGCGCGGGGGGCCTCCCGCGCCGTCCGGCCCGCTCACCGGGTGGCACGTCGCCGCTGCGGCGGCCGCGGTCGCCGTTGCCACCGTCGTAGTGCGCCTGGCGTTCCCGGCCCGCAGCGGGCAGATCGCCGATCTGCACCTGTGGCAGTGGCCGCAGTGCCTCGGGATGTTCCTGCTGGGCGTCGTCGTGGCCCGCCGCGGATGGGCCGCGCACATTCCCGACCCGATCCGGCAGGCGTGCGGCGGGATCACCGTTGCGGTGCTGGTGGCGCTGCCCGTCGTCGCGATGGCGAGTGGTCTACACAACGTGGCCCGCGACGACGGCCCCTACCTGGGCGGCTGGACCTGGCAGGCCGCGGCGACAGCGGCGGCCGAGGCGCTCCTGGTGACGTGCGGGTCGATCGCGCTCGTGGGATTGGCAGAGCGGCGGCTGCACGAGGCCGGGCCCCGGGCGCGACGGTGGTCGCGTGCCGCCTTCGCGGCCTTCGTCGTCCAGGGACCGGTGCTGATGGTCACGGCTACGGCGCTTCGCCCGTTGCCTGCGCCGGCCGAGGTCAAGGCGCCGGTGGTGGCGGTGGTGGCGATTGTCGTGTGCTTCTGGCTGGGCGGCCTGTGGAGCGAGGCGGTTCGTCGCCGGCGTGCGGATCATCGGGTGTCCACGACAGAAGACGGTCCGGAGAGGGGTCTGCGGTGAGCCGGCGCTCCCTCGACGCCGTGCGTGCCCCCCGGGCGCTGCACCATGTCGACTTCGGCGGTCCGCCCGGCGCGGCGACCGTCGTGTGCGTGCACGGCCTCGGCGGGTCGCACCTGAACTGGGACCGGCTGGCGCCGCTCCTGCGCACCCGGCACCGTGTGCTGGCCGTCGACCTTCCCGGCTTCGGGCTCAGCCCGCCGCCCCGGGGCCCGGCGACGGTCCGGCGCAACGTCGACGAGCTCGCCGGGTTCCTCGCGACCTGCGAAGCGCCCGTGACGCTCGTCGGCAACTCGATGGGCGGTCTCATCGCGGTCCTGGTCGCCTCCCGGCATCCGGACCTGGTGCGGGCGTTGGCGCTGCTCGACCCGGCGCTGCCCGCACCGGGGCGGCTGCTGCGGTCACCGGCGGCCCTCGCCCGGGTCCTGGCCTATGCCGTCCCGGGCAGCGGGGAGTGGCTGCGGCGCGTGCGGCGCAGGCGGATCGGTGCCCGGGCAACGGTCGAGGAGACGCTGCGGCTGGGCGGGATCGACCCCGACACGGTGCCGCCCGACCTGCTGGCCCGATCTGTTGCCCTGATCGAGCACCAGGACGACGTGGTCGGCTTCGACCGCGCCTACTTGTCTGCGTCGCGGTCGCTGGCCTGGGCGATGGCCCGCGCCCACTCCTACCAGTCCGCGATGGCGGCCCTGCAGATCCCGGTGCTGCTCGTGCACGGCGACCGCGACGGGCTCGTCCCCGTCGGAGCGGCCCGCGCGGTCGCCCGGCGTTGTCCGGCCTGGCGCTACGTCGAGCTGAAGGACGTCGGACACGTCCCGCAGCTGCAGGTCCCCGACGAGGTCGCGGGGCTGCTCCTGCCCTGGCTCGACGAGCTCGACGCGACGCCCCCCCCGGGTAGGCAGGCAGGCGTACGGTCGCCGATCCTAGGTAGGTCGCCGTCGTCTCGGTCATCGCACTGGCGATCAGCTGCGTCGCAGCTGGATGTGGTGCCCCCGGTCAGATTCGAACTGACACTGGACGGATTTTGAGTCCGCTGCCTCTGCCGTTGGGCTACGGGGGCGTACCGGCCGTCCCACCAGGTGTGTTCTCGCTCGCGTCGGGCGGGATCACACGGCCGGGGCAACCAGGACGCAACCTTATCGCCGCTACTCTGGAGCCTCGCGATCGACCCGCAGCATAAGGAGAAGCTCCTGTGAGCCAGCCCGTGTCCGAGGACAAGACCACCGAGGACGGTCCCGCCGTCGGCTGGCGCGTCCTCGTGGTGGAGGACGAGGCGCTGATCCGCCTCGACCTGACCGAGATGCTCGGGGAGGAGGGCTACCAGATCGCGGGCGAGGCACCGGACGGCGAGGCCGCGATCGAGATGGCCCGCGACCTCAAGCCCGATCTCGTGATCATGGACGTCAAGATGCCCAAGAAGGACGGCATCGAGGCGGCCGCGACGATCGTCGAGGAGAAGATCGCCCCCGTCGTCATGCTGACCGCGTTCAGCCAGCGGGACCTGATCGAGCGCGCCCGGGACGCGGGCGCCATGGCCTACCTGGTCAAGCCGTTCGCGCGGCACGAGCTGGTCCCGGCCATCGAGCTCGCGGTCTCCCGGTTCGCGGAGAAGCGCGCCCTGGAGGACGAGGTCGCGTCCCTGCAGGAGCGCTTCGAGACCCGGAAGATCATCGACCGGGCCAAGGGGCTGCTGCAGGCGAAGCAGAACATGACCGAACCCGAGGCCTTCCGCTGGATCCAGCGCACCGCCATGGACCGCCGCACCACCATGAAGGCCGTCGCCGAGGCCATCATCGAGGGGCTGGCGCCCGCCAAGGGCTGACTCCGCCTCGGGCATTCGACGAAGGGCCGTTCCTCCCCGGAACGGCCCTTCGTCGTTTCCGGATGCTGTTACTCCACGGTAATGACCCTGATGGGAGTGCGATCTGCATCACGTGATAATGGCTTCGTCGCTGGTCACGACGCTGCCGGTTGATAACGATCTGATAACCGACCACGTGGGGTGAAAGTGCGACTACGCACTGCGTAATCCGGTTGCGGTCTGGTAAAGCTGGCCCCGCGCGTGATGACGGCGCACCCGGAGTCACCTAACGTCCGCGGCACTCACGAGAAGTGATCGTGGGCGCGGGTCGACTCGGGGACCCCTGTCGACGTGGTTGGCACGGAAGGACATGACATGAGTCGGACGCGGAAGGTCGCCACGACCGCCGCACTGCTCGCCGGGGTGCTCGCGCTCTCCGCGTGTGGCACGAACCGGGCCGAGTCGCCGAGCGGCGGCGGCGGGTCCTGTGACACCAGCAAGGGCACGCTCGTCGTGGGCTTCATCGCCCCGCTGTCGGGCAGCCTGTCCGCGCTGGGTCTCGGCATGAAGAACTCCACGGACCTGGCGGTCAACCAGGCCAACCAGGCGTGCAAGGTGCCGGGCTACCGCCTCGCCCTGCAGGCCGAGGACGACCAGAGCACCGCCCAGATCGCGGGCCAGGCGGCCACCAAGCTCTCCTCGGACCCGAACGTCGTCGGCGTGATCGGCACGCTGAACTCCTCGACCGCGCAGACGACGGCGCCGATCCTCGCGCAGAAGAAGATCGTGCAGATCTCGCCTGCGAACACGAACCCCTCGCTGACCCAGGGTGACAACTACGCCACGGCGCCGTCGCGGCCGAACGCCACCTACTTCCGCACCGCGACCACGGACGCCATCCAGGGCCCGTTCGCCGCGCAGTTCCTCGTGCAGAAGCAGGGCAAGAAGGCCATCGCCGTGATCGACGACGGCAAGACCTACGGCGCGGGCCTCGCGGCCCAGTTCGCCGCCGAGGCCAAGAAGCTCGGCGCGACCATCGTGGCCCAGGAGAAGGTCGGCGAGAAGGACACCGACTTCTCCGGCGTGATCGCCAAGGTCCGCCCGGCGAACCCCGACGCCGTCTACTACGGCGGTGAGTACCCGGTCGCGGGTCCGCTGTCGAAGCAGCTCGCCGACGCCGGCCTGAACATCCCGCTGATGGGCGGCGACGGCATCGTCGACAAGACCTACACCCAGCTCGGTGGCCGCGAGGGTGACTTCGCGACCAACGTCGGCGCCCCGCCGGAGCAGCTGGCCAGCGCGAAGGCGTTCATCGACGCCTACAACGCCGCCGGGTACAAGGAGCCGTACAGCGCGTACGGCGCCCTGACCTACGACGCCGCGAACGTGCTGATCGACGGGGTGTCCAAGACGGTCGGCAACGGCACCTTCTCCGACGCCTCCCGGGCCGGGCTGATCTCCGCGGTCCAGGCCACGAACATCCAGGGCACCACCGGCGCGATCTCGTTCGACCAGTTCGGTGACACCACGAACAAGGTGCTGACCGTCTACCAGGTCAAGGGTGGCACGTTCACGCCGCTCGAGACGGGGTCGTACAAGGCCAGCTGAGGCCGCCCCGACCGGGAAGGCCAGAGCACGTTCACGAGCGGGGACGGGGGCACCAACTCCGTCCCCGCTCGTGCACGCGGGTGAGGAGACCCCTCGTTTGTCCACGTTCCTGTCCCAGATCGCGAACGGGCTGGTGCTCGGCTCGCTGATCGCGTTGATCGCGCTGGGCTACACGATGGTCTACGGGATCATCACGCTGATCAACTTCGCGCACGGTGAGATCTTCATGGTCGGCGCCTACGGCGGCCTGGCCACGCTCACGTACATCCTGCCCACCGCCGTCGCCACGACCTGGTACTTCGCGCTGCCCATCGCGCTGGTTGCGGGTGCGCTCGTCGCCATGCTCGTCGCCGTCGCCATGGAGCGCTTCGCCTACCGTCCACTGCGCAACGCGCCACGGCTCGCGCCGCTGATCACCGCACTCGGGGTGTCGGTGGCGCTGCAGGAGGCGATGCGCGTCTTCTACCCGGGCGCCACCGCGGCCCTCCCGTTCCCGAACCTCTTCATCGAGGGCGCCGTCGTCATCCCGATCGGGGACGGCGTGGTGATCCGCTACACGGGCATCCTGCTGATCGTGGTGTCGCTGGTGCTGGCGTTCGGCCTCGAGCGCTTCGTGGAGCGGACCCGGCTGGGCCGCGCCATGCGCGCGACCTCGCAGGACCGGGACGTCGCCCGGCTCATGGGCATCGACCCGGACCGGGTGATCGTGCTGACGTTCGCGATCGGCGGCGCGCTCGCCGGCGTCGCGGGCGTGCTGTACGGCAGCTACCTCCGCAACGTCAACATCGACATGGGCTTCCAGAACGGAATCTTCGCCTTCACGGCGGCGGTGCTCGGGGGCATCGGCAACATCCGCGGCGCCGTCGTCGGTGGGCTGGTGATCGGCCTGGTCAAGGCACTCGGCGGGCAGTACCTGCCCGGCGGGACCGCCTACGACTACGTCTGGATCTTCGTGGTCCTGATCGTCGTGCTGGTCTTCCGGCCGCAGGGCTTCTTCGGTGAGTCCGAGCGGGTGAGGGCATGACCGCCGAGGTTCTTCCTCCCGCGGAGGCGGCGACATGACCGCCGACGTACTTCCTCCCGCGGAGGCGGCGACATGACCGCTACTCGAACGGCGCCGGCCGAGCCGGTCGCGCCTGCGCCCGTGCGGCACACCGGGCGCAACGCGGGGATGCTGAACGCGTTGGCGCCCTTCGCCAAGATCGGCATGGTCGTCGGCGGCGTGCTGTCGGTGCTCGGGGCGTACCTGGCCTGGTCGACCTTCGTGCTCAACAAGGGCGCCTTCCCGGAGCGCTCGACGCTCACGATGTTCGTCGAGCCCCTCGGGGTCTCCGGCTACCGGCTGCACCTGACGGTCCTCGGCATCGCCGTGATCGTCGTGGCGTTGCTGAGGATCCCGGCGCGGCACCGGATCGTCCGCGGGCTCGGGCTCGGCATCACGTTCGTCGCGCTGCTCAACGGGCTGTGGATCATCGTCGAGGGCGGGGGCTTCGGCGCGATCACCGCGTCCGACGGGACCGTGGCGTTCGGCGCGGTCGTCGCGCTGGTCGGCGGGCTGGTCACGGTCCTGTTCGCCCAGGCGGGCGGCCTGGAGCCGCGGCCGGAGTGGACCTGGCGGCTGCCCTGGTGGGCCGAGTGGATCCTGCTGCTGGTGATCTTCGCGATCGTGCTGCTGCTGGTCGCGGAGGTGCTGACCTCCGGCGGGCAGGGCGGCGTGGTCAACCCGTACGCAGGCGTCGTGTTCCTGTCGCTGCTGGCGGCGCTGGCGGGCGCGTTCGCCGCGCTCAACGCCTCCGGCCTGCTGGGCTGGGTCGCCGTGGTGTCCGAGCGGCACCGGGTGTTCAGCGTGGTCGTCCTGCTGGTGTGCGCGCTGGCCCTGCCGTTCACCAACGCGGGCACCGAGTACTGGATGACCGTCGCGTCGAACATCGGCGTGTACGCCGCCACGGCGATCGGGCTCAACATCGTCGTCGGGCTCGCGGGCCTGCTGGACCTCGGGTACGTCGCCTTCCTCGGCATCGGGGCGTTCGTGGCGGCGAACCTGTCCGGCGCGGCGGCCTCGGTGATCGGCATCCACCTGCCGTTCCTGCTGGTCATGGTGATCTCGTCGGTCGTGGCGGGCATGTTCGGCGCGATAGTCGGGTCGCCGACGCTGCGCGTGCGCGGGGACTACCTGGCGATCGTCACGCTGGCGTTCGGTGAGATCTTCGTGCGCAGCGCGCAGAACAACATCGGGAGCCTGACGGGCGGCGCCAACGCCATCCCGAACATCCCGCAGGTGGCCATCGGCGGCCTGGCGTTCAACGAGTCGATCACGATCGGCGCGGTCCGGCTGCCCAGCGGCGTCCTCTACTACATCGCCATCGTGCTGCTGGTCTCCGTCGTCATGCTGGTGTTCGGCAACCTGAAGTACTCCCGGCTCGGCCGAGCCTGGATCGCCATCCGCGAGGACGAGGACGCGGCGGCCGCGATGGGCATCCGGACCGGCCCGATCAAGATCCTCGCGTTCCTCATCGGCGCGATGCTGGCCGGCCTCGCGGGAGCGTTCTTCGCCCACAAGACGGGCGTCGTCGCGTACGACTCGTTCCGCTTCCTGGAGTCGGTCACCCTGCTCTCCGCGGTGATCCTCGGCGGCATGGGCACGATCCCGGGCGCGGTCCTCGGCGCGTCCATCCTCTTCGTGCTGCCGGAGAAGCTGCGTGAGTTCTCGGACTACCGGCTGCTGATCTTCGGCCTCGCCCTGGTGCTGATCATGCGGTTCCGGCCCCAGGGCATCATCCCGGACCGGCACCGCAAGGCGGAGCTGGCGGACACCGATCCCGAGGACGTGGCGAGGGAAGGGCCCGGTGCGCTTCCGACGGAGGTCGAGCCGTGACCGAACCCCAGGCGACCAGCGAGCAGCCGGAGCTGGAGGCCCCGCCCGAGGAGGTCATCGCCGAACTCGCCCAGGACATGCACATCGCCACGGGCACCCGGGAGCCGATCCTGGAGACCGTGGGCGTCTCGATGGTGTTCGGCGGGCTGCGCGCGCTGAGCGACGTGCGGTTCTCGCTGCACGAGCGCGAGATCATCGGGCTGATCGGGCCCAACGGGGCGGGGAAGACCACCTTCTTCAACTGCCTCACGGGCCTCTACACCCCGACGTCGGGCGTGGTCGAGCTGCGCGGGCGGCCCATGCCGCAGGACCCGGCCCGGGTCACCGCGGCGGGCGTGGCCCGGACGTTCCAGAACATCCGGCTCTTCCCGAGCATGACGGCCACGGAGAACGTGCTCGTCGGCAGGCACGTGCGGATGAAGCAGAGCGCGTTCTCCTCGCTCGTGCACGGGCCGCAGTTCCGGCGCAGCGAGCGGGAGGCGCGGGAGCGGTCGGAGAAGCTGCTGGAGTTCGTGGGGCTGACCCGGTTCTCCGACGAGCTGGCGCGCAACCTGCCCTACGGCGACCAGCGCAGGCTGGAGATCGCCCGGGCGCTGGCCACCGACCCGTCGGTGCTGCTGCTGGACGAGCCCACCGCCGGGATGAACGCCCAGGAGACCGAGGCGACCCGGCAGCTGATCTTCGCGATCCGCGACCTGGGCGTGTCGGTGGTCGTGATCGAGCACGACACGAAGTTCATCTTCACGCTGTGCGACAGGGTGTTGGTGCTGGTGCAGGGTGAGCTGCTGGTCGAGGGCACGCCGGACGAGGTGCGGGGCGACCCGCGCGTCGTCGAGGCGTACCTGGGCGCCCCGCCCGACGAGGTCGAGGCGCAGATCCACACCGGGGCGGACCCCGCGGTCGGTGCGGGGGAGGAGTCCTGATGGCGTTCCTGTCCGTCCGCGACCTGGTGGTCGCCTACGGGGCGATCCAGGCCGTGCGGGGGGTGTCGTTCGACGTCGAGCAGGGCCAGATCGTCTCCCTGATCGGCTCCAACGGTGCGGGCAAGACGACCACGCTGCGCACGCTGTCCGGGCTGCTCCGGCCGGTGTCCGGGACCGTGGAGTTCGCGGGGGAGCGGATCCAGAAGCTGCCGGCCCACGAGATCCTCGCCCGCGGGGTGGCGCACAGCCCCGAGGGCAGGCGGCTGTTCGCCCGGATGACGGTCGAGGAGAACCTCCGCCTCGGTGCGTACACCCGCAAGGACGAGTCCGGGGTCGCCCAGGACATGCAGCGGGTCTACGACCTGTTCCCGGTGCTGGGGGAGCGGCGCGGCAACAAGGCCGGGCTGTTCTCCGGTGGTGAGCAGCAGATGCTGGCGATCGGGCGGGCGCTGATGTCCCGGCCGAAGCTGCTGATGCTCGACGAGCCGTCGATGGGCCTCTCGCCGATCATGACCCAGAAGATCTTCGACACCGTCAAGGAGCTGCGCGACGAGGGCACCACGGTGCTGCTGGTCGAGCAGAACGCGTTGGCGGCCTTGGGACTGTCGGACCAGGCGTACGTGATCGACCTCGGCCGGACCACGTTGTCCGGCACCGGGGCCGAGCTGCTCGCGGACCCCCGCGTGCAGGAGGCGTACCTGGGCGAGGGCGTCGGGGCGGAGTAGCGGAGGGCTCGCCGCCGCGGTGCGGCGGCGGGCCCTGGTCCTCGCTCCGGGACGATCTCGACGGTGGCGGTGGAGCGGCCGCCGTGGATCGGCGTGGGCGTGGTCGAGCGGGGCGGCGGACGGATCGGCTGTGACCCGAATCGCCGTCTCGGTTCGGCCCGCGGCGCGTTGCGCTGTGAAACGGCTCCGGAGGTGTCCCATGACCTCGATCCGCAGGCGCACCGCCCTGCGCGGTCTCACCGGCGCGGGCGCGATGGCGTTCGCCGCGGCCTGCGCACCGGCGGGGCCCGCGGCCACGTCGACCGCGGCGACCACCGGCAGCACCCCGGCGCCGGCGGCCGCGCCCGCGACCGGGCAGGAGGCCCTCGACCTCCTGCTGGAGGGCAACCGGCGCTGGCAGGCGGCCCGACCGGACCATCCCCACGAGGGCGCGGAGATCCGCCGGGCGCTGGTCGCGGGGCAGCACCCGTTCGCGACCGTGCTGTCCTGCGTGGACTCCCGGGTCCCGCCGGAGCTCGTGTTCGACCAGGGGCTCGGCGACCTGTTCACCGTCCGCACCGCGGGTCAGGTGCTCGACGACGCGGTGCTCGGCAGCATCGCCTACGGCGCGGGCGAGCTGGGCATCCGGTCCGTGCTGGTGCTGGGCCACTCGTCCTGCGGCGCCGTGAGCGCGACGGTCGACGCGATCGACAAGGGGGGGAAGGCCCCCGGGCACCTGGAGGCGCTGGTGGAGGCGATCGGCCCGTCCGTCCCGCCGCCCGGTCCCGACCGCGCCGCGCGGATCGCGGCCGCCGTGGACGCGAACATCCGGGCCGTCGTGGACCGGCTGGTGCGCGACGACGATCTCGCGCCCCTCGTCGCGCGGGGCGCGCTGGTGGTCGCGGGCGGCCGCTACGACCTGGACTCCGGGGCGGTCAGCCTGCTGCAGGCCGGTGGGTGACGAAGATCGCGGTGCCGGGGAAGAGCGCGCCCCGCAGCGGCGACCACTGCCCCCAGACCCGCTCGTGTCCCGCCGGCCACTCGGGCTCCACCAGGTCGTCGAGCACGAGGCCGGCGGCGACGACGTCGCGGACCCGGTCCCCGAGGGTCCGGTGGTGCTCGACGTAGGTGGCCCGGCCCTCGTCGTCGACCTCCAGGTAGGGGGTCCGGTCGAAGTAGGACTGGGTGACGGTGAGCCCCGCGGGCCCGGGGTCGTCGGAGAACATCCAGCGCATGGGGTGGTTCACGGCGAACACCCAGCGCCCGCCGGGGCGCAGCACCCGGAACACCTCGCGCATGACCTCCACCGGCGAGGCGACGAACGGGACGGCGCCGAAGGCGGAGCAGGCCAGGTCGAAGGACGCGTCGGCGAACGGGAGGTGCTCCGCGCCGGCCTGCACCAGTGGCACGTCGATGCCCGTCTCCCGGTTCAGCGCCGCGGCCGCGGCCAGCATGCCCCGGGAGAGGTCGAGGGCGACGGGGTGCGCGCCCTGTGCCGCGAGCCATCGCGCGCACGGCGCCGAGCCGCAGCCGACCTCGAGAACGGCCTTGCCGCGCACGTCCCCCAGCAGCCGCGCGTCCCCCTCGCGCAGTCCCTCGGGGCACCAGACGAACTCCGCGTCCCCGATGTCGCGCGCGTGCTCGGCGAGATAGTCCGCCGCGTCGGCGTCCCACCAGGCACGACTCGCCCGCTCGGACTCCTCGGGACCCACGGCGCGCCGCGCCACGCCCGTCGTTCCGAGGACCTCCTCGGCGCTGATCTTCGCGCTGTCGCTCACCTGCCGAATCG
>Ga0068863_100000557_pt1 | contig 37796 bp, 53 predicted proteins | sample KBSSwiS62_FD_66596 | JGI IMG/M metagenome (GOLD analysis project Ga0068863, IMG submission 66596) | Switchgrass rhizosphere microbial communities from Kellogg Biological Station, Michigan, USA - KBS Switchgrass S6-2 | ecosystem: Host-associated > Plants > Roots > Rhizosphere > Soil ... | reverse complement strand
CACGCCTGGAAAGCGTGAGTGGGCTTATACCCCACCGGGGGTTCGAATCCCCCTCTCTCCGCCAACTTCATTTTTCACCAATGTTTTCGGAGACAGCGGAAAAAGATGACAGGAACGGGACAGGGTTGATTTAGGTTGAAAGGGGTTGATTTGGAGGGGGATCAGCAGGTTTTCTCAAACCTGAGACGTTCACAAATAAATGGCAGATCGGGACACTTTGGGACACAAAGCTTGTCCCGATTTTGATGAGGTATAATTAGAGACGGATCCGGAACTTTTTCAGTCGGGTTGCAGGGACGATGCAACGAGGGTGTCCATGGCTTTCCGGACGGCGAATTTGAGGCGATCCTGGGCAGTTTTATTGGTCCAGAATTCGCGATCGAGGGAGGCTTTTCGGAGGGCTTTTACGGAGAGGAGGCTGATGATGATGCGGCGGGGCAGAGGGCGTCGATAGACGAGGAAATCTTCCAGGATGACATAGACCTTACCCTTGCTGATTCCGAGCAGCCGGGCGGCCTGCTGAGGGGTTATCCAGGCATCAGAATCGCCGGTCGGGAGCGTGGGCTTTAACAGCCAGGTGCCATCGCCGCGGTGGATGAGGTCAGCCAGGCAGGGGATCTGAGTGGTTGGTCCCGGGGTCATAGAGGTATTCGGAGATGGAGAGGCCGGTTTGTGGGTTTTTGCCGCCGCGGTGGTAAATGGTCATGGCAAATTTCTTACGGCAGTCGGCGACGCGGCTGTGGACGGCGGCGCCGATGCCGGTGGGAGTGATTATACGGGCGAGGGAGGGCATTGGAAGCCATTCGAGGGGATGGGCGCGGAAATGGGCGGCGAGGCGGGCGTTTTGGGAAGTGCCGGCGCCGGAGGAACGGAATTCAAGTTCGACCTGGTTCATTACAAGGGGCGGTTCACTTTCATGAATACGATCCAGTGAGTCTTTGAGGTAGTTCCGCATCGCTGGCCAAAGAGCGGGGACTCAGGAGTCAAATCCAGAATGGTCGAGACTGGCACTCGGTGTTCGTTCCATTTGAAAATCAAAGTTCCCAATGGGGCCAAAACGCGAAAGCACTCAGCGAAACCAGCCCGGATTTGCTCTCTCCAATCTGGTTCGAGGGTCCCATATTTCTTTCGCATCCAGCTATTCGGCCCAGGAAACGAGTGGGGAGGATCGAAAACTACCAACGGGAAGCTCCCGTCTTCGAATGGTAACGCCGTGAAATTCGCCAATATGTCGGGATCAACAATGATTTCTCGCCGTCCTTTTCTGCTATCGACATGGCAGATTTCCCGCCGCTTATCCACGAATAAAGCCCGCGGATCCTTACGATCGAACCAGAACATTTTAGAGCCGCAGCAGGCATCGAGCACTGGAGGCAAGTGGCGGTTGATGGTTTTTAGCATTTCTTGGGGCCTTCTGCGATTTGAGTCATGCGTGTTTTCATCGGATGCGTCCCCCGGTCATGGTTGAGACTTACCGCGATAAATAAGGTCATCAAGCCAGACGCCCTTGGGAAGAGACGGATCGTTGTTTGTATGGTACGTGCCATCGTGCCAAAGGAACCCCTGACCACCATTGATCTGTTGCCATTGCGGTTCATGTCCACATCACCTCCTCTCTAAAATGGGTCGCCTGAATCGTTTGAAAGCCCGGCGGCGGCGCGGTCCAAAACCTGGCGGAGGGCCGGCGGCTGCTTGGCCTTCAGGGTGCGATGGAGGGCGGCCAAATAATGACGGTCGCCGGAAGGGCCGACGTTGTTGCGGATGGCAGCGACGTAGAACGCACCAAAGCCGAGATCGGCCAGGGCCTTTTCGGCGGCGGCGATTTCGGCGGCCAGGTCCTGCGAGACGTAACGGTCGCGGGAGGTATTGCCGCGGCGGTTGCGATGAGACCAGAAATTCGGGGATCTGAATATTGCCTGATTGGAAGGTTGGAAGGTGGGAGGATGGGTGCGCCAGAAGATGGCTTCGAAATAGGACATGAGGCCATCCACGTGCGCGTCGGTTAAACGAGGGTCCTTTGATGATCGGCAGTCCGAGAAACCACTGACGGCGGCGATGCAGTCGCGGTAGTCAACGTCACTGAGCCCGCACTCTTTTTGGGCGCGCTTGAGGAGGATTTGTTGTGGTCGGGAGAGCATATTTTGCCGCGGATTACACGGATGCATTAGAGGAAGCCTGTGTCTTTTCTGGATCTTCTTTGACCGGATTGCCGCAGAAGGGGCAATGAGATACAAACATGCTGGTTGGCCACTTCTTTTTTCCTCTGGGCACCTTGGCCTCATCAATCCATTCAGTATTGATGGTAAAAACAGGCTTAAAGTCGGGCATTAGAAACGAATAGCCAGAGAGCCGGAGGTTGTGCTCTTTCAGCTTTTCATTCACTTCCATGATGCAGTTGCAATTCATGGCATGGATGGGAATTTGCGAACGCGGAGGTCTTCGGGCCATTCGGAGGGGTCGCCGCCCTTTTTACCCAAAAGGACCCGGCCAGCAGCAAAACCCTCGCCCTCGCCCTGGATCAAAATCTCATCTGGCCAATCCTGGCAGTTCGCATTGTCCGTGACGCAGTAATCGCCCAACTGTTTGACAAAGCAGGGAACTCCGGCCAACTGGCATTGCGCGAGAAGGGATTGAATCCAACCGACGTTACACGGGCGCGCGCCGGGGCCGGACTCGCCGCCGATGATGACCCAATCAAGCGATTCGCGGAAGGCCACGCATGGTTCCCCATCGAATTCGCGATAGTAAGGCGCCTCACCGGTCAAGGGATTGCAGACCTGCTTTCCATTGCAGCCTGGTCGCCCGCGTCCGTCATATAAATGGGCGGTTCTGCTATTTGGACCAACGCTCTCTAAATCAAGCGGTCCGAGCAAAGGCTCGACGCTCAGGAACCGGATATTGGCCGGGATTTTGAGCAGTTCGGGAATGCGTTCGTCGGCGCGTTGCTGGTCCTCTACGGAGACGCCGAGCCAGACATTTGGCGGCGCTTCCTTGCCAATCAGCCATTTCACGGCCATGTGGGCGGCACCCTGGCTGATCTGGGTCAACAGATAGTTCGCTTCCTCTATCCGCTTATGCCACGTCTCAGGCCGCTTCGTGAGCAGCAGATAGTCGAGGTTTGGGGTGTCGTGGATGAGCTTGAGGAAGTCGGCGAGCCAGGCGATAGGGACCTCTGGATCTAACCAGTCACACAAGGAGGTGAAGACGCGGGCGCGGGTATTGCTGGAAAAGCCTGATGAGGAAGAGATCAATTCATCTTGCTTGGCGCAGGCGGCGTTCCATTTAAAGGGAGCGGACCAATTCTTGGTGCGGCGTCGGGGAGCGCCTGGGCCCCAATTGGCGCCGGCATGGAAGCGTTGGTTGCGGGCCTCGGCATAGCAGTGCGCGCAGCCGGGGGAGACTTTGGTGCAACCTTCCCAGGGATTCCAGGTGTGGGTGGCCCATTCGATTTTGGTGAGTTCACTCATGGGAGAATTCGAGAGCCTGCTCTTCTTTGAAACGCTTCATTTCGGGTGTTCCAGGCCAGGGGAACGCGACCAAGGGACCGCCAGCGACCGGCCGCAATGCCCAATAAGACGCTCCGCAATTGCCGCACCTGGCCAGTTGATAGTGGTGAAGACTCGCTTTTCGTTTGCTGCCGCAGGCGCATTTGAAAATTACGATTTGTTCCGCCGGAATGGGATTGGTGCGAGGCATGGGGTTAAAGAAGGGCGCGCTGGCGCTGTTTGTCCGCCCTGGTCGCGCGATCGGAGGCCATGGAGGCGCGGCGGAGCTTCTTTACGTCCTGATATATACTGGCGGCTAGTTGGATGGGGGACGGCTCGACAATCGCCCGGACCAGGCCGGCCGCGTCGGTGATTTTGCGCGCAAGGCGGGCGGTTTGGTTGGCGCGGGCGGATTTTTGCAGCTCTTCGGCATGTTCCCGGATGTGCTGGCGAATTGAGTTCTGGAGGTAGATAGGCATCCAAGTGATTTCGGTGCCGGACTTTTTGAAGCTGGAAAGGAGGCGGCAGAGGTCCTGGAAGATGAAGTCCAGGTCGAACTCCCAGCCGCGCTGAAAGCATTCCCAGCCATAGGTGCCGATGGCGGCGACCAGGTAGTCCTGGTCGCGCTTAAAATCGCGCCGAGGAAGGTGGGCGTAGAATTGCTGTTCGAGGCGCCGGAGGATTTCGGCGATGAGGGAGGGGACGTTCATGGCGCGCTCATTCCGGTTCCTCGTAGCGCTCCTCACCCTGGCCGGCTTTCTTGTATTCGACCAGTTTCCCGAGGTCATAGATGTTGACTGGACGGGAGCTGCATTTGGCAGCCAGGCCGACAGCGATCTGTTTGTCGGTTGGGCTGATGCAATAGACTGCCGAGGCCGAGTAGAAACGGGTGAAGGCAAATCCATTTCCGGTCAGATTTGGCACATCCACGCGCAGGAAGGCATGGCCGCCAATCTCCTGCTCGGTGACCAGGCCGGCGATGCGCTGATGGCCCATCAGTTCCACCAAGGCCCATTGTTCGAATTTGCTCGAGTTTTCCGACATAGGAAGAATGGGAAGGATGGGAGTTATGATTTCTTGGCGGCGGGCGTGGGAGGGGTCGGGCCGAGAGTCATTTTACGCAGCTCGGGGTAATCGTGGCAGCGGGCGATGGCTTTCATGGTAGCCATGCGGAAGGCGAGTTCCTGGTCGGTTGGGTGCTCGATTTGGCAGTTGGCTTCGTGGATGCGAACGAGCTGGGCGCGTTCCTGGAGTTCTTCTTTGGTGATCATTGCTGGTCCTTTCGGTTTTGGGTTTGAGTTTGGGTGATTACAGATTTTAGATTTGAGCTTTCGAAGTGGAGTCGTCGGGGAAATGGTCGGTGATGATTTTGGTGTAAATGGCGGCGAAGCGTTTGTCAGAGGCCAACTCGCGCGCGGCGGCCTTGCGCATGTGCCAGGCTCCGCTGACGACCCGTCCGCCGAGCAGGGTGGCAATTTGGCGGTCGGTAAGCCGAAACCGATCGTGAAGGAGCTTGCTGATCATAAATCGGGGCTGAGCGAACATTCGGTAATGGCTCGGGCTGATGACGTCCTTGAAGGAGACGGAAAAGGCGCTGCAAACGAGGTGGCAGACGGTTTCAATTTGGGTGAGCTGGTCCATGGGGCGTGATTCGTGATTAGGGTCGGATCAGAAACCAGGCGAAGCCGACGACTGTGAGGCCCAGGGCGAGGAGGAAGGTGAGGAATTGGAATAGGTCGTTCATGGCAAACCGCCGATCAGTCGTTGCAGGTCTTTCGCTCACTGGCGCTTTTGCTCGCGACATAGATGCGCCAATGGATCCATTTTCCAGAGTTCCAAAAACCCCACTGGCGCACTGCTTTCAACACGACCACTAAACTCCACGCAGTTTCTCCTGGATGCAGTCGGATCCGATGAACGTGCTCGGCTGGGAAGCTGCGAATCCAAGGGGCGCGATATTCCCGCTGGCCAGTGGGAACTTCCTCGATGTACCGGCCTTTCAGGCCAATGCTCACGAAGCGCTTGGGGTGGTCATGAAGATCTCGTGACCAGTCATCGCCGATGAAGTGATGCAAATAGATGCCGTAGCTTCCAAGCTTTAGAAGCGTCCAACGCCTCAAGTAGGTAGGGCACACTCCATGCCCGTTGATTTCCTCCATTCGTAAGATTCGATTCAGGAGAGTATTCATCGGGGAGATCAGTCGGCCGTGGATTGGAATTCGCGGCGGCGGGCGATGGCTTTGAACATGTGGTCGTCGGTCATGCGGGCGCCGGATTTTTTGGCCATGCGCGAGCCGGAGCGGAGGCACTCGACCAGGACGCCGAGGCGGCCGAGGCCGTTGCTGATGGTGACGCAGCCTTCGACCAGGTCCTTTCCGGGGCGGGCGATGTACTGGCGGATGATGGGGAGGATGTCGGAGTCTTTGATAATCTTGGGGAGCTTGGTAAGCAGGGCGCGGCCGAGGAGCTGCTCGAACATGTATTCGCCGCGGACCAGTTCGGTGTGGAATCGGGCGGTGGCGACCAGGGCGAGAGCGCAGCCGGTTTGGTCATGCAGGTCGCGCAGGATTTCGACGTTGGCCGGATTGGTGCGTCGATCGTTGGGGAGGAGGCGGTGGGCTTCGTCCACGATCAAGATCCGGTTGCGATTGAAGGCGCGCATGATGGCGCTGTGCATGCTGAGGCCATCGAGGTTCTTGTTGACGCCGACGGCCATGGCGATGGCGCGCAGGAGACCCTTCGTGCCGCCGAAGGCCGGGGCCACGATCTTAACGGCGCGGCCGTGGTTATTCCTTTCGCGCCAAACTTCGAGGGAGACGGATTTGCCCTGGCGGGATTCGCCCTGGATGATGGCGATGGCGTTGCTGGCGAGGGCTTCGTCGAGGGCATCGAAGATTTTTTCGGTGATGCGGTTTTCGACGAACTCGTTTTGCTGGATGGTGCCGCGCATTTCATCGAGCTTGCGGTAGCTTTGAATGGCCTTTGCAATGTTGGTCCAGGAGCCTTCGTATGTGCCCTTCAGGATGCGGAAGACCGTGCTTTGATCGTAGTTCAGGGCTTCGGCGGCGTCGGCCAGTGAGAGCTTGTTGTCCAGGGCGTGCTGATGGAACCAGAGGAGGACGGATTGGATGTCGTCGGACTGATCTTTCCAGTTCTCCAGGTTCAGAGGAATGTTGATGCGGCTGTGGGCGGAGGAGGCCTCGGCCTGGTCGCTTTTCGTCGGTGTCATCCCGCGGGCGGGAGCTTCAAGTATTGGGGCCGTCATAAAGTTCAATGTGAAGGTTGAAGGTTTGAGGAGATTTCGGAGCGCGAGAGGACCTCGCGGACTGGTGGGCGCTTGGGTTTGCCATGGAGCTCGCGGGCGGGGCCATACTGATTGGCGACAATGGAATTGACAGCGAGGATGGCGGCGCGCATGGCGGCCAGGTGCGGCTCAGTATGCGGCGCGGCGCGATAGGTCCGATAGACTTCGTCGGCCAGGCGCTTGGGAACGCAGGCCCAGTGGGAACCGCACATGAGATGATGCGATCCGACGGTGATCGAGCAGCCGGTGACTGGGCATTTGTGATTGCTCATGCGGCCTCCGGGAGTGAAAGGGTGGAAGACCGGAAGGGAGTGGGAGACTGACGGGTGAGCACGCGGATGCGTCGGGCGGCGGCCTCGCGGACGGTGAGCTGGTTGTCGGGATAGGCGAGGACGCGGCGAAGCCAGGAGAGGTCGGAACTATTCCTGATTTTCTCGCAGCGATCGTGGACGTCGCAGGTTTGAACGCCGGGGGAAATGTGCTGCATGGAGGCGACGAGCCATGGGTTGTCGGTCTGGTCCTGTTTTTTCATTGCTGGTCCTTTCTCTGTTTTGTTGGTTTGGAAGGGTGGCGAGATTAAAATGGTTCGATCACCGGGCGGTCCTCGCGGGAGACGGCGGCGGCGCGGTCTTCGGGGGTGAGCTGAACTTTGTTCAGGCGGGCGCGGGAACGAGAGGCCTGACGGTCTTTTTCTTCGGCGGCGGCGCGGGCTTCTGAAAGGCGATCCGCGACGGAGGGAATAGCCGATAGCCGATCGTCAATAGCCGAGTCGGCGGAAGTTCGAACATTCAACTCGGAACATTCAACGCTCAACTCTGAATTCGGGGAAAGCGCCGCGGGGGCGGCGCAGTCCACAACCTGGCGGGAGACGGTGCCGCGCTGCAAATAGTCGGCGAGGTTGCCGGATTTGGCGATGGCGAGGTTGTGGTGGCGAGCTTTGAGCGCCGCGGCCGCGTGGCTTTGCTCCTGAGAGGCCCCGAGCCTCGGAAGTTCGGCAACACGCGGCGCGACGCAAATGAATTGATCCGGCCGGCCGTTGGTGATGGTGTAGATGACGGCGTCCGTATCGGGATTGGTGTCGTTCCAGAAAGCGATGCAGCGGCGGCCGCGCCAGACGTCGAGGGCCTCGGGGTTGGCGTACTGGTAGGACAATTGGTTTTTTCCGGAGCCGACGGTGATGCGGAAGCCGTTGCGGGTGACTTCTTTGATCCGATACTCGGAGCGGTAGAGCCATTTGGCGTTTTCGGGCAGCCTGGGCAGGACCGGCTTTTCGGTGTTCCACTTTTCCCAGGAGGATTGGCCGCGCAGGACTTTGCCATCGTTGCGCTCATTGGCGAGGGCTTTGAAGACGCCGTCGATGTGGGCGCGGTATTGGTCGAGATGGAGGAAATATTCGCGCGGGTGCGCGTGGCCCTTCTCGACGGCGTAGAGTTGTTTTTTGACGGCTTCGGGGCAGTCCTTCATTTCCATGCGGCCGCAATAGCCGCGGCAATTGTCGGCGGCGGACTGCAGGGTGTGGAACTGGCCTTCGATGATTTTCCCGCGCGGCGTGCGCGTGTGGATCAGTTTCACGCCGATGGAACGGAGGCCGCCGAAGCGTTCGTCGTCGGAGATGCCGGTTTTTTGGCCGCGGACAACGTCGGACTGCCAGATGCCGCCTTCGAGGATGGCGGTTTTGAACAGGCCGAAGGAGTCGAAGAGATCGCCGATGAGGCCCCAGACGTCGTCTTTGTTGTACTGGCCTTTGGGCCGGATGATGACGCGGTAATTGAGCCAGGCCTGGCTGGCGAGGTCCATGGTGGCGAGGAGCTGAGGACGGAGGAGTAGGAAGCCCTGCTCATTGGGCCATTCGACCCAGACATAGACGTTGCAGGTCATGTCGTCGGCGGTGAAGGCGTCGCCGCATTTGATGTTATCGTAGGAGCATTCAGTGTAAGCGCCGTCGAGCTTCATGGCTTTGGGCCCGACCTGGATCAGTTTCGTGGTGGCGACGGGGGCGAGCTCCTGGACGGCGCGGCGAACGGAGGGAGGGACAGATGATTTGCTGGTGCGATCGCCGTGGAGCCAGGTGGGGCGGCCGGACGGTTGACCGTCGGCCACCACGCCCTCTACCGTAGGATTCGCGACCAGGTCGCGGAACGCGCGGGCGATATTGGTGCGGCCTTTGATGCCGTATTCGATGGCGCCGGCGGCAGTGCGCAAAAGATCGTCGGTGCCCAAATCGAGAGCGAATGCTTTGCGGCCGACGCGCCCGCGCTTTTGTTCGACCAGGCCGTCCAGGCCGGAGGCGTGATAGGCGATTTGCCAGCGACGGAGGGAAGTGACTGAAATGCTAAAGAGGGGACGTTCCACGTGGAAATGTTTGACGACCAGGTCGAGCGCCATTTCTTTGCCGAGATGGAGGTTGTTCTCTAACAAGAGCACGGCTTTTTCCCGGGTGAGGACCAGGTCGCGGGCTTCGAGAGAATGGGCGAGGTCACTGAAGCGAACCGCGGGGGGCTGGAAGGATGGAACGGTGGAAGATGGGGATTTGAGGACGATGTCGGCGATGCGGGCAGGGGGACGGTACTCGAGACGGTTGGCGTGCTGTCGGGATTCCCAGTGGTCGCGCTGGGCGGTGCGGTGGACTTTCTTTTTGTGAGTGCCGCAGGCGAGGGCGATCTCGGCGGCGGTGAACCATTGCGGGGTGGAAGGATTGGAAAGGTGTCCCCCAGAATAATCCCTGTCGCGGTACGGCACATCATGGCCTCGGTTTCGCATCAATGGCTTATTTCCGTCCGTGCCCGGTCCTTCGGGCGAAGCCAGATCCAAATCTACTCTGGGGGACGGAGATGGATCCTGCTCCTCGGTATTGGGAAAGTGTTCTTTGCCTGCGCTCTCAGTTTCAATTTCGTTCATAAGCCGTCTCGGGGTTGGCTTGGTTTATGGAGCCAAGGTTAAGAATCCGGGATGCCCGACGCGCCAGAGCTCATACAACCCAACCACTGGGCCAAATTCATCGGTGGCCCGGTTGACGGACAAATGATGGCGCTCGACCGGATTTATCCTGAGTTTGGGTTCGTTGCTCGCGCCGCCGACGGCACGCGCTACAACTGGAATTACAAACTCACTGCGCATGGCCCGCCTCCAATCTATGAATTTGTTGGCGCGGCCCCTTTACCAACAGCCTGACTCGCCGCACTTTTCCGCCCTCGCAGATTTCGAGATCGCGCCAGCGGAAGCCGCGCAGATAGAGGAAGAAGTTTTTCAGTGGGATCATGAGTTGGATTTTGAGGGTTTGACCCATTGGCCGGTACCGTTCGGGACCAAGCCGATCGAGCGTTTGTTGATTTGATAGGCGATGGAACACATCCGCCGTTCACAGGAGACGCGGTCGGAGCCGAGTTCCACCGCAACGCAATGTTCCGTCCCGCGCTCGGCGAGACGGCCCGTAAGTTCGTCAAAGCGCTCGCATTCGATATTGAGCATGCCCAGGAGCTCGCGAACGTGATTGTTGACGACGAATTTCATACGTTGGACGGCGGAGAACGATGCTTGAGGAAGAAACGGTCGAGACTTTTTTGGATGCGCTCCAACTGAAGCCTGGTTTCGACTGGAAGGCCGAACCGCCATTTGTGGCCCATGCCGACCGCGCCGGCGAGCGCCACAAAAGCATCTTCGTCAGGGCCGATGTAAAAATGACCGTTGTGGCGGACAGTGATGGTGATGCGGCTCATACATCGATTGAGGCGGAGAGTGCAGATTGGGCGCGGGCGGCGAGCTGCTGGCTGAATTCGAGGATCTTGGACCAGGCTTCCGATTCGGATTTGCCGTCGGGCGGGCGGAGGGTCGATTTGGGGTCGCTGAGCCTGGCGAGCCAGTCCATCGCGGGCAGGACTTTGGAGAATTCGAAGTCGAGTTCGAGTTGCTGGTCAGCTATGAGTTTGGACTTGTCATAGGCGGATTTATCGTACTCACCGAAGCGCCGCATTTTTCGCAGCTCGCGGCAAAGGGCGACAAACTCCCTTGGCGACATGATGGTCACGTCTTTGCTCGCGAACTTTTCCAAGTCGGTCCCGACCAACTGAGGTTGGGCCTTTTTAGCCCATTCGACAGCTTTGGCGGCCATGGCCATATAGGCCTGTACGGTGCGCAGCCTTGATCCCTGGGATTGAACAAAAAGCTCCCAGTCGCCGTGGCGGTGGGCGTCTTTGGCTTTGGAGAAGAATAGGCCGGCGCAAATCATATATTCCCGCATGTGCTGGAACGCGCGCTCAAATTTTTGAGCCTGCTCCAATCCGGCAGCGAACAGCTTTTCGGCTTCTGTCGAGGGACGCTTTGAGGGAATCATTCTCTCTGGGTGTTGGTCTGGTCCTCATGGATGGTCCTTTTCTTTTTCCGCATTACCTCTCGGGGCTGCAATTGCATGGGGCCGTTTTTCTCCCACTCGGGCAGTTGCTGCTCGACCGCGTAACGGATCAGATCTGAGAGCCTGACATTGAATCGTTCCGACGCTTGAACCATGCGGAATTTCGTCTCCTTCGTGAACCTGACCGGAACCGCTGTGCAAAATCTGCTTTTCATTGCTATACGGAGAATAGCAATCGACTACACGGGGGTCAAGAGGCAAAGTGAGATAAATTGGAAAATTATTTTCTTGCGGGGGTTGCTATACGGTGCTATACGGGAGCGATGAATCTGAATTCCTCAGTTCCAGTGAGGTTCGATCAGGTACAGGATGCCCGGCTGCGAGCCGTTAGCCAGCGGAGCGGAATACCCGTCGCCAACCTAATTCGAATTGCCGTTGAGAAGTATCTCGATGAGACCGAAGCCTCGGGAAACCTCAATGTGCCGCTGTCAAAACACCCAAAGAAAAAGCCGGAAATTGTGGCTCTGAATGAGCGGGCACGGGCGAAACGGAAGGGATGATTTTTGTCTAATTATACCTGCCGGACGGCATGGCTTCAAAACGGGTTAAAACATTGATAATCAACACAAGTAGGCGCAGACCTCTGCGCTTTTGAAATGGGTAAAGTGGAGTCATAATTAGAGAATTCACGCGGAGGAAAGGTAAAATGAGAACAGTGGTAATGGGGGTAATGGTGGCGAGCTTGGTGGCTGGCTGCGGAAAGAAGCCGGATGCTCGAGACGCCAAGATTGTGAAGCTTGAATCCAGGGTCGCCGAACTGGAGAGAAAGATCGACATAGTCGATTCTGTCAGCGCCGGCCTCGCCGGCCTCCAGGCCGACTCAGTAAAACAGGGGGAAATTATGCAGGCGGCGATTAAGCTCATTGAAGAGAACCAAGAGAGCGAGAAGGTGGTCAAAGCGCAGATTGAGATTCTGGCCAATAGCCTCACTAATCAAAAACCGCGGGCGGCTGTCCAATATGTTCCTCAGCCGGCGGTTCGACCCGTGCAGCAACTAAAGTCCGGGGTGCCGGTGGTGATCTATAACCAGATTGCTGCGGATGCTGCTCGACGGTACCCGACCGACTTCGAGATGCAGAACTACATTATCAAGGGCCAGGTCGAGGCTTACCGGAAGCTCCATCCGTAGTTGTCCCCCTTAGAAACCGGATTTCTGATCGGATTTGAGAAGCTCGCGGGCATCATGAATAAGAGGACGCAGTTTTTGACGTTTCTTTCGGTAAGCGCGGTGGCGGAAGATATTCGGGCCGGCACGCGCAACGCGGCCGAGATCGTGCGCCTGGCGGCCACTGTGCCGGAGGAGAAGATACCGGAATGCCCGGCCAATGCAGCGAAGGCGTTCATGGCGTATTGCGGAGGCGTGACAGAGCGGCCGTTTGCGTGGATGCTGCCCGATCAAATGGACTGACATGCAACTGTTCGAAATTCGGGAGAGCAAGCGGCGCTGGGCCATCAATCATCCGGACCAGGTGCGGCAGGCGAACAAGATTTGGCGGCAGACGCATCGGACCAGGACGAATGCGCAGGCGGCGGCCAGGATGAGGCGGTATCGGGCAAGGAAGAAAAAGCTGGCAGCCGGGTTACGTTAGAAGAGGACCTGCGCCGGCGCGATTCGTAGCGTAACAAGAGCTGCTCTGGGCCCCATGATGGTACCATTAAGCTTCATCGCGTAACGAGCTAGAGCTGCTCAAAGGGGAATTCCAAAGCGCGGCGGGGTTTCTTCGATTCTTTCTCACATTTTAGCTCAGGGAGTTCCGGGAGTTCCGGGAGTCTGTACGGAGATTGCTTAGGTTGCGTAGGGTGGCGGCTTAATGCGGGACCGACTGACAGAAATCCAACCTGACGCATCCGACCTCTTTAGGGTCCTCAAAACGTCCCCCATGCCGGGCCGGCGCTGCGTGTTCAAAATTACCCGTTACGGCAGAGCTCAACTGTCAGGAGGTCCCGCGTCCGTGAACTGCCCCGAACATTCAACATTCAACGCTGAACACTGAAATTATGAAGACACGAATCCTGAGACTGATGGGAGTGATGGGAATGATGGCGAGCGCTGCCATGGCGGCCGAGACCACTGACGGTGCGCCGGCGACGCCGACCAGCTCGACGAGCTTCTTTAATTCGGCGCTGGGATATTTCACCAGCTTCAACACCAACCTGGACTCGACGTTTGGACTCTCCAAAGGCGAGGCGTGGGCTGGGGTGGACGCTCTCCAGGGCGCGCAGGTGCCATTGGCGAATGACATCGGGGTCTCTTACAAGATCTACAAACACGTGGGCGCCGAGGCGGTGATGAGGAACGGGGGAGTGACGGGAACGATCATCAGCCAGGCGGTCGGGCTCAATCTGAACTTCGTGGTGCATGACGCGGAGCTGACGCTGTACGCGGATGGGGTGTATAACATCGCCGAGCCGGTGGTGGACCGGATGGTTTGCGAGATCGGCGTCAGAGTCAAAAAGGCCTTAACCGAGCATACGTTTGCCGGCGTCGGAATCGGCGCTCAATTCCCTGGAAACCGCCAGGTCTTCCAGGCTTTCGCAGGTTTCACATTCTAACCAAAACATGGCCCGGTCGGGTGCGCACTCGGCCGGGCCTCGAATCATTAACCGCTGATGACCAGGTCGCTGCTGATTTTTGTGCCGGGGATACTGACGCTTCCCGGGAGCGCGAGGAACTGGAGCGGGAGGGCCGTGAGTCACACACACGTTCATTCGGCCGCGCGGGCGGAGAAGGTGGAATATTTTTGCGGGCCGATTGGGCGGGCATTTGGACAGACGGACCGGGTGAGCAAGCTGTATCGAACGCTGGATCAGTATCGGGACGGGTGGGAGATCACCATGGTAGGGCACTCGAACGGGTGCGACGTCATCCTGGATGCGCTGTGGGGCGGGGCCCAGTGGGCGCAGAGGATAGCGGCTTTGCACCTGGTCTGCGGAGCGTGTGAAAGCAACTTTCATCGGAACGGGCTGAACACGCTGCTGTCTTCCGAAATGATCGGCCGGGTCTCCGTGTATGTCGCCAAGAAGGACGTGGCGTTGAGGTTGGCGCGTTCATGGGCGGGGAAACTGCTCGGCTACGGGACGCTGGGGTTGCATGGGCCGAAGTACGTTTCGCCGGGAGTGGCGGAGAAGGTGGAGACGATCGAGTGGCCGAGTTATGGCCATTCGGATTGTTGGGAGGATGGGGAGTTCTCCGAAACCATGGGCAATTTTCTGCAACGCTGAACATTCAACTTTCAACTTTGAACTCTGAACAATCGATGAGAGCGATGGGAATGCTGGGAGTGATTTGCGCGGTCTGCGGCCAGATGGCTTTTGCGCAGTTGCCGCCGTCGCCCGTCTCGGTCACAGACCCGTCCGTCAGTGTCAAGCCGCTGGCATCGCCGAAAGGCGCGGAGATCTTTTCGGGAACGCAAATGGTGAGGAGCTCGGCGGCCGCGCCGATGATAGCGCATCCGCTGGACACGACAAACGCGCCGCCGATCGCGGTGATTACGATTCTGGATGCGCCGACGCCGCCGGAATTGAAATCGTACGCGCTGGAGGCGGGGTTGAACACGATGGTGCCGGTGAGCATCCGGCTGGGCGCGACCAATGACGTCGTGCTCACCTATGCGGTGAAGCTGGGGAAAATTTACCAGGTGCAATTCAAGATGGACGCGAGCGCGAGCTGGTGTTGCGCGTTTAACGATTTGATTCCGGCACAGGACGCGGTGATCGAGTTTCACCATCCGATTTACCCGACGGAGAATCGTTTTTTTCGGGTGATGAGCAATGAGTAACGCGAACGCCACTCTGGAGGTTGGCCACCCCGCTGCCAGCGAAAATGATTTTAACGCGCACGTCGGGCTGCGGATCCTTCCTGATGTTCCCTCGTGTGATTCCGCGCCTTGTGGCGTGGAGTCGGGCAGTGGGGCCGCGGCCGCCAGGCGGATGAGGTTTTCGGCGGCCATGCGTGTCGTCGGCGTCAAGCCTCCCTATCCGCCTCCGAAGGAGGCTCTCAGGATCATCACCGCTGCATTGGTCTTTGCGCGCACTAAAGGCGACAACCGTTGGGCAGCGCAATTGAGTCAGGCAAAGGAAACAGTGAAATTCAGAGCCTTGAATTATTACTGCGACTGCGGAGAGCGCAAGCAACCCAACGCGAAGAGCTGCCGGATGTGTTATGACAACGACCGGCGGTCTGAACCTAACGGCCGATGATTGATATGGACAAACTGGTATCAATCCAAATCGCGGGCTGGCTGGCGTGCCTGGCGTTTGTGGTCGGACTGGTGAACGGGCTTTTTAAGCTGCGCCAAAACGCGCTGGGCAATCCACCCCAGCCCAGCAATCCGGAACTCGGCCTCTCCCAGCAGGAACTGCGGGCCCGCATCCAGGAGGCCCAGGAGGATGTGGAAAACATCCGTATCCAGCACGCGCGCGATCGGGAGGCCGACCGGGTCTCAGCGACGGCGCGCAGCTCGGGGATCTACAAAAAGATTGACGACATGAGCGATCGCATGAACACGAAGATCGAGGACTGCGAACGGCGAATGACGGAAAAACAGGAGCGCTTGCCTGAGCGCATCATTGCCATGCTCGACCATCGCAGCAAAAGCAGGACCCAATGAGCGCGCCATTCAAAATCCTGGTCGTGGACGATGACCCTGCCTTCTGCGAGCTCGTCAGCCGGAGCCTGGTCTCGGACGGTTGCAGCGTGGAAGTTGCGGACACTGGCGCGGCGGCGGAAGCCAAATTCGTTCCCCCATTCGATCTCGTGCTGTTGGATCTCAAGCTTCCGGACCGCGATGGGCTTGAGGTTCTAAGAAAAATCCGGAGCTACTCGCACAGTTTACCGGTGCTGATTTTGAGCGGTTATTACAAGGACCCGGAGCGGCCGGAAGATCCGTTCACGTTTTTCAGTGAGAAACTCAGTTCGCTCGAATCGTTGTGCCAAGTGATCCAACAGCACATCGCGCGGGTGAAGCAGCAACAGCAGTTATGAATCGACAACAGGAAATACGGCACGAGTGTTTATTTCAGCTCTATGGATCGCAGCGGATTCCGCTGAGCGCCGCGCACATCCGGAAGGTGGCGATGGCCGACCTGCGCGACTATACGAGCAGCGAGGTCCTCGATGCCTTGTTCTTTCTGCATGGGCAGGGATTTTGCACGAAGCTTTCCGATCCCGCGACGGGCGTAGTGCGTTACCAGATCACCAGTGCCGGATCGTTGCACTGGGAGCAGCGGAGCGAATGACCAGGCTGATGAAAAGAACTGGAAAAATCGCCCAACTGCCCATGGACCTGCGCAACCAGGTCAATCAGCGGCTGCGGGATGGCGCCACGTATGGCGCGGTCATTAAGTTCCTCGTGGAACATGGAGTGCCGGGAGTCAACGAGGAGAACATGAGCCACTGGTTCAAGGGGAGCGGCGATCCGGAGAAAGGCTCGGGCTACCAGGATTGGCTGAAGGAACAAGGCCGGCTGGATGACATGCGGATCAAGCGGGAGTTTGCGCTGAAGGTGGTTCAGGAAAATGAGGGGAGCAAGATTCATGAGGCGGCGGTGCAGATTGCATCCAGCCAGATTTACGAGGTGCTGACGGATTTGGACCCGGAGACGATTACGAAGCAGCTCCAGGGAAATCCGGAACAGTACTCGAGGCTGATCAATGCGCTGGCCAAACTTTCTGACCAGGGGCTGAAGTACGAGAAGTATCTCGACGAAGTGAAGCAGCGGAAGGAACGGATCCAGAAGGAACTGGCGGCCGCCAAAGGCAAAGGCGGAATCACGAAGGAGACGATCGACAGGATCGAACACGAGCTCAATCTCCTCTGAATAACGAATGCAACTAGCGATCTCAGTCAATCCCAACAATCCGGACGTCAGCTTCAATGTGGCTGAGCTGAACGCTTACCTCGCGGCCGGCTGGGAAGTCATCAACGGTTTCTCGTCAACGATGCAGGCCGTTGTGGTGATCCTGGAGAAAAAGGAAGTCAGCACTCAATCGACCGAATGAGCGGAAGGCCCGACAAATTCTTCTACAAGAGCCAGGCGGACTGGATTTGGGACCAGTCGCCGCTGAGCATTTGTGAGAAGGGACGGCAGCTAGGGTTCTCCTACGCGCACTCCTACAAGGTCGTGAAGCGGGCGGCCCTCGAAGGTGCCAAGGATGAATGGGTGATGAGCCGGGATGAAATCCAGGCCAAGCAGTTTGTGCTCTACTGCAAGCGATGGGCCAATGTGCTGAAGTACGCGGCCGAAGATCTCGGCGAGCAAGTCTTCGACGCCGCCAATGGGAAAGCCGTCGCCGTCCAGGTCCTCCGCTTCGCCAGTGGCGCCTGCATCTATGCTCTCAGTTCGAACCCCGACGCCATCGTCGGCAAGACCGGACATGTCACCCTGGACGAATTCGCGCTGCATAAGAATCAGCGGGAGCTTTACGCCGTCGCCAAGCCGGTGACGCAGTGGGGTGGCAGCCTCTCGATTATCAGCACGCACCGGGGAGTGGGGACGGTGTTCAACCAAATCATCACGGATATCAAAGAGGGCAGAAAGCTCGAAGACCAGAATTCTCCGCGGGCGAAGTTTGCGAGGGCCTGGTCGTTGCACACGGTGCCGGTTCAGAAGGCCGTGGAGGAGGGATTGGTCGAGAAGATCAATAAGGTGAGCGGCCGGAACGAAACGAGGGAGGCCTGGCTGGAGCGGCAGAGGGCGGAATGCATCGATGAGGAACAGTGGTTGCAAGAGTATTGCTGCATCCCGGCAGACGAGGCGAGCGCGTTCCTGAGCTATGACCTGATCAATTCGTGCGAGGAGGCCAATTGCCTGAAGGATTTCGATTACCTGTTGGACTGCAAAAATCCGCTGTATGTCGGCTGCGATGTGGCGCGGAAGGTCGATCTGTTCGTCATCGATGTCGGGGAGAAGGTGGGCGACGTGGTTTGGGATCGGCTGCGGATTGAGCTGCAGGGGAAGAAATTCGGCGAGCTCGAGTACGAGTTGCATAGGATTCTGACGCTCCCGCAAGTCAAGCGAGCGTGCCTCGATGCCTCCGGGCTAGGGATGCAGCTCGCCGAGCGCGCCGTTGATCGGTTCGGCTATAAGGTCGAGCCGATCACTTTTACGGCGCCGGTGAAGGAAGAGCTGGCGTTTGGGCTGCGAGCGGCGTTCGAGGACCGGAAGCTGAGGATTCCGCGGGACGATAAGCTGCGGGCGGATCTGCGGGGGATCAAGAAGGAGGTCAGCTTGAGCGGCAATATCCGGTTCGTGGGCGAGAGCGAGGATTCCCATTGCGACCGGTTTTGGGCGAAGGCGCTCCGCCAACAGGCGGGGAACATCAAGACGATGCAGTTTTCGAGCGCACTGATATGAAGCGCGAACTTCACGAACTACCAAGAAAAGCTTTCGGACGCATGACGACTGGTCCCGCGTGCGCCCGGATGGCCGGCGCCGCTCCGCGAGGGGCGGCGGCCGGTTCCCTAACCTTCAAGGTAGAGGAAGGCTGGAAGGATAGGAAGGCTGGAAGGAGCGTCTCTAATTATGACTCAGGGCCGAAATTGACCCAGGACGGGCCGGGGAAGGCCACGCTCCGAAGCATGGCACTGAGGCTGAAAATCGTTTTGCAAGACACTGGCGCTAAATTGCAATGGCACCCCGCATGAGCTCTGGAAATCACAAAATCGGGTTTTTGAGCCGGGTTAGCCAGGCGGCCAGCCTGATCTTCCGGGGCGCGGATCCGCGCCTGGTGACCAAAGGGGTGGATTCGATGGGCGGCGGGTTCCAGGGCGTGCCGGCCTATTGGTTCGCGCGGGCCATCGAGGTGGGTGGCCAGGAGACGCTGTTCGAGCCGTTTAAGAACTCGGTTTGGGTGCAGCGGGCGATCAAGACGGTGGCCGGGCCGGTGAGCTCGGTGCCGGTGATGTTTTTTTCGGCCCGGGATGAGGCGACGGGATATTCGACGTCGGGGAGGGCAGCCCAAGGTCCAAAGTCGAGGAAGATGGGAAGGGTGGAAGCGTGGAAGCGCGGAAGAAAGAACGTTCAGGAGGAAGAGGCGCTGGATTTGCCCGCTGTGGAAGCGTTCCTGCGGGAGCCGGCGATGGGATTGGGATATGCGGATTTTGTGGAGGCGAGCGTCGGATGGCTGAAGCTGCGTGGAGAGACGTTCTGGCTGCTGACCGATGATCTGATGGTGCCGTTTCCGGAAGCCCGCAAGGGTCCTGGCGGACGGCCACCACAGATCATCATCGCCCGTCCGGACCGGATGCGGCACATCATCGAGAATGGCGAGCTTACGGGCTGGAGCTTCAATGATGCCGATGGGAAGACCTTCGCGCTGCTGCCGGAGCAAGTGATCCAGATCAAGTACTGGAACCCCTATGACAAGTGGCGCGGCCTGGGTGAATACGAGCCGGCGCACATCGCGACCGAGGCGGATTGGCTGGCCGGGAAGTTTGCCCGGAACCTGATGTCCAATAACGGCGACACCGGGCCGTATATCGTGGCCAAGACAGGGGTGCCGACGGACGCGCAGCGCGAACAGATCATCGCCGACCTGAAAGCCAAGCGGCAGGCGCAGTTGCGCGGGGATTTCCGGCCGATCTTCATGAGCGGGGATATCACGGTGGAAGATCCGCAGGTGCGCAGCGTGGATTCAAGCTTCGTGGCCCAACGGTTGGAGAATCGACACGAGATCTACCTGGCGTTCGGTGTGCCGCCGAGTCTGGCGGATGTGAAGGCGGCCTATTCGATTGGGTCGGCGAGCGACTTCTATCAGCTCATTTCAAACACATGCGTGCCGACCGGGGAAAAGTTTTGCGACGGGTTGGAGCGGTTGGTCGCCAAGTTGTTCGACCTGCAGGTGGAAGCGCAGCTTAACTGGGATGATCACCCGGTTTTTCAGGAGGTGCGCAAGGAACGGCTGGCCTCGATCGACACGCTGGCGAATCGCGGGATGCCGATGCGCGACATCTCGGATTACCTTGGGTTGGATTTGCCGGAATTCGAAGGGGACAAGATCGGCTACCTGCCGATCAATGTGACGCCGGCCGGCGACGTGACGGCCGAGCCGGAACCGAGCACCGATCCCGCCCTTGCCGAAAACGACCAGAGCGCCCAGGCCAACGACAACCCGATCAAATCCCTCATTGCCGCCATCAAGTCCCCGCGCAAAACCAAAAACCATTTGCTGTGGGAAAAGAAAATGCGGGCGAGGGTCGGCGTTGTGCGCGCCTACACAAGTAAGGTGACCAGGCTGTTGAGTCAGTATCGGGCGACGGCGTTGAAAAAGTTGGCGACCCATGGGGGCACTAAGGGACTGGCGTCCGGCCACGAGGAAAAAGCGGTCACAAAGTCCATTGTCGATTTCATTTTTGATCCGGTGCAGTTCGGGAAGGAGCTGGTGATGTCGATCAATCCGGTGACGCAGCTTGCTCTTCAAACCGCCGGGAGCGCGGTCCTCGACGAGTTGGGGCGGAAGGATGATCCCTGGAAAATGGCTCCGGCCAAGGCGCTCGAGTATATCCGCGGCCGCGAACAGCCCGTGATGGGCTGCGGCGAGACGGCGCGCGCACAGCTTAATACCGCTTTGCAGGAGGGAATCGCCAAGGGCGAGACGATGGACCAACTCGAAGACCGGGTCCGGAGCGTGTTCAACGCATTGGCCAAGGGCGAGGCGAAGCGCATTGCGGTGACGGAGACCGGGGCGGCCTTCAATTTCGCCGGGTTCGACGCGATGAAATATGCCGGCGTGGAATATAAGGCGTGGCTTTCGTCGCACGGGCCGAACGTGCGGCCGGCGCATGCGGAGGCGGAGCTGAGATACATGTCCAATCCGATCCCGATCGACGAACCGTTCGTGGTGGATGGTGAGGAGCTGGATTATCCGATGGATCCGGCCGGGTCGCCCGAGAACGTCATCAATTGCCATTGCGAGGTGATTGCCGTAGCAGCGCCGAAGGGGGAAAAGGAATGAACATCCAGACCCTGCGAAAACATTTACCCGGCGCCCGCATCGGCCGCGCGTCAGGTCGCGGCAAAGACCGCTCCATCTCGGTGGCCGCTGCCGGCCTCAATTATCAAATCGATCCTACCCGCTTCGCCAGCGAGAAAGATCTAGCCGAACATCTGCGCTCCAAAATCCCGGTGCTGACTATCTCCAATCCCCCAAATCTATGAACCCAATTCGACGTTCAATTACCACTTCGGAAACCCGCGTGCTGGATGACAAGTCCGGGATCATTGAGTACGTCGCGTCTGACGAATCGATTGATGCCGATCAGGAGATCATGCGCATCAGCGGCTGGAAGTTCGACCGCATGCAAAAAAACTCACCCTTCGTGGATTGCCACAAATACGGAACCATCGAGGCTGTTCTGGGCAAGGTGCTCGATGCGCGCGTGGAAAACAACCGGCTCATGGAGACCGCGCAGTGGGCAATCGATGTTCCGGGAAACACTCTCGCGCAGCTCGGCTACGCTATGACGAAGGCCGGCTACCTGAAAGCGGTTAGCGTTGGCTTTATGCCGCTTAAGGTCGTGACGATGGTTGATTCCAACGAATGGCCGTGCGATTGGCATGGGGCAGCGATTCTTTCCGGCCGATCGCGCGAGGGCAAGAAAGTTTGGGACTCCCAAATGCGCGACCTCAATCTTTCGGATATGGCACGCAAGCCGGCGACGGTTTTCCTCGAACAACAGCAGTTGGAACTTTCCGTCTGCGTCATCGGCGTGAATCCCAATGCGATCGCCAAGTCCTACAAGGCCGGAATCCTGACCGAGGCCGACATCGATTTAATTTCCAGTGAACGCAGCAAACGTGAAACCGCCTGGCTGGCCTCGGAGTCCGCTGCCGCCAACCAGGCCCGGCAGCGGAAACGTAAGGCGTTCATGGAGAAGTTCGAAAACGCAATCAAAACCATTTGAAACTATGAAACGTAAACTCAAGAAATTGTTCCTGCCCGTGCTTCGCGGCCGCAAGCTCGCTTTGGCCGCCCTCGTCGTTGTCGCCGTTCTGTTCGTCATCGCGGTCTTTGTCGTCGCGCCCAAGGTCGGGCTGCTCTGCATGGCAGCCGTGCCGTTGCTGGGCATGGTGACTCCGCTGACCGATGATGAGTTCCAAACCAAAGTCCTGAAGGGGGTGGAAGACGTCCAGAAGGAGCAAGGCGAACAAAAGAGCCGGTTCCAGAAAGTGACCGACGACCTGGACCGCGCGGATAAGGAAGTCAAGAAAGCGATCGAAGAGCTGACCAAGGTGAAAAACACCTGCAACGACTTTGACGTGGCGATGAAGTCGATGCGCAAAGTGCAGCAGGCGATCGCGTCGAACGCGAACTCAAGCTTTCGCGATCCGGTGGCCAAGGCGCTGGACGCCAATGAAGGCCTGGGCGAGTTCATCAACGCGGCCGCGCGCGCGGCGGCGTTTCCGAACGAATATGGGAACCTGCCGGCTTCCTGGAAGAAAATGCTGGAGGAAGCGCGGGCGTCCAGCAAGGCGCTGACGGGCGTGGATGCTTCGCTCGGACAGGCAACGATTCCGAGCGAATGGTTCAAGACGATCTATGACACGCTGACGGAGTACGGCGACTGGACGTCGCTGGACGTCATTCGCGTGGGCGCGCGGACCAATCTGGTCCCGGTCGCCACCGCCCGTCCGGGCTTCTATTGGATCGGCGCCGGCACAGGGGGCACTGGTGAAGGTAGCGCGATCACCGAAGGGGCGTTCACGGGCGACAGCGTCACGCTGTCGATCCAGACGCTGGCGGTTTATCTGCTCTCCGCGCGTGAGCTCTTGGCGGATAGCTCGGTGGACATGGCGCCTTACCTGACGCGGCAGCTCTTGCAGAGCATCGCGTTTGGCCTGGACACGGCCGCCTTCATCGGCGCCGGCACGGCAGATCAAACGAACGCGGGTTACTACGGCATCTTCAATGCCGCGAGCGTGAACACCAATCTAGCCGCGACCACCGCGGCGGGAAACACCACGATCGGGGCGACGCAGCTTGAGGACTGGCAGAACGCGATGCTGACCGTCAGCCAGGTCGTGCTGCAACGACAGGCCCGCTGGTGGATGAATCCGCAGAACCTCATTCGCGCGCTGGCGGTGCGCGACAAGAACGGCCGTCCGCTGTTCCAGACCTACACCGAAGCACCCATGCCGGGAGGCATAGGGAACATCCTGGGCTACCCGGTCAAGGTGGTGGCGGTGGCGCCTTCGACGGACGTGGCCGGAGCGACCGTGGCGGCGTTCGGCGATCCGCAAGGCCAGGCGATCGGGTTGCGCGAGGACATGGAGTTCGCGACGAGCGACGACATCAAGTTCGCGGAGAACATGAGGGCCTTCCGGGCGCTGTGCCGGGCGGGCGTGAAACTCAAAACCAAAGCGGCGAGCAACACGCTCAAGCCGATCTCGGTGCTGACGCTGGCGGCGGCCTAATCCGGATAGCGAATAGCGAATCGAAAACAAAACAAAATTATGAATGCAAAACTTGCAAAGGAACTGGCCGGCAAAAGTTCGTCCGAACTCAGCCAAATGAAGGCGGCAGCGGGAAACGATCAGGATTTGATCGATACCATCAACGCCATCTTCGAGCAACGGGCCGCGGCGGATGCGAATCCGGCCAAGGTAAAGGTGCGGGCCAAGGGACCGGTCACGGTGGATGGCGTGCCTTTCGTGAAGGATCAGGAAGGCATCATCAACGTGAGGCAGTTCGGAGCGTTGTCGAGGTTCTTCGACAAGGTGGCGGTGTTGATCGCGCTGGGATTGGCGCTGTTCTGCGCCGGGACGCTGCGGGCGGCGCAGACGACCGGCGGCCAGACGCTCACCATCCTGCCGCTGTCACAAACCAACACGGCGCTGTCGAGCGTGCTCCTGGATGGCAACACCAACTGCCTGGCGCTGACCGCGGCTGCGACCAACTACTACATCAACGTGCCCAACGTGGGGAAGTACGGCGATGTGTATATCTACTGGAGCTACAAGCTCTCGAACACCGGCACGGACACTTCGAGCCTGCACTTCTCCGGGAGCGGGGACGGCTCGAACTACATCACGGCGGCGGACATCAGCCTGGCCGCGAACGGCACCACGACCGTGGCGGCCGGCACGAATCTGACGATCAATGCCATGCCCTATTTGCGGCTGGATTATCTGACGAACGCCAGCGCGCGCAGCATGAGCAACATCACCATCAAGGTGACGTACAAGCCGAGCCGGTTCGGTCTCTAACTTAAAGGCGATGAGGGATGCCCGGCGAGGGCGCCGGGCATCCCATTCCTAAGCGAGAGCCAATATGAGCCGCACTTTCAAAGACGCCGCGAAAGCGATGACCCAACCGCCGATGGACCGGATGGTCAAGCGCGTGCGCGTGGGGAAGTGCTGGCTGACCAAGAAGGAAGGATTTACCACCCAGGAAGCAGCCTTGACGCGCGCTGGTGAACTGAATGTGGGAATTGAATGGCGCGCTTATCGTTGTTCCTACTGCGGAAATTATCATCTGACCTCCAAGGAATGAATGCCGGCCTGACCAATCTGGATACGCTCAAAAAGCATTTGCTGCCGAGCACGCTGACGGGCGAGCCGCGGTTTGATACCGTGATCCAGACGCTCGGCCTGGGCGTGGCGGCCTGGTTCGACCAATATTGCAACCGGCGCTTTGGCTGGCTGGAGGATGACACGATGGTTTTCTCCGGGGACCGGCCGCATTACTACTTGCCAAGATTTCCGGTGTCGGTCGTGACCAGGGTGGAGATGCGCTATTTCCAAACGGACAACTGGACCGAGATCACGGGCCAGCCGATCAACGTGAATTATGAGACCGGGCTGATTCATTTTGGCTATTTCCTGGGGCGCTGGCCGCTGCAGGTGCGCGCGACCTGGTCGGGAGGATATTGGTTCGAACCGCTGGAGCCGGATGACGATGGCTATCCGAGCGACGCGCCGACGCTGCCGGCGGACGCCAATATTCCGCCGGCGCGGGCGTTCCTATTACCCAACGATCTCCGGGCCGCCTTTCTCACCCAGTGCCAGCACGGCTGGGATCTTAGGGACAAGCTCGGCGCTGGCCTAGCGGACAAGCCGAAGACGCAGACGGATCTCGAGGATTTCAAGCTGGTGCCGATGGTGAAACAGATCCTGCAGCAGTACGTGAGGTACCAGCTCTCATGAAGATCAATTTCGGAAGACAGCTCAGCAGGTCCCTGCTTCCGGCCACCAAACGCGACCTGGAAAAATTCGAACAGAAACTTATGAGCAAATTCACTGAGTGGGCCGACGCGGAGGATGCCGACATTGCCGGCATCAAGGATCTCCTGACCGGCATAGCCGCCGGCATCGTTAACCTCGACAAGCTGATCACCGACTTCCAGAACTCGCCCGGCGATCTGAGCGCCGCGGATCAGCAGCGGGCCGATGCCATCCAGGCGGCGACTAAAGAGCTGCGCGCTCTGGCCGCCGGCATCTCGACCGTCCCCCCCGGCGCAACACCGGCTCCGACAACGCCCTGAACTATCAGGGCCGGCGCGCCCGATGAATGGCGCGCTGGCCCATCAAATTTCACAATGCCGCTGAAACTCAAAATCGAGCTCACCGAGGAGGCCAAGGCGACGCTGCGCGCGGTGCAGGAGCTGCCGCAGACGGCGATGGCCGAGATCGTGAAGGCCATGGATTTGCAGAACCAGATCACGGTGGGCTTGATCAAGTCCAAATATCTGAGTTTTCCGAAGCAGAATCCTCCGGTTGAGATGGGCCTGCGCTACGTGAGCGGCCGCTACCGGCAAAGCTTGCGCGCCAGCCAGGCCGTGGCCGTAGGCCAGCGGGTAGAGAGCGGGATTGGTTCGAGCGTGGTTTCAAAGGAGGGCGTGAGCTATCCGGCAGTGCATGAGTTCGGGGCGCGGATCCCGGCGCACGATATTTATCCAAAGAACAAGGGGGCGCTGAAGTTTCAGATCGGGGAGAGGACGGTTTTTGCGAAGGTGGTTCATCATCCGGGAAGCACGATTCCGGCGCGGGCGCCGATCCAGAGCGGAATCGAGGACCGGATTGCGGAGTACGGGGAGGCGGTTTCAAACGCGATCGTTAATGCGCTGAAAAGGTGAATTTCGAATGATTAGGGCCACGGATGTTATTGACCGGATGCCGTATGAACTGGCCGCGAGGCTGGAGTCGGACCCGTTTTTTAGCGACATCCCGGTGGTGGTGTTCGAGGAGGGGAACATCAAGACGGAGATGGACCGCAAGCAGGCCCTGGTGACCACCAAGACGGGGAAGCGCGGCGTGGCGGTGATCGTGCTGCAGGTAGTGGCCGATGACACCTATCCGGATGTGATGTTCAATCCGCTGCTGCTGCATCCAGCCTTTCAGGTGGTCGAGCTGGTGGAATTGAACCGGGACCCGAACGGGACAGGGAAGTCGGCCCGGAAGGTGGCGCGGCGGATTCGGGACCTGATGAAGATTTTCGGGATGCAGGGGATCGCGAAGACGATCATTCCGGATGAACCATGCATCGAACCGGTCAAGCTGGCCGATGAGCTGGGGAAATCGGTGAAGGCTTACCAGGTGAATTTCCATTGCCTGGAGGATCATGATGAGCTGCTGAACCAGTGCCAGCGGCCGACGTTCACGATCGATGCGGAGGCGGGCCAGGTGACGATCGTGTCGGCGACGGCCGGGGCGGAGATCTATTACACACTGGATGATTCGTACCCGAGCAAGGCCAATCCGAGGGCGGTGCTTTACAACGGGCCGGTGGATATCCCGGATGCCGCCGGCGTGGTGCTGAGGGCGTGCGCTTATCCGACGGGAACGACCAATGCAGGGAATGACGGGGGCCCCATGGATCCGGCGCTGATGAGCATGACGGGGAGCTGGGTGACCAGGGTGCAACTCACTGATTGAGAAAATATCGAACATTCAACCTTGAACGCTGAAAAGCTGAAACCAAAGAAAACCTAAAATTATGGGCAACGTAGTACTACCGACAGTCATTCAGGGGCCGGCTTACATCTCGATCAGCGGCCAGGTGCTCTATACCGAGAAGGAAATTTCCGTGGATCAAAACACGGAATCATGGAACCCGGAGAGCGCGTACGGGCCGCTGGGCCAGCGGCACAAGTCGCGGAAGGACGTGCTGTCGTTCAAGCCGGTCGGCATGATTACGAACGGGCTGTTGAATTTCCTGTACTCGGCGCATCTCACGCCGACCGCGATCGGCAAGTCCATTATCACCGGCGCCGGCGGCTCGGGCGTGGTGTTGGTATCGTCGATCTCGGAGAACAAGACGTACACCTGGCGGCGCGGAGGGATCAGCAAGCCGCCGGGCCTGGCGCTGAAACCGACGAGCACCGCGTTTGGGGCGATGGCGGTCACCTGCATTGGGAAAGATGCAGTGCAGCCGCTCGACGCCAATTGGTGGCTGGCGGCGGAAGGAGCGGCCGGGGCGGACACGAGTTTCGACCAGACGAAAATCATCTCGGACATTTACAGCGGGGCACTCGGGGCGCGCGGCGCGCCGTATAACGCGATGGGCGGCATGAACGGGTTCGATCTGGATTTCGGATTCGAGACGGTGGACGTGCCGGCGAGCGATGTGGGGATCGCGGACATCATTTTGCGGGGACTTTCGACGAGCGCGACCTTCGCGCCGTCGAACCTGACTGAGGCGCAGGTGAACACCCTGGTGCGCCTGCAGGATGCCACAGCGGTGCTGCCTGGCCAGCCGTATGCGAAGGAATTGGAGGACCTGGTCATTACCGGCACGCAGGTGGGCTGGATTTTCTCGCTGAACGCCATGGGCGCGAAAAGGGCCAACAAGATTTACCAGGTGGGAGCGCATCGGCACACGATGATTGAGTTCGTCAACCAGCGGCTGTGGACCGCGGGCGTGCCCGAGGCGCTGTTTGGGTTTACGGCGCCGAGCTAACGCATGAGCGACCGGGGCACATGGAAGATCCTGATCGGCGGGGCGACGCTGGTGGACTACGCCAGCATCGTGAACGCGCGGGACAATGACGGCGGGCCCATCATCCAGGCGGAGGCGCTATTCCGGGCGGAGAGCATGGCGTTTTTTGAGCGGGATAATTTCCAGCTTCACCTGGTGTTTGATTTGACAATCGAGCAGGCGAACAACGCGGCGAGCATGTTGTTTTTTCTGACCGGCCCGCAGACCTGGTCGGGAGTGGATGATGTGGCGCTGACGCATAAGGACCATTCGGGCGCGGAGACGACGAAGAATTTGACGGGGGCGAGCGTTCGCTTGAAGTGCTCGCAGCCAATCGGGGTGACGAATTTGGCCACGCTGACGATTACGGGCGGGGTGATCTCATAGGGAAACCACGACTAGAAACGAATTATGAAAGAGATTTGCAAGACGGGTGCAAAAGTGCTGATGGGAGCGCTGGGAATGGTCGGAATGATCGCTTCCGCGGCGACGGTCAATTTTCAAATGGAGCGGTTCACGGGGACCACCAACAACCGGCCGATCACCATCAGCCTGGCCAGCGACCCGGTCGCGTTGACGACGAATATTGTGTTCGGGGTGCCGGTGGTCCTCCAGCCGACAAATTCAAGGGCGACGATCAATTTGCTGCCCGCCAACTACTGGGTCGGTCTGGACCAGGTGTCGGTGAAGATGTTCATGCCGGTGCCGGATTCGACGAACACCTACAACGCGGTGGACCTTATCAAGGACGGGCTGAAGCATTTGATCCAGCAGACCAACTACATCATCGCGGACACCAACATCCTGAACTACTACATGCGGACGAACGGGGACGCGAGCGGCCTGACGAATTTTCCCGCTTTTCTTACCACCAACGACATGCGCGACATTTTCCTTGGAGGGTCAATCACCTTTACCAACGGCGCGCACAGCGACACCAACATCTGGGTCATCAGTCTTGAAGGCTCCCATTTGAATTTCGCCGCCGCTGGGCAAACCAACATCAAGTTTTTTCCCAATGGCAACTTAACGACGCTCAAATTGCTCACCCAGGGTGATGCGAACGTCACCAGCAACCTCAATGTATTCGGGACGATCTCCGGCGACGGGTCTGGGCTCACAAACTTGGTCTCTCAAGGAACCTCCGGGTGGACCAATGACGGGATTTATCTCAGGCCAATCTCGTTGCCAACTGGCGGTGTGCTGATATCGAACAGTGCAGTTCAGCTAACCATCAAGGGTGGCGGCAGAACAAACGTCTGGATATTTGGCGTAATCACTGACGGAGGGACTGCAAGCATTTCCCCAAGCTTCCGGGCATTGTATAGCTCTAACGCTACTACGATGCTGAGTTGGGCTGACCCACTGGGAGTTCGGATATTCTCAGACCTGGCGTTCACCGGGGTGGCTTACGGAGACGGCTCAGGCCTTAGCAACATCATTGCCAGTGGGGGTGCGCTGTTTGACACGACCCAGTTCGGGGCGACGGGAGTTCGGACAAACATCAAGTCCGGGGCCACGTTGACCAACCTTGTCTTGAAGGCAAATCCAGCCAACACCAACACCATTAACGTGGCCGGGAGCGCAATCTCCACAGTGAACGGTGCATACACGTTCGCTGGGACGGAGACATTCAACCTGACCACTTGGTGGTATTGGACTAACTCTGGCGGTCTGCAGGTGACGCTGGATCCGGGGACGCAGGGAGGGTTGTATTCGATTCAAACCAACGGAACTTTCACCGCATGGCAGAACAGGTATTACACGGCATCGAATCTTCCAAGCCGAATGGTTGCGCGTTTAGGGACCAATCCGACGCCATACATTTACTTTGATCTGCCGGCAGTCACCATCAACGGTGCCTTGCTCGGGGACGGTGGAGCGTTGACCAATCTTCACGTAGCAACCGGGGAACCGTTCGGCTCGCCAGTGAACTACTTGATCTTCACCAATGACGCGGCTCAGGCAGCAATCTACCTTGACGACAACGACCGATTCATATTCCGGGGCGGAACGATACAGGCAGGCTACGGGGCAGTGTTTGCAGGAGACGGTCAAAGCCTGACCAATCTGAACGTTACCAATCTCTCGATTGTGATCACGACCAACCTTACGGTGCTGAGCAACCTCTACGCCTACAGCATTTCCGTTACGAATATCACCATCAACAGCAATCTGACGGTGCTGAACAACGCCACCATCAATGGCAGCTTGATTGCCAGTAATGCCATCATCAGTGGAACCAGCATCCAGAACATCATCAACGACAGCGTTTGGAAGACAAATGCAGCAAACGGTGGGATCACCAACGCCAACTCGGCCAACGGCGGGCTGGTGTCCATCGCAAATGCTTCGGTTGCGGTAGAGATTGACGGTCTTGGACTAGCGCCACTGAATATATACAGCAATGGGACGAGCGTGGCGGCAATGGAGTCAGACGGAAACTGGAATCGCATACGTGGAGTTACTTGGAAATGGCCGAATACGAATATTTCCAACGGTCAGTTCCTAAAGATCATCCAGCCGGGAGGCTTGATTGTCGGCGGTGAGGGAGGTTCGGGCGGCGACTCCTCATTCACCAATGTCGTGGACGCTAATGGCGTGCGCGCGTATCGGCCCATTGATCCAACCCGCAGCCTGTCGCACTTCGCCTACAGCACAAACTACTACGGCTTTTATTTGGAGCTGGGCGACACCAATTCGAGCGACAAGTTCAGCGCGCCATTTTACGGCAAGAGCACCGGCACCAATTCGCTGTTGACGGCGCCTTATCAGCAGGGCGGCGCATACGGATTATATGGGGAAGCGGCGGGAGACAATGGAGCGCTTTCGGTGGGCGCCGGCGCCGGCGTGGGCGGCGTGGCTGATTCGGGATTTCAATGGCAATTCGGGCTACAGGGACTGGCTTATCCACGGTATAACGCGCAGACCAACTTCGCCCTGTTCGGTTCGGCGCTATCGAATTTCAAGACTGGGTTGTTAATCGGCGCCTACCTGGAGACCTACGATTCGGACCTCGCGGGGGCAGTGGTGCCGACGTTTGAGCAGAGCGCCTCGCTGATTCTGGACAATCGCAACACGACGAATGCGGTCCTGATCATTCGGTCCAATGGTGTGAACGCTTCGATTTTTGACAAGACCGGGAAACTGGTGGGGAGCGGGGCAGGCCTGACGAATCTGAATGCCTCGAACCTGGCCAGCGGCACGGTGCCTGCGGCGCAGATGCCGGCGCTGACGGGGGATGTCACCAGTTCGGCGGGATCGGTGGCGACGACGATGAAGAACACCGGCACAGCCGGCACTTACCGAAGTGTGACATTCGACGCCCAGGGACGAGAAACCAGTGGATCAAATCCGACGACTTTCTCCGGATATGGGCTGAGCGACACTTCGGCCAATTTGGCGGCGGCGCTGACGGATGAGACGGGAGCGGCATCAGGGACGCCGTTGGCGGTTTTCAACCAGAGCCCAACGATCGTGACTCCGACCATTGCGAGCTTTGCCAGCGCGAATCATAACCATCAGAATTCGGCGGGCGGCGGCGCGCTCGATGCGGCCGCAATCACGAGCGGGGTGCTGGCGATCGGGCGATTGGCGACGGGGACGCCGGATGGGACGAAGTTTGTGAGGGATGATGGCACGCTGGTGACTCCGACGGCGACGGCCACCAACCTGGGCACCCTCGTATTTCCGACCAACGCCGGAAGCGTAGCTTTTATCGACCTCCCGGTGGCCAGTGCGGTGGCGGGAACCCTCGAAGCGTACGCACTCCAAATTGCAGGTACAAACGCGATCAGTATTCGGGCGGGCGCGGATGCGACTTCCATCACAAATCCAGTGATCACGATGGAGATACCAACCATGTGGTTCACGAATTCACTGGCAAGCTGGCCAAAGGTTCCCGTGCAGGCCGGAGCCACCGCGATGGTCTTCAGCAACGGCCTTCCCTACTGGCTATTCTCAACCAATGGCGCCGGAGGCGGTTCAACCACCTGGACGTCAACAAACCGTGCCGGCTGGTAATATGAAATATCTTGTTGCACTTCTGCTGTGCGTCAGGTGCGCGTTTTGCGCGTCCATTATTCAAGGCGGGGGCACTAAGTCAGTCCTGGGCGCGCCGCCGCATTATAGCTTCGACGACGCGCAGCTTCTGTACCATTGGACCTTCGATGGGCGGGACATAACTTTTCTCAACACGGGAGCGTGGACGCAAACGGCGCGGGTGGGGGCCTCGGCAACAATGCTTGGCAGTGCATTCAACTCTGGCAGCTTCCTGACCGTAATGAATAACGAAATGCGGCCGGGTGTGGCCGGTCAGGGGCAGTGGATGTCGGGGAATCAATTGTGCCGCGTCACAAACTTAAACCTGTCCGCGGTCAGCCTTATGACTGTGTCGCTATGGATTAAGCCGTCCTATGTGCTCACTTACAACGGAGACAAGATGATCATTGAGGGTGGTGTGACGGATTGGTCTGGGCAAACCAATGCCATAATCATTGACACCGGGGACGGCTCGCGAGACTTCACGTTGGGCATTCGGGACTCGGTGAATACCAGTTTGCTTCTCACCAAGACGTTCAAGAACACCAACACCTTCCCAGTCTCCAACGTGTGGTACCATTGCGCCTTTGTGTTCGATAACACGACGGGCGCTGGCAACGTGAAAATGTTCTGCAATTCGACCAACGTGACACTGACGGCGGGCACCAGCACCAAGACCTCCGCAGTGGGCAAGTTCGGAAATCACTACTGGTCATTCTTTAGCCGGGGCACCGGTGCGCTGACGCTGCCCACGACCACCGTGGATGATCTCCGCATCTACACGAATGAACTGACGACGGCCCAACTCAGTGAGATTTACACCAACACGGCCCAATGGATTAAAGCGCCATGAGCTGCAGGAAGAATGGAAGTGTGGAAGGATGGAAGCGGGGGGACCATGGCTGATCGGGATTTCAAAATAAGGATCACGACGGAGGCGGACCTGGCGGCGGCGAAGGAGACGGCGGCGGGCTTGCAGGACGTGGGCGGTAAGGGGACGAAGGCGCATGAGGACATCGCAGAGGCGGCGGAGAAGTCGCACGTGAGCCATCGGGCACTGAACCTGGCGCTGAGGCAGATGGGGCCGGAGTTTCAGCACCTGGGGCATTTGGCGGTGTACGGGCTGAGTAATCCGATGGTGGCTGGATTGCTGGCGGCGACGGCCGTGGCCGGCGCGCTGATACATGTCTTCGAGGAACTGGGGAAGGCCCAAGAAGAGGCGGCGAAAAAGGCCGCTGATGCGAGCAAGAACATGATCGACTCCATGCGGGCGGCGCGGGAGGAAGTCATTGGCCTCAGTGCTGAAACCGGCACTGTCGTCAAGAATCTCGACTCCGTCATAGCCAAGCTCAAAGAGGTCAAAGAGCCAGAAAAGGGGCTGCGAACCAAGGAGGAAGTCGAGAAAGCGATTCGAGATGTTTCTGGCCAGCTTTCAGAAATCGACCAGCAATCTACGCCCGAAGAACGGCTGCGCAAAATTCAAGCATTGCCGGCAATCGCGGCGGCTCACGACAAGGAGGCAGAGGAGGAGAAAAAACTAGCGGCGACATACTCGAATGATCCGAATGCACAAGCTCCGGGTAGCAGAAGGGCCGTTGCGGCAGAAAAGGCTACCGAAGAATCGCTGGCCGCAATCAGGGCCAGGGATGAGCTTTCGTTCCTGAAGGAGGAAGCTGCACGCAGAAAAGACCTTGATGCGCAACTTACTCACCTTTCTGAGATGCATGAGAAGTTGGACCCCCGCGACAGCCGCGCCGCACAGCAGGGCGTTGGGTTTCCGAGGGGATCCATCTTCCCCGAGGCGATTACGGGCGCGACGGCCAATTCCCGCCAACAAGGCCCGACGACGGGCCAGCAGCATGCCGAGGTGCAGCTCGCGGAATTGCTGAAGCAGCAGGGAATGTCGAACGCCAAAATCGTCGAGTTTTTCCACATGCTGGCCAGTGATCAGATCTCGTTGCGACAAAAGCTGGAGGCTATTCAACAGCAGATGAAGTCGGGGACGCGGCCGTTGCAATGATCACGCTCGAGTACAGCGGGACTGAGAAGGACCTCGGCGCTTGGGGGTTTGACTTGGATTCACCGCAGCTTGAATTCGCCAACATGGCGCCGGACGTGCTCGACCTGGCCATGCCAGGCGTGGATATCACTTCTGACCCCGTCATTGGTTTTGAGGAGAAGATTATTCTGAGGAAGGGCCGGGCCGGGTCGGGAACGACCTGGGCGGGAGGCTCGATAGAATTCGTGGGGACGCGGATGCCGCACATTCTGGATGGCCGACCGGAGTATGAAGGGGTGCATTATCGATTCGCGGGCCCATGGTGGGACATCGAGAAGACGCCGTTCATGCAGTCGTTCAAGACCTATACAGGGGATCCGGATGCGCTGGGGACGGTGGTTTTCTCGGACTGCATCCTGTTTCAGCGCTATGACACGATCACGCCGGGGAGCGTGGTGAGGGTGAACACCGGGGACCAAATCAACGACATCTTCCAGCATGTGCTGGATATGTACACCGCGCTGAGCCTGGGGGCGCCGTTCCAGATCGGCACGATTGACCCGGCGGTGAATGTGCCGACCTACCAGGTGCGGGACATCCTGTGCAGCGAAGCGATTCGAATTTGCCTGCGGTCGGCGCCGGATGCCACGGTCTATTTCAATTATTCGACGACGCCGCCCACGGTGAACGTGCGGACACGGGCGAATCAAACGCCGGTGTCGCTGGCCTTTGCCAATGGGACGGACCACAAATCGATCCGGATAATTCCGCGCGAGGACCTGCAGGTGAGGGCGGTGAATCTGTACTTCAAATCGACGGGGGAATTTGATGGTGTGCCGTGGCTGGTGACGACGCAGCAGAAGTATGGCCCGCATGGGCTGAATAGCGGGTCGGACCCGGATGGGGGGCCGCGGGTGCTGGTGCAGACAATTGATTTGCAAGGGGCCAGCAGGGCGGATGTTTTTGGCTCGATAGCCTGCGCGGCCGTCAATTGCAATGCCTCCGGTGATGTAGATGGCAGCGGATCTCCATCCAATCGACGGGTCTGGTGGTCGCTGCCGACGCATAAGCCTGAATTCGCCAGCTCAAGAATCCGAAATATGACCGTCGGCGATGCGAGCATTGTCGAAGTCCAGGCCGACGGCACCCTGGGCAGCGCCGTTGATTTGGGCGATTTCCCTAATGAGCTGCTCGACGGCACCATCGCGGCATGGATGAAGCTCTCCGGCGGCACCCCAGTGGCCGGCAAGCGGGTCATTGTCACGGCCAAAATGACCTATGATGAGTATGATTCTGACGGCACTTCCGGATCTGTAAATGCCTCTAACGGCAACTTGCTCCACCATTACATCGACAAAGAAGTTTCCGTCCATTTTACCATCACCAACGGCATCACCGGCGTCTATTCCGCCATTGCCTCCAGCGTGGCCGGAGAGGAAATCCCGAGCGGCCTGGCGCAGTCGATCTTTGATTCGTTGAGCGCGCTGCAATTTGAAGGGACCGATTTGCGTGTGGAGGATGAAATTACCGGTTTGGTGGGCATGAATAACGTGCTCAACCTGACGGATGGACGATCCGAATGGGCGACGATGGACGCCCAAGTGCAGCGCATCGTCCGCCGTTATGGGCGGGGTTACTCGGAGGTGACGATCGGGCCGGCGGCGCACCTTAGCCCCGGCGATCTGACGACGCTATTCCAATTCAACCGTTTCCGACGTATCTACTACGATCCTTCCGTCCAGGCCACCGCTGCCGGCGGCGGCGGCAGCTCTTCGGTGACCCTGGGTAATAATGCCCCGAAAAATAATTCCACCCACGGTTTGGAGAACAAATCCTTAACTGCGGTGGCGGCACCGGAAGTCTCTACGAACTCGACGCAGGTCATTAACGACGCCTCCAATAAGAAGATCGCCTTGCAAGTGGTGGACAACGCCAGTCCGCCCGCCCGCATTGACGCCAAGGGCTGGGTGGAAATCTCCCTGGCCGGAAGCGGCTCCGGCACTGATCTTGGGGTGCTTGGTTCGGACGGTAACAGGCATAAGGTGTATCTTCAGGAGACTGAAATCTGTGAGACGATCGAGGGCACGCCCACCGTGCGGAGGGTAATTATGTTGCGCTCGGATTCGTTTGCAGCGCCATAGCATGGCTTCCCCTCCGCCAGAAGTCCCTCGCCTCGGTAACTGCGGCTGCGGTTGCGGGTCGCCCATTTGCACGAAGTCGATCCAGCAAATGATTTCCATCCGGATCCCAACCTCATGGATTTCCTGGATCAACACGACGAACCTTTCTTTCGAGAGCGACCCGCACGGGCTCGGCTCCTGCTCGAACGACGAGCATCCTTACCCGGTCATAGATGACGCTGAATGGTCGGAAACGATAGATCGCGTGAGCGATGATTTGTCCTTTTACGACTTCGGATCTCCCCCTGTGCCGTGGCCATCCTCAGCCTTGAACGAGGCGGAAGACCCGACCATTAATTGCCTGGGCTGCCCTCGGATTTACACGATCGTCGGATTGGATGAAGTAGCGTCCGGGGTGCCGACCGGAATCATCGAATTCAACTGGTTTGGAGACAATTCCCGGCTGCTCACATCCTTGCGAGACTTTTTGCCGCCCATCGGAGGAATCGTCGTTATGAAGGCGGGCGGCCCTTCAATTTATATTGGCCACTGCAACGGAGCATTCAATGTGCCCTGCGTTGTTGGTGCAAAAATCAGGATGGCCGGTTATTCGGACGTCTGCGTTTCAGTCTATCAGGTTGGCGCGCCTGCTTTATCCACTGGCGACACTTTCACGCTCGATTCCTGCGGTACGCGCAGCCCGGTTTCTGGATTTATCGAGCTGCCGAATCCAGGGGAATTTCCGATCACGTTTCACCCTGGGAGTGATCCACCTTACTCGCCTGATCCCGGCGATATTACTTTTGAACACGGATGGCTGCCATGGATTTGCGATCCCTGCGCTGATTGCTCATGCCCCTGATTTCTGGAGCTGCCTTGGCCGCCTGGCGCACCGGCAAGCGACTCCTCACCACCCAGCCCCTCTTGGCCCCTCCCAAGGTCGAAGCCGCCCGTGTCGCTATCTGCCATTCCTGCGACCAATGGCTCCCGGATTCCAACCGTTGCGCGCTATGCAAATGCTACCTCCGGCCAAAGACTCATCTCGCCGCCGAATCCTGCCCTGACAACCCCAAACGCTGGGACGTGTATCTCTAATTCTACCCCCTTGCAAGCCGCTTGTTTTTCTCTAAATCTACCATTTATTTCGTCCCGATTTTGACGGTTTGTCCCGATCTGTCATCTTTTCGCGCTCTGTACAGAAGCCTCGCGAAGGCTAGCTGAGGAAAGAGCCGACAGACCCTCCCCAGGCTCGGCGCAGGAGGGGGAGAGGAGGCCTGCTCCAGAGGCAGCCGCCCGCGCCTGCTGGCAAAACTGATAAAACAGCGTGTCCTCCCCGTCATGCGACGACCACACCGCAATATCATTCGCCAGCGCCACCCGCCCCTGTGCCGTTTCCCACAGCAGCCGTGCGTTCGGATGCTTCGCAAATTCGTCCAAACCCACGTCCCCGCCATATACCGCCATCGCTTGCGGACTCGATGAAAATGCGATGATTCGCGATCCGGTATCGAATTTGATCACCCCC
>Ga0068863_100000556_pt1 | contig 37892 bp, 33 predicted proteins | sample KBSSwiS62_FD_66596 | JGI IMG/M metagenome (GOLD analysis project Ga0068863, IMG submission 66596) | Switchgrass rhizosphere microbial communities from Kellogg Biological Station, Michigan, USA - KBS Switchgrass S6-2 | ecosystem: Host-associated > Plants > Roots > Rhizosphere > Soil ... | reverse complement strand
CATCGAGCGTGGCGATCGCCGCGGCGAGCACCTTGGCCGCTTCGTCGCGCTTCCCCTGGTTGCGCAGCACCGCGCCGTAGCGAGCCTGGGCGAGCGCCTGGTTGCGCCGCGTGTCGTCGCCGCGGAGCTCGGCGGGCAGGCCGTCGTAGTAGGCGAGCGCGCGCTTGGCCAGCTCGCCGACGATCTCGAGCCGGCCGACGGGCTCGAGCTCGCGGTAGAAGTCGTCGAGCAGGTAGACGATCAGGCGCTCGGATTCGCCGCGTGCCGCCTCGGCGATGGCGCGGGTCTTCTGCGCCTCGTGCATGCCGTAGATCCCGAACGCCGCCGCGACCGCCGCGCCGATCGCGAGCAGGATGCAGGCGCCGGCGATCTGGCGCGCACGCACCAGCGCGCGCCGAGTTGCCGCCTCGCGCTCGCGCTGCGCCGCCAGCGCCGCCTCGGCCGCCTCGCGCGCCTCGCGCTCGTGGCGCGCCTGGCGCGCCGCCGCGACGACGCCGCAGAGGACGTCGTGCGTCAGCTCGACGCGGCGCACGTCGAGCCGCTCCTCGACGCGCAGCAGGCGCCGGTCGACGAGGGTGGCGAGCGCGTCGGGAGCGGCGCCGGCATCGGCGAACGCCTTGACGACGCGCTCCTGGGCGATGTTCTCGCGAAACCCCGAGTCGGTGAGCAGCTGGTCCTCGATGAAGCGATGCACGCCGGGCGGCTGGTCGGCGAGGGCGCGCTGGTAGAACTCGGCGAGGATGGTCGCGTGCGAGCCGGCCAGCAGGTCGGCCGAAATCTCGGCCCTGCGCTGGGCGATCCGCGCCGCGTTCAGCTCGCGGCAGATCAGGCTCAGAAGTGACGGCTCGACCTCGGCGTTGCGCAGCTCGGCGCCGCCGGCGACGAAACGGACGATCGATTCGGCGACCTCCTGCGAGACGAGCGCGCCGCCCGGCTTGATGACAGCATCGAGCGCCTGCTCGCCGGTCATGCGCGCAAGTCGCATGCGATTCTGCGTGATGCTCGGCATCGCGCTCTTCAGCGACTCGAGGTGCGCCAGGTAATCCTCGCGCAAGGCGATCAGGATGCGGTAGTCGCTGCGCGCGAAGTCGAAGCGCTCGACGATCGAGTCGTCGCTGTCGAGGCGCGCCTCGAGGGCGCGCGGCGGGCGGTTCTCGCCGAGGTCTGCTAGCTCCTGGACGAACTCGGCGGCGCGGGCGCGGCCGAAGTCGTTGCCCTGCGCGAGGGTGAAGATCTCCTCGAACTGGTCGAAGATCAGGAGCGGCGTGAGGGTGCGGCCGTCGGCATCCTTGAGCAGGTCGTCGCGGTGATGGAGGAACTCCCAGAGCGACTCGTCGTCGACGGCTGCGCCGGTCTGCGTCCAGGTGCCGGACGCGAGCGTCTCGCGGAACACTGCCTGCTTGATCTGCACCGCCGGCGACGGCGAATCGCGGCCGTAGTCGAGCCGCACATAGACCGGGCAGTAGCCGGCAGGCCGCAGCTTCGGGACCAGCCCGGCGCGCAGGATCGAGGTTTTGCCCAGGCCGCTCTGGCCGAAAAGCACGGTGAGAAGCTTCCGTTGCACGCGCCGCGCCAGCTCGGCGATCTCGTCCTCGCGGCCGTAAAAGAAGGCGCGCGTCGATTCACTGAACGAGTTGAGCCCGAGCCAGGGCTGTGCAGGATCGATGGCGGGCTCGGTCATGGGCGCGGATCATCACACACGGGCGAGGCGGCGCGAAGCCGCCGGTCGCATTCGGTTTGACCGCTCCGGAGTCTTCGCCGACACTCGGCCGCGATGCCTCGCCGCCCCGTCCCGACATGAGCGCCGTGCTGCATTCCGCGCATCCAACCACGCTCGACGACGACGCCTGGGACGACCTGCTCGACTACATCGAGGATCGGCGCGTCATTCCGATCGTCGGGCCCGAGCTGCTGCGGGTCGAGACCGACACCGGCCCGAGGCTTCTCTACGAGTGGCTCGCCGAGAAGCTGGCGGTGCGCCTCGGTGTCGACACGTCGCTGCTGCCGGACGCGTACACGCTCAACGACGTGGTGTGCTGGTTTCTCTCGTCGCGCGGCCGCCGCGAGGAGGCATATGCCCGGCTGCGCGGCGTGCTGCGCGACTCGGCGTTCGCGCCGCCGCGCGCGCTCGCGCAGCTGGCCCAGATCACCGACTTCGACTTGTTCGTGAGCACGACGTTCGACCCGCTGCTCGAGCAGGCGATCAACGCCGAGCGCTTCAATGGCGCTGCCTCGACCGAGGTGATCGCCTACGCGCCCAATCGCGTCAACGATCTGCCGACCGAGCGCGAGCGCCTGTCGCGGCCCGTGGTCTATCACCTGCTCGGCCGCGTCTCGGCGTCACCGACGTACGTGCTCTCGGACGAGGACCTGCTCGAGTTCATCTGCGGCTTGCAGAGCGAGCACCTCGCGCCGGAAAAGCTGTTTCACGAGCTCGAGCACAGTCACCTGCTGCTGATCGGCGGCAACTTCACCAACTGGCTGGCACGCCTCTTCCTGCGCATGGCCAAGCGGCGGCGCCTCTCCGATCCGCGCGACGTCGGCGAAGTGCTTGCCGATGGCCACAGCGCCGGCGACCGCCGGCTGATGTCCTTCCTGCAGCAGGTCAGCGTGCGCACGCGCGTGTTCGCCGGAGCCGAGGAGTTCGTCGCCGAGCTGCACGCGCGCTGGATGGCGCGAGCGTCGAAGCGGCCGGGCTGGCAGCGTCAGCCCGCGGCGCAGGAGCGGCAGCTCGCGACGGTGCTGTTCGCCGACATCGTCGGCTCGACCGAGCGCGCTGCTCGCATGGGCGATCGCGCCTGGCAGGAATTGCTGCAGCGCTTCGTCGCCACGGCGAGCGCTGCGATCGCGGCGCACCGCGGCCGTCTCGTCGACACCGCCGGCGACGGCGTCTTCGCGACCTTCGACGGGCCCGCGCGCGCCGTGCAGTGCGCGCTCGCGCTGGCGCGCGAGGCGGGCACGCTCGGCTTCGCGATCCGCGCCGGGCTGCACACCGGCGAGATCGAATCGAGCGGCGACAAGGTCGCCGGCATCGCGGTGCACATCGGCGCGCGCGTGATGAGCCTGGCGGGCGCGGGCGAAGTGCTCGTGTCCGGCACGGTCAAGGACCTGAGCGCCGGCGCCGGGTTCGACTTCGAGCCGCGCGGAGCTCAGGTGCTGAAGGGCGTTCCCGGCGAGTGGGTGCTGCATCGGGTGATCGGCAGTTGACGATCAGCGCAGGTCGCCTGCTGCGCGGGCCTGGCCTCGGCCGTCGTGCTGCCTGAAGGATCGCCCTCAGCGCTTCGGCACGGCCGCCAGGAAATCCGCCAGCTGCGCCTTCCAGAAGCGCGCCATCCCGGTCGTGCCATGGCCGCGAGTCTCTTCGCTCGCCGGGATGAGGTAGAGCCGGGCGCCTTTCACGCGCGGCAGCTCTCGCTCCATGATGCCGAGTTCGGGCGGATTGCGCTCGTCGTCGGCGGAGTTGATCGCGAGCACGCTGGCGCGGATCTGCCCGAGGCCGGGGGCAGGGTTGTAGTCGCCGGACGACTCCCACTGGTAGAGGAAGTCGTTGGCATCGGCGGTGAACGGTGCCGCCAGGCGCTCGTCGAGCAGCTTGTCGGCCTTCTCTCGCGTCGGCGCGGCCTTGTAGTACGCCTGCGAGCCGCCGATGGAGACGATGCTCCAGAACGCGTTGGCGACCCGAACCGCGCGCGGCTGGGTCTCGTAGTCGCCACCCTTCCAGTCGGGGTCCTTGCGGACGGCGTCGATCAGCATGCGCCGCATCATCCAGTTGCGGCCCGACATCTCGCTCGGCTGGCACGCGAGCGGCACGACGGCGTCCATGAAGTCGGGGTACTTCACCGCCCAGAGCCACGCGTGCATCCCGCCCATCGAGTTGCCGAGGACGAGGCGCAACCGACGGATGCCGAGCCCTTCGGTAACGAGCCGGTGCTGGGCGAGCACCATGTCGTCGTAGTTGTAGCGCGGGAACCTGGCGCGCATTCCGTCGGACGGCTTCGACGATTTCCCGGCGCCGATCGCGTCGGGAAGGATGATGAAGTACTTGCTCGCGTCGAGCGGCTGTCCCGGTGCGAACAGCTCGCCTGCGAACGCCGGCGTCAGCATCCCGGTGCCCGAGCCGGCGGTGCCGTGCAGGACAAGCACCGGCTCGCCCGCCGGCGATCCGATCGTCGTGTAGTGGATTCGCACCTCGGCAAGGACTTCGCCGGTGTGGAAGCGAAAGTCCTTGGCGATCCAGTCGGCTTCCTTCGCTGCGGGATGCTGGGCCAGCGCGGGCAGCGGGCCGAGCAGCGCCACGGCCAGAAGCGCCGCTCGCCACGGCAGAAGGAAAGCTTGCATGGGTCGGGTCTCCGGTTTCGCCTGCCGCGCCCGTGGCGCTGGCGGATCGCGGGCATAGGATAGCCACATGGACCTCGAACTTCGAAGCAAGCGCGCCCTCGTCACCGGCGGCAGCCGCGGCATCGGCAAGGCGATCGCGCGCGGGCTGGCGCTCGAAGGCGCCGCGGTGGCGCTGCTCGCGCGCGACGCCGAGCGCCTCGCCGCCACTGCCGCGGAGCTCGTCAACGAGACCGGCGCGACCGTCGTCGCCGTCGTCGCCGACACGAGCGACGAGGCGCAGGTCGAGCGCGCGTTCGGCGAGGCGGTCGCCGCGCTCGGCGGCGGCATCGACATCCTCGTCAACGCCGCGGCCGAGCCGGGCGGCTACGCTGCGCCGCCGGCGCTCGCCGACATCGACGCCGCCCACCTGCAACGCGAGATCGACGTCAAGGTGATGGGCTACCTGCGCTGCGCGCGTGCGGTCGCGCCGTACATGAAGGCGCAGCGCTGGGGCCGCATCGTCAGCCTCAGCGGCCTGGCCGCGCGCCAGAGCGGCAACACCGTCGGCAGCATCCGCAACGTCGCGGTCTCGGCGTTGACTAAGAACCTCGCGGACGAGCTCGGGCCGCACGGCATCAACGTCACCGTCGTCCATCCCGGCCTGACGCGCACCGAGCGCACCGCGGCGCTGGTCCAGGCGCGCGCCGCGGCGCAAGGCACGAGCGAGGAGGCGATCGAAAAGCAGATGGCCGAAGGCAACTCGATCCGCCACCTCGTCGACGCTCGCGAGGTGGCCGACATCGTCATCTTCCTCTGCTCGCCGAAGTCGGTGGCGATCAACGGCGATGCGATCGCTGCCGGCGGCGGCGCGCCGCGCGCGATCCACTACTGAGCAAAGCCGCTCGGTCGCGCGCGCAGCGCCGCGGCCGCGCCCGTCGCGGGCGCTCAGCGCTTGGTCAGATCAGCGGCGACGAGCACCAGCTCGGCGACGTCGAAGGGCTTCGCGAGGTGCGCCTGGTATCCGGCCAGCAGCGCCCGCTTGCGGTCGTCGGCGCGAGCGAAGGCGGTCAGGGCGACGGCCGGGATCCTCTCGCCCTTCGCCTCTCTGGCGCGCAAGGTCCGCATGAGCTGGTAGCCGTCCATCACCGGCATGCCGATGTCACTGACGATGAGGTGGGGCTTGGCGTGTCGCAACGCCTTCAGCGCCTCCTCGCCCGACGACAGCGCGGTGACGGTCGCCGCCTGATCCTCGAGCACGCGGCGCAGCAGCTCACGCCCGTCCGCCTCGTCGTCGACGACGAAGACGTGCACGCCGTCGAGCGTGGGCAGCAAGGCGCTTCGCGGCCTCGCCGCATCGGCGATCGCCGGCTCTGCCGGCAGGTCGTCGCTTCGCGCCGGCACGGCGGCCAGCGGGAGCTCGACGAAGAAGGTCGCGCCTCGCCCTTCGCCCGGGCTGCTGGCGCGAATAGTTCCGCCGTGCAGCTCGACCAGCTGCTTCGAGATCGCCAGGCCCAGGCCGAGGCCGCCGAAGCTGCGCGTCGTCGAGGCGTCGTTCTGCGAGAAACGATCGAAGACGCGGGGAAGAAAGCTCTCCGGGATGCCGATGCCCGTATCGGCGACGCTCAGCACGGTGCTCGCGCCGGCGCGCCGCAGCACGACGTCGACGCGCCCGCCCTTGCCGGTGAACTTGATCGCATTGCTGAGCAGGTTCCAGACGACTTGCTGGAGGCGGTCGCTGTCGCCGGCCACGGGTGGCGCGTCCGCCTCGAGGCGGCTCTCGAGGCGGATGTCCTTGGCCTTCGCGCCGGGCTCGACCGATTCGATGACGCTTTGCACGATCTCGAGCAGGGACACCTGCTTCACGACGAGCCGGACCTTTCCGGCCATGATCCGGTTGAGGTCGAGCAGGTCTTCGATCAGACGCACCTGCGCGCGCGCGTTGCGATCGATCACTTCGACCGCGCGCTTGATCTCGGCCGGCTTCAGGACATCGGCCCTGAGCTTCAGGACCTGCGTCCAGCCCAGGATCGAGCTGAGCGGGGTCCTCAGTTCGTGCGACAGCGTGGCGAGGAACTCGTCCTTGATTCGCGTCACCCGCTGCGCCTCGATGCGTGCGCTGCGCTCGGCCTCGAGAACCTGCTCGTGCTCCCGGCCGGCGATCTCGAGCGCCTCGGTGCGCTTTTGCCCGGTCAGGTCGCGGGTGAGCTTGGCGAACCCGATCAGCCGCTGCTGCGAGTCGCGCATCGCCGTGATCGTGACCGCGGCCCAGAAGCTGCTGCCGTCCTTGCGGATGCGCCAGCCTTCGTCGAGGAAACGGCCGGTCTCGGCGGCGACCTGCAGCTCGTGCTCCGGCCATCCGCTCTGGCGCGCGTCGGCGGGATAGAAGGTCGAGAAATGGCGGCCGATGATCTCGTTCGCGGCATAGCCCTTGATCCGCTCTGCTCCGGCATTCCACGAGGCGACGATGCCGTTGACGTCGAGCATGAAGATCGCGTAGTCGGAGACGCCCTCGACGAGGAGACGAAAGCGCTCCTCGCTCTGGCGCAGCGACTCTTCGTGGTCGCGCCGATGGGTCAGGTCGCGCGTCACCTTGGCGAACCCGACCAGCGTCCCCGCGGCGTCGCGCAGCGCCGTCACGACGACGTTGGCCCAGAACAGGCTGCCGTCCTTGCGCACGCGCCAGCCCTCGTCCTCGAAGGTTCCGGTCGCCTCCGCGACCTCGAGCTCGCGGGCCGGCAGGCCGGCCTGCAAGGTCTCGGGAGGATAGAAGCGCGAGAAGTGCTGGCCGATGATGTCGTCCGCGGAGTAACCCTTCAGGCGCTCGGCTCCGGCATTCCACGTCAGCACGTGGCCTTGCGGATCGAGCATGAAGATCGCATAGTCCTTGACGCTCTCGACCAGCAGGCGAAAGCGCTCCTCGCTCTGGCGCAGCGTGCGGGGTTCGGGGGCGGCCGGGGAGGTCTTGCTCATCGCGCCGAAACTATCACAGCGGCTTCGCTCGCTTGAATATCTTATCGAGCGCGCCTATCGTTCGTTCCTCTCGACGCCGGATCGACCCTGAACGGGAGAACACACTGCCATGAAGCTGTACCACCACCCGATCTCCACGACCAGCCGCACCATCATGCTGTTCGCCGCCGAAAGCGGAATCCCGCTCGAGATGCAGGTGGTCGATCTCTTCACCGGCGAACACATGCAGCCCGCCTATTCCGCGCTCAACCCGAACAAGCTCGTGCCGACGCTGGAAGACGGCGACTTCGTGCTGACCGAGAACTCGGCGATCCTGAAATACCTCGCCGAAAAGACCGGCTCGCCGACCTACCCGAAGGACCTGAAGCAGAGGGCGCGCGTCAACGAACGCATGGACTGGACGAGCACGCAGCTCTGCAGCGACCTGGTCTACGGCCTGGTCTATCCGCAGATCTTCGACACCCACAAGCGGCGCAGCGAAGAGGCGCAGGCGGCGACGCTCGAGCGCGCCAAGGAGCGCGCGCAGACCTGGCTGAAGGTATTGAACGACAGCATCCTTGGCCCGGGCAACAACTACTTGTGCGGCAACTCGATCACGATCGCCGACTACCATGCCGTCTCCTACGTCGCGCTCGCCGAGGTGATCGGCAGCGACTTGGCCGCGTATCCGAACGTCAAGGCCTGGCTCGGCCGAATGAAGTCGCTCAAGAGCTGGCCGAAGGTGTGGTCGGTCATCGACGGCTATGCCGAGTCGCTGAAGACCAAGCCGATGGTATCCGTCTGACCCGCGCCACCGAAAGCCCGGAGCGTCGCCATGATCCGCAAGCTGCACCACAACGCCTACCGCTGCCGCGACTCCGAGGAGACGCGTGCCTTCTACGAGGACTTCCTCGGCCTGCCTCTGGTCCACACGATCGAGATCGGCCGCACCAAGACGGGCCGCGACACGCACGCGCTGCACACCTTCTATCGGCTCGACGACGGCTCGCACCTCGCCTTCTTCGAGACCGACGACCTGCCGTTCGAATTCAAGCCGCAGCACGACTTCGACCTGCACATCGCCCTCGAGGTCGGGCCCGAATCGCTGCAGCCGATGCTGGCGAAGGGGCGCGCACGCGGCATCGAATGCCGCGGCCCGTCGGACCACGGGATGATCGAATCGATCTACTTCCGCGACCCGAACGGCTACGTCATCGAGCTGTGCGCCAAGCGCGCTGGCCACGACGCCCTGATGGACCCGGCCAGCAACGGCGCGCGCGAAGCGCTCGCGCGCTGGACGGCGGGCAAGGCCACGACGCCGGCCTGAGCGTCGCTCGCGTGTCGGTGGCATCATCGTCCGGGGCCGCGGCCGCGGCGGGGAGCACCGCATGATCGTCGAGCGCATCTGGACCGGCAACGCCTACCGCAACTACAACTACCTGATCGCCTGCCCGGAGAGCGGCGAGGCGCTCGCGATCGATCCGCTCGACCACGAGAAGTGCCTGAACGCGGCCCGCGTCAAGGGCTGGCAGATCACGCAAGTCCTCAACACCCACGAGCATCACGACCACACCGGCGGCAATGCGGCGGTCGTCGCCGCGACCGGCGCCAAGGTGATCGCGCACCATCGCGCCGGCGCGCGCATCGCCGGCGTCGACCGCGGCGTCAAGGCGGGCGACGTGATCAAGGTCGGCAAGACCGTCGAGCTCGAGTGCATGGACACGCCCGGCCACACGATGTGCCACATCTGCCTGCGCTCGCACGGCGACACGCCGGCGCTGTTCTCGGGCGACACGCTGTTCAATGCCGGCGCCGGCAACTGCCACAACGGCGGCAACCCCGAGGACCTGTATGCGACCTTCGTCGACCAGCTCGCCCGGCTGCCCGACGGCACGCAGGTCTACCCCGGCCACGACTACATCGAGAACAACCTGCGCTTCACCCTCGCGCGCGAGCCCGACAACGTCGCGGCGAACGAGATGCTTCCGCGCGTGAGCGGGCAGGACCCGGCGACGGCTCGCGTCACGACCCTCGCCGAGGAGAAGCGGATCAACACCTTCCTGCGCCTGACCAGCGCGAGCGTGATCGCGAAGCTGCGCGAGGACTTTCCCGACCTGCCCGAGCGACCCGACGCGAAGACGGTGTTCGTCAAGCTGAGGGAGCTGCGCAACCGCTGGTAGTCGGCTCGTCAGCGCGGCCGACCGGCGCGCCGATCTTCAGGCGAGCGCGAAGGTCAGGGCGTCGGCGAACGCGGCCGGGATCATGCCGGTGTGCCCGCCGCCGTAGATCTGGGCGACCATCGTCAGCCCGGTGTAGCCGCGCAACCGGATCTGATCGACGAGGGCGACATTGCCCCCGACGTTCGCCGAGTACGAGACGTGCAGGCGCACCGGCAGCGCCGAGTTGGCGGCGGCGTACGCCGATTCCCAGGCGAAGACGGTCGCGTTCATGCAGTCGATCGACGAATCGCTCGCCAGGTAGGCGATGAACAGGCGACTCGCGGGCGCCTCGTTGAAGAGCGCGTACAGCACGAAGCTGCCGCCGTGCGAATGACCGAGCAGGATGCGTCGCCGGGGATCGCTGGCGAAGGTCGCTTCGACGAAGGGAACGAGCTCGGTTCGGATGAATTGCAGGAAGGCGGCCTGGCCGCCGCCGCCCGGGGTGCAGGAGTTGGCCGGCACGTAGTCGCGCGCGCGCATCGCCTCGTTGCCGATGGCGACGATCATCACCTGCGCGTGGCTCGCCTCGACGATGTCGACCAGCGTCTGGAAGCGTGATTCGCCGTCGAGGAGGTAGACCGTCGGCAGGTTCGCCCGGAACGCGACGCTTCCCGGCGGCAGGTAGATGTAGAGCGGGTAGGTGGTGCCGTTGCTCTGCGCCGCGATCGACTTCGTCTGCACCGACCCGGCCATCGGCGACGCGACGGGGGCGCTCGACCCGCCACCGCCGCAGCCGGCGGCGACGAGGCCGAGCATCGCGACGAGGGAGGAGCGGCGGGTGACGGTCACGATCGGGGCGATGCGTCGGCTTCAGGCTGCGCGAGTTTACGGGCGGCGATCGGGCAAGATCGGGGCGCCGTAGCGCACGGGGAGGATTCATGCACGAGGTTCCCGAGACCCGATACGCGAAGAGCGGCGAGTACCACATCGCCTACCAGGTCGTCGGCAGCGGGCCGATCGATCTGGTCTTCATCCCGGGCTTCGTCTCGAACGTCGAGCACGGCTGGGACTACCCGCCGCTCGCCCACTGCCTGCGCCGCCTCGCCTCGTTCGCGCGCCTCATCCTGTTCGACAAGCGAGGCACCGGGATGTCGGACCCGGTGCCCCCGCAACAGCTGCCCACGCTCGAGCAGCGCATGGACGACGTCCGCGCCGTCATGGACGCGGCCGGATCGAAGCGCGCCGCACTGGTCGGGGTATCGGAGGGCGGGCCGATGAGCCTTCTCTTCGCCGCCACCTATCCGGATCGAACCTCGGCGATCGTCCTCATGGCCACGTTCGCGCGGGTCGCCTGGGCCCCCGACTATCCCTTCGGGACCCGGCCCGACGTGTGGGAGGCCTTGCTCGCGCGCATGGAAAAGGGATGGGGAACGGGCGTCCTGCTCAGCGCTTTCGCGCAATCGCTGGCCAGCGATGCGGCGGCTCGCCAATGGTGGGCCCGGTTCCAGCGTCAGGCGGCCAGCCCGGGGGCGGCGGTCGCCGTCCAGCGCATGGTCTACGAGATCGACACGCGCGCGATCCTGCCCGCGGTGCGGGTGCCGACGCTGATCCTGCATCGCAGCGAAGACCGGCTGGTGCCGGTCGAACACGCCCGTTATCTGGCGGCTCACATCCCGGGAGCGAAGTGCGTGGAGCTGCCGGGCAGCGACCACTTCCCCTTCACCGGCGACGTCGACGGCTATCTCGACCAGATCGAGGAGTTCCTCACGGGCGAGCGTCACGGCGATACGGCGGATCGTGTCCTGGCGACGATCCTGTTCGCCGACATCGTCGGCTCGACCGAGCGCGCCGGCCAGCTCGGCGATTCGCGCTGGCACTCGGTCCTCGACGGCTTCTACCGCGTCGCCCGGCGCCAGCTCGAGCGCTTCCGCGGCCGCGAGATCGATTCCGCCGGCGACGGCTTCTTCGCCGCCTTCGACGGCCCGGCGCGCGCGATCCGTTGTGCCGAGGCGATCCGCGAAGGCGCCCGCCCGCTCGGCCTCGAGGTGCGCGCCGGCGTGCACACCGGCGAGTGCGAAGTGATGGGCGCGAAGATCGGCGGTATCGCGGTCCACATCGGCGCGCGCGTCGCGGCGCAGGCGAGCGCCGGCGAGGTGCTGGTGTCGAGCACGGTCAAGGACCTGGTCGCCGGCTCGGGGATCTCGTTCGTCGACCGCGGCGTGCACGCGCTGAAGGGCGTCCCGGGTGAATGGCGGCTGCACGCCGTCGCGGCGTAGCGCAGCACGCGCCGGTCAGCGAGCGCCGTCAAGCCCGCGTGTGCCGCGCTCCGAGCCTCAGCTGCCGCCGCTGGGTTCCAGGCGAAACGCGACCTTGAGCGTGACCTGGTAGTGCGCGACCTTGCCGTCGACGAGGTGGCCGCGCGTCTGCACGACCTCGAACCAGTCGAGGTGCCGCAGCGTCGCGGCTGCCGTCGCAACGGCGTTGCGGATGGCGTCGTCGGTTCCGGTCGTCGACGAGCCGACGATCTCGACCATCTTGTAGACGTGATTGCCCATGTTGCCTCCTGCGCGTGAAATCCGGACAGCTTCAGTGTGCACCCGAGCGGCCGTCGGCAGGGCGGCGCGGGCGTATCGCCCCTTTTGGATACGGTTGGCTACAGAGTGCCGGCTCAAGCCCGCCCCGCGTCGGTCGATAGACAGCGAACGGGTGCGCGCTGCGCGCGCCATCGCCGGAGTCTTCGCATGTCGCTCGCAATGCAGTCCCTCGCCGCGTCGCCGTCGTCCGCTTGCGCGGCGCCCGACGGCGCCGCCCTCCGCCGCAAGGCCGACGATGCGCGCGCGCATGGCAGCGAACAAGGCGAGGTCGCCCACGCGCCGAAGGGGCGCCACGCGCTGCTGGCAGCCTTGACGGAAGCCCTCGAGGGACTCGCCCCCGCGTCGGCCGGCAACGTAGCGTCCGCGCCGACCGACGAGACGTCGCCCGCCGATCGCGAGTCGAAACACGCGTTGCATGCGTTCGTGCACGAGCTGTTCGCCGCGCTGCGCCCCGCTGAATCGGAAGGACGAACGGGCCGCGGCTTCGCGTGGGGCCGAACCTCCTCGGCCGATTTCGCGCAGCGGCTCGATGCCCTCGTGCAGCGACTGCAGGGCGGCGCGGCGCCTGCGCCGTCCAATCCGGCTGCCGTGCCGGCACCGGACGTCCCGGCACCTGCGGCGACGGCCGCGGCAACGCCGGCGTCCGACGCGCCCGCAACGGCGTCGCCGACGGCGCCTCCGGCCGATGCGTCGGCGACGCCGCCGACCCGGATCGGCGTCGATCCCCTGCTCACTGCATTCCAGCAGCTGCTCGCCGTGCGACATCCTGCGGTCAGCGGCGGCGCCTCGGCCGACGGAATCGATACGCTGGTCGCCTTCCTGCAGCGCATGGCGCAGTCGCTCGGCGGTCAGGCCGCGAGCGGCTCGTCGGTGCCTGGAACGCTGCTCGACGTCACGGCCTGAGGCCGACCTCGCCGCGGCGCGTCGTCGCCGGCGCTTCCCTCCAGAGCTCACCCCGGAACTCGGCCGGTCAGGGCCGCATGAAGACGAGAAACCTGACTGATCCTATTTGAAAGGCGGCCCTGCCAGCCAACTCACCAGCGAGTAGCGAACGCCGGTCTTCACCGGGCAGACGTTGTGACACATGAACGACGGGAACACTGTCATCGTTCCCTGGTCCTTGGAAGCCACGAACTCCGGATAGATGATCAGTTCTCCACCGCTGTAGTCTTCGGGCGCCGACAACTGAACCGTCAAGCTCAATTTGCGTTCGGTCAGCTTTCCCGGACCGATATCGAAATGCGGTCCGTAGTACTCCCCGACCTCATAGCGAGTGAACTGAAAGCCCTCCCTGAACTGGCTCACGTCGAAACCATACACGGCGTCATTGACTTCACGGGTCGCTTTGCCGAGGCGATCGAACACCCAATTCGTAGACTTGTTCGGGGCCACGAACACCGCGGATGACTTCCGAATGCTGGCCGACTGGGCCAGATCCATGGTTTCTATGAGCGCCGGTTTCAGAAGCGGCGTGAAATCCGCAATCAACTGGACGCACTCCTCAGGGGCGAACACCCTCTCGATGGCGGCCAGACGAGTCTGATCTCTCGCCTCGCGGGTCGGGTTGATCTTCGGTCGCTTCATGAGGTTCGGCTTGACCCGGTTGCGTCGGTGGTTGTGGCGTGGCGTGGGTCTGACGTTCGCATGAATGCGACGCGCAGGTCAATGCGCTGATCGCCTTCCTGTGGACGCTGCTCGACGTCCCGGCCGAGCCTTAAGCGTATTCCATAATGGAACGCCGTTCTACTCGTGACAGCATGCGGTACAGTCAGCCGTCTGGATGGAGAAATTGATGGATCCTCGCCGCCGTGCCATTTCGCTTGCGGGCCTCTCGGGCCTGTCGATGGGCTTTTCGCTCCCCGCCTTCGGCCAGGACGTCCAGGAGCGGACGATCCGCTTCGGCCACTTGAACAACGCCGACCACCCGGTGAGCTTCGGCGTCAAGCGCTTCGGCGAGCTCGTCGCCGCCAAGAGCGGCGGCAAGATGAAGGTCCAGGAATACCCGTCGTCGACCCTCGGCAACGAGCTGCAGCAACAGTCGGCGCTGCAGGGCGGCGTTCAGGAAATGTCGGCACCGGCGACGACGTCGCTCGCCGGCATCGTCAAGGAGTTCGGCCTCGTCGACTTTCCCTTTGCCGTCGGCAACTTCGCCCAGGCCGACGCGCTCCTCGACGGCCCGCTCGGCCAGGCGCTGATCGCCAGGCTGCCCGAGAAGGGGCTGGTCGCGCTCGGCTACTGGGACCTCGGCTTTCGCAACGTCACCAACAGCAAGCGGCCGATCGCCAAGGCCGAGGATCTCGACGGCCTGAAGATCCGCGTCATCCCGAACCCGGTGTTCCTCGACACGTTCAAGGCCTTCAAGGCGAACCCGGTGCCGATGCCGTTCGCCGAGCTGTACGGCGCGCTCGAGTCGAAGGCCGTCGACGGCCAGGAGAACCCGTTCGCGGTCATCCTGTCGAACAAGTTCTACGAGGTCCAGAAGTTCGTCAGCGCGACCAATCACGTCTACGCGGCGAACATCGTCCTGGTCAGCAAGCGCTTCTGGGACAAGCTCTCGCCGGCCGAGCAGAAGATCATGAACGACGCTGCCAACGAGACGCGCGGCTATCAGCGGCAAGTGAGCCGCGCGGCGGCGCAGAAGGCGGTCGGCGAGCTGCAGGCCAAGGGAATGCAGTACAACGAGGTCGCACCGGCGGAGCAGGCGCGCATGCGCCAGATCGCCAAGGCCGTCACCGACAAGTTCATCGCCTCGTACGACCCGGCGGTGGCCAAGCTGTACACGGACGAGTTGGCGCGCATCCACAAGGGCTGATCCTCGCCCCGATTCCGCGCCGGCCCCGCACGATGTCCACCGCCCCGGGCGCGAACGCGAGCTTCGTCGACGCGCTTCTCAAGCGCTACTGCAAGGTCCTCGAGTTCTTCATCGCCGCCTGCCTGGTGGTGATGGTGCTGCTCGTCTTCGGCAACGTCGTGCTGCGCTACGGCTTCAATTCGGGCATCACGGTGTCCGAGGAGATGTCGCGCTGGCTGTTCGTCTGGCTGACCTTCATGGGCGCGGTCGTCGCCCTGCACGAGCACGCCCACCTGGGCACCGAGATGCTGGTCGGTCACCTCGGGCCGGCCGGCAAGAAGGTCTGCCTCGTGATCGGCTATGCCCTGATGCTGCTCACCTGCTGGCTGATCTTTCGCGGCGCGCTCGAGCAGACCAAGATCAACTGGGACGTCTCGGCACCGTCGAGCGGCGCCTCGATGGCCTGGTTTTACTCGGTCGGGATGGTGTTCAGCGTCTCGTCGGCGGTGATCCTGCTGAACGACCTGTTCAAGCTCCTCGCCGGCCGGCTCTCGGACGCCGAGTTGATCATCATCAAAGAGTCCGAGGACCAGGAATGACGATCCTCGTCTTCGTCGGCTCGCTCCTCGGCGCGATGGCGCTCGGCATCCCGATCTCGTTCGCCCTGCTCGTCTGCGGCGCCGCGCTGATGTGGCACCTCAACATGTTCGACGCCCAGATCCTGGCGCAGAACGTGATCAACGGCGCCGACAGCTACCCCTTGCTCGCGGTGCCGTTCTTCCTGCTCGCCGGCGAGGTGATGAACGTCGGCGGCCTGTCGCGGCGGATCGTCAATTTCGCGCTTGTCCTGGTCGGCCACATCAAGGGCGGGCTCGGCTACGTCGCGATCGTCGCCGCCGTCCTGCTCGCGGCGCTCTCGGGCTCGGCGATCGCCGATGCCGCGGCGCTGTCGACGATGCTCCTGCCGATGATGATCGCGGCCGGCCATTCGCCGGGGCGATCGGCCGGCCTGATCGCCTCTGCCGGGATCATCGCGCCGGTCGTTCCGCCGAGCATCGGCTTCGTCGTCTTCGGCGTCGCCGCCAACGTCTCGATCTCGAAGCTCTTCTTCGCCGGCATCTTCCCCGGCCTGATGCTGGCGGCAACGCTCTGGGTCACCTGGTGGTGGCTGGCGCGCACGGAGTCGATCCCGACGCCGGCGAGGAAGCCCATCGGCGAGGTGTTCGCCGCGTTGCGCGGCGCGGGCTGGGCGCTCGTGCTGCCCTTCATCATCATCGTCGGCCTGAAGATGGGCGTGTTCACGCCGACCGAGGCCGGGGTCGTCGCCGCGGTGTACGCGCTCTTCGTGTCGACCGTCGTCTACCGCGAGCTGCCGGTCTCGAAGCTCTATTCGGTCCTGGTCGCGGCGGCGCGGACGAGCGCGGTCGTGATGTTCCTGGTCGCCGCCGCCGCGGTGAGCGCCTGGCTGATCACGGTCGCCAACATCCCGGGCGAGGTCGTCAAGCTGTTGAACCCGCTGCTCGACAGCCCGAAGCTGCTGATGATCGCCATCATGATCCTGGTGATGATCGTCGGCACGGCGCTCGACATGACGCCGACCATCCTGATCCTGACGCCGGTGCTGATGCCGCTGGTCCTCGCCGCCAAGATCGATCCGGTCTACTTCGGCGTGCTGTTCATGATCAACAACGCGATCGGCCTGATCACGCCGCCGGTCGGCGTCGTGCTCAATACGGTCGCGGGCGTCGGCCGGATCCACATGGACGTGGTGACCAAGGGCGTCATCCCATTCATGATTGCCGAGTTCATCATCATGTTCGCCATGGTGCTGTTCCCGCAACTGGTGCTGGTCCCGGCGCACTGGTTCTACTGAGCGACGAGCCGGCACCTCGCGGCGCTGCGCCGCCACTCACTTCCTGTTCGCGCGTCTCGACACGGTGAATCCCCGCCATCTGGTGGCAGCCGTGGCCAGCGGGTTCGCCATTGCGGCCATGGGCCAGGCCGTGCCCAACATTCCCCACGACGGCAACTGGTCGCCGACGATCCAGGCCGCCGGCGGCAGCCGGCAATCCGCGAAGTTCGTGATCCGGGACTACGCCGCCAACTGGATCGGCGCGAGCGGGCGGCAACCCGGCGACGGATAGCGCCTGCGCCGGCAATAAGCTGCCGATCGCGGTGCAGGCGAGCACGGCCGCAGCGTTCGATTTCACCGTCTGGGGCTCGCAGCTTTCACCGAAGTGCGCGGACCTGACGATCGAGCTCAAGTCCGTCGGCGACGACATGTTCGAAGGCACGGTCGAGGCGATCGGCACGATCCGAGTCACCAGGCGATAGCGCGCCGATGGCAGGGGAGGTGCGCCGTCCTCTCATCTGGACGTCGATCCCGATTGACAGGCGGAAGCCGATTCCTATACTGCGCAAGTCACCCCAAAACAAAACGTCGTTCTCCAGGGTAGAACGGCGCGCTGGGAGCGACCCGCAGCGGGAAAGCAAAGCGACAGCAGAACTACTTTTGGAAAGGTCAGACATGAAACGGAGCGAGACGATGCTGAAGGTAATCCAACGCGGCCTGACCGGCGGCGCGATGACACTCACGGCGGCTGCCGGCGCCTTGGCGCAAGGCACCCCGACGAACGGCAACCTGCCTCCTGGCGCGCTGCCCTCGAGCTGGGACCCGACCTACAACGTGTGCCGCGGCACCGACCCGAAGTGCTACAGCAACTGGACGCCGGCCACCGATCGCCAGAACCGGGTCCTGGTCTACAGCCGCACGGCCGGCCCCCGCCACGCGAACATCGGCACCGCGCTGGGCGCCGGCATCAACACCCAGGACGCGGCCGGCGTCGTCTGCGCGCCGTCGGCGACTTGCCCCGCGCTGAACGCGAACAACGTGGCGCAGGCCGCGCTGCGGGCCTGGCTGAACGCCGAAGGCATCATGGTCGACATCACGGAAGACGTCACCCGGTTGCCGGGCCTCGGCAGCAGCTACAAGGCGGTCATCTTCCTGAGCAACAGCCGTGACGCGCTGTGGAAACACGGCACGGCCGTCGCTGCCTCCTCCGCCGTCAACACGACGACGAACGCCTATCTCGACCAGGGCAAGGTCAACCTGCGCCAATACGTCCGCGGCGGCGGCGGCTTCGTCGCGATCCACAACGCGTTCGGCACGGAGTACAACTGGCCGTGGTACGAAGGCCTGCTGGGCAACGCGAACTACTACAACCACGGCGCGGCGCAGAACGGCACAGTCAACATCGTCGGTGCGGCCGACTCGTCGACTGCCGGCCTGCCGGCGAGCTGGGGCTTCCACGACGAGTGGTACAACCTCGTGCCGTACCCGACGAAGGTCAAGTTCCTGGCCACGGTCGATGAGAACACGCTGGCCACCAAGAGCAGCGATCACCCCGGCCATGGCGCTTTCCATCCGGTCGCCTGGTGCCAGTATTACGACGGCGGCCGTGCCTGGCTGACGACGCTCGGTCACGACGCGGGGTCGTTCCAGGACGGCTCGGCGCAGCCCGGTCAGGCCCAGTTCAAGCAGATGATCGTCAACGGCATCAAGTCGGCGATGGGCCTGGTGCCTTTCTGCCAGTAGGCAAGCAACACGGCTGACAAGAGCCGCCCGCGGGTCGAGAGACCCGCGGGCGTTTTCATTCGCGCCATGGGCGCTCGACGGCTGCCGTGCGGCTCGACTGCGCTGCTCTGTTGCCTGCCAATGAAAACGCCCCGCGGGAGCGGGGCGCTTGAGGCCGGAAGAACCGGCAGGTGCGATGTCAGACAGCGGCGGTGTCGGACTTTGCTCCGGTACGACGGCGGCGCGCGACGACGCCGATGCCGGCCAGCCCGGCAAGCATCAACGCATAGGTCTCAGGCTCCGGAATCGCGGCGACCGCGATCGCGCTGCCCGAGAGCGCGTAGTGCGCCGCCTGGCCGGCCGTCAGCGTGTACGTCCAGCTGTAGTGGCCGGAAGTGATCGAGCCGATGCCGCCGGCAAAGCTGGTCGACAGCAGACCGTCGGCGAAGCTCGTGCTGGCACCACCGTCCATGGACCTCAGCACGCCCAACGTGGTCTGCGAAAAATTCGTCGCCGAGCCCCCTGGCGTCGAGACGCTCATGTCGTAGAACAGGTCGAACGTGATCGTTCCGCCGGTGCGGGCGCCGGTTTCGTCGAACAGCACGAAGTCGCCGGACTGGAGGGCGCTCGCATTGGCGGAGTTCACCAGCGTGGATACCGCGTTGGCCTGCGCCGCCAGGTTGAAGCCCGCCGTCGTCAGCTGCGTCGACACGTCGGTGAATTGCACCGTGTTGCCGGTGGCTTTCGAGTTCGCCGTTTGCGCGACTCGGTTCAGACCCAGGTCCCAGTTGTTCGCGCTGAAGGTGTCGGTGACCGGCGCACCACCGGCCTGGACCGCGGCGAGGTTGTAGCTCTGGAACGGGTTCAGCGCAAAGGCGAAGTTGCCTGAAAAATCGGCCGCGCTGACGGAGAACGACGTGATCTTCACAGTCGCTTCTCCGGCCATGCTGGCGCCGGCGCCGCATGCCAGTGCCACTGCAACACTGATCGCCTTGAGCGTGGCACCCGGGATTGCGACCATCGAGCGTAATGTCATGTTGTCTTCTCCAATTGAAGTCTGTCAGACGGCGGTGCGACATGCAGAGGCGTCGACCGTGAACGGGGGATGTCCTTGTCTTTCGTTCTGTTCTATCCAACAGAACATCGTTGCGAAATGCTATCCGGCGGTGGAGTGAGTGTCAAACTAGGGCAGCTACTCATTCGAGTCACCGAGGGCACCCGTCATCGAGCCTAGCGCCCGGTGGTGAGACCGATCCAGGTGTAACGCGGCGGACCCCCTATTCGCGGGGAGTCCTGCCCCGATCGTTTCTGCAAGCAGCCATCCGATCGTGGCGGGCGCGTCATCGCTGCGGTCCACAGTCCGATGGACCCGAGGGCGACGAGGCAGCACGCGCCGCGAGCGCGTCGAGCTTCGTCTTGAACGCCTCGAGCTCGCGTTTGCCGACCGGCGCGCCGCGACTCGGCACGGCGAGTTCGAAATCGGACCACAGCACGTGATCGATCGCCGCCGCCCATCCGGCGAAGCTGCCCCCGGATGAACAGTCGGGCGCCGGGGTCCCGGCAGTGAACAGCTCTCCGATCGCGACGACGCGTAAGTCCCGGAACACGACGATGCTGTCGGCGCCGGTCCTTCCGCGTCCGACGTGCTCGACCTCGATCGCGACATCACCGACGCGCAGCAGGTAGTCGGTGTCGTAGGTGACGAACGCGTTGGGCGCCGGGGCGGGCGCCGCACGCGAGTCGCCGGCGAGACGGGCGTAGGCGCGCTGCTGGACGATGACCGGAACCCCGGCCTGGACGAACTGCGCCACGTTGCCGGCCTGCTCGGCACCGGACGCCGTCAGCACCAAGGCACGGATCGGCGGATCGGCGGTCTTGGCGATGCGCTGGATTTCCGTGATCAAGGGGCGGTAGGTGCCGGCGCGCCCCGAGTCCACGACGACCAGCCCGCTGCCGCCCACACGGAGCAGCGTGCTGCCATCAGCGCCGCCGATGCGATAGAGCCCCGGCTTGACCATCTCCGCGCCGAGCGGCGTGTCGGCGCCCGCCGCAGGGGGCGGGACATCGGCCGCTTCGGCGGCGATCACCGCAGCGAACAGCACCGACGCGAACACGCCGCGCGCGCGGCGCCGAAAGTCCTTCGCTGCGACGGGGATGGCGCCCTGCCGGTGATCTGCCGTGCTTCTCGATCGCATCGAAGGCATGGGTCGGGCGCGAGGTGCGCGCAATTCGGGTGCTCGCCGACGCCGGCTGCCGACCGGCGGAGGGACAATTCAAGGCGCCCGGGCCACGTGTCCAGTATGCCTTGCGCCGCGAGCGGCGCAAGATCATGCAGCGCGCATTTGCGGCGCGCGCATTCGCGCGCCAGGTCCTTTCCGCACTCGACCTTCGCACGCCATGCTGCACAGCATCGACACCTCGAACATCGCGCTCGTCCATCGCTACGACGAGATCCCGTACGACGCGCTGCCGCATCGGGCGACGCATCCGTCGCGGCTCGCGTCGGTGGCGACGTTCGTCGGGCACCTCGCGCCGCGTGCGGAGTCGTGCAGCCTGCTCGAGGTCGGCTGCAACGACGGCGCGAACCTCATCCCGATGGCGGTGTCGCTGCCCGGCGCCCGATTCGTCGGCTGCGACCTCTCGCCGCGAGCGATCGAGCAAGGGCGGCGAACGATCAGCGCGCTGGGACTGACGAACATCGTCCTCGTCGAAGCGGACCTCGCAACACTTGCCTCCGAGCACGGCGAGTTCGACTTCATCGTCGCGCACGGCGTGTACTCATGGGTGCCTGCACCGGTGCGCGACGCGTTGTTCGCGCTGGCCGCAGAACGCCTCGCGCCCGACGGCATCCTGTACGTGAGCTTCAACGTCCTGCCCGGATGTCGAGTGCGCCAGGCCGCCTGGGACATCCTCCATCACCACGTCGACCACATCGAGAGCGCGAAGGCGAGACTGGACGCCGCGCGACAGCTCGCCCGGCTCATCGCCGACGGTGGCGCGGCGACGCTCGAATCAGACCAGGCCGTGCGCGCGGAGTTGCGGGCGATCGCGCAGCGCAGCGACAGCGAGCTGTGCCACGACGATCTCGCCGTTCCGAACGAGCCCGTGCTCTTCCATTCGTTCGCCGAGCACGCCGAGCGTCATGACCTGCGTTACCTCGCTGAAGCCGAGTTGCCCACGATGGACTTCACGGCCGCTTCCAGCGAGGCGCAGGCGTTCCTGGCCACGCTCGAGCCCGTCGCGCGCGAACAGTACCTCGACTTCGTTCGGTTGCGCCGCTTCCGCCAATCGCTGCTCGTCCGCCAGCGGGCACCGGCGGACCCGAGAGAGCCCTCGCAACGCGTGCGCGGCATGCATGCGTCGGCGACGTTCGAGCTGGCGCGAGCCGCTGCCGCAGGCGGCGTCCACAAGCTCGCCCGCAAGGTCGATCCTGCGGCAGGCGGCGGCGGGCCGGTGCGCAAGCTGCTCGATGAGCTCGTCGCCAGGCAGCCGGCGACGGTGGAGATCGCCTCGCTGAAGCGCCGCTTCGATTTCGGTTCGCTGTCGCGGTCGGTCGAGGTCCTCCTCGCCGAGGCGTATCGCGCCGGCATCGTCGAGTTGCATGTCCAGCCGCCGGCGCTGACGATCGAGCCGACCGAGCGACCCATCGCCAGTCCGCTGGCTCGTCTGCAATCGCGTACGAGCGACAGAGTGACAACGCTTCTTCACGTCCCCGTCGCCATCGCCGATGCGAACGCCTTGAAGGTCTTGCCTCTCGTCGACGGGACGCGGGATCGTGCGGCACTCGCCGCCGCCGTCGCCAACCTGGCGCTGAACATCGGATCGTCGCGCGCCGGGGATTTCGTCGACTACGCGCTGCAGAAGTTCGCGCGCCTGGGCCTGCTGGTCGCAGGCGACTCGATGGCGCATTGACCCAAGGAAAAGCCCCGGACCGTCACCGGTGCCGGGGCCAGGGAAGCCTTGCGAAGGGGAGCAGAGCGCGTTCTGCTCAGGCCACCCGACCCGTGGCCTGGGTTGCGCGCTTCCTCCAGACCGCGATCGGTCCGAGCCCTGTCAGGAGGAGGAGCCACGTCGCGGGAAGGGGCACCGCACTCGTGATGGCGACCATCCCGGAAGTGCTGGCGTCGCCCACGCCTGCAGGAAACCCGGCGCTGGCCTCGCTGCTGAGCGTCAGGTCGAGCGAATAGGTGATTCCCGGTGCCAGGTTGAAGTTCCACGGCCCCGTGACCAGGTCCGCGAAGAGGGTCGACGTTCCGGCGGTGAGCAACGCGAAGAGCGACGTCGACGCCAGACCCGATCCGGAAGCGAAGTTCGTCGGAGCGAAGTTCAGAACCAGAAGCGGCTCTGCGGCACTCATCGTGAACGTGCCCAGGAAATGCGAGGTCCCGACCGCGCTGGCGATCCCGTTGATGGCCGACGCGTCGGCCGACGCGGTGAGCAAGCCGGGCGCTCCGATGGCGCCCGCGGTGGCGATGTTCGCCGCTCCCACCGAGTCGGCCGAGGCGGACACCGGCGTCGGCGACGGCGGGCCCGACTCCGAATCGACGCCTGGCGGTGCGCCGTCCGCTGTCGTGACGGCGGTGACATCGAACTGGGTGGTCAAGAAGGTGATCGCGCGGGCTTCGGAGCAAAGCGCCAGGGCGGCCAGACAAGCCAATAAGACTCGCTTCATCACGTCGAACTCTCCATCTGGTTGCGGGGGCGCCTTCGTGGCGCCCCCGAGGGCTGCTCAAAGATGCTACTTGACGACCCGCACGTTCGCTGTCGACGAGAGCTGCTTCTGGACGCCCGCGTTCATGAAGTTCGCGGTGACGACGAGGGGAACGGCGGCACCTTCCGGCATGTTGTTGTCGATCAACGCCTTGTCGAACGTGGCGATCAGCGTGGCGCCGTCCGACGTCATGGTGGCCGTTACGGCCGGGAACAAGGTCGTCGACAGCGGCGTCTTGAGCTGGACGTTGCCGTCGAACGTGTAACCCACCGGGACCTTGAGCATGGCCGTCGCCAGACCCTGCACGTTGGTGTGGACGCCGTTGGCCGGCCGCATGCTGAGGATGCCGGGGACGAACTGCAAGGCGCCCGGCAGGTCCTGCGGAACCCCGACGACCACGACCTTGCCGGTCGGGCGCGGATCAGTGCAGTCGTTGTAGAAGTACTCGCCGGCACGCGTGAAGGTGTACTGGAACGACTCGCCCGGGTTCAGCTTCGGGTTGAAGAGTCCCTCAAAGAATTGCGTCGCGCAATGCGCCTTCAAGTTCGGGTTGGTGGCGAACGTCGTGGGTCCCGGGTTGAGGAAGGTCACGGTCGTTCCGACCGGCACGGTGAGCGTCGACGGAACCATCGCTCCCGTTGCCGTGCTGTCGGCGGTCGCCGTCGCGGTGCCGTTGGAGCGCGCGAGCAAGACCGTGTTCGGCGGCACCAAGGCGCTCGCCGCCGTGTTGCCGACCGGGCGCCGCAACGCGAGCGGCGCCGGGGTCGGCAGCTCGCTGCTGCCCGACGCCGTCTTGAAGTTGCCGCCGAGCTTGAACGCCCACAGCAGGTCGCCCTCGGTGATCGAGTTGCCGTACGGAATGCCGGTGCCCGCTGCCAGGATCGCGACGAACTGCTGGCCGCCGATCGCGTACGTCACCGCCCCCGAGCTGATCGACGCGCCGGTCTGGAAGCGCCACAGCTCCTTGCCGTCGACCGCGTCCATGGCGATGAAGTTGCCGTCCGGCATGCCGATGAACAGCAGGTCGCTGCTGGTGATCAGCGGGTGCTGGCCGTGCGCGACGTCGAGGCCGAAGTGGTTGCGCCAGACGACCTGGTTGGTCGACGCGTTGATCGCGACGACGCCGCCGGTCTGGTACTGGCCGATCGGGCGCAGGCCGTTGCCGCCCTCGTTGCGGTCGTGGGCGACGTTGTTGACGCCGTACGGGATGTAGTAGAGGTTCGTGCGCGGGCTGTAGCCGTGGTTGGCCCAGTCCGGGCCGCCGTTCTGGCTCGTCGTCGAGAGCACCGGCAGATCCCAGTGATCGTCGTACATGCAGCCGAGGCGATGCGTCGAGCCGTACTCGGCCGGGTAGGTCACGAAAGGCTTGTCGACGTCGAGGTAGTTGGGCTCGGTGTAGACGAGCTGGCCGACGGCGTTGGGCTGGTAGCCGTCGTAGTTCGGCACCCCGCGCCAGGGGCTGCCCGGTATGTTGCCCGTGCCGAGCGGCTCCCAGACGACGCATTCAGGGAACCACATTCCCTGCGCCGGGAATTTCTGGGTCGTGGCGCTCTGCTGGCGCGAGTCGAGCGGGCGCGCCTTCTCGACGACGCCGAGCAGCGACTTGCCGTTGGTGCGATCGAGCACGAACGTCATCGCCGACTTGCTGCCGTAGTAGAGCGCCTTCTTCGACTGCCCGCCGATGTTCACGTCGGCGAGGACCGGCGGGTGAACGTTGTCCATGTCCCAGTGATCGTGGCGGATCGACTGGAAGTGCCATTTGTAGGCGCCGGTCTTGAGGTCGAACGCGACGACCGAGTTGCCGAACAGGTTGTCGCCCGGACGCGTGGAGCCGTCCTGCGACGAGCCGCAACTGCGCACGTTGCCGAACGTGTAGTAGACCATCCCGAGCTCGGGATCGACCGACGGATGGATCCACGGCGAGACGCCCGCGGTGAGCGCGCAACTCAAGCCGTTCGCCTGCAGCGGCCCCCAGGTGGCGCCGGCATCGATCGTCACGCCGTTGACGTCGGTCACGACGACGCCGGGAGCAGCGCCGCCGTAGAACGACCAGACGAGGGCGCCGTCGCTGCTGCGCACCGCGAACGCGGCGTTGCGATTGCCGTCGTTGCCGCCGAGGTAGATCATGCCGTCGTAGTAGACGGTCGCGACCTTGGCGATGTTGCCGAGGCTCGCGCCCGCGGGGCCGGTCGGCTGCGACACCCAGACCTGCGCGCCGGTGTTCTTGTCGAGGGCGACGACGCGCTGGCCGCCCGCCAGCGTGAAGACCTTGCCGTCGCCGACCGACACGCCGCGGCGCGTTCCGGTGGGCGCGAAGCCGGTGTTCGCCACCGTCGGCGTCCACTTCCACTTGGCGACGCCGGTCGCGCCGTCGACGGCGATCACTCCGCCGTTGGGAGTGTCGAGATAGATCACGCCGTCGACCACGACCGGCGTCGTCTGCTGCCCGGTGTCGGTGGTGCCGGCCGAAGGGCCGGGCGTCGTCGCGGGCACCGGCGAGACGCGCGTCATCCAGGCCGCGCCGAGCGCGTTGAGGTTCGCCTTGCTGATCTGGTTCAGCGATGAATAGCTCTGGTTCGCCAGGTTGGCGCCGACCTTCGGCTGGTCCTTGTCGGCGGGTGTGCAGCACGAGTCGAGGTCGGCTGCGGCGCCGAACATCACGGTCGGCATGGTCATTCCGGCGGCGATCACGAGCGCCGAGACGGTGGGATTCAACTTCATTGCTTCTCCTAGGGCTTCGTCGGGACCGAGAGCGGCCCTGATCTGTTCAATGACGGTTCGTGACTGCCTTGCGGTCTCTGTTTTGTGCCATTCTGCTGTGCAGAACTCCGTTTTAAAAAATGGTATTTGCGCAGGTGTGCCCTGTCAATCGGGATCGACGGAAAAATTTCGCCCGCGCCGCGCGTCGCGCGCGGACGGATGACATCGGGGAGACGAAGCGGCTCGGCGCGGCCCGCCGATTGCCGGTGGCTAGGAACGCGCCGTCTTGGCCCTGCTCGCGCGGCCGGGAGGGCGCGCGATGTTCCATCCCGACAGCGTCGGGTCATCGACGTTGCCGCCGAAGGTGCGGGTGAGCTCCTTCGCGTACTTGAAGAGCACCGGCACGATACGCGCCTCGCCCGCCGCCTCGATGCGGTAGCGCGGCCCGGAGACGCTGAGCGCGCCGACCAGCCGGTTGCCCGGGCCGAGGACGGGCGCCGCCATCGCCGCCGTCTCCGAATCGCGCTCGCCGAACGACGCTGCGTACATGCGCTGCCGGATCTCGTCGAAGCGCTCGCCGCGCGCGCCGTTGAACGCGCGCAGCACATGGCCGGCGGCGCCGACGGTGAGCGAGAGGCGGTCGCCGACCTGGACCGAATCGCGCACTGCGCGCGTGGTCTCGACGCGATGCAGGCAGACCCGCTTGTCCTCCTCGCAGACGTAGAACGACGCGCCTTCGTGCAGCTCGGCGCCGATCCGCTCGAGCACCGGCGGGACGATCTCCGAGGTCCGGAAGTGGCGCTGGTAGAGCGCACCGAGGTGGAGCACCTTCGAGCCGAGTCGATACGATCCGTCGGGGGTGCGCAGCACGTAGCCGAACCTCTCGAGCGACTTGAGCAGGCGCAGGACGGTGCTCTTGTAGAGGTCGGTCCGCTTCGAAAGATCGGCCAGGGTGACCTTCTCGTCCGTGAGCGCGTCGAGGATCGAGAGGGCCCGATCCACCGCTGCCACGCCGCCTTCGTCACCCATCCATGCGCTCCGCAAGCCTGTCGCCCAAAGGCGAAGGGTAGCCGATTCCCACCTCCAAAAGGGGACCTAGGACCTCTACCTAGAGTCGCGCGCGCCGCTGGAATTAGAATCACGTTATGCTGAGCGGAACGGCTGCTGGCCCTGCCGCGAGCGACTGTCCTCGCGCGGTTCCGCGATGCCGCTTGAAAGCGTCGAAGCGATGATCAGGTACGACCATTACATCGACGGAGCCGACGTGGCGCCGTCCTCCGGGGAATTCCTTCCCACCGAGAACCCGTACACAGGCAAGGTCTGGGCCGAGATCGCGCGCGGCAATCGCGCCGACGCCGAAGCCGCGGTCACGGCCGCGCGGCGCGCGTTCACCTCAGGCGCCTGGCCGGCGCTGACGCCTTCCGAGCGCGGCCGCATGCTCTGGCGCCTCGGCGACCTCGTCGTCGCCAACGCGCCGCGCCTGGCCGAGATCGAGCAGCGCGACAACGGCAAGCTCGCGAGCGAGGTCGTTGCGCAGGTTCGCTACATGGGCGACTACTTCCGCTACTACGCGGGCCTCGCCGACAAGGTGCAGAGCGACGTCATCCCGACCGACAAGAAGGGTGTCTTCGCGTACACGCGCTACGAGCCCAAAGGCGTCATCGCGATCATCACGCCGTGGAATTCGCCGCTGACGCTGACGAGCTGGAAGCTCGCGCCGGCGCTCGCCGCGGGTTGCACCGCCGTCATCAAGCCCTCGGAATTCACGTCGGCGTCGATGCTCGAGCTCGCCAAGCTGTTCACCGAGGCGGGCTTTCCGAACGGCGTCGTCAACGTCGTCACCGGGCTCGGGCCCGAAGTCGGCGAGGCGCTGGTCACTCACCCGGCGGTCGCGCACATCGGCTTCACCGGCGGGTCGGCGGCAGGCCGCAAGATCTACGAGCTCGCGGCGAGGAACTTCAAGACCGTGACGCTCGAGCTCGGCGGCAAGTCGCCGAACATCGTCTTCGACGACGCCGACCTCGACCAGGCGGTCAAGGGCGTCGTCTCGGGCATCTTCGCGGCGACCGGCCAGAGCTGTCAGGCGGGCTCGCGCCTGCTCGTGCAGCGCTCGATCCACGACATCTTCGTCGCCAAGCTGATCGACTTTATGAAGGACGTCAAGCTCGGCGACCCGACCCGGCCCGACACCCAGATCGGCCCGGTCGCGACGCGGCCGCAGTTCGAGAAAGTCCTCTCCTACATCGAGATCGCCAAGGCCGAGGGCGCCGTCTGTGCCCTGGGCGGCAAGAGCCGGCCCGACCTCGGCGCCGGCCAGTTCATCGAGCCGACGATCTTCACCGGCGTCAAGAACAGCATGCGGATCGCCCAGGAGGAAGTCTTCGGCCCGGTCCTCGCGGTGATTCCGTTCGAGGACGAGGCCGACGCCGTCGCGATCGGCAACGACGTCGCCTACGGCCTCGCCGCCGCGGTGTGGACACGCGACCTGCGCCGCGCGATGTCGATGGTCGAGAAGCTCCAGGCCGGCACCGTCTGGGTCAACAACTATCGCGCGACCAGCTTCACGTCGCCGTTCGGCGGCTACAAGGAGTCGGGCATCGGCCGCGAGTCGGGCCCCGACACGATCAAGGAGTACCTCCACACCAAGTGCGTCTGGATCTCCTCGGACCTCGACGTCCCCAACCCGTTCATCAGGCGCTGAGATCGTCGCCCGTCCGGGAAGCAAGCACCGATGAGCAGCGCGCTGGCGGGCATCCGCGTCCTCGACCTCACCAACGTTCTCGCGGGTCCGTTCTGCGCCTACCAGCTCGCCCTGCTCGGCGCCGACGTCGTCAAGATCGAGGTGCCCGACGGCGGCGACCTGGCGCGCCAGCTCGGCGCCGACCCCGACCTCAACGCCAGGCACATGGGCGCGTCGTTCCTGGCCCAGAACGCCGGCAAGAGGTCGGTGACGCTCAATCTCAAGAGGCCCGAGGGCAAGGATGTGCTGCGGCGGCTGGTCGAGACGGCCGACGTCCTGGTCGAGAACTTCCGGCCCGGGGTGATGGCACGGCTCGGCCTGGCCCATGAGGACCTCGCCGCGATCAACCCGCGCCTGGTCTACTGCGCGATCTCCGGATTCGGCCAGGACGGGCCGATGAAGACGGCGCCCGCCTACGATCAGATCATCCAGGGGCTGTCGGGAATGATGAGCGTGACCGGCACGCCGGAAAGCGCCCCCTTGCGCAGCGGCTATCCGGTCGCCGATACGCTCGCCGGCATGACCGCAGCGTTCGCGATCTCGAGCGCGCTCGTGCGCCGCAACGCCTCGGGCGAAGGCGCTTTCATCGACGTGTCGATGCTCGATGCCGCGCTCACCGCGATGGGCTGGGCGGTCTCCAACTACCTCATCGCCGAGGTCGAGCCGCGGCCGCACGGCAACGACAACTTCACGGCAGCGCCCTCCGGCGCGTTCCGGGCCAAGGACGGGCTGATCAACATCGCCGCCAACAAGCAGGAGCAGTTCGAGGCGCTCGTCGCCGCCGTCGGCCGTCCGGAGCTCGCCACCGACCCGCGCTTCGCGCAGCGCGAGAGCAGGAAGCGCCATCGCGGCGCGCTCACCCTCGAGCTCGAAGCGGCGCTCAAGAGCCGCTCGTGCGCGGAGTGGCAATCGGTGTTCAACAAGATCGGCGTCCCCGCCGGCTGCGTGCTGACGGTGCCGCAGGCCCTGGCGCTGCCGCAGGTCACGCAGCGCGAGCTCCTGAAGACCTTCGAAGTCGTTCCCGGCGTCGACCGCGCGATCACCGTCGCGCGCTCCGGCTTCAAGCTCTCCGGCGGCGACCCCGACGTCGCCGATCCGCCGCCCCAGCTCGGCCGCGATACCGACGACGTCCTCGGCGCGGCGGGCTACAGCGCCGCGGAGATCGCTGCGCTGCGCAAGGGCGGCATCGTATGAAGGCGAAGGCGGCCCTGAGCGCCGAACAGCGCCTGCAGAAGGCGAGCGACTGGTGGTCGACCGGCATCATCGACATCGAGCCTGGCAAGATCGCGGTGCGCGGCTACCCGATCCAGGAGCTGATCGGCAACCTGCGCTTCCCCGACATGATCTGGCTGATGCTGCGCGGCGAGGTGCCCGAGCCGGCGCAGTCGCGGCTGCTCGAGGCGGCGCTGGTCGCGGCCGTCGACCACGGTCCGCACGCGCCGTCGATCGCGATCGCGCGCATGGCGGTCACGTGCGGCCTGCCGCTGAACGGCGCGATGGCGTCGGCGATCAACGCGCTCGACGACGTCCACGGCGGCGCCGGCCAGCAATGCATGGAGCTGTTCGCCGCGGTCGCGGCGGCCGCCGGCGACGCCGAGGCGACCGACGACATCATTGCCGCGAGCCTCGAGCGCTTCGCGGCGGCGCACGGCAAGATCATCCCGGGCTTCGGTCATCGCTGGCACGGCGTCGATCCGCGCGCGGTGCGCCTGCTCGCGCTGGTGCGCGAAGCCGAGCAGGCGGGCGTCGTCCGCGGCCGTTTCGCGCGCATCGCCGAAGGCATCGAGCGGCAGCTGACGGCGCAGAAGGATGGCCGGCCGATCCCGATGAACATCGACGGCGCGACGGCCGTCATCTACTCCGAGCTCGGCTTCGCGCCCGAGCTCGGGCGCGGCATCTTCATCCTCTCGCGCTCGGTGGGCATCCTCGCCCATGCGTGGGAGCAGACCCAGCAGGGCGGCCGCATCAAGGGACCGATGTCGCCCGAGATTCCTTATCGCTACACGGGGCCGGCGCCCCGCACGCTCGACCCGAAGGCAAGATCATGAAGCAACTCATCTCGCACCAGCTCGTCAAGTACCTCGAGGACCGCGGCGTCGAATACCTGTTCGGCCTGTGCGGCCACACCAACATCGCCGTCCTCGCTGCCCTCAAGGGCTCGTCGATCAAGTTCGTCAACACGCGCCACGAGCAGATCGCCGCGCACATCGCCGACGGCTACGCTCGCGCCAAGCGGACCACCGCTGTCGTCCTGTCGCACCTCGGCCCCGGGCTGACGAACGCGTCGACCGGCGTCGCCAACGCAGCGCTCGACTCGATCCCGATGGTGGTGATCGCCGGCGACATCCCGAGCCACTACTACGGCAAGCACCCGCACCAGGAAGTGAACCTGCACGCCGACGCGTCGCAGTCGGAGATCTACCGGCCGTTCGTCAAGCGCGTCTGGCGCGTCGAGCGTCCCGACCTCTTCCCCGAGATCATCGAGAAGGCGTTCCAGCTCGCCGAGAGCGGCCGGCCGGGGCCGGTGCTGGTCTCGGTGCCGATGGACATCTTCTCGATGGAGGTCGACACCTCGCTCTTCAAGCGCCTCTCGGCACACACCCGCGCGCTCCACAAGCCGTCGCTGGACGAGCCGACCGGCGAGAAGATCGTCCGTGCTCTGCTCGAAGCCAAGTCGCCGCTCATCTACGCCGGCGGCGGCATCATCCTCGCCGGCGCCGCCGACGAGCTGCGCGAGTTCGCGAGCCACCTCGCGATCCCGGTTGCGCACACGCTGATGGGCAAGGGCGTCCTGCCCGACGACCACCCGCTGACGCTCGGCATGACGGGCTTTTGGGGCACCAAGTTCGTCAACGACAAGTGCCTCTCGGCCGACTGGATCATCGGCCTCGGCACGCGCTTCGCGGAAGCCGACTGCAGCTCGTGGGACACCGAATTCACGTTCAGCATGCCGCCGACCAAGCTGATCCACATCGACATCGACTCGAACGAGATCGGCCGCAACTTCCCGGTCGAGATCGGCGTCGTCACCGACCTCAAGGAAGCGCTCGTCGTCCTCAACCGCGTCGCCCGAAAGCTGCTGCCGAAGGGCCGCACGAACGACAAGCTCACCAAGGAGATCGCCGACTATCGCACCGGCTTCGTCGCCTCGAACCAGGAGCATGTCAAGAGCGCCGTCTTCCCGATGCGTCCGGAGCGGATCCTCGCCGCGGTGCGCGAGGTGCTGCCGCGCGACGCCATCATCACCACCGACGTCGGCTGGAACAAGAACGGCGTCGGCCAGCAGTTCCCGATCTACACGCCGGGCTCGATCCTCACGCCGGGCGGCTACGCGACGATGGGGTTCGGTGCGCCGGCGGCGATCGGCGCCAAGCTCGCCTGCCCCGACAAGGTCGTGCTCGCGCTCGTCGGCGACGGCGGCTTCGGCCAGAATCCGTCGGTGCTCGCGACCGCGGTCGAGATGGGAATTCCGGTCATCTGGGTGATCATGAACAACTTCGCGTACGGCACGATCGCCGGTCTGCAGATGGCGCACTACGGCACGACGATCGGCTGCGTCTTCAGGAAGGACGGCGAGCCTTATTCGCCCGATTTCGCCGCGGTCGCGCGCGCCTACGGTGCCGAGGGCGTGCAGATCAAGACCGCCGACGAGTTCAAGGCGGTGCTGACGCGCGCCGTCGGCGCGGGCAAACCTTTCGTCATCGACGTCGCCATGCTCAACGAGCCGGTGCCGACGGCAGGGCACTGGAACATCAACGACATCTATTCGCCCGGCCGGGACGTCTCGCACGTCGCGGTGCCGTGACGCAGAACGCAGGGCAGATCGAGAAGGAACGATGAAGCAATACGTGCTCGACGAGCCGATGGCGGCGGCGCCGCTGCCGGCCGAGCCGCAGGCCCTCTCGCTGCGGCAGCCCGGCTGGTGGCGCTGGCTCGCGCTCGCGGTCGTCCTGGAGGCGCTCGCGCTCGCGGTCCTCTACGTGGCGTTGAACGGCGTTCCCAGCGCGAGCCCGGCCGCGCCGAGCCCCGCGCTGGCCTATGTGGCGTCGTTCTCGTTCCCGCGCGAGGCCGAAGTCGGGCAGGCGCCGGCACAGGCGAAGGAGGTGCCGGTCAGCGGCATCCGCCAGGACCGCGGACGCTACGTCGTCGATCTGCACGACGAGTCGCCCGCGGGCGCGCTGGCGATGCTCGCCGAGGCGACGAAGGCGCGCGTCGCCGGCACGGGCATCTTCGACGGCAGCGCGCTCCGGCTGACGCGATCGGTCGTCGCGACGACGCCGCGCGAGGCGTGGCAAGCGGTGTTCGGCGACGTCGCGAACTTCGCCATCGCCTGCGCCGGCAGCGCATGCGAGGTGCGGTTCGTGTCGCTGGCCAAGCCGGGCGCGGCCGTGCCGGGCTTCGTCCCCGTGCAGGGCGAGGTCGCCCGCACCGAGCCGGCGACCGCACCGGAGCCGGCCGCGCCAGCGCCGCGGCCGGTGGCTCGCGTGGGCGCCGCGGCGGTCCCACCCGACGGCAGCGACCCGACTTCGTCGGACAACTGAGCCCCCGCGAGCGGCGCCGTTGGGCGCGCGGCGCCGCGCTTACCATGCGCGTCGGCACCTGCTCTTGCGGGTGCGGGAAACGCCTGTGCGAGACATCGGTGCGACGAAGCGTCGGCGCTGCGTGCTGGCCCTGCTGGCGCTCGCGATGGCCGGCAGGCCGGGCGTTCCGGGAGCGCAGCCGTCGACGCGGGTCCGGCGCATCGGCTACCTCGGCCCTCCCGTCGACACCGCGCCGCATCTGCTGAAGGCGTTCCAGGACGGCCTGCGCGACGTCGGCTATGTCGAGGGCCGCAACGTCACCGTCGACTACCGGTGGACAGCCCAACGCGGTGCGCTGCTCAGCGACACGGCCTTGCTCGCGAACGCACGCGAGCTGATCGCGCTCAAGCCCGATGTGTTCGCGGCATCGATCGACGTGGCGATCCTCGCCGCCAGGCAGGTCGCCGGCACGACGCCGATCGTCATGATGAACGTGAGCGACCCGGTCGCCCTCGGCCTGCTCGACGATCTCGCCCACCCCGGCGGCAACATCACGGGGTTGACGCGCCTCAGCTCCGAGCTGATCAGCAAGAACCTCGAGCTGCTGGTCGAGACCGTTCCCGGCGCGACCCGCCTTGCGATGCTGGTCAGCCCGCCCGGGCTCGGTTCATTGACCGTGACCAATGCCCGCCAGGCGGCCGGGCGGCGCGGGCTGCCCCTCGATTTCGTCGAAGTGAAGTCGGCTCGCGACCTCGACGCGGCATTCGCTGCGATCAGGCGCGGCGGCGCAGAGGCTTTGATCGTTCCCGGCAGCGGTGTCTTCTTCGCCGAGCGGGCGCGGATCGCCGAGCTCGCGCTCGCGCAGCGCCTGCCCGCCGTCTTCGCCTACACGGAGAACGTCGAAGCCGGCGGGCTGCTCGCCTACTCGGCGAGCTCCGCCGACAACTACCGGCGCGCCGGCGGCTTCATCGACAAGATCCTGCGCGGCACGAAGCCCGGCGACATCCCGGTCGAGCAGCCGACCAAGTTCGAACTGGCGATCAACCTCAGGACGGCGCGATCGATGGGCATCGTCTTCCCCCGCTCGGTGCTCCTGCGCGCCGACCGCGTCGTCGAATGATCATTCGACCTTGACCTTCGCACTCTTGACGAGCTGGACCCAGAACTTGCCGTCCTCGACGAGGAAGGAAGCGAACTCTTCCGGCGACGTCGACAGCGACACTTCGGTCCCTTCGCGTGCCAGCGCCGCCTTGATCGGCGCCTGCTGCATCGCCGCGACGGTCGCGTCGTAGATCTTCCTGACGATCGCGGGCGGCGTGCCGGCCGGCACGAACATGCCGTACCAGAACTCGATGCTGTAGTCGGGCAATCCGGCCTCCTTCATTCCCGGCAGGTCGGGAACGAGCGGCGAGCGCTCGCGCGTGCTGACCGCGAGCGCGCGCAGCCTGCCGCCGCTCGCCTGCGGCAGCACCGAAGGCGGCGTCCCGAACGTCACCTGCGTGTCGCCGGCGATCACCGACTGGATCGCCAGCGCGCCGCCGCGGTACGGCACGTGCGTCATCTGCGCGTCGGTGAGCTGCATGAAGAGCGCGGCGCCGAGGTGCGGCGCCGAGCCGTTGCCCGAGCTCGAGAAGTTGAGCTTGCCCGGATCCTTCTTGGCGGTTGCGATCAGCTCCGGCAGCGAGCGGATGCCGGTCGCCGGATTGACCGCCAGCACGAGCGGCGACGTCGTCATCTTCGTGACCGGCAGCAGATCGGCCGGCGTGTAGGCGAGCTTCGGATTGAGTGCCGGATTCACCGAGATGCTGCTCGGGCTGGCGATGAGCAGTGTGTAGCCGTCGGGCGCCGACTTGGCGACGATCTCGGCGGCGATGCTCGACCCGTTGCCCGGCTTGTTGTCGACGACGACCGGCTGGCCGAGCGCCTTGGCGAGGGCGTCGCTCATCGAACGCGCGACGAAGTCGGCCGCGCCGGCCGGCGCGAACCCGATGACGAGCCGGATCGGCTTGTTCGGATAAGGCGCCGGCTGCGCACTTGCTGCCGCGGCGAGGGCGGCGAGAGCCAGCGCGAGGATGCGGGGGAGGCGTTGCATGGCGAACCTTTTCGATGATGCGAACGGTCAGGACGCGGCCGGCGCGCGCAGGACGATCTTGCCGACGTGCGCTCCTTCTTCCATTCGCGCCTTGGCGGCGGGCAGCCTGACGAAGTCGACGACCCGGTCGATCTGCGGCTCGATTCGGCCGGACGCGATGAGCGGGACGACCTCGGCGACGAAGCGTGGCACGGCGGCCGCGCGCTGCTGCTTGCTGCGCAGCTTGTTGGAGACGCCGAAGAGTGTGAGGCGCTTCGCGTGCAGGGCGGCGAGGTCGATCTCGGCGTGCACCACGCCGTCGACGTATCCGACCGTCGCGAGCCGGCCCTCGAAGGCGAGGGCGCGGACGTCTTCGGCGAACACCGAGCCGCCGACGGTGTTGACGATGAGATCGGCGCCGCGTCGCGCGGTCGCCGCCATGACGCCCGCCGCGAAGTCGGGCCGGCGCGTGCACAGCGCGACGTCGAGGCCGAGCGGTGCGAGCGCGGCGAGCTTGTCGGCCGAGCCCGAGGTGCCGATGACATACGCGCCGAGCGCCTTGGCGAGCTGGAGCGAGGCGACGCCGACGCCCGACGACACGCCGTTGACGAGCAGCCACTCGCCGGCCTTCAGCCGGCCCTGCAGGACGAGCATGTCGAAGGCGACGAGGAACGCGAGGGGCACGCTCGCGGCCTGCTCCCACGACAGCCCGGCGGGGATCGCCATCGCTTCGGCCGCTTCCATCACGGCGTATTGCGAGAACGCTGCCGGGCAACGACCCATGACGCGATCGCCGGCGCGGAAGGTCTCGACCTCGGCGCCGACGGCGACGACTTCGCCCGCGCCTTCGCTGCCGATCGCCTTCCAGCTGTCGGGCTGGCCGTGCAGCCCGCCCGGCAGGAATTCGCCGCGGTTGAGCGCGGCGGCATGCAGGCGCACGAGGAGCTGGCCGGCGCCGGCGACCGGCATCGGACTGTCGCGCAGCTCGAGCGTCGTCGCCGAGTCGGTCATCTGCATCCACCAGGATTGCATCGGGGCGCCTCCTCCTTCGTGCGGCCGCAGTATGCCGCCGGGGCATCGAAGCGGTCGCGCGGTCTTGCGAGGACCCGCAAGGCCCCCACATCCCCTTCTGAATTCGAAGCAGGAGACGACGACCATGTGGAAACGGCTGACCGTTCTCTGGACCGTGCTGCGCGGCGACGCGCGCCGGCTCTGGTTCGCCGTGCGCCATCCGGCCGCGCCCGCCTGGCTGAAGGTCGGCACGGCGCTCATCGTCCTCTACGTCGTCTCGCCGATCGACCTCATCCCCGACGTGCTGCCGGTCGTCGGCGTCGTCGACGACCTGATCATCGTGCCGCTCGCGATCCGCTGGCTGCTCGCGCGCCTGCCGGTTGACCTGGCGGTCGAACTCGAGCAACGCGACAGGCGCGCGAAGTCCTTCGGGCGCGGGAACTTCTTTACACGGCGTTGACGTGCGAGCGGTACTCGGCGGCGCCCTCGCGCGTTGAAGGGTGACGTGCAGCGCTGCGGACCCCTCCGCAGGGCGCGATTCAAGGAGTGACGCAAATGAACGCCAAGAAGATCGCCATCGTCTCGGTGGCACTCGCCGGAGTCCTCGCCGCGGCATCGGTCGAGGCGCGCGGCCGCGACGACGTCCAGTTCTCGGTCACGATCGGCGCTCCCGCCTGGGTCGCGCCCGTGCCGGTGTATCGCCCCGGTTTCGTGGCCCCCTCCTATGGCTACGGGTATGGCCGTCACGAGCGCTCGTACCGCGAGCCGACGCGCTGGGACCGCGACGGCGACGGCATCCCGAACCGCTACGACCGCGTCTACAACCCGCGCTGGGATCGTGACGGCGACGGCGTCCCCAATCGCTACGACCGTTATGACAACTCGCGCCAAGGGCGCGACGGCCGCGGCTCGCGCTGGTAGCAGGTTCGGTCCCGTCCTAGACCGCGCGCTTGCCGGCCGTCGCGTCGAACGCGCGGCCGGCGAGCTGCGCGCTCGCGATCGTCGCGCACATGGTCGCGAAGGCAAGCCAGGCGTAGGGCCACGCGAGCGGCATGCCGACCAGGATCAGACCGTCGTTGCCGCCCGGAACGAGCAGGCTGCCCCAGCCCATCAGGACGCCGCCGACGAGGCACCGTAGCAGCTGAGCGGGCGAGAGGCGCGTGCTGCGGAAGAGCCCGGCGGTCCACCCGCCGAACGCCGCGCCCGCCAGCAGCGCGAGCGCAAGCGCCGTGCGCGCGCCGACGCTCGCCGCCATGCCGCGCGCCAGCTCGGCGAGCACGTCGGTGTACGCCCAGTCGCCGACGAGCAGCAGCATGACGACGAAGGTGACGGCGATGACGGTGGTCGCGGCGTGCGGCGACCAGATCCGTGCCGCGAGCGCTTCGTGCCAGCGCGCGTTCGTCGTCTTCGCGCCGCCGAGCCCCGGCCGGGCGAGGCGCCAGAGCGCGAACACGACGAAGACGACCGCGACGCCGGTGGACGCGTGCAGCACCGGCGAACCGTGCGCAAGCGGATGCGGCATCGGCACTCCGAACAGCGGCACGACGCTCAGGCAGCCGACGTAGAAGCCGACCGGCGTGACGATGTAGGCCCACTCGCCCGAGCCGAAGCGCGCGATCGCACCGAACACGCAGGCGCCGTTGATGTACGCGCCGAGGCCGAGCAGGGCGCCGCCGATCACCGTCCAGCCGCTGACTGCGTAGCCGGCCGGCATCTGCGGCAGCAGGTGCAGCGTCTCGGCGACGACGAGGCCGC
>Ga0068863_100000553_pt1 | contig 38097 bp, 36 predicted proteins | sample KBSSwiS62_FD_66596 | JGI IMG/M metagenome (GOLD analysis project Ga0068863, IMG submission 66596) | Switchgrass rhizosphere microbial communities from Kellogg Biological Station, Michigan, USA - KBS Switchgrass S6-2 | ecosystem: Host-associated > Plants > Roots > Rhizosphere > Soil ... | reverse complement strand
AAGCACTACTTCTCCCGCGAGATCGCCGCACGCGAAGAGGAGAAGCTGTGGCCGAAGGTCTGGCTGATCGTCTGCCGCGAGCAGGAGCTGGAGGACCGCGGGGACTACGTCGTGCACGACGTCGGCGCGGAGTCGATCTTCGTCGTGAAGACCGAGGGCGGCGTCAAGGCCTACTACAACGTCTGCCAGCACCGCGGCCGCCGGCTGAAGGACGGCATCGGCAACACCGGCAAGTCGATCTACTGCCCCTATCACGCCTGGCGCTGGAATCTGGACGGCAGCCTGGCCTACCGCACGAATGACGAGGACTGGGCGGGCGCGCCGCTGTGCGAGCACGCCGACGTGGCGCTGAAGGAAGTGCGGGTCGACACCTGGGCCGGCTGGGTATGGGTCAGCATGGACCCGAACATCGTGCCCTTGCGCGAATACCTGGGTCCGATCCCCGACATGCTCGCGCCGCTGGAGCTCGAGACCTGCAAGATCGCCTGGCACAAGATTTTGCACTTCCCGTGCAACTGGAAGCTCGTGCTGGACGCCTTCAACGAGGCCTATCACGTCGAAGGCACCCACTCGCAGCTCAAGAAGTACGAGCTGCCGATCTCGGTCTCCAAGGCGTTGGGCGACCACGGCTGGTTCGGCTACTACCCGGCCAAGGACAAGCTCGCCAAGGAAGGCGAGGAGATCACTGGCGAGAGCAAGAACGTCGCCGCCGTCGGCGTCGACTTCCGCAAGGTCCTGCACGCCCGGCTGCTGGAGAGCATGCACTGGCTGCGCTGCCTGGTCTCCGAGTACGGCATCGAGGCGGCCCGCAGGCTGCAGGACGTGCTGCCCGAGGACGCGCCGCTCAGCGAGGTGCTTGCCAAGCACTGGGAACTGCACCGCGCAGTCACCGAAGAGCGGGGCGCCTATTGGCCCAAGGACATCACGCAGGCGAAGCTGGTCGACATCGGGACCGACATCCACATGTTCCCGAACACCATCTGCCTGCCCTGCGTCGACGGCGCCCAGTGGTACCGCTGCCGCCCCGACGGCGACGATCCGCAGAAGTGCATCTTCGAGATCTGGTGGCTGATGCGCTTCCCGCCCGGCGAGGAGCCGGAGATCCAGCACGACGAATACCCGACGCTGGCGGCCTTCGAGGGCCAGAACCCCTTCCTCGAGCAGGACTTCTCAAACCTGTTGGCCAACCAGAAGGGCGTGCGCTCGCGCGGCTTCCAGGGACTTCGGACCAATCCGGTGCAGGAGATGGCGGTGCGGAACTTCCACCGTGCGCTCGACAAATATCTCAATGCTCCGGACTGACGGCGCACGACGGGCTCTTCGCCCACGCCTCCCACGAGCCATCCCGAAGAACCGCATCCTCGAGGGCGTCTTTGCTCCGCCCGCATGCCTAAGGAGTTCCAGATGAGTCAGAACCTCGCCGACATCGCGCCGCCGCCAACGCCAGCGCACGTGCCGCCCGAACTGGTGCGGCGGTTCGACTTCCTGTCCGGCCTCGGCGACCGACCGCACGATGTGGTCGGCGAGCTCGCCAAGGGGCCGCGCGTCTTCTACACGCCCGTGAACTCAAACACCGCCGCGACGGGCGTCGGCGCCTGGGTGCTGGCGCGCGCCGAGGACATCCGCGCCGCCTTCGCCGATCCGGAGACCTTCTCCAGCCTGGGCTTCACCTCGATGGCCGCGCTGATCGGCGAGACCTGGCAGCTCGCGCCGTTGGAGAGCGATCCTCCGGCACACGGACGTTATCGCACGGCCCTCCTGCCCTTCTTCCTGCAAAAGCCGGTCGGAGAGCTGACGCCGGCCATCTGCAGGCGCGCGGCGGACCTGATCGCCGGCTTCGCCGCACGCGGCAGCTGCGAGTTCGTCGAGGAATTCTCGACCACCTTTCCGACCGGCGTGTTCCTCGATCTGATGGGACTGCCGACCGAAGAGCTGCCCATGTTTATGCAGTGGGAGCAGATGGTGATCCACGGCCGCGACCTGCAAGAGCGCGCGGCGGGCGTGCGCGCAGTGCGCGACTACATGGCCGGCGTCATCGCCGCCCGCCGGCGCACCCCCGGCGAGGACATCGTCTCCCACCTGATCGCCGCGAACGTCGAGGACCGGCCTTTCGATGAGCAGGAATTACTCGGCATGTGCATCCTGCTCTACGCCGCGGGTCTCGACACCGTGCCGAGCAGCTTGACGGCGCACTTCCGGCACATGGCGGAGAATCAGGAGCAGCAGGCCGCGCTCCGCGCCGACCCGGCGGCGATCCCGCGCGCCGTGGAGGAGCTGCTCAGGCTCTATTCGCCGGTCGGCCCGTTCCGCAAGGTGACGCGTGACGTGGAGTTCGCGGGCGTGTCGTTGAAGGCCGGTGATCGCGTCGTGCTGTCCACCACAATCGCCTCGCGCGATCCGGCGGAATTCGAGGACGCCTCCGCCGCCGATTTTGCGCGGACCTCGGCGACCCGGCACTTCGCTTTCGGCTTCGGCATCCATCATTGCATCGGGGCGCATCTGGCGCGGCGCGAGATGGCGATCGCCTGGGAACAATGGTTCAGATTGATCCCGCAGCCGTTCCGCGTCGCGCCGGGGGCGCAGATCACCGGCCACGGCGGAAGCGTGTTGGGCATCGACAACCTGCCGCTGCATTGGTCCGCATAGGCAGCATGCGCACGACAGCGCCGCGCTGCGCCGGGTCAAGAGCGGCGAGCTTTTGATGGAAGGCTACAACGAGATGTTCTGAGGTCTCGCAGACGTGGACGGGGCGGGCGAGCCGATGGCGCTCGGTCACGTCGGGTGCGCACGATCAGGCGCACAAGACGAGCCCGGTCCAGCATCAGCATGCCCTGGCTATCGGCGCTCTTGGTCGGCACGAAGTGCATCGTGGGACCGGGAAACCGTCTCGCAAATAGCCTCGGCTTCGGCGGCGTCGTTTTCAGCCGGCGCAGATAGGCCTTCACATAGACCGGCGACATCAGCCGGACCTTATGCCCTCGCGCGGTAATCCGGCGGGCCCATTGATGTGCGGTCGCGCAAGCTTCCATGCCGACTAGTCGGCACGTTTTGCAGGTCGAGGCCGATCGTCGTAATCGTATGGCCGATCGTCCGCGCCCTCGGCTAAATAGCCAAGCCCGCGCGCGCGCCCTCGATGGTCGCATGCATGACGCGACGCGGCGCCAGGGCGTCGCCGATCAGATGCAGGTTGGCGACACGCCCCTGAAGGCTTCGATAAAGCGCGTCCTGGGGATCGAGCCCGCAGGCGAGCACGACGGTGACGTCGTCCGATCGGCGGCGGGTCTTGGCGAACAGGTCCAGCACCACGGCCCCGTCGCCGGAAACCTCGTCCAGCCGTACGCCCAGGCTTAGCGTCACGCCCTTGGACCGCAATCGAGTGAACAGCGGCAGGCGCGTGCCGTCCTCCGCGCCGTAGGCGAAGTCCATGGGCTCGGAGATCATCTCGACCTCGTGGCCCCGGTCATGCAGGTGCTCGGCGATGGTCGGCGCGCCGAGATGGTTGTCGATCCCGCCCACGACCAGTACGCGCCGCCCGAGGCGTGCGCGCCCGTGGAGCACTTCGAGCGCGGTGCAGACGTTGGCGGCGCCGGCGAGGCCGGGCGTCTCCGGCAGCACCGGGGTTCCGCCGGTGGCGATGATCACCGCGTCCGCGCCGAACTCGGCGACATCGTCGGCCTCGACGCGATGGCCGAGCACAAATTCGACGTCGAGCTTGGCGAGTTCCGTCTCGAAGTAGACCGCGTGGTCAAGGAGATTGCGCCGGTTCGGATCGCGCGAAAGCAGGCGCACCGTCCCTCCGATCTCCGGCTTATCGTCGCAGAGGTAGACCTTGTGCCCGCGCAGGCCGGCCACGCGGGCGGCTTCGAGCCCCGCGGGTCCCGCCCCGACGATGACCACCGCCTTGCGAGTGGCGGCCGGCGTGACGGCCATCTCCTCCTCGCGCCCCGCCGCGGCGTTGACCGCGCAGGTCATCGGCACGCGGTGGCGTCCGATGTGGTGGCACTCCGACATCCCGAGACACATCCGCACCTCGTCGGCGCGTCCTTCCCGGGCCTTGTTCGGCAGGTCGGGGTCGGCGATCAGCGCCCGCACCATGCCCACCATGTCGCAAACCCCCTCCGCCAGCAGCGACTCTGCGATGGAGGCGTCGGCGATTCGTCCGGTCACGAGGACGGGCGCGCTGCAGGCGCGGCGGACCGCGGCGGCGGTCTCGGCGTTAAAGGCGGGCTCGCGATACCACGGGCTCACATAGGCGCCGTCGAAGCCGTCGGCGAAGCCCGAATAGGTGCCGCCGCTGACGCTGACATAGGCGAGGTGCGGCCCGAGCAGGCGCGCGATCTCGGCGGCCTCCTCCGTGGTGATCCCGCGGCCATGGCCGTCGCCTTCGTAGCCCAGGCGCAGGCCGATGGGGTAGTCCTTCCCCACCAGTTTGCAGGAGGCGCTCAGGATCTCCAGGACGAAGCGCACGCGGTTCTCGCGCGAGCCGCCCCACCGGTCTGCGCGCCGGTTGAAATGCGGCGACATGAACTGCATCAGCAAATAGCCGTGCGCGCCGTGCAGTTCGACGGCGTCGCACCCGGCTTCGCAGATCCGCCGCACGGCGTGGGACATGGCGAAGATGATCGCCTCGATCTCCTCCTCCGACATAGCGTGCGGGACCAGCGCGTCGTACGGGTCCGCCACGTTGGACGGGCCGAAGACCGGGGCGATGGTCGGCCAGTGCTGGCCGGCCCCCATGTGCCCCACCTGGGAAAAGCACCTGGCGCCCTCGGCGTGGATCACGTCCACGCGCTTGGCGAGCCTGGGGATGGTCAGGTCGTCGTAAAGCTGGATCCCTTCGGGGGTCAGCGGCGAGGGTGGTTTGCGATCCCACTGTCCCGGCGCGCCCGGCACGCCGGGCCCGAGCTCGAAGCCGAGCGCACCGGGGCCGCCGCTGATGCCGAAGAAGGCGGCCCCGCCTTGCGCCCGGCGGCGCAGATAGGCCAGCTCCCGCTCCTCGCTAAGCGCGGTGTGGTGGGTCGTGTTGACGATACGGTTGCGCAGGGTAAAGCCGCCGATCGTGAGCGGTTCGAAGAGGCGGCGAAAGCCGCTGGCGGTTGGCGACATGATGTTTGTTCCTCCTCCGCAGGCCGAGCGACATCCGCCCGGCCCTAGACCATCGCGGGCCGCCGAGGCGAGGCGGTTGGGGTGTTTTTAGGCCACTGCCGCCGGTGCCGCCAAGCTCGACCGGAGCTCGGGGCCATATGAGACGCGCCGATCTCGTACGACAGTCTAAACGGACGTCCCCGTTCTATCCGCCGCTACCGGCGGGCGCGCAGGAAGAACAGCAACGGCGTGCAGACGAAGCCGACGACTAGCATCGCCCAGAATGCGTCGACATAGGCCACCATCGTCGCCTGCCGCGTGATCTCTGCGTTCAGCACGTCGAGTTGCCGGACCACGTCTAGACCTAAGGCAGGCTGCGAGAGGGCGAGCTCCGCAGCGTTCGGCCTCGTGACGTGCTCGGCGAGGGAGGCGTGCATAGTCTGCCCGTTGAACGCCGTCATCCCCTGCAGTGCGGCGATGCCGATCGTGCCACCGACATTGCGTAGCAGGTTCGAGGCGGTGGCGGCGTCGGCGCGCAGGGCGGGGTCGATGGTCGCGAAGCTCAGCGTCGCGATCGGCACGAAAACGAAGGCCTGGCCAAGCCCCTGCAGCAGCGATGACGCCATGATCTGCTCGGGCGACATGGAAAGATCGAAGCTGGTCATCTGCCAGTAGCCCAGAAGGCACAGGATCTGCCCTACGCCGACCAGCAGCCGCCGATCGACCGTCGCGTCCAGCCGGCCGACGAGCACGACGGCGAACAGCATCAGAAGCCCGCGCGGCATGCTGATCATGCCCGACAACAGCGGGCTGTAGCCCATTACCCCCTGCATCATCAGCGGCAGCACGGTGACGCCTGCATAGAAGGTGGTGTTGAAGAAGAAGACGAAGGTGACGGCGCTCACCAGATTGCGGTCGCGCGCCAAGGCGGGGGGGAACAGCGGCTGTTTCGCAGTGAGCGAATGCGTCACGAACACCCAGAGCGCGGCCGCCGCCAGCGTCGCCTCCACCCAGATCTCGCGCGAGCCGAACCAATCCAGCGTCGGGCCGCGGTCGAGCATCAGCTGCAGGGCGGCGACCCCCAATCCCAGCGATCCGAAGCCCAGAAAATCGAAGCGCCTGGGCGCGGGCGCCTCGCGCGGCATGAAGGCAAGGAGCAGCAGCAGTGCGCAGATGCCGACCGGGAGGTTGATGTAGAAGCACCAGCGCCAGGAGTAGTTTTCGGTGAGCCAGCCGCCCACCACGGGACCCAGAACCGGCGCCACAACATTGCCCATCATGAACAGCGCCATCGCCCGGCCGTGCCGGCTGGGCGGGGTGATGTTGAGCAGCACAGCCTGGCACAGCGGCGCTAGCGGTGCGCTGGCCGCGCCCTGCAGCATGCGGAACCCAACTGCCTGCGGCAGGTCGGCGGCGATGCCGCACAACATGGAAGAGAACGTGAATCCGCCGACGGCCCAGAGGATCGTCGCCTTGGTTCCCAGCCGTGCCGCCAGCCAGCCGCTCAACGGCAGCATGACAGCCGTGGTCACCATGTAGGAGGTGATCACCCAGGTGGCCTGCTCGGCGGAGGCCGACAAGCTACCCTGCATGTGCGGCAGCGCGACGTTCACCACCGTGGTGTCGAGGAAGCTCATGAAGGTGGCCATCATGAGCCCGAGCGTGGTCGGGCCGCGAAAACCCACCGCCGGCGCCTTTGCGCGCGCTTTGCTCACACGTGCGTCCACGCGAAACTAGCGCCCGCGCCGCGGGATCGCGATGCAGCCAACGATCTCCTCCCCGGGTGTTCTGTCCCAGCCGAAGCGCAAGTTCATCACCCCGGACAAGAACTTGCCCGCCGGGTTAAGTCAACGCGCCGGAGAGGGTGCGGCCAGTCGCGCGCAGCCCGCCAGGCGCGCGCATCGCCGCGTCTCAAGCGTTCCCGAGAACGGCGTGCCGTCCGGCAATGCGGCCGAAACAAAGGGCATCGGAGATGGAAGAGCCTGCCGCCGGATAAAGCGCGCCCATCGCACCGCCCAGCTCTCCCGCGCCGTAGAGGCCCGGGATGGGGTCACCGAACGGGTCGACGATCTGGGCGTTCTCGTTGCGCCGGGGCCCGCCCAGCGTGTTGGTCCCGCCCGGGTACAGCTTGACGCAATAGAACGGCGGCTGGAGCGGCACGAGCGAGGCTGACGGACGCCCGTAGGGGTCGGATTTCGTTTCGCAGGACCGGTTGTACGCCCGAAGCTCCGCCTCCACCTGCTGCGGATCGTCGACGCCCGCCGCGCGCGCCGCCTCGGCAATGGTGTCGCCGCGGGAGATCCAGCCATGGGCGATCTCCTGGCTGTTGTCGGCGCTCCAGTCGTAGACGCCGACCCGCATCAGGCCGAGGTTGGGCACGGTCAGCGGGAAGGTCGTGCGCCGCCGCTCGTCGAAGAAGGCGTAGGACGGAATGCGCGGATATTCCCGACGGATCGGGTCATAGGCGAGCATCTCGTAGTTGAAGGAGTGTCCGCCCTTGATCTGGGGCGTCTCGTTGGTGAAGCGCCGCCCGTGGCCGTCGGTGATTATGTAGCCGAATGGCGGGATCTCGTACTGCATGCCCATCGGGTCGAGCATGATTATGAAGTTCATCTCCCGCCCGTCGGGGTGGACGAAGTGGCCCATGCCGCGGCCCATCATCCCGTTCATGTGCCAGAGCTGCGCCCCCACTTTCTGCGCCATCAGCACGCCGTCGCCGGTGTTCAGCGGGTTGCCGTAGAAGTGCGTGGGATGCGCGCGCAGGAAGTTCTTCTTGATCTCGTCGTTGAACTCGTAGCCGCCGCAGGTCAGCGCCACCCCGCGGCGCGCGCCGAACCGCTTGGGTCCGTCAGGCGTGTCGCACGCCACGCCGCAGACCCGGCCGTCGGCGTCGGTGATCAATCGCTGCGCGGCAGCGCCATACCGGACCTCGATGTCGCGTTGCGCCGCGGCGTAGCGCAGCGCGTCGTACAGCTCGTAGCCGGTGTGGCGCCCGCGCCCGCCGAAGCCCGCGACGGCTTCGGATCCATCGATCGACGGATCCTCAGGCCCCCATTTCTGGATGACGTCATATCCGGGCTTCAGGTTGTTGACCCAGGCGACGATGTCCTGCGCCGCGACGGCCCAGGCCCGCGTCACCTCGATCGGGGTGAGGCCGCCCGCGCAAATGTCCATCGCCTTGACGGCCCGCTCCAGGTCGCCGGTGACCGCCATGATGGCGCCCCCTGACATGCGGGTGGACGGCGTATGTGCCTCGGCCGCAGCCGCCTTCTCCAGGACCAGCACGTTGCCGCCGGCGTCATGGGCGGTGATCGCCGCGGCGGCGCCCGCGCCGCCAAACCCGACAACGACGAGATCGGCTTCCTGATCCCAGCTCATACGGCGCTTCCTCCATCGACGCGGCTGCATCGGCCCGATCTTCGCCGGGGCTCCAGCTCGCTTCCCCCATTACAGGCCATGCATTGCGATCGGGCAAGGCAGAGGCACCGCGCCGAGGACCGTCGCCTTGCAGACACCCCTCAAAAGCGCCGCCATTCGCAAAGGCGGCGTCGACGCGGCTGCCGCGCTGCTGCGCCTCGCCCACAAACCCCGAAGACGCCTCCAGCGGGACCGTCCAACCGGACGAATGACGGCGATTGCGCCAGATGACGCTCTCATGATCAGGAGCTCGAGATAGGCTGGCATTGTCAGCCCAAATTGATGGAGTCTGGCTTCGCCGCCTTGGCGCCTCGACCTTCGGGCAGCAAGTCTCGCTTTCCGTAGGAAACATCGGAGGAGACGCGTCGGCCGAGCAATTTACACATGACGTGACCGGCCTAGCAGGACGTCAAAAATGGGGCCTTGGTGCATTTGGATCGGTGCTGTCAGTCCAAAGGCAACTTGTCTCCAGTTCGGCGCAGGCGACCCCAGCCCAAGCTGCCTCTAGCTGACAACCTGCCGCCACTCAGCCAGGGCGGCTGAGCGTCGTTCCTTGTAGATGTCCCGGCTGACGAGGTGACGCTCCTGGTTGAAGTGATTGTGGAAGCTGGCGTGGACCGAGGCGAACTGCTGCAGCGTCTTCATTCGCCTAAACCGCAGCATCGCCCGTTCTCGTCGTCGAAACGGTTGGTGGGAGTTCTCGACCCGATTGTTGGCCCAACGGCCGACCTCCTGTCGATCGGCGATGTTCAGCGCCTTCATGGCCGCGCCATATGAGCGCAGACGACCTTGGCGCAGCCGTGCCGCTTCATCAGCTTCTTCATGAGCTTGAGCGCGGCGGCCTTGTCACGCTCCTTGGTGACGAAGCTTTCCAGCACTTCGCCCTCGTGGTCGACGGCCCGCCAGAGGTAGCGCATCTCGCCTTGGACACGGACATAGACTCGTCCAGGCGCCCGCGCCAGTGCGTATGCTGGCGCATCCCCCTCACCCGCTTGGTCCGGATCTTGGCGGCGAACATCGGGCCGAACCGGTTGACCCACCTCCTGACCGTCTCGTGGCAGATGTCGATGCCACGCTCGAACGCCAGGTGGCCCCTTTTCGGGTGGTGGTGCGTTTGATCGGCATGACCAAGTCCACGGCGCTACTGGTAGCGATCTGCTTGGCGGCGCCGCCTTTCGCCCATGCCGCAATCGCACCCGGAGCGAAGGTCGATGCAGCCTTCGGGAACACCGTACTGACCGTCGATCCCGACGGACGATCTCGGAAGATCTGGTTGCAGCCGGATGGAACTTGGACTGGCCTTAGCCGCAGGGGTTTGGAGTTAGCCGGTAGGTGGACGGCCCAGGGCGACAGGATTTGCTTGAAACAGTCGAAGCCCCGCCTGCCCGGCCGCATGTGCGAGAAATTCCCAACCGACTTCGGGGCAAGCGTCGAAGCGAAGGATCCGACCGGGAGACCGATTCAGCTGAAGCTGGTCAGAGGTCATGTCACCGACTAGTGGTCGCTTGGCGCGAACGAGGTCATGCGAGTGACGACAATCTATGACGGCTGGTTTCGGTACGCGACCGACGTTTGGCGGCTCGGGCTGGAGTCGCAGAGCGTCGTTGCACTGCGGCTCGCAAAACTTGCTAGGGCCGACGCCGCAGCTCTCCGGGAGACGCAGCTAATGATCAGCGAGAAGCTGCTCGCCGCTATCGAAGTCCAAGGGCAGACCGCTTCCGCGGTTCTTTCGGGTCGAGGCCAAGACGCGCCAGCGACAGCGCTTGCGCATTATCGCCGCAAGGTGCGAGCCAACCGTCGCCGGCTAAGTCGCAGAGCAAAGCGAACGACACGCTGACGCAAATACATGTTCCGCGAAACCTCTCGCGCTAATGTCCGTCCAGCGCTAATCGGCAGCGATGGGCGGGAGTCGCCTGATGGGACAATAGGGCAACGCTAGGCGCGAAGTTGCTCCTCGCGACACTGGTCGGGCCGCTTGTCAGGGCGCCAGCGCAACAGACGCGTGCCGTGGCGAAACCGTCCACCGCTCACGTGGTCAAAGGCGACCTCGACGACTAGTTCCGGCTTGAGTGGTGTCCATTGCGACCTGCTCTCATCGCTCCAGCGGCTGGGTCCGCCGGGCGCATCGCCTGTGAACCCTGGCGGGCCGGAGACCGCCTCAAGCCGCGCCGTCAGTTCCGCGCGCTCGCCATTGGCGATGGTCGACGTGAACCCAACGTGGTTCAGGCGGCCGGCGGAGTCGTACACACCCAGCAAGAGCGACCCGATCAGCGAACTGTCCTTGAGGTAGCGGAAACCGCCAACGACGCAGTCGGCGGTGCGAATCCGTTTCACCTTCACCATGGTGCGTTCGCCGGGTGTGTAGGGCGCATCTCGCCGCTTCGCCACCACACCATCACGGCCGGCGACACCGGTCTTCAGCCAGCTTTCCGCCTCGGCCAAGCTGTCAACGCCGGGCGACATTTCGATTGCCCCGCCTGACCGGGCGACGAGAGCGGTGAGCGCAGCGTGTCGCTCGGTCCAAGGCCGCTCCAGAAGGTCGCTGGATTCGTCAGCCAGGCAGTCGAATGCATATAGCCGCGCCGGCGTCTCAAGGCTGAGTTTTTCGATACGGCTTTGCGCCGGATGCAACCGCATCTGCAACGCTTCAAATGATAGGCCGGCGCTGGTTTCGATGGTTAGCTCGCCGTCCACGATGAACCGATCGGGCGCCGCGGCGGCCAGCGCCGCGACCACTTCTGGGAAGAAGCGCGCGAGGCTCTTCCCGCTCTTAGCCTGTAGCCACACCTTGCCGTCGGCCTTGAACGCAAGACAGCGGAAGCCGTCCCACTTCGGTTCGAAACGCCAGCCGTAGTCCGTCGGCAGGCGGTCGGCCGAGCGCGCCTCCATCGGTACCAGGTGATCAAAAGGCAGCCGCTTGCTCATCACCATCGCAATGACACTTGCCGCTCTGCCCCGGCCAGCGTTGCCCTCCCCGTGAGACGGTCGGCTGTGCGCGTGGAGGGCCCGGGGAAACCTGCAGGCTTGCGTCGGCTAGAGCGCGCGTCGACGGAAGACCATGTGGTAGACCAGCAGCACGATGACCGAACCACTGAAGGCGACGAAAATACTGTAGAGGTTGATGCCGGTGGCGCCGGAGTGGCCGAACTGGTTGAAGAGGAACCCGCCGACAATTGCGCCCACGATACCGAGAACGATATCGAGTACTAACCCTTCGCCGGTCTTGTTCACGACTTTGCTGGCGAGAAAGCCAGCGATGAGGCCGACGACCAGCCATGCGAGAATGGACATTTGCGCGCTCCAGCCGCCATTGCAGCGGCGCCTAGAGAAGACCCGACGGCGCAGTCTGTTCCGATCTCTTGAGGTCGCTACCCTTGGATTTCGTCAGTGACCACGTGACGGAGCGCCCGACGGGAACGGCGCGGCTTCGCCAAGGTGGATCTATCCGGGGCGTTGTCAGCGCAAACGGTTCGGGTCAGGCTTCGCCCCGCTGCCGACCGGGTTTTCGGGCAGCAGGCCGCAATCTTCAAGAAAACCAGGGAGAGACGCGGCCGCCGGGCATCCCGTTTATGTGGCGGAACGACATAACAAGACGAAAGCGACCGCACAGTGCGTTTGCCTTGACAGTGCCCAGCGTCTTCATTCGCCTAAACCGCAGCATCGCCCGCTCCCGTCGTCGGAACGGCTGGTGGGAGTTCTCGACCCTGTTGTTGGCCCAACGGCCGACCTCCTGTCGATCGGCGATGTTGAGCGCCTTCACGGCCGCGCCGTACGAGCGCAGGCCATCGGTGGTGACGACCTTGGCGCAGCCGTGCCGCTTCATCAGCTTTCTTCATGAACTTGACTGCAGCGGCCTTGTCCCGCTGTTTGGTCACGAAGCTTTCCAGCACTTCGCCCTCGTGGTCGACGGCCCGCCAGAGGTAGCGCATCTCGCCTTGGACGCGGACATAGACCTCGTCCAGGCGCCAGCGCCACTGGGTGTGCTGGCGCATCCCCCTCACCCCTGACCGTCTCATGGCAGATGTCGATGCCGCGCTCGAAGGCGAGATCCTCGACATTGCGGAGCGACAGCGGGAAGCGGACCTACAGCATCGCCACGAGCTGGATCACCTCGGGCGAGCTGTCGAACCAGCGGAACGGGTCATGCGCCTTGGATTTTCGGGCCATGCAATCCGGCTAAGCGTTCCGCCTTGCCAAGCGGTGCATTTGCGCTGACAGCGCCCTGATGCTGTTTGCCGGCCCGGATGCGGCGCTTTGACATGGTCATGTGGAGCGAAAGCGGCTGCGGCAGGGCCGCGCCGCGCAGCCGCTGGCAGGCCAGTTTCCCGAGGCCTAAAAACGCTTGCCGGCATGATCGAATTTGAGCCGCATCAAATCATCCTGCGAAAATGGATGGCGGATATCGCCCTTGGAAACCAGCGTCGCCTGTTCCGACACCGGCGTCGCATCCTAGGGAGCAGGTCGATGGATCGACGCGATGGTGTGTTGGGCGGGCACAAAGCGGCTGAGACGCCGTACTGGATCACGCCGAAAGAGGACAACTACAGCCGCGAGTTCGCCAAGCTCGAGGACGAGCGGATGTGGGGCAAGGTCTGGCTGATCTTCTGCCGCGAGCAGGAGCTGAAGAATCCGGGTGACTTCGTCTCCGTGGATTTCGTCCGAGACTCCATCATGGTCGTGAAGCAGCAGGACGGAAGCCTTAGGGCCTTCTACAACATCTGCCAGCATCGCGGCCGCAAGCTGAAGGCCGGCGGCGACGGTCGGGGATACATGTCCGGGAACACCGGCAGTTCGATCCGCTGCTCCTATCACGCGTGGCGATGGGATATCGACGGCGCACTCGAGTACGTCGTCGACGAGCACGACTATGACGGCCACGCGGGCTGTTCGCGCAAGGACATGGCGCTGAGGCCGGTGCGCTTCGACACCTGGGGCGGCTGGGTGTGGGTCAACATGGATCCCGACGCCAAGCCGCTGCGCGAATACCTGGGTTCCGTGCCGCAGTTCCTCGATCCCTACGAGTTCGAGACGTGCAAGATCGCCTGGCACAAGACCGTCATCTTCCCGTGCAACTGGAAGACGGTGCTGGAAGCCTTCAACGAGGGCTACCATGTCGAAGGCACGCACACGCAGATCACCAAGAACGGCTGGCAGCCCACCATCTCGCGCGCCTATGGCGACCATGGCTGGTTCGGCTACGAGGCTGTTACCGCTGAGGCCGGCCCCGACGCAGCGGATACGGTGCGGGTCGGCTCCGGCGCGGCGCCGACGCGCGAAGTCCAGGTCGATTTCCGCAAGATTATCTACGAGGCCCAGGTCGAGGCGCTCGAGACTCTGAAGTGCCTCTGCTCGGAGTACTCGGTGGAGGCCGCGCGCCGGCTCTCCGCCGTGCTGCCGGCCGACGCCCCCTATCCACAGGTCGCCGCCAAGAACCTCGAGCTGCACCAGCAGCTTTACAAGGAACTCGGCATAGAGTGGCCCAAGGGCATGACCCCGCAGGTGATCCAGGAAGCGGGCACCGACTGGCACGTCTTCCCGAACCAGATCGGGCTGCCGGCGATCGACGGCATTGAGTGGTACCGGCTGCGCCCGAACGGCGACCATCCGGAGTCCTGCATCTTCGACGTCTGGTGGCTGCAGCGTTACCCGGAAGGCAAGGAGCCGCCGATCCAGCACGACTTCTATCCGACCCCGGATGATTTCCGCGGCGAGAACCCCTTCCTCGAGCAGGACTTCGCCAACCTGATCGCGGTGCAGCAGGGGATGCATTCGCGCGGCTTCGACGGTCAGCGGACGAACCCTGTGCAGGAGCTCGCGATCAGCAACTTCCACCGCGCGCTGCACCGCTACCTCGGACTGGATCAGGAGAAATAACGCCGAGACCCGGTTCGCATGTTCCTTCCCCCCGCGGCTTTGGCCACGGCTTTAGCCTCTCAAGCTGCTCCCCGCGCCTTGCGGCCGGCCTCCAGGAGGACGTGTTGCCGCGGCTTCAAACGTTGGCTCCTGCCGCCGGGCTGCTTCTCATAGCCGACCAAGCCGGGGCGACGTCGGCCGGGAAATGCGGCCCTAAGCCTCGCATTCGAACGCCCGTACGGAGCGTGCTTCAAGGGTTTGGCGAACGCTCGGAGGCATGCTGAGAATAGCGCTGAAAGCGCCCGCCAAAGAAGCCAAGGAAGGAAGGCCGAGAAGCAAGCGAAGACACACTGACGGCGCGGTCAGGGGGCTCGCAATGAGCCGCCTACTCGCATCGGCAATTTTGGCGGTCGTGATCATTGTACCGCTCCTGGTCCTGCCACAGCGGTCGGGGCGCCACGGAAGACAAGCAAAAAAGCGCAGGGAAGGCAGGCCGCGCAGTCGGGCGAAGTTACTGACAGCTAGAAGTCGAGGCCCAGCGCGAGGAAGGCGTGGAAGCCTGGCCCGCCGCCGCCGTCGGCATAGGTGGGGCCGAGCGAGCCTAGCAGGCGAAACGGCGCCGGCAGCCTCAGGATCCCGCCCAAGCCCAGGCTGGTGGTCGCGCGGGCGTCGTCGCTGTCGGCGCCCTGACGGTCGACCTCTACGCCCAGCAGCAGCCGGTCGGACACCTGCCGGCTGACGGCGATGCCGCCGGTCCAGAAGTCGCGGTTCCGCGGCCCCGGATTGATCGCATAGCCACCACCGCCGAAGACCGACCACGCGCCGGCGTCCTTCTGCGCCCAGACCGGCAGCAGCGCCGTCACCTCGTCCGCGCCCCGGCCCGGGCTGGCCGTGGGCAGCGTGATCCCCGGAAACGTGGCGATCGACACGCCCGCCGCCTCGCTGTGGAAAAAGCGGTACTTCACCGCAGCCTTGAGGTCGCCTCGGCCGCTCTCGAAACCGTCGCCGTCGTGGGTGAAGCTCAGCGGCAGGCTCAGTGTCAATTGCACGTTTCGCGCGGCGCCGTAGTTGAACTCCGCGCCCAGCGACCCGTCGAAGTCGGCCCCCTTTCCCGCCGCGTCCAGCGCTGGCGCATAGATCTCCCAATGCCCGGCCTCGGTGGGTTCGGGGTCATCCGTCAGGAAGGGCGGGCCCGCCAGCGCCGGCCCCGCCGCCCCAAGGGCCAGTGCGCAGGCGTATGCGGGGAGCCGGCGCCCCGCGCCGCGGCGGCGTGTCACGCGGCCGGCCTGCTCGCCGGATGCCGGCACGGCCGCTGCGGCAGCAGCAGGATCAGCGCCACAATCGCGGCGGCCAGCACCAGCGACGCCAGTGGCCGGCTGATGTCCAGACCGCCCTTCGCCAGCGGCTTGTCGAAGAAGTCGCCGACCGTCGCGCCAAGCGGCCGGGTCAGGATGAACGCCGCCCAGAACAGCCGGACCCGACTGACGAAGGTCCAAGCGTAGAGACCCGCCAGCAGGGCGAGCGCCGCGCCGAGCGTCTGCGAGAAGGTGATGGTGATCCAGTAGAACAGCTCTTCCCGCGGGCCCGTCACGGTGTTCGCCGACACGCTGCCCAGCGTCCGGCGCCAGATGAAGAGCGAAGCCAGCGCGCAGCCCAACAGCAGCAGCGAGCCGCCCAGGTAGCCTGCGCCCAGCGTCGCCGCCGGTCTCGCCTAGTGTCGTGCAGAGAATCTTGATGATCCAGAAGCCCAGCGTAACGGCGGGGAGCTTGGTGAGGGCGTGCTTATGATCGCGATCCATTCAGCACTCGTGGCGGGTTGAGTCTCAACGGCTCGCACAAGACACACGAAGTGGCCGTTGGGCTCAATCGTGCGCGCCGCCCAATCGAGGCGCCTCGGCCTCGGCTTCCGCGACGTCGCGCACCGGCTGGCTGAGAATGTCGCCCGCCGCGTGTTCCGCATCGCTCAGCCTGTCGACGGTCGCCGGTCGCGCCGGAGCCAGCTCCCCGCTCGGCTCCGCGAGCGCTGGCGCGGCGACGGCCATGAACGCGCCGGCGGCTTGCGTGCAGCGCAGGATGGCGGGGGCGAGCCTTATCATCCGCGGTCCCTGCGGCGCCCGAGACGAGTTTCTCCTCGCCGCCACCGCTTCGGCCTGAGTCGCGCCGATGCCGCCGGTCAACCGCTCTGGCGCGAGGTAGGCCGAGGGAACACTGGAGCCGTGCTACTGTGCAGGATGATCCACGGAGAGCCAGGATGGCAGATCCACGCTACGAGGCTTCCGCCTATGAGTTCGCGAAGCTGGCGCTCGGATCGCTCATCACGTCATGCAGTGGCGCTTTGATCGGGCTGATGGCATTTGCGGGCCAGCAGCCGCATCTACCATCAGCTGCAGCGTGGCGGCTGGGCTTGGCGGCCGTGTGGTTGGGTGCGGCGCTGCTGCTGGCTCTGATGTCAGCGCTGCTTGCCTTTACCAATCATGCCCTGCTGGCCTGGGGCACGCCTAGGCTTTGGTTGCGGGGTTTAGCCGTTACGGTGGGGGTGAGCAGCCTTGCGGCCCTCACAATTGGTGGGGTCTCCGCGGTGCAGATGCTTCTGTCGGCGGTCGGGTAAAGGCCCCCTCAATCAGTCCAAATGGAGCCACACGACAGACCGCGACGGTCCAGTGTTTGAGCAGCCCGCCCAAACGCTCGCGCGCCCGGCAGGCGCCATTCGCTATTTCGGTTGCTCACCGGAGTTCGGGGCCCGTCCGTGATCGTGAGCCCCGTGACCGTGGAACAAATGCATCAGCGGGCAAGCCAGGAAGAGGAGGTAGGGAGCATAGCCGAGCATGTGGCCCCAGTGCTCCCGCAGCAGCCAAAAGGCTGCGGCGGAGATCACGGCTGTCACAAGGAGAACGCTGAACGTCTTCGATCGAGCGTTCAATTCCTGCTCCATCTCCTGATGCGCGAGCGGATTTTGTCGAGCCCTGGGCTTATTTCTTAGCAGCGTCGGCGCTCATCATAGCAGCGCACTTCTTGTGCATTTCCGCCATCTCTTCCTTGGTCAGCGGCTTGCCATTCGGCCACATGGCCATACCGCCCTTCTCGCGGCTGTGTTCGTGCACCGGCTTGTTCTTCATGTCCGCGCCCATCACGGACTTGCACATCTCGTGCATGGATTTCTCGTCCATGTCCTTCATCGAGTGCATTTGAGCCGGCGCTGCAGGTTTGGCGGGCGTCGCGGGCGTCGCGGCCTGGGCCGCAGTAGCATGATGTTCGGCGTGCTGATCAGCCTCGACAGCCCAGGCGGCGGAAGCTCCGAGGGCGCCAATCACGATCGCGGTCGCGAGCAGGGATTTCATGCGCGTAGGCTCCTTTGGTTGGCGGTCCCGCGATTTTCCGCGAAGCCGAAGGCATTGTATGTGACCGCCGTTAGGGCTCCGGTCACGGCGCCGAAGACGATGGACCACCCGACGCCGACGCAGAGCGTTGTCAGTGAAGCGATCGGTGCGAGGGTGAAGATGGAAAGGTAAAGGTGGGAGCCGCCCGAAAAACCAAGGGCGGCGGCGGCCCAGCAGGCGACATAAAGGATCGCCAGGACGGTAGCGCCGGTAAACGCACACCTAAGGGGGCTTAGCCTTATCTCAGCAGCTTCAGGCATTGGACATTCCTTGCCTTGTTCGCAGAGATTATCCCGCACGATCGACGCACGCGACCTTGATGTCGATCAAAACCTCGACTGCAAGCCCAAAATGCGCGGTCGCGGACCTGCAACATAGGCCTTTCAACGCACAGTGAAGTTGTAGTCGCCGGTCATCTTGTGCCCGTCGGTGGAGACGATCGTCCACATCACCATGTAGGCGCCGGGCGCCAGGGCCTGCTGTGGCGTGGCGTCGATGACCTTGCCCTTGACCGTCGCAGTCACCGGCACGTCGTCGCCCGCCATGGTCATGAGGGTGGCCGTCGAAGACTTGGGCTCCAAGCCCTCACTGAATTCCAAGTGAATCGTCGTGGGCGCTGAGACGGCTGCGTCCTTGGCGGGGTTCGAGGCCAGAAGATGGGCGTGAGCTTCCGCCGCACCGGCGCAGCTGGCGGCGACGAAGGCGGCGATCAAAGCCGAACGGAGCAAGCGGATCATCCATGATCTCCTTGAGGGGGGAAAAGCCTGCCGCCGGTGCAGTGAGCCAGCGGTGAAGTGCGAGGCGTCAGAACCATGCGCGCAGACCCGCTACGAAGCGGGTGACGCGGGCGTCCTCGCCGGTGGAGCGGACCAGCCGCGCCGTGCGACCGATCGCCCGCTCGTGTTCGACGCCGACGTATGGCGCGAGCTCTGGGATGATCGCGTAGCGCAGGCGCAAGCCAAGCTCGACCCGTGCCAGGCCGCTGCCCACCTCCTGTGACGGCACCGTGCTGGCGGCGAAGTTCACCTCAGCCCGCGGCTCCAGGATCAGCCGCCGGGAAAGCCGATAGTCGTGCGCCGCCTCGACACGCGCCGACAGGTCGCCATGCGTCGAGAGAAACATGGCCGCATCCAAATCGAACTCGAAGGGGGCCAGCCCGTCGGTGCCGATCACGGCATAGGTGCGGCCATCGTGCTGCAGGTCCTGGCGCGCGCCAGCCTGAAGATTGAACCAGGGCGCTATGGCCCGCCCCCAGAGCACCTCCACCTCGCCGCGTTCGAGCTTGCGGTCGCCCTCGCCTCGGGACTTCAGAACGAGGCGGTTGATGTCGCCGCCAAAGCTGGCGCGTCCTTCCCACGCGTACCCGTCCGGCGAGCCGGGACGAACCTCCAGCTTCTCGAACGTCACCTTGGACCAGGCGATATGGCCATGCTCCTTCGCGAGTCGCGCCCGCGCCGCGTCCATTTCGGCTTTCCCGAAATATCGATCCGCATCGAAGTCAGTCGAGAGGGGCGGGGGACTCGGTTCGGGGCCGACGGGGGCTGGCGCTGTGGCTTCGTGTGCTGCGTGAGGGTCAGGGGGCGGCAGAGCGGCCGGCGCTGCATGACCGGCGCGCGGGTCCGTCGTCGCCCCCGACGGGGTCGTCGCCGGCGTCTGGTGGCCCGCGTGCGCTTCTGCCGACGCGGGAGCTGGGCCCGCGGGCAGCGCGGTCATTCGGTGGCCGGCATGAGGATCCTGCGCATGGGCCGAGGTCGCCGTCGCGAATGCGGCGAGGGCCGCAAGTGCCAGGGTTCGGCTCATGCGGGCAGATCTTCGAGGGGGCGCACGGTAACCACGCGGAACATGCCGGCGTGCATGTGTAGCAGCATGTGGCAATGAAAGGCCCAGTCGCCCGGCGCGTTGGCCGTAAAGTCGAAGCTGAGACGGGCGCCTGGCATCACGTTGACGGTGTGCTTGCGCGGCTGGCGATCGGCCGGCTTGCCGTTCACCAGTTCCACGAAGTGGCCGTGCAAATGGATCGGGTGATTCATCATGGTGTCGTTGATGAGGTTCACCCGCACCCGCTCATCGCGCCGGAACGGAATCGGCTTGGCGCCTTCGGAGTATTCCACTCCGTCGAACGACCACATGAAGCGCTCCATGTTACCGGTGAGGTGGACGTCGACAGTCCGCGTCGGCGTACGGACCTCAGGTTGGGGATGCAGCGCTTCCAGGTCCGAGTAGAGCAGCACGCGGTGCTTCGCCTCCACGAGGCCAGTGCCACGATCGCCGGTCCGGTCGAGCGGCATGGGCGCGATCATCTGCAAGCCGGGGCCGAGCTTCACGCCGGGCGCGCCGTCGGGGTTCCGCATCGACATGTCCATGTCCATGCCGGCGTGTGCGGACATGTCCATGCCCATGTCGCGCATCGTCAGCACGGGTCGCCTGCGCAGCGGCGGGACCTCGGCCGTCAGCCCGGCCCGCGGCGCAAGGGTCGCCCGCGCCATTCCCGAGGAGTCCGCGGCCTCAGCGACGACCGTGTAGGCGCGGTCCTCCAGCGGACGGACGATCACGTCGACGGTTTCAGCGTTCGCGATCTGGAACTCGTCGGTCTCAACCGGCCGCACGTCCTGGCCGTCAACCTGAACTACCGTCATTGGCAGGCCCGGTATGCGGACGTTGAAGATCGTCATCGCTCCGGCGTTGATGAACCGAAGGCGGACTCGCTCACCTGGCGAAAACAGCGCGTTCCAGTTCGATCGCGGCCCGTGGCCGTTGATCAGATAGGCATAGGTGGCGCCCGTCACATCGAGAATGTCGGTGGGGTCCATCCGCATCCTGGACCACTCCAAGCGGTCGCGGAGCGGCTGGTCTTTGCGGGAAAGCAGGCCGGCGACGGTCTGCCGCTGGCGATTAAAGTAGCCCGCTTGCTGCTTGAGCTTCTCGACGAGCTTGTGGGGATGCAGGAAGCTGTAATCCGACAGTACGACCACGTGCTCTCGGTCGAACGCAGCTGGTTCTGGTCTCGCCGGATCGATGATCATGGGCGCGTAGTGGCCCACCAGCTCCTGAACGCCGGAATGGCTGTGGTACCAGTAGGTGCCGCCCTGGATGACGGGGAAGTCATAGACGAAGGTCTTTCCCGGCCTGATCCCCGGGAAGGAAAGGCCCGGCACACCGTCCATGTGCGACGGCGTCAACACGCCGTGCCAGTGGATCGATGTGTCCTCGTCGAGTGCGTTCGTGACCGCGATGCGGACCCTCTGGCCTTCCTTAAGCCGGATCAGGGGGCCGGGCACCGTGCCATTTATCGCGATGGCATGTCCCTGCCGCCCGTCAACCGCCAGCGACGCATGCCCGATCGTAAGCGCGATCTCCTCGCCTGAAAGGGCCGCAGGCGCTGTCGCCGCAGCGGCGCTCCGCGCCCATGCCGGAAGCCACGCCGTGAGCGCGGTCCCGGCGCCGGCGGCCAGCAATCGGCGCCGGTCGATCATCGGCTGGACCGCTGCAGGAGTTCGATCAGCTCCTCGGCCTTCTTGCGCTGCTCGCCCTTGTCGCCCGCGATGATCGCGCCTTCTATGCAATGGCCCAGGTGATCGCGGAGCATCTCGGTCTCGACCTTCGCCAGCGCCGCCCGGACCGCCTGAATTTGGGTCAGCACGTCGATGCAGTAGCGGTCGTCGTCGATCATGCGGGCGATGCCGCGCACCTGGCCTTCAATGCGGTTCAGGCGCTTCAGGAGCGCGGGCTTGTTCTCGCGTTTCATGCAGCTGCATGTATACCCATCCCGGGTAATTGCAACCATGCCCCGTAGGGGTATAACGTAAGCGGTCTTGGAGAAGCCGATGTCCGACCGCCCCAACCACCCGCACGACCACCGCCACGACCACGCAGACGACGCCTGCCAGCATGGCGACGCACCGGCCGGCGGGAGCGCCAAGACCGCCATCGATCCAGTGTGCGGGATGAAGGTCGACCCTAACGCGATGGCTCACCACGCCACGCACGGCGGCGAGACCGTTCACTTCTGCTCGGCAGCGTGTCGCGCGAAGTTCGTCGCGGATCCGGCCAGCTACCTTGGGAAGGTTCAGATGCCGCCGCCTGCGCCCACGGGCTCGATCTACACCTGCCCTATGCACCCGCAGATCCGCCAAATCGGGCCAGGGAATTGCCCCATCTGCGGGATGGCGCTGGAGCCCGAGTTGGTGACCGCCGAGAGCGGCCCCGACCCGGAACTGGCGGACATGACGCGGCGCTTCTGGGTGGGGCTGGCGCTGGCGGCCCCGGTCTTCGCTCTGGAGATGGGCGCGCACCTCATCGACCTGCACCGCTGGATCGCGCCGCAGGTCTCCAACTGGGTGCAGCTCGTCATCGCCACGCCCGTCGTGCTTTGGTCGGGCTGGCCGTTCTTCGAGCGCGCCTGGGCCTCGCTAAAGAACAGAAGCCTCAACATGTTCACCCTCATCGCCATGGGCGTGGGAGTGGCCTGGGGCTACAGCGTCGTGGCGACCGCCGCGCCGCAGATCTTCCCAACCGCGTTCCGGCGCATGGACGGGTCGGTGCCGATCTACTTCGAGGCCGCCGCCGTCATTACGGTGCTGGTACTGCTGGGCCAGGTCCTGGAGCTTCGCGCGCGGGAACAGACCTCGGGCGCCATCAAGGCGCTGCTGGACCTCGCGCCCAAGACCGCGCGCCGGGTGCGGGACGACGGTTCGGACGAAGAAGTCACGCTCGACCTTGTCCAGCTGGGCGATCGCCTCAGGGTCCGCCCGGGCGAGAAGGTCCCTGTGGACGGGGAGGTCCTGGATGGGCGCATCTCCATCGACGAGTCCATGGTCACGGGCGAGTCCATGCCCGTGACCAAGGCAGCCGGCGATAAGGTGATCGGTGGCTCAATCAACAAGACCGGCTCCTTCATTATGCGGGCCGACAAGATTGGAGCCGACACCCTCTTGTCTCAGATCGTGCAAATGGTGGCGCAGGCGCAGCGGAGCCGAGCGCCGATCCAGCGCATGGCCGACCTGGTCTCCGGCTGGTTCGTGCCGGCTGTCATCGTCGTCGCAGCCCTCGCCTTCGCCGGCTGGGCGCTCTTCGGCCCGGACCCCCGCTTCGCCTTCGGCCTGGTCGCCGCCGTGTCAGTCCTGATCATCGCCTGTCCCTGCGCCCTGGGTCTCGCCACTCCACTGTCGATCATGGTCGGGGTTGGCCGTGGCGCACAGGCCGGCGTGCTGATCAAGAACGCCGAGGCGCTGGAGCGCTTCGAGAGGATCGACACTCTCGTCGTCGACAAGACCGGCACCCTGACCGAGGGCCGGCCCGCGGTGACTTCGATCCGGTCGATCGAGGGCTTCGCCGAAGACGAGGTGCTGCGCCTGGCCGCAAGCCTCGAGCGCGGCAGCGAGCATCCGCTAGCTGACGCCATCGTCCGCGCGGCGGCCGAACGCAAGCTGACTCTGGCTGAACCAACCGACTTCGATTCTCCGGTCGGTAAGGGCGTGCTCGGTGTCGTCGAAGGACGCCGGCTGGCGCTTGGTTCCGGCAAGTTCATGGCCGAGCAGGCGATCGAAGCTCAGGCGCTGGACGACGAAGCCGAGAGCCTGCGCGCCGACGGCGCCACCGCGATCTTCATGGGCGTGGACGGCCGGCTTGCTGCCGTGTTCGCCATCGCGGATCCAATCAAGGCCACTACAGCCGCCGCCGTATCCGCGCTGAAGGCTGAAGGTGTGCGCCTCGTGATGATGACCGGGGACAACCGCACGACCGCCGAAGCCGTCGCCCGTAAGCTCGGAATTGACGAGGTCGCCGCCGAGGTACTTCCGCAGGACAAGGCAAGCGTCGTGCAGAAGTTCCGCTCGGAGGGCCGGAAGGTCGCCATGGCGGGCGATGGCGTGAATGACGCTCCGGCGCTGGCGGCGGCCGAGGTGGGCGTCGCCATGGGCGCCGGCGCTGACGTCGCCATCGAGAGCGCTGGCGTCACTCTGCTGAAAGGCGACCTGCAGGGTCTAGTCAAGGCGCGGCGGCTGTCGCGCTCCGTCATGCGCAACATCCGCGAGAACCTCTTCTTCGCCTTTGCTTACAACGTGGCGGGCGTGCCGATCGCGGCGGGGCTGCTCTATCCGTTCACGGGCTGGCTGCTGTCGCCAGCCATCGCCGCCGGCGCCATGGCGCTCTCAAGCGTTAGCGTCGTAGGCAACGCCCTGCGGCTGCGCAGCTTAAGACTCTGAACCCGGATGTGGCGACGGACTGAGAGGAAGTCCGCCGATCCCGGCAAGGTCGGATTCGGGTCGTTCCTTCCCGTTGGCGCCCGGCTTACAAGCGGACGCGCCGGATGTCCGGTTCGAGGAATCTGCGGACCTTCGCAGCCGTCCGGATTCCAGACCTTCGCGCGGGCAGTTATATCGGACCGGACGTGCCCCTAACGGACGAAGCGTCGCTTTAACCCCCGCTTCACATTGTCGCCTACGGAACGGGAGCCAGCCTAAATCGGCCTAAACGGCCGAACCTTCTGCAAGCGTCCGCTGGACGCTTCGGCTCAGTAGCCGAGGCCGGCCAGGGTCTCGGCCTCGATCTGCGCATCGCTCGCGCCGCTCGCCAGCGCGGCGGCGAGCCCCGCGCCCACGGGGTTCATGAACGGCGGGTCGGCGTCATCGATCGCGCGCTGGATCACCGCGGCCACGTCGCCGGCCGGCGCGGGCGCGCGGCGAATCTCGGCGGTGCGGGCGAAGGTGCGACGCTGCAGGTCGCCATAGGGCGTGTCGGCGACGTCGATCACCTTGCGGTTCTCGTCCATGGAGGTGGCGATCGCCCCCATGGTCACCACGCAGACCGAGACGCCGAAGGGCCGCAGTTCGACCCGCAGCGACCAGGACAGCGCCTCCAGACCCGCCTTACTCGCCGCATAGGCGGTCAGGAAAGGATTCGGCCGCCGCGCCGCGCCGGAGGACACCTGGATGATCCGGCCGCGCCCTCGTCGGCGCATCTGCGGGATCACCGCCCGCGTCATCCGCGCGGCCCCGACCAGGTTGGTCGCGAGCACCCGCTCGAACTCTTCGAAGGAAGCGATCTCCAGCGGCGCCCAGAGACTGACGCCGGCGTTGTTGACCAGCACATCGATCTCGCCCGCCGCGGCGAGGGCGTCGGTGACCTGCTGCGGGTCCCCGACGTCGAGCGGCAGGCGCGCGGCCACATCGAGGCCGTCGAGCGTCTCGACGCGGCGCGCGGTGGCGATCACCTCATGCCCAGCGCGCGTCAGCAGCTCGGCGCTCGCCCGGCCGATGCCGGAGGAGACGCCCGTGATCAGAACTCTGGCCATCAGCGTCTCTCCCTGACTGCTTGCGCTCAGAAGTGCTTCTTCAGTTCCACACCGTAGGTGCGCGGCGCGCCGGCGTACGAGGCCTGGATCCCCAGAGCGCCGGTGTCGACGGTGTAGGCGAAGTACTTCTCGGCGGTGAGGTTCTTGCCCCACAGTGCGATATCCGCGTCGAGGGAGTCGATGTGGAGCGACAGCCGCGCCGAGAGCAGGCCCAGCGACGGGCGGCCGATGAAGGCGCTGGTGTAGAGCCGACTTGCCCAGTCGTAGTTCACCTGGCCGCGCAGCGCGCCGACTTCCGTCTCGTGGGTGTAGGCCGCCGAGAGGTTGTAGGCCCACTTCGGCACGAAGCGGAACGGCGCGAGCGTGAAGTTGCGGAACTGGGCGTCGGTGTAGGCGGTCGAGCCGCGCAGCTCTAGGCCATCGATGGGCCGCGCCTCGAGGTCGAGTTCGGCGCCGTTGATCTTGCCCTTCGCCGCGTTGGTGATCGCGGTGACGATCAGGTTGGTCCCGGGAATCGTGAACGGGGTGCTGACCTGAACGTCGTCATACTCCGTGTGGTAGACGGCCAAGTTGGCGCGCAGGCGGTTGTCAAACCATTGCGACTTCACCCCGGCCTCGTAGGCCAGCGCCTCTTCGGGCTTGAATGGCACGAAACTGCCGGCGGCCAGGATCGGGCTGGTCGGCGAGCCGCCGCCGAGCGGCAGGCCGCCGCTGCGGTAGCCGTTGCTGACCTTGGCGTACAGGAACAGCTCGCCCGACGGATTGTACTCCACGCTCGCCGTGTAGGAGAGCTTGTGGAACTTGGCGGTCTCGGAGAACAGGCACGGCCCGGCCGCGAGCGGACGGCCGAGCGCCAGGCAGGTGGTGGCGTTCTGGTTGAAGGAGTCGAGGGAGCGCTTGTCCTCGGTGTAGCGCAGGCCGCCGGAGATCGCGAGGTTCGACGTCAGCTTGAAATTGGCGTGGCCGAACAGCGACTGGCTACGGTTCTCGACATCGCCGCCGGTGAGCGCCGGATTGGTCGCGCTGAGCGCGGCCGTGGCGATCTGGCGGGTGAGCTGGAACCCCGTCTCCTTCGAGTAGTAGGCGCCCAGGATGTAGTCCAGCCGGTCGCCGAAGGCGTCGCCGAGGAGCTGGAATTCCTGGCTGAACTGGTTGTCCTTCTCGTTCAGAGGACGCTGCTCGATGATGCGGAACGGCGAGGCGTCGAGATCCTGGAAGGCCTTAAGCAGGAACCGGCGCTGGGCGGTGATCGACTTCAGTCGCAGGTGCGGAGCGACGTCCCAGTTGACGGTCAGCGAGCTGCCCCACACCTCGCTGTCTTCGGAAGGCTGGTTGTTGACGGTGGCGTCGTAGAAGCTTCCGCCGCGGTAGCTGAGGTAGAGGTCGCGGGCGGCGGCGTTGGACAGCCCCGTCTCGCGGGCGACTTCCTGGTTGGCGGCCGAGCCCAGCGTCATTTTGTAGGGCTTGAGCGCGCTGCTGTCGCTGGAGATGCGCGCGTAGTCGGCGCGGGCGAGCACCGTCACCGCGTCGATTGGCGCCCATCGCAGGCTGACCTTGAACGAATTGCCGTGACGCCCGCCGAGCTGGGCGCCGTTGAACAGGTTCTTGCCGGTTCCGTTCTGGTCGTACTGGCGGCCCTGAACACGCAAGGCCAGGGTGTCGTTCAGCGGAATGTTCACGACGCCGGAGAAGTCGCGCAGCGAGAAGTTGCCGAAGGTGGCCTGCGCCATCCCTTCATAGTTTTGCGTGGGTTCGCGGGAGTACAGCGCGACCGCGCCGCCGATGGTGTTGCGCCCATAGAGGGTTCCCTGCGGGCCGCGCAGCACTTCGACGTGATCGAGATCGACGACGCCCATCGCCTCGCTGCCCACGGCGTGCGGCAGGTACACCCCGTCGACGTAAATGCCGACCGCCGGGTCGTTGTTGACCGCCACGTCGCCCGAGCTCAGGCCGCGGATCGACATCACGGAGGACGAGGCGCTCAGCGACATCTGCTCCGCCCGGAAGGAGGGAACGCTGCGCTGGATTTCGCGGAAGTCGCGCAGGGTCTGGTTCTGCAACTGAGCCGAGGTGAGCGCGCTCACCGCCACCGGGGTGGTTTGCAGGTTCTCGGTGACACGCCGCGCCTGGACGACGATCTCCTCAAGCTGCGCGCCGCCGCCCCCGGCGGCCGGCTCCGGGTGCACGACGGCGCGAACCCTTGGCGCGGGCTCGCTCCAGCTCACCCGGCGCACCATCGGCGCCTCCTCGTCGGCGACGACGAAATAGCCGCCGCTACTGGTGCTTTTGAGAGCGAGACCCGAATCGCGCACCAGGGCGGCTAGCGCGTCGGCCGGCGCGTATTGTCCGTGGATCGCAGGCGCGCTGCGTCCTTTCACCGTCTCGGGCTGGAAGGCGACGCTGACGCCGACCAGGCTGCCCACCGTGCGCAGCGAACTCGCCAGGTTCTGCACCGGCAGATCGATCCGATACGTCGGCTGGGCTCGCGCGGCGCTGGGCGAGGCCGTCGCCAGAAGGGCGGCGGACAACGCGGCCGCCGAGCACGTCAGGTTGAATTTGTTCATTGCCTCCCCCGAAGCATATCGCGTCGCAGACGCGCGACTTGCCCTCCTATGACGTTGCAAGCGCCGGTTCCGGACACCCTGAAAAACTCATGACGCTGAATTATTTTCCGAGCCGGGCGCGGACAGCACGATGTCGGCGCCTTGGTTGCTCACCTTGAGCCCGAGCAGCGCCGAGGCGGTCTCGACGAAATCCGCACTGTCCGAAATCCGGAACACACCGGAGATTCTCAGCGAGGCTGCGGACGGGTCGACGCGAATGCGCTGCTTGTCCGTGTAGCGGTTCACCTCGTTCGCCGCCTCGAGCAGCATCACGTCGTCGAACATCACCTCGCCCTTGCGCCAGGCGAGGATGGTCTCGAACGCCGGTCGGTCGATCACCGCCCCGCCCTCCCCGATCATGGTGAGCCGGTCGCCGGGCTTCAGCATCGCGATGCGCCGCCGCTCGCGGTCGGCTTGCCGGTCGACCTCGACACGGCCCTTGACCAGGGTGACCTGCAGCCGGTCCGGATCTCGTCGGACCACGAAGCTGGTGCCCAGCGCGCGCACCTGGGTCTCGCCTTGCCACACCACGAACGGTCGCTTGGCGTCGTGCGCCACGTCGAAGGCGACCTCGCCCCGATCGAGTCGGACGCGCCGCTCGCGCCGCTTGAAGACCACCTCGATCCGGCTGTCGGTGTTCAAGGTGACCCGCGTGCCGTCGTCCAGGGCCAGGCTCTGCTGTTGTCCCACAGCGGTCTGGTAGACGTGCGACCGTCCCGTCCAAAGCAGAGCCCCCACGCCTGCGAAAACCAGCAGTAGACAGGCCGCGAGCGCTAGCGAGGCGAGCGAGCGGCCGCGCGGCTTGACGGGCGACCTGCGGGTTTCGGCGACGGCGCCCGGCAGCACTTCCCAGACTTCCGTCACGTTGGAGAAGGCGGCGCGGTGTCGTTCGTCCTGATCAAGCCAGGCCTGCAGCGCAGCCCGCGTCTGCGGGTCCTCCGGACGGGTCTGCCTGCGCGCCAGCCACGCTGCCGCCTCGGCACGGACGCGCGGCTCGTGTGGAGGATCGAGAGGCTTCACCATCCGTCCACCCAATCGGTCAACCGCAAGGTCGCGCGCGCGATCTGCTTCTCCACCGCCGCAACCGTCATGCCCTCCGCCCTGGCGATGTCGGCCACGCTCACGTCGTCGAGCCTGCGCGCCAGAAGGATTCGCCGGCTTCGTTCGCTCAGGTTTTCAAGGCCCTCGCGGAGCCGCTGCAAGCGCCGCCTGGCGATCGCCACCTCGTCGGGCTGCGGACAACCGTCGGCGACCTGCTCGAGAAGATCGAGGCCGCTCGCCAGCGGCGCACGCCGCGCCCGTCGCTTCCGGTCGACGGACAGGTTGATCGCCGTTCGCATCAGAACCGCGTCCCGCGACCGGACGACCTGAGCCTGTTCGTAGCGGGAAACCCTGACGAAGGCGTCGTGCACCAGATCGTCCGCGTCATCCATGGCGACCCCGCGGCGGAGCAGCGCCGCGCGCACCTTTCGAAACGTGTTCAGCAGGTTCGACATCTGGAGTCCGGCTTCCCTTCAGAGTGACGAGCGAAGCCGCCAAAACCAGACAAATCGCTCGCTCAGCGACCCATCTCGAACAGACGCCGAGCGTGCTCCATTTGATTATACCACTCGTGGGCGCCCCCGGCGGCTTCGCAACACATTCCCTTTTGCGCGAGGTCAAGTGCCCAGTATGGCAGGTGCCGGGGAGCCAGGTTCGCCGCCGGTATCGCAGGGATGCCAATAGCGCGCCTCCCACGCGTCCAGCTTCATGGTCTTGAACGGTAGGTCGGCCGAGTGGAGCTCGGCGTTGCAGCGCTCGGCGATCTCCTGGCAGGATTTTTGAAGCGGCTTCTCGAACCGCGGAACAAGGTGCGCGAGACGCTCGAACAAAGTCTTGGCGGTGATGGTCTTGACGTCGGTCGTCACATTGATACCGGCGGCGACGAACATCGATCGCCAACGGGTCGGACCGACTACCAAACTCGGATGCTTGCGCGCGAGCGCTGCCTTCCCCAGTAGCTCGAGCGCGAGTGAGGCCCAAAGCTGATACTCATCGAGATCGCCAGCGCCTTTCCGGGAAGGTGCGCGGCCAATGTAAGCCTTCGATTTGGCATGCAGAGCCTCGCCGTTGATGGCTATGAAGACGTTGTCAGGGCAGCTACGAGGATCCTCGCCAGTTGGCCGCCGGTGCCTTGGCCCGACGTCCCGCGCCCATGAAGGACGCGCCAGTGTCGCCTTGGCGCCATTCGTGCGGCGTTCGAACGCCAGATCCTCCACATTACGCAGCGACAGCGGGAAGCGGACGTACAGCATCACCACGAGCTGGATCACCTCGGACGAGCTATCGAACCAGCTGAACGGGTCATGCGCCTTGGATTTGCGGGCCATACACCCCGCCTAGATGCTCGGGCTTACGAGCTGGTGCATTTGCGTTGAGAGTGCCCTCGCAGAGGTCGTCACCAAAGCCAGCTTGCTGGGCGATTCGTCCGACGACAAAGAGGCGGGCAGAGTGAATTCTTTACCGCACGAAAGCGGCCGCCGGCCTTGGCGAGGAGCGCCGCCTCGCCCTAAGTTCGGCGCATGATCGCGGGAGGAGCGGGCCGATGAGCAACGTGATCGTCGAGCGCGGGAAACCGGGCGTCACGCACATCACCCTGAACCGTCCCGAGTCCCTCAACGCCATGAGCTACCAGCTCGTGCTGGACCTGCATGCGGCGTTCGACGAGGTCGCTGCGGACTTGGATTGCCGGGTGGTGATCCTCACCGGCGCCGGCCGCGGCTTCTGCGCCGGCTTCGACATCAACAACGCGGGTCCGGAGACGGGCTTCGCGGGCGTCGGTCGCGTGCACAAGATGTTCGAGACGATGCGCGACTTCTATGGCCTGATCAGCCACATGCGCTCGCTGCGCCAGCCGGTGATAGCCGCGGTGAACGGGCCGGCGGCGGGGGGCGGGTTCGCGCTGGCGCTGGGGGCCGACATCCGGGTCGCTTCGACGACGGCGAGGTTCAACGCCGCCTTCATCCGCGTCGGCTACTCGGCCTGCGACATCGGCGTGAGCTATCTGCTGCCGCGCCTGGTGGGCACGGCGCGCGCCACCGAGCTGATGCTGACCGGCCGGCTCTTCGACGCGGAAGAGGCCCTGCGCATCGGCTTGGTGCTGGAGGTCGTCGAAGCCGAGCAACTGATGGCGGCGGTCGACCGCGTCGCGCAGAACATCATCCGCAACACCCCGCTGGGCGTCGAGATGACCAAGCAGGTGCTGCAGCTCAACGTCGATGCCCCCAGCCTCGAGGCCGCCATCGAGCTCGAGAAGCGCACCAACATCCTCACGACGTTCACCGAGGATCGCGACGAGGCTATCTCCGCCTTCCAGGAGAAACGGGCGCCGACCTTCCGCTATCGCTGAGGCGGGATCAGCAGGCGTCGATCACCGGCTCCGACATGACCGTCCCGCCGTCGACGACGATGTTGGCGCCGTTGGTGAAGCTGGCGGTCGCCAGATAGAGGGCGGTCGAGACGATCTCCTCGGGTTGGGCGAAGCGGCCGAGCGCCACGCGCGCCTTCAGGGCTTCGTCCTTCGCCCACAACGTCGAGACGTCGGTGAGGAAGGGGCCCGGAGAGATGACGTTCACCCGCACGCCGCCGCGCGCATATTCCTGCGCGAACGCCGCAGAGGCGGTGTTCAGCGCCGCCTTCGCCGCCGCATAGGGGGCGACCCAGGGCGAGGGGCGCAGCGCGCCCGCGCTGGAGACGTTGATGATCGCGCCCCCGCCCGCCTTGGCCATGCGCGAGCCGACCAGGGCGGTCAGGCGGAACGGCCCCTTGAAATTCACGTCCACGACCTTGTCGAACAGCGCCTCGGAGGTCTCCAGCGACGAGGGCGCCACCGGCGACATGCCCGCGTTGTTCACGAAGATGTCGATGCGGCCGAAGGCGTCGTAGATCGCGTCCACGAAAGGTTCGAGACTGTTCCAGTCGCCGACGTGGCAGGCGAGCGGCAGCGCCCGGCGGCCCAGCGCCCGCACCTCTTCGGCGAGCGCCTCGCAGGCCGCCAGCTTGCGGCTGGCGATCACCACGTCGGCGCCCGCGCGCGCGAAGCCCAGCACCATGGCGCGGCCCAGCCCGCGGCTGCCGCCGGTGACGACGGCGACCTTGCCGCTCAGGTCGATGAGGTTCGCGGCCGAAGCGGCCATTGAGCGTCCCTCCATGGCAGGCGCAGGACCCGCCGCACGTTGAAAGCGCCAGCCTAAAGGGCGTACTCAATGACTGCAATTCGCAGGTCTGGATCGGAGATGCCCATGCCGCCCGAAGGCTGGATGGAGGCCGCCCGCGCGCACAGGTACGGGCCGCCGGAAAGCCTGACCCTCGAGCGTCTGCCGCTCGCCGAGCCGGGCCCCGGCCAGGTCCGCATCGCGACCCAGGCCGCCGGCGTGAGCTTCGTCGACGTCCTGATCACCGCAGGCCGTTACCAGGTGCAGCCGCCGTTGCCCTACACGCCCGGCACCGAGCTGGCGGGCGTGGTGGACGCGGTGGGCGAGGGGGTGACCGGCTTGGCCCCAGGCGACCGCGTCTGCGCGTCGGGGTTCATCGGCGGGTTCGCCACCCACGCGATCGCTCCGGCGACGGCGGTCACGCGGATGCTGGACGACATGGAGTTCACCGCCGCCTCGGTATTCCGGGCCAGCTACTGCACCGCCTACCATGCCCTGGTGCAGCGGGCGCGACTGGCGGCCGGCGAGACGGTGATGGTGCTGGGCGCCGGCGGCGCCGTGGGCGTAGCTGCGATTGAGGTCGCCCGCGCGCTCGGCGCGCACGTGGTGGCGTGCGCCTCCTCGCCGGAGAAGCGCGCGTTGGCGCAGGACTGCGGCGCCGAGGTCGTCATCGACAGCCGCGCCGAAGACTTCTGCGAACAGGTGGCGCAGGCGACCGGTGGCCGCGGGCCGGACGTCGTGGTCGATCCGGTGGGCGGAGCGGCGACCGAGCTCGCCTTCCGCACGCTCGCCTGGAACGGACGGCACCTGGTGGTCGGATTCGCCGCCGGCGAGATCCCCCGCCTGAAGACCAACCTGCCGCTGCTCAAGGGCGCCGCGCTGATCGGCCTCGACATCCGCCGGTTCGGCGAACGCGAGCCTGACGTGGCGCAGGCGAACCTCGCGGCTCTGTTCGAGCTCTACGGCACCGGCGCGCTGAAGCCCCGTGTCGCGGTCGAGCTGCCGCTGACCCGTTTCGCCAAAGCGATGCAGCTGGCGGCGGCGGGAGAAACCGCCGGCCGGATCGTGCTGCGCACGGCTTAGAGCGGACTCCCCGAGGCGCGGCGCTGCTCCAGGCTTGCGCGGGCCTCGGCGTGCAGGCGGTTGGACGGCGTTGTCAGCGCAAACGGTTCGGGTCAGGCTTCGCCCCCCTGCCGCCCCGGTTTTCGGGCAGCAGGCAGCAATCTTCCAAGAAAACAAAGGAGAGACGCGGTCGCCGAGCATCCCTTTTATGTGGCGGAACGACCTAACAAGACGTGAAAACGACCGCCCAGTGTGTTTGCCTTGACAGTACCCCTGCGGGTGATCCCGCGGTGGTCTCGGCAAATACCCACGCAGCGACCGTCGCCATTGCCGAGCGCTGGTCGGAGTTCGTACTCGATAAGGCACCGGCGTGAGCGGGCGCGTAACGCCAGTTTCGGGAGGTCGAAACGATGACAATCGGAGAAGCGTCGACCGACGACGTGATGAGCGGGTTCCGGCTCGACGGCCGCGTCGCGCTGGTGACGGGCGCGGGTCAGAACATCGGCCGAGCATTGGCCCGCGGTCTCGCGCAGGCGGGAGCAGACGTGCTGTTGAACGACATCAACGGAGAGCTTGCGAAGCGAACCGCCCAGGAGCTGGCCGCAGCTACCGGCAGACGGGTCGTACCGGTGCAAGGCGATGTGAGCGCTCAGTCCGACGTCGACCGGATCGCCTCGGTCGCGGGCCAGGAGTTCGACCGCTTCGATATCTTGGTCAACAACGCCTACACGACCGGCTACGCCCCGCCCAGGCGCACCTATCCGGCGGATCCGCTCAAGACGACGGACGAGCATTGGACCGTGGCCTTCGAGGTCAACATGCTTGGCCCATATCGCATGATCCGCGCCTTCGGAGATCGGCTGCGCGAGCACGGGGTCGGAAGCGTGATCAATATCCTCTCCGGATCCGGCTTCCAGCCCAACCCCGGAATGATGCCTTACGGCGCGACCAAGTCGGGGCTCTGGCTCATGACCCGCTATTTGTCGAAGGAGTGCCCCGACATCCGCTTTAACGCGCTGGTGCCAGGCGTCGTGCGCGACAACACTGTCGACGTCGCGGCCCGCGCGCAGACCGAGGCCAATGTCGTGCCGCTGATCCCGATGGGGCGCGTCGGCGATCCGCGCGAACTGGCCGGGGCCTGCGTCTATCTCGCTTCCGACGCCGCCAGCTACACCACGGGCGCGCTTCTGTTCTGCAACGGTGGTCGTCCCTGGTGACAGGACCATCGCCGGCGCCCTCAAGGAAATCGCGCACATGAAGACTAGCCGAGCCGCCGTCCAGGTCGGATTCCGTCAGGTCGAGTTGCAGACGTTCCCAGTTCCCGTCGACCTGAAGCCAGGCTTCGGCCTGCTTCGAGTTGAGGCGAGCGGGCATTGTCAAGGCAAACGCACTGGGCGGTCGTTTTCACGTCTTGCTTGGTCGTTCAGCAGAAGATTGCTGCCTGCTGCCCGAAAACCGGGGCGGCAGGGCGGCGAAGCCTGACCCGAACCGTTTGCGCTGACAACGCGATGGCGAGGCCTTGTCGATCTCGGAATTGGAGACGGAGGAGGACGCGCGGGCGTGGGCTAACCATCCCGAACACGCGGCAATCCAGGCCCGCGGCCGGTCGGATTATTACGAGAGCTACGTCGTCTACTCGCGCGCCAATGCCCGGGTCCGACACTTTGCGCGGTCGAAGCCGGGTAGGCGTCCGCCTTCCACCCTCCACGGTCATGCGGAACATCAGCTTTCGGCGGCCGAGGTATCGGTCGGGGCCGCGTCAGAAGTGCGCCAGGACCCGACATTGCCTTCCTTCCAGCATGCCGACATCCGCTGGCGAACTGGAGGACGACCACTCTCAACCGCAGTGCGAGAGCCCTGGTGCGCGAAAGCCACACCAGCTGCGCTGTGCGGTCCTGCACCCTTGCCGCATGCTGCGGCGCAACATAGATTCTCAGCGGGAGGATTCCTGACGCTCATGCCGCAAGGCGGAGATTTTGCCCGGCGACCGTCAACCGGCGGCGCTCTCGGGCGAGAGAAGGTCAACGGAGTCCACGATGAATCATCCGACGCATTACTTCACCAGCGCGATTGGCTGGGTATTCGGCCTCAGCGCCTTGATAGGTCTGCTCGCCAGCACAGGCCTCTTGCTCTTCCGCTGACTTTCGCGCGGGAGCCGTCTCTTGAAGCTCGCCCGCGCGTACAGGGCGATCCGGCCCGCGAATTCCTTCGCGCGCCGCACTGGACAGGCGACGTCCGAGTGGCGCCAGACGCGGACGTTGGCTTGCTCCCCGATTCCGGACGTTCACGCCGCCCGCCGAACGGGGCTGAACGACCCATTGCGGACTTCCGGCTGAGCCCTGCGGATTTCCCTCAATTGTTCTCGCAGGCGGGTCCATCAGCCTCGCGGCGACCGCCTACGGGCCATCCGCACCCGAATTGTGGCTGCCGCCGCGATATTCCCGTGTTGCTGCTGCCATTCCGCCAACGAGAGGCGCTGGCCGGTGTCATCGAGCGCGTGGGGGTCTCTGTAGGTTTTGCCAATCTTTTCCATGGCCGTGCGGGCGAGCACGTTCGCCCGTGGGTTTAAGCCGCTTCCGCCGCCGTCACGTCCGCCTCAATCGCTCCGCGACCAGGAGGCGTGCACTGCGCGGCGCCAGCAGCGCGGGGGAAAGTGCAGAGCAGCGCGCCTGTCGCAATCGTCGCGGCAAGGGATCGAGACATCGGTGAAGCCTACCATCGCAACGTCTTCCCTCCACCATGGACCGCCGGCGCGAACGTCCGCTTGCCGGAAGCCGGGCGGGGACCGCTCGCGACCCTTTGGCGACCTTCAGAGCGCAAGCTACCTTTCCACTCGATAGGCCCCAACGGGTCGTAAGTGCAGGCCAGGGCGCCTCCCGAAAGCGCATGTTCGGACCTTCCGCGACGTATGGACGGCGGGCCGTCAGCCGGGTTCGACCGCGACGTGCCGGCTGCTAGTTAGCGCTCGCGTCCGGGAGCGCATAGTGAAGACGAACGCAGCCCCGATCCAAGGCCTGCACGCTGAGGAATTTTGGGCTCGCCTGGAAACCGCTCGCGGGAAAAAGCTGCACACCACCTCCGATCAACTCCGGCATGACATAAATCTCGATCTCATCGAGCGCGCCGCGCTCCATGAGCGCCATCTGCAGCCGGCCGCCGCCGAGCATCCAGACGTCCCCATCCTCAAGGCTCCGCAGTTCGGCGATCAGCAAGTCGATGTCGCTGCGGGTCTCAAGAGACCCCTTCGGATCGGTGATCGGTTGGGATGTTACGACAATCACTCGCTGTTGGTCGTATGCCCAGGGTGCCGGCTCCCTCGCGATGAAATCGTATGTCCCGCGTCCCATCACGACGGTCCGGATCCGCTTTAAAAAGTGGCCGTAGTCATGCTCGCCGAGGTCCATGCCGTCGTATCGGAACAGCCAGTCTAGATTGTCGTCGGGCGCTGCGATGTAGCCGTCTAAGCTGGTTGCGATGTAGCCGAGGATCCTCGCCATGTGAACTCTCGCTTGAACATAAGTGAACGTTCATTTACTATGGCTTCATGAGCCGAAGCAAGACGATTTCCGACGGCCTCCTTCTCGACCGCCTCGTTGCTGCCGTGATGACGCACGGTCCGTCGGATCTTACCTTCGCCAAGGCGTCAGAAGCCGCCGGCCTCGCCGCGGCGACCCTGGTCCAGCGCTTTGGAGCAAGAGAGAGGATGGTGGAGGCTGTACTCCTTCGGGCGTGGGATCAGCTAGACGAGGCGACCGCTGCCGCTGACGCAGGGACTTCGCTCGATCCTGCCGGAGCGATTGAGCTTCTGCTGCGCCTGACGAACTCAGGCGCTGCCGAGTACAATTTCACCGACGGACTGCTGCTGCTGCGCGAGGACGTCAGGAACCCCGTCCTACGCGCCCGAGGCGCTGAATGGGGTTCGCGCCTGGCTGAAGCGCTCGGCCGTCGGCTGAGCGATGACGCGGAACACGCCACCCAGCTAGGGTGGCAGATGGCGAGCCTCTGGCAAGGGACCCTCCTCTGGTGGGCCTTCCGGCGGGATGCGGAGCCAGGGGTAAACGTGCGGCAGGCCTTGGAAAATTGGAGCCGGACCGTTGGCGTCATCTGGGCGCGCCCCATGGATAGCGGGGCATTGGACAAGTAGCCGGTCGGCCAAATTTCCGCTTCGGGTCTTTAGCGACCGAAAGCGGGACCGTTCTTGCGGTTCCTCCTGCGCGAAGGAAGTCACGGCGCGGGCGCTGACCCAACGTCCTAGAACCACCCAACTCGGGCGTCCGGGAAATCTGAGCACTAGCCGAAGATGAAATCACTCGGCGAAAACTGAGCCACGGTGATGCCGCGCAGCAGGATGTCATCGTTTGCATCGAAGCTGATGAGCACCCCGTCCAGCGTGGCGACAAATCGCGTGGCCAGGGCCTCGAGTCCACCCGATACGAGACCGTTCAGCTCAATGCGGTCTTTGCCGGGCTGGAAGTCCATAATTTCGTCGTGGCCGTTCTGCGGCGCAAAGACAAAGAGGTCCGCACCCGTCGTCGCCGTCGGTGCAACCGTAGCGGCATCCCCCCACATGAGCTCCGCGGTATTGGCGCCGCTGAAAAGTGTGTCGTTACCACCCTGCGAGCGATCCAACAGCGCCTCTCCATCGCCGTAAAGCCAGGTCAGAGCAGGGGAAACACTCAGCTCTACCTGACCCTGGGCGATCAGGACGTCGTTGCCACCGATAGAGTATCCCTGCAACACACGCGCATCGCCGTACAGATGGTTGATCGCGTGTGTGCCCTGCCCGATGAGGGTGTCCGCGCCGCCCCTGGCGTGATCGCCCATGCTATCGGCGTCGCCATAGAGGAAATCCACGGAGTCGGTTGAGCCGAGCACATCGTCGCCGCCTCGCGCGAACCCCACCATCGTATGAGCGTCGCCGTAGAGTCGGGTTTCCCCGTGCTCGGTAAAGCCTGTCAGGGTGTCATTGCCCCCATGAACGTGGTCCCCCATGGTCAAGGCATCACCGAAACCCCCGGCGGTGGCCCCGAAACCTGCGCTTGCGGTTACACTGTCATTGCCCCCCCAAGCATGGCCGCTCAGCGTCAGAGCGTCGCCGATGGCGGAGGCGCCGACGAGGCCGCCCGCCCACACCTCGTCGTCGCCGCCGCGCGCGTGATCGGTGATGAGCCGTGCGTCACCCAGGACCAGCGATGAGAATCCGAAAGCGACGAGGT
>Ga0068863_100000552_pt1 | contig 38115 bp, 48 predicted proteins | sample KBSSwiS62_FD_66596 | JGI IMG/M metagenome (GOLD analysis project Ga0068863, IMG submission 66596) | Switchgrass rhizosphere microbial communities from Kellogg Biological Station, Michigan, USA - KBS Switchgrass S6-2 | ecosystem: Host-associated > Plants > Roots > Rhizosphere > Soil ... | reverse complement strand
CTCTCAATGGAGTTCTTTTCCTACATTCGGGCAATGCTACTGCTAATGCTAATGCATTCGGTGGCGGCGCCGGTGATCCCTCCCTTATAGATCCCGCGTCAACCGCTAACACAGGATTCGGTTCCGGGGCGATTAACAGCTTAACGACGGGTACTTCCAACATAGCCATCGGCGCGAATGCGATAGAAGATCTCACCACTGGTAACCAGAATGTGGGAATCGGTGTCGGCTCAGGCGCCGCAGGCCTTGATACTGGTTCTAATAACACCATGATTGGGTACGCGACAGGGCAGTCGTATGCGGGCGCAGAGTCTAATAACATTCTGATCGGCTCATTGGTCGACGGCACCTTGGGAGAATCTAACGCGACCCACATCGGCCGCGAAGGGGTAACCACCCTCTGTACCATTGCAGGCATCTTTGGCATCACGATTGGTGGCACCGGCATTCCGGTGAACGTAGATAATACGGGTCAGTTGGGCACGGTCGTCTCCTCTCGCCGCTTTAAGGATAACATCGAAGATATGGGTGCCATTAGCAATGTGATCCATAATCTCCGTCCCGTTACCTTCACGATGAAGGCCGATAAAGAGAAGCGCAGACAGATGGGGCTCATTGCTGAAGAAGTTGAGAAGGTCATGCCAGAGCTCGTGGTCCATAATGAGGGCCAAGCGCTTACGGTACGATACGACGCGCTTCCTGTGCTGATGCTCAATGAGCTACAGATGGCTTTCCGGGTCATCGATATGCACGAGCGCACCATCTTTGGCCTCGCTGAGAAGGTGGCTGAACTTGAGCGCAAAGTGGGAACGCTCTCCAAATTAGCCATGTGTGATTAGGAGATATGATGGTATCAGCGAAACGATTGAGTGGGATCAACCCACTCGCATATGTGGGGGTGGAACCAAACACCCCTGCCCCGCTCTTTGTAAAAGACCGTTCCCCGACCGTGAACGACTACCAGAACTTTAATATCGGCACCTTTTGGCTAGTGAGCGGTCACAGCGTCTCGGAAGAGATCTGGATGCTCGTCGCCTTAGAGGCCGGCATTGCTACTTGGGTTCAGTTATATCCCGGCGGTGGCGGTGGTGGTGCAAATACCTTCCCCGCAGACGTTGGTGTAGCTAATGAAGCGGGAGGCGTATTAAATATCCTGGGTGATGGCAATGTCACTACGACAGGCGCGGGCAATACGATTACTATTTCCCTGGCGGGCACCTTTTCTGAGCAGTTTAATACTGACGCGGGAACAGCTACGCCAGCAGCGGGAGTAATTATTATCCATGGCGGCACCAATATTGGCACAACGGGCGCAGGCAATACGGTTACTATTAACTTAGATCCATCGATCAGCTTGGCGGGTAGCTTATCAGTAGGAACCACCAGTCTCTTTATAGGGAATGCTGAGTTCGATGCGGGCGTACGGGTTACTTCATTCGGTCGCGGCGTGGTCCAGAGTGATGCCTCAGGCATTCTCTCGAGCACGAACGGAACTGATGGCCAGGTTATCATCGCCGCAACGGGCGCAGATCCTGCGTGGGCGAATCTTACCTCCCTCGATTCATCGATCACGATTACGAATGGCCCCAATTCCATCGACCTTTCTGCCGTCGGCGGAGGGGGTGGAGGCGCCATTAACTTCCCAACCGATTCGGGAACCGCAACTGAGGCGGCTGGAGTCCTGCGTATTCTGGGTGGCACTAACATTGGCACTACTGGTGCAGGGAATACGGTCACCGTTAACCTTGATCCGAGCGTTACTCTTGCAGGCAGTCTCGTTGTCGGAACAACCTTAAACGTTGGTGGGGCGAGCCAATTTACTGGTAATGCGCTCTTTAATGCCAATGTCACCGTCAATAACTTTAACGCGGGCGTAGTCCAGAGCGACAACTCAGGCCTTCTCTTTAGCGATAAGGGGACTAACGGCCAGGTGCTCATTAGCTCTACGGGTGGGGTTCCTCTCTGGAGAACGCTTACTGCTGGCTCCAATGTGAACATTATCAATGGCGCGAACAGCATTACGATCGAAGCGACTGGTGGTGGTGGCGGTGGTGGAACAAGCTGTGCCTTCTTGGCGCATCAGGCGGCTACTGCTTCATTTCTGGGAACTACTTATGATCTGGGATCCGCAGTCGTCCTTACCGAAGACTTTGATGTGGGAGGCAACTTCTTTCCCGGAGATGGTGTTGGCGGCCCAGCTACCTTTACCGCTCCAGTGACGGGGAAATACTTCCTGCAGTTTACTGCTGACTGGAATAACCAGCCCTCCAGATCTACTACGCTCTTTGGCGATGTATTAATCGTTACGCCAAGTAAGACCTACCGCGGCTCCTCAGTGTCCTTTAGTGGTTCAAGTCCTAACTCTACCAATATCACAGCATCAACTACAGTGTGCGCCGATCTCAACATAGGAGACGTGGTTACCTTTCAGGTGAACATTCTCGTTGGCCCTGGCGGTCGCGTGCTGGGAAACACTTCTCCACTCACGACTTACTGCTCTGGCTTCTTAGTGCAGGCGGCTGGGGTTATTCCTGCGTCCTTCATGGCGTATCAAGCGGTAGATCAGGCAGGATTATTCCTCGCCTCTCCCGATTACACACTGGGCACGCTGCAGGCACTTGTGGTCCCTACTGATACCGGTGGTGACTTCTATGCGGGAAGTGGTGCAGGCCTCCCTGCAGTCTTTACGGCTCCGGCAACGGGCGTGTATAGCTTCCAGCTGACAACGGCTATCAGGAATAACGACAGCACCACTATCTTCGCTGCGAACAAAATAGTGACGCCAGCGTTTACCTTTTATAGCCAGCCAGTAGATGGCCTCACGGGAACAGTTAACCAGCTCCTTACTCCGGTCTGTACGGCGACTACTACGCTCAATGGTGGCGATCAGGTGACGTTTGTTGCCTCGTACACCACAACAAGTGGCGGTCCGCTGGGCGTAACCGTGCTGGGATCTGCGAGTCCATTGATCACATGGGCCTCAGGATTCCGAGTGAGCTGATATGATTAAGTAGATCTATCGATTAGATCGATGTATTCTCTAGTGATGAGAGCGCATACTACGCGGCTAGTATTTTTGATCCCCCTAGGCCTTCCTACAGTAGAATGAACAGGAAGGCCCAGGGTCGGTTTAGGATAATGAGTAATGTTCTAGATTACTCACCAGCAGTGACGACCGACTCGTACCCTTTAGGGTCTTGCAATTCCCAGAGGGGATTTTCCTCGTCCTGGCAAACCTGTTTATATATTTCGACCTGACCGTCCGATCCCAATTCGGCCCTGCAGATGGTGCCATGTGGCGCCTGATCAAACTTATTCGGCATACCGTACCGATACAGTATCTTGGGTGGATTCACCATAGCGGTGCCCTCACTTGACTCCGTTCCGAGCATTCTTTATCGCTCGTATACGTTCTATGGAAGCACGATACTTGGATTTCGGCATATCAGCAATAGACTGCAGCTTGAGACCATCGAGCACCATTTCTGCGATATCTGGATAAGCCGCAAGCTCATATTCGATTTCGGCTATTTGGTCCTTAGAAATTAATTCATGCGATTCTTCACGCGGGTCATACTTCGTATTCAGCTCCACGCCCTTCTCCTGCTTCGTGCGCGCAGGGGCCATCGCTACCTCGCCATCGTCATCTTCGTCAGAAGCGACCACGCCCACGATAGCAGCATACGCATATCGCTTCAGGTAAGTTAGATAGCTACCAAGCGTCTGAAGATCATTCTTGGCAGGGATAATGCGCATCATGGATTCCAAGAACTGGCCCGATGCATGTAATAACCTGGTAAGTAAAATATTCTGCCCCTCTTCCCCCATAATAATCTGCTGCGTCACACAGAGCCCGTGCTTAGTCAGCGCAGGCCTCGAAGCCTTCACGATGGATGCAAAGTCGGCATACCTGCTCTTAAAGTATGGGTTCGCCGAATCTAGTCCTGCTAATTTCATCTCAGCTTGAGCTTTGGCGAGTGCCGAGGCTAACTCATTGATCTCGGCAGATCTTCCAGCCTGGGCCAAATTTGAGGCACTGCTACGCAAACGCCTTACTTCTTCCTGTAGCGACTGTATCGCTGCCAATATTTCGTTACTTCTGTCCATTGCATATCCTCCAGGATCGCTCATCATCACTTACTTATTTTATCACAATATATTAAAATATACAGTATATGATGCATTCGGAGGAGAGTTTATGATGGACGAAAAGACTATCAAGGCGGTTATGGCATACCTTGAAGATCAAGATGAAGTGCGCGATCGCTTAAAGAAAATATATCGGGAGATTAAGAAGCCGAATTTCACAAAGATCGCCTGGTCCATAGATATCTCCCCACTTACCTTTTCTGCGTTCTTGCGAGGCAACCGTAATGTGGAATTGCGTATCTTATGGGCGATAGATTGCTGGGTTCGAGAGCAGGAATCTCTGCGGACGCAGTAGACAAAATACTGCGAGAATAGTATAAAATGAGAGATCGAACATAATTTGGTGAATAGATAATAAAATAGGCACTACTACAAATAGCGCCTACATTATTTAATCATTTTCTCTTCCCGAGATAAGACAGAACAGTAACCATGCACGCAGACCCAACCATAAAACCTGCAGATTATATGACGAATAAGTTCAAAACACTTCTCGAATTAGCACCCCGGCCGAGGGTAATTGATCCATGTTTCTCAACCGACCTCATTCCGTATTGGAAGGATGTCAGCCATGAATAATCATGTAACTAAGCCTTATTATAAGGGCATCTCGGCGGAAAAGCAATACTGCAAGCTCATGATTCCTGTTTCGGTGTATAGCAAAGAGCAGATTGTGGCGGATTATGGGGTTATATTACTCCCTTCCGATCTCAAGGTTTTGAATGCTCTGGCGGCATATACTCACAACTTTGCCATCGCTTTCCCCTCCCAGAAGCGCCTCGCCGAACTTACTAAGTTAACTGACCGCACCGTGCGCCGCAGCCTAGACCGTCTACGCGAGGCAGGATTCGTCTCTACCTACCAGCGATGGAATAATTCACTGCTCTATAAGATGGCAGATATATTCCAGGATTGTGACGTACGCCGTGCCCTTGCTAACGTATGTCCGACCTTCAAGTTCCTCGCGATCTTCTTTCTGTTTTCCCCTAACCCTACCGTACAAAGTGATGATGTCCGCCTAAGAAATAATTTATTTATAAATCTCCCGTCTGTAACTCAATCTCATGACTATATAACGGGTAAAGAGACTAAACCGTATGACTATATCAAGAATACTTCGAAGCTAAAGACTACGAAGAGCCAGAGTGTAAGGAGACCGATGGCAGAGTATGGTGGGATCTCACAAGCGATCCGCGAACTGAAATTTCTGAATCTGACTAAATTTGGGCAGATAAAGCTCTCGGCATTCCCCGATGGAGCTATTCTCTACGCTACAGATCAGTATAAAAAATCCAGGAATAAGCCGAAGGATAGATTCGCTTGGTTCTTCACGGTATGTGGTCGATGGTGCCAGATCAATAACATTGAGCCGAACTGGAAATACTTGGAGGAGCTCAAAGAGCGACACCATATGCCGGACGGGGCGCGAATGACATTTGAAACCCCCGATGAGCAGCCCTTCTCCGCGAAGGGTTCGGGGGCGGTTTTTAAAAAAGAAACGGGTAGTAAGCCGAAAGAGGAGTATATCCCCCAACCTACGGTTATTCCTCAAAGGCCCGAACCGACCCGTGAGCAGTTGCTCAAAGATGCGAGGACTTATCTCTTTGCCCCTAAGGGAGTAGGAGCTACCGAAGAGCTACGGCAAGCGCTTCTCATCGATCTTTCCAATAAATATCCCGGCATTATTTTCGAGGCTCAGCAGCTTGGGCCTCTCGGTCCACAATCCTCTGAAGAGGTCCAGGCTCGAAGTGACGCCAGAAAGGCAGCCTTGGGTATGAGGCCAATAGACTATGGACCGCCTCGACAATTTGAGACTCCACGTAGATATGAACCACCGCTTCTTCGAGAGCAAGTCGACCCGCAGCCTATCTCTGAGATCATTACATACGAGGTAGCCCTTCAGCTTTCCCAGGGCAAGATCCCCAACGAACTTCCTAAGCCCAAATCTTCATCGAAATTGACTCAGGTTAAAAGTTATAGCAGAGTGGAAGAAGAACATGGGGACGAAGAGTATTGACGTGTAGTGGGCAATTTGGAGGTGTTCATGTCAGAGTCTCTTCTCTACGTGATCCCTGGGGATCCAGTACCGCTCTTGCGAGCTCGTATGGCAAAGGGCAGAAGGCCCTGGGATTCTCAGAAGCAGATCAAAATGCACTGTGGGCTTCAGTTAACCCAGCAGCACGGTCATCGTCCTCCTTTTCAGGGAGCGTTGCACTTCGACGTGACCTTCTACTTTCCCTTCCCACAGGCAATATCTAAAGCAAAGCTCGCTACGATGGCGGGTAAATTACATACCTATCGACCAGATCTGAGCAATCTTATTAAGTTCATCGAGGACGTAGCAACGGGCATTCTCTTTAACGATGACTGTCTCATTGCTTCTATTAACGCGAAGAAGTGCTATGACCACCAGCCGCGTACCGAGTTTATTATCAAAGTCATCAGCGCGGAGTGAGTATATGGCTCGTAAGAAATCAAATCCAGAAAACACAGTTAGTAATACAGAGCGTACCGGTCCTGTTTATCAATTTCCTCATAGAGAGAGATTTCGTCTCACTCCGAGAACTGACCAAGAATTAGACATGCTCACACACGATCTTCTTTTATGGTGTCAGCAGGATGAGGCTATTAGTCTCGGTGGATTCTGTGAAATATCGGGATTGCCTAAGGCTCGGCTGTATGAGGCAGCCCAGAGACATGAAGGAATGCGTAAGGCGATCGACATTGCGCGACAGATTATCTGCAATCGCAGAGAGCGCATGGGCCTCATGAATAAATTTAACTCATCCATCGTGATGGGAACCTATGCCCTTTATGATCCAGAATACCGCGCCTACAGAAAAGAGATCGCTCAGAAAGAAGGTCAGGGAGAGGGCAAGATAGTTGTAGTGTTGGATAAGTATCCAGAAACCGAAACCGTACCCGAAAAGAGATCCCATGATAGTGACTAAAGCCGAGTACGATGAGCTCATGGAGCGATTCGATATGGTGCGCGATCTCTGTGTCATGTTAAAAGTTCCACCACCGAAGTTATTACGAACGGTGGAGAAGCTACTAGCAGATAACTACACCATGTATGCCCGAATTAATAAGATTAAAATCCGTCCCTATGGGCAGTCGAAAAGAGAGGAAGGGGAGAATGAAGTACAATAAACACCATGATCTCATTACAGATCTGTGCGAGCTATTAGAAGCGGGCCCGGATGAGCTATTAGAGGCCGTTGCTGACCTTCAAGAGAGGGTGGGTGATCATGATTGCTGTCCTATTTATAGTTCGACTATAGAGCATCTATTAAAGGATAGGGAGAGGCTCTATGGTATATGCCATGATCTCTGGGTAGCGCACTTGAGATGCAGAGATAGGAATTAAAATACATATGAGCGTGGAAACGACCATTAAACTCTCCCGCTTTAAGCCGAGAGAATACCAGCTCCCCATTTTTGACGCCATTGAGAACAAGGGCTATAAACGGGTACTGGCTATTCTTCCGCGCCGAGCAGGAAAGGATGTCTGTGCATTTAACCTATGCCTTCGGCAAGCACTCCGTAACGTGGGCGTCTACTACTACGTCTTTCCTACCTATTCCCAGGCCAAAAAGGTGATCTGGGATTCGATGACCAATGATGGCCAGCGATTTCTCGACTACATACCCGAAGAACTGATCGAGTCTAAGAACTCACAAGAGATGAAGATTAAGCTCTCCAACCAGTCACTGATACAGTTAGTTGGTTCTGATAATTTCGATTCCCTTATGGGTACCAACCCGAGGGGTGTTATTTTCTCGGAATACTCACTACAGGATCCGCGAGCGTACCAATATATCCGTCCCATTCTCACGGCGAACCAGGGATGGGCTCTCTTCCTCTCCACGCCGAGGGGTAAGAATCACCTGTGGGAGTTATATCAGATCGCTGTCCAGTCGAAGGAATGGTTCTGTTTAAAGCTTACCGTTGATGATACCCAGCACATCCCGCTTTATGAGATAGAGAAGGAGAAGGCTGAGGGGATCATGTCCGATGATCTGATACAGCAGGAGTATTATACCTCGTTCACCATGGGCGTTGAGGGATCGTACTATGCCAAGTATCTGGATCGCATGCGGGTGAAGGGACAGATCGGGATGGTGCCTTGGGAGGCAGGATTTAAAGTACATACTGCGTGGGACTTGGGGGTCAGGGATTCAACTACCATCATCTTCTTTCAGGCTATTGGTCAGACGATACGTATCATCGACTGCTATGAGAAGAATAAAGAGGGCCTTGAGCACTATGCGAAGGTGCTGCAGAATAAGCCCTATTCATACGGGAGGCATTTCGCCCCGCATGATATTAAGGTCAAAGAGTTCGGGACAGGGATGACCCGGCTCGAGAAGGCTCGGCAGCTAGGTATTGCGTTTACAGTAGCACCGGATCTTTCCGTTGTGGATGGTATAGAGGCGGTGCGTAGTGCGCTGAGTAAGATCTGGGTTGACGAGGTCGCATGTGCACCACTGATTAAGGCCGTTGAAAATTACCGTCAAGAGTACGATTCCAAAAGAAAAGTATATAAAGATTATCCACTCCATGACTGGTCCTCCCATTGGGCTGATGCGCTACGTTACCTCGCTATTTGTTTACCTAAGACTCGCGATGGCGCGAGCCCTCAGGAATTAGAAAAACGTTACCGTGAAGCAGTATACGGAGATAAAGAGAATTTACCCAGATTTTTCCGCGATGAAAATTCACATTACTAGCGCCCGTGGCATACTATTCTCATAACGAGTAAGTTATTAGGAGGCGGTTATGCATGATAAGTTAAAGAATGTGCAGCAATGGCGCGAGGAATACGAGCATTCTATGCGTGCGCTCACAGAGTATTCACTGGGGGGAGAGGATCCGCTTTTGAGACGGTTCTTATGTGCGAGCACTATGACTCGGATATTCCGTGATCATATGGGAATCCCAGGGCACGAGGCTTTCGACATGGCCACCAAGGCCTTCAATATAGACAGGGAAGAGGCGGCTGAGGGTATCGAGTCCTTGAGGAAAGCAATAGAGAATAACTTGGACGAAGTTAACCGAGTGGCAGCAGAGAGTTGTGATCTTATAAAGAAGAATATGAGTGATTTCTGTAACTACCAAGCGATGATTATAGAAGAGAGGTCCCAGAGCTATGCTTCATAAACTGAGGAATCGAAGTGTGGTACCCGCTCGGAACTAAGCCACCCTCCAACGTCACCATCTTACTGACCAATATGAAAGAGCCCGGCTATTTCGCATTCACGAATACCGGGACCTTTCCCTGGGATCCGCTCGCTAAGTGGCCGCTCTCCGTATGGGGAAACGGCTTTCCTGCCAATGAGCATAAGACACTCCGCGACATGTCCCACTGGATGCTCCTTGAAGATATTCCACTCCCTGAACCCCGATCCCATCGCCTGAAGAATTCTGAATCCCCTGGTGACTGGATAACCGATCCCATGCTCTACCGAGCCGTTGCCTTTGTGCGCAAGATGGTAAGCAAGGGCGAATCTCCCGAGCAGGCACTCGCTAAGGCACAGGAGTACTTCAAGCTTTCTCGCGCCCAGATCCTCGAACATGCGGGGAATCTTAACGATCCCTTACAGTATCACGATCTCAAGAAGTAGAAGTCGTGACGAAATGTCACAGATTGACGCCTAGAAGCCACTATCCAGCAACACGTAAACATAAGGCCTGGGGCATAAAAACCTATGCTAAGCTAGGAATCGAACCCCCGACACTTTGTCGACAGTTGAAATAATCTATTGCATATCTCATGTGACCTCCTTAGCTTATGGGCAGAATCATTCCTCTGCGCTGAGTTTATGAGGGTCCAGAATGCTCTTTCCCCAGTTAGGCCCGCAATACTACACCGAACGTGATAAGCCAATTCTTTCTAGAATGGAGGCGTCATATGCTGAGAGTATTACCATTAACCAGTCTTTCTGGGCTGAGGCTGATACGGACACCAGGTTTCACGCAGGTGATCAGCAACTTTGGTCTGATATTTATGGTAATCTTCCTGCTAATCGTCGTAGGAATTTCAATTTTAACCGTATACGGCGAGTAACGAATATGATCAGCGGCTACCAACGCCGCAATCGTAAATCTACCATCGTTACCCCTGTTGAAAACGCAGACGCAGAGACGGCTGACCAGTTTACGAAGATCTTCATGTGGCTTGCTAACCAAGAAGGTATACTCGAGACCATCTCAGAGTCCTTTGAGGGCTCTCTCATCACCGGTATGAACCTCCTCCACGTCTGGGTAGATTACCGTTCCGATCCGATATCAGGAAACATTCGAGTCGATAACTGCTCATATAACAGTTTCCTCATCGATCCCTATTTTCGAAAAACCGACCTGTCCGACTGTAACTTCATCTGGAAGCGCTCATTCTTAACAAAACGCGAGTGTATCTCTCTCCTCCCTCAACATACCGAAGAGATCCTCGGACTCATGGGTAATGACAGTGGAACGGGACGTGACGGCAAGTTCCAATTCATGCCCGAGTCGTATAATTATGGCATGAAAAACTTACTCACCTACGATGAGTACTGGTACAGGGATTATCGGACCCAGAAAATGCTAGCTGACACGCAGACTGGCGAAGTGATGGAATGGCGCAGTCAAGACGAGGATGCCCTTAAGCAGTTCCTTCGCCTCTATCCGCAGGTCACGATGATCGAGCAAGAGATACCGACGTGTAATCTAGCGATTGTGGTGCAGGGAAAGGTGTTCTATGACGGACCGAACCCTATGGGAATCGATTCATATCCTTTTGTTCCTATGTTTAGCTATTATGCTCCTCAGATGCCATACTTTCCAACGCGCATACAGGGTGTGGTTAGAGGTCTACGGGATGCGCAGTATCTCTACAACCGACGACGCATCATCGAGCTCGACATCTTAGAGAGTCAGATCACTTCTGGCTTTAAGTACAAAGAAAATGCACTGGTAAATCCGAAAGACATCTTCCTGAGTGGACAGGGCCGTGGCCTTGCGCTTAAGGAAGAGGCACAAATGTCTGATGTGGAGCAGATAATTCCTCCGCAAATACCGCCTTCCATGATCCAGCTGTCTGAGCTGCTGGCTAAGGAAGTGCAAGAGATCTCTGGCGTTAACGAAGAACTTCTCGGCAGCGCAATCGATGACAAGGCGGGAATACTCTCCATGTTGCGCCAGGGAGCCGGTCTTACCACTCTTCAGGTACTCTTCGATCACCTCGATCGAGCACAAAAATTACTCGGGAAGCTACTCATCGACCTCGTGCAAACTAACTATACTCCCGGTAAGGTCCAGAAGATTCTCGAAGGACAGCAACCCGCACCTCAGTTTTATAGTAAGGCTTTCGGAAAATATGATGCCATGGTAGAAGAAGGATTGAATACCACGACACAGAAACAGATGTACTTTGCGCAGCTCTTACAGCTTCGTGAGGTAGGAGTACCGATCCCTGATGAAACATTACTTGAAGCGTGCACTATCCAGAATAAGAAGCAGCTCGTTGAGACCATTAAGGCGAATCGTGACCAGGCTATGCAAGCTCAGCAGATGCAGATGCAGGCAGCTCTACAAGAGCAGCAGGCACGTACTGAACTGGCTCACGCTCGTGCCACTGCTGATCAAGGCTTGGGTCTTGAACGTATCAGTAGAATCCAAGAGAACCGAGCGCTAGCGATTGAGCGAAGAGCCGCTGCTGAAAAAGATCACGATACTGCTATACTGAACCTGGTGAAAGCAGCGAAGGAGATCGAACATCTTGATCTAGACCAGCTCAAGAAGATACTCGACCTCTCCCAAGCGATGAATCATCAAGAAGCGCAGAAACAGGCCCAGCAAGGAGCTATGGGAGCAGTATGAGTATGAACCTATTCTTAGGCATGATGTTATTGGTAATCATGGCTAATAACGCACAGAATCGCCCTCCTGAGCCCCGTCGCATTCCTATCGAGGAGATCTGCCTCGAGATGGAAGATGAGTGCCCCGGCTGCACCGAAGATCTCTGCGACTGCCCCATCTGTATGTCTGATCCCGTCCCGACCCTGACCGTTAACATTCATTTTCACGAACATCCCGCATTCCCCAGGCACTCGCGTAAATAAAATCTTTCTTCCTCTATTGAGGTATTGTCTGCACAGGCGTACTTCCACTTTGACCCTCGTCCCATGCCGTATCGTTCGACCGTATGGCATGCGGCGAGGTTTCTGGAATATCCAGAGGATTGTGATAGAATAGGGCGTGATAAATTATGGGCACACTTGTCATGAGCGATGGTGTTCTTTCGGTCGCACCGGATTTTACTTTTTCATAGAGGTTTTGCCGGTGCGATTTTTCTTGTATATCTCCTGTGACGCTGTAAGAGTAGTGCCATCCTACCAAGTGTGAGTAGGTAGTTAGAGGTGGTGATGCATGCATCACTATTTATTCCTTGCGGCAGGTCCGCAGTTTCTACCAAGGAGCCATTATGGCAAAACGTTATCATGGATTTAAAGCTGACAGCCGGTCTGAAGGCGAAAGCGCTCACGTTACTGATGGGAAAAGCAAACGCTACCAAGAGCCCTATGCTGGCATGGACCCACGTCGTCGCCAAGAGTTAGAAGATGCGGGCATGATCCACGAAGATCATCGCGCTATCGCTAACCTTCCACAAGAAGTGATGATTAAGGCCTATCCATACAATGGCCCTTACCTTCCTGAAGGCTTAGACGACACGATTAAAGGCGTAGACCGCCAAATCGATATGTTGGATGATCGTAAACGACAAGAACACATGTTCCCTAAAAAGGTATAACATGCCTGGAATGGTTCGCATTCCTGGAAAAGGCAAAAAGATCGCCTATAAGATACTTGGCGTCCCAGCCAACATAGCTTATAGGCGAGATGCCCTCCAGAAGAAGATCAATCGCAGGCTCCTCTTTGAGGAAACTCAGAGATCTCGTTAGGGGTTATTATGAAAAAGAAAATGAAGGGAAACGCTCCTTCTAATAGCACCCTGAAGCAGGAAGCTGCTTGCATGAAGGACATCGAGAATGTCTATCAGGTTCAGAATCGTAAGGCAGAAGCCTATGATCGCAGGGCTTTAGATCGCGTACAGGATCCACGAAGTGACTGGTTCGGTGGCCTAGATCCCCGTCGTCGGCAAGAGAACGCCGATTCCGGGATGATCCGTCCCGATATGACCGCTATGGCCAACTGCCCTAAGCAGGCTATCCATCATGAATGGCCAATCATATCCTATTATCAAAATCCATACATCGACGATACAGTCGACTAGGGGAAAGGAAAGTGATTATTTATGGGATTCTAGGTATTTAATAGCGGCTTGCAATAGGTCTGATCGCTCCCTAAAAAGGCCTATCCCCCTATTGCATAAGTGGCATAATAGTCCCCTAATTTTACCGGTGATGTGGCAATGATCGATATGCAATTTATCACTCTGAAAGGCTCCATTGGGAATTGGCTCTTCTGCGCAGATGAGACATCTGTTCGCCTGGGCGATAGCCATGGATTCATATTGAGCGGTAGTAATCCCATATCTCTTCTTGATGCTCGAATTGCGCCCATACTCCTTCCATCTCTTTTTATTCTCAGGAGTAGATCTCGAGATGCGCAAGCGAGAATGCCAGCATTTCTTGCACTCATTAACTGTGCCGTCACGCATATTGGGATGTCTATGGAAATACATGAGTGCCTGCTCAATCCCGCAGGACTTACAGGACTTGGATTCTCTATTCATAAGTAGGAGTTTAACATGGCTAGAAAGAAAGTGAAGAAAAAAGTAGTAAAGGCCCCCAAAATGGTCCGCTCTTCTAAAGAAAAACCCGCTTTTAAGAAGAAAGTGAAAGTAGTGATGAAAGAATTCAAATCGGGTAAACTACATAGCGGCTCCAAGAAAGGTCCAAAAGTAGAGAATCCGAAGCAAGCGATTGCTATCGCTCTTTCTGAAGCTCGTCGCAAGAGAAAGAAATAAGCTTATAGATACGCGTCCTCCGACGTCCTACGACACTAACCCCTGTACTATTAAATGTGTAGGGGTTAGTCTCTTTAACGATTAACATTAACCGTTAAAGGAGGTCGTATGAAATCATATGGACATCTGGCTCCGGCAGGAGTTAGCAGGATTAGAATCACTGAGTGCGAGGAATCGCTCCCCTATGAACACGAGGGTCAGCTTGTAAGGACTGTGGCATATGCCGGATGTCTTTATAATAATCCCATCTTTATAGAGAACGGCCGCATAGCCGTAGATAGAGATGGCGGACTACACTTCGTTCCCCCCAACAATAAGCTCTCCAATGGCTCCCGCATCGATAACATTAGGACGCTTAATGACTCCATGAAGTCAGAGCTAGAGGGCGACTTTCTGCGGCAGTATTCTCTCCAGCGCTCGAAAGGCCCTCAAAAAGAAGAGCCGGGGCCAGCTCCCGTAGAAATACCCTTCCACAAGAAGAGAAAGAGTAAGCGCGTGAGCATGGTCCTCTCTGAGGATCGATGGAGCGAAATAGAAAATCAGATGAACGCAGAGGGCGTCGACATCCATCGCAAGTCCTTCTCTAGGTATATCCAGGAAAAGCTGGTGGGCGATAAGAAGAAAAAGAGCTAAACTGTACATGAACTAACGCTCTACACGTCTCCTGAAACGTTTTGCGTTTGACAGCCCCGGCCTAAAAACCGGGGTTTTTATTTAAAGGGAATCTCTGGGAAGCTGCGGGAAGTTAATCTCTCTATCTTATTGAGATCTTCCCTGCTAATCCCATGCTCCTGTTCATAAATAGCAGCGATATCGCCATCAAAGCGCTTGGGGAGCTGTAAGAGCGTTTCTATAGCCTCTATCGCTTCTGCCCCGCCGCTGTTGACTTCGACTTCCAGAATCGGCTTAAGTCCGGGCCAATAGTCTAGCGTTAGATTGCAATGAGTGATGGCTCTGTTGCAAAAACCAGTCGGCCCTTTCTCCTTAACCCACTCGCGCCACCGCCATGATTCCCGCTCTGTCTCCTGGTAGGATCCTACTCCAAAACCTATTCCTCTAAATAGAGTATAAAGCTCGTCGAGCTTCTTGGAGTTGATGCCCACCGTATACTCAAAGGTCCCATCTATGGCGCGCGGGTCCTTTATGTGCTTCAAGGTAATTTCTGTCTTGCCATAGCATTCTCTGATTCTCAGAAATTTTCGATCAGCGCCAGGTATATCCCATACAACTCGGCGAGAGCTTTTTCGGTTCATGCGCCTGCTCATGAAAATCTCACCCTGGGCGCCCTGCTTACCGCTCAGATCGCAGAGTTTCTCCCTTATGGCCTCATCATTGACCGCATAATATCGAGCTTCTAATTCCACTTTCATATTCACCCCGGATGGATTGATAAATATTTAAAATGCTGTATACTTAATCTGTCGTACCTGATTAATACTATCAGTGTACCACAATACGTAAGCAGCGTATACCAGTAACAATATAGTTTCATTACTACAGAAGGCATTCCCTCTACATGTATTACTCTTACCGAAGTGCGATGGCGCTCATTTTCTTAGCGCATCCGTCACTTCATACCTCTTTGCGCAAAAACTGCGCCCGATTCTCCGATAGTATTACACAATCGCTCGGAATCGATCAAATTCCCGTCCAGGCCGATGCCTATATTCTCTTTAAGCGCGCAGCACGCCTTAAGGGCATAGAAGTCTGTATGCCGCAAGACGAATTCTCCCATATCTACCGCCTTGAGCGCATGTTTAAGGCATCCGATATTATAAAAAACCGAACCGGATTCATTCGGGGTAACTCTTCCGCCGCGATCGTACACCACCGTCTCGCCTCCTCCCTTCTCACTGCCCCTGATGCGCCCTCGGCCATCGAGCGCTGGCGGCGAGTCGATGCCGAGTCTGGCGCAGATCAGAAGTGGCAGGAGTACCAAGCGGTCGCAGAAGCAAGCTCAGCTGATATCGTGGCGATGCACAGTGCCATCCAAGCCTCCGACGCCGTGTCTGAACACGTAGTTCTTCCCGAATTAGCGGTTAGAATCTACGGGCCATCCGCAGGCAGCCATAGGGCGTGCGACGATCGTCAGCTTGCGCAGAAACCACACCCGACAAGGACATTGGATTACTCCGCGAAGCATGGTCTCAAGGTTGAAATTCCTGCGCATAAGTTCTCACAGATCCAAGAGGTGGCACATATGAGCACACCGCTCATTGAGAACCTAAAAAACCGCAGATTCCTCACGATTAGCGGATTACGTAACTCGAAGGTATCTCTCCTCGTGCATGACCACTTCGACCACGCGGTTACCTTCAAGTTGCTACGCGACGCGGGCATTATGAAGCGGTATGAGCATTTTCTGAGCCAGGTCGGCAATCCACAGAATTGCGATATCCTCAGCCGCGAAGGGGAGCTGATCGCTTCCATCGCCTATGACTATCGCTTCACCAGCTATCCTCGCTTCAACCAGCTCTCTCTGGTGTCATATGATGACATCGTGAAGATGCTGCGATCGAACCCATCACTCTCTCCTAATCAGTCAAAGGCTCTAGCTGTCTGCCAGGAGCGTTTAAATGACCCAGAATTCACGAAACGGCTGCCAGTAGTAGTAAGCGGTGTCTATACCGAAATGATGCAGCAGCGGGTGAAAAATGGGGTCATTAAGACCGTGCAGGGAAATAAGCAAGTTGATGCCTTGAGACTCACAGATCCTGAGTACCTCGCACTCATAGTTGAGACCCTCGACTGTATGTATAAGAACCGTCCCCATGTGAAGAAGCAGCTCCTGAATACACAGCTTATGGTAGAAGATGTGCTCCACCAGGCGCTCGAGGCTGATGGCATGGATCTGGTGATCACGGTATCAGGCCAGACAGTTGATGAATTTACCCGACCTTCTCGAGTTCCCGAGCATAGAGCTCGCTGGATCGAGAATAATCTGGGCGCGATATCTGACAGAAATCCTGTAATAGGATAGTATATATACGCGCTTCTGCGCTGCTTAGGTAAGAACCCCCGACTCAACATCGGGGGTTCTTACTGTTCTTTCCTAGAACGCACATGGTTCTATACTACCATGGGCTCCAGCCCTCATCTACTTTCTTTCTTCTAAACCTGGGGACATATGTCTCGAGTATCCATATTATTAGCGGAATGATAATAATAGAGAAGAGGAGAGATCCCAAGATGGCGATTGGAGAGAAATGGGCCTCTTCAACGGGATCATATCCAAGTGCCAGCCGAATATTAGAAGTTATAGTTCTCGCCAGGTAATACCAGGAAATAACTTTCGCACATCTAATAATATCCGCTATAAGCCTCTTCATAAAATCCAATCGACTGAGTTAAGGGAGGAATGGAAGCGCAGTAAAGAATGTTGCCGCTCCTAGTGATGCCGATTCTACGGCCGCTACTGCTGCCGCTACACCACCAGCTGACGATACGGTTGCAACTGTAAGGGCGCCAGCATGAGCAGCAAGCCCCACATCAGTAATCACAGCTGCGGCGATTCCCGCCCCTGTTGTAACTGCTGCCGAAGCGCCTCCGGTTAACATTGCTGCCCCAGCAAGAGCAGGAAGAGTAGTAGGAAGTACCACTGCTGCCCCAGCGCCAGCTATAAAGCCACCATAACAGAGGCTTTTGGTTGCCCAATACGCTATCATCCCAGATATAGGACCGCCGCCTAACCCTTGCATCTGTGATCGTAAAGCGAAGCTCCCGTCGCTCAACTTAGTAACCCCGATCCGTCCCTGTTTTAGGTAGGCGCCAAGGTTAGATTTATTGATTTTACGAAGCGTAGGATCTACATCATAAGACTCAACTTTATGGAGCGCGCCACCCTGTCGCACATGGAAGCTCATTCCATCATGTCGAAGTGTGACGGCTCCCAATTCATGAGACGCGTAGAGGTGTTTAGCACGAATTCGTGCCATCTCAGAAGCAGAAGCGCTGCTAAGAAATAAAAGAGATATCGAAAGAAAAAGGTTGTTTTTCTTCATAGAGGTTTCCTTGTTTAGGAGAGACTGCTTTTGACTACGCACATGCGCAATCATTCGATAGTGTACACCTTTTTCGATACTCGACAAGCCCCCAGGCCCTATCTACGGCCACTTCTCCCATAAGAGCACCACTCTAGCACCTTATCCCAAAATGACTTGCTGGGAGGGGGAACAACAGGAATATGAGTCACATGAATATCGCGCCGGCTTGCCTGCCGAACAACGGGCGCGGGCGATTCTCCGCGAGGATAACTCCTTAGGCCCGGCTCATCGTCATTGGCCACTTGTACCCTGATCTCGTTTACGAGGGTGTCCAAATCCTGATCTATCTGCTGCGCGTCAGCTTCTTCTTCATCGAGCGAAGAATCGCTGCCCAGTGAGACGGGTGAGGCATCGGGAAGTGGATAGGTAACGATGGTTATCGGTTGCTGGGGATAGGGGACAATACTGTCCCGACGCATGGCGCGTATCTTCCAGCGCGATTCGTTTTCCCCTCCCGTGGCGGTCAGCACACAGAAAAGTGCTAAAAATAAGTACTTCATAGAGGAGCCTCATCATTATTATTGTTTTCTTCATGGAGATTCGCATCCGCGTCCTCCATGAGCCTGAGGAAAACGCTCTGCACTACTGCTCGGGCATGTGGATCTTCCGGCGTTACTGGTCGTGGCGACGGGCTCATATCGGCCGAGTTTGGCGATTCTTCCCCTGGGGGCGTCATCGGCTGGTATGAAGAATAGGGAACTACTGCAAGCCTTCTGCGCGGTGCCCGTGGCGAACCAGGCGACGGAGTGCGAGGCATTGGCCGAGGAGAGCCTTTGCCTGGCTGCATATCGATAACAGTTGGCAGGACAACGGGCGGTAATACTGGTGCGGGAAATGAGGGTAGTGGTGGTATTGGGGGAGAATTCGGCTCTAAGAGTTGCTCTTCTGCAGCCTTCCTGCGCTGTTCTTCCTGGGCCTCGCGCTCTGCCGCGATATCTTCTATGGTAATCGATCGCGTAATGAGGCGCCGCAGGGGCGATGGCCTCCGCATGTCTTCGGCAGCCTTACAGCCTAGTACTATGAGTACCCAATTTGTGTACACAAGAAGCTTTTTCATATGCGCCTTTCTAGTATAGGGCCAGTATGTCTCTTCCAGTCTGGGAAATAAACAGGAAATAGGGAATATATGGAAGATCTTAAGGAGACGGTCGGGAAAGTTGCGCTCGACCTTATGTCAAAAGAGCCAGAAGTTACCACCGTCATAGACCAACAGCGGGCGATGCAAGAGGACTATCTTGAAGAGCTCACTGAATGTGTCATGGAGTTCCGCAAGAAACATCCACGCGACTTCTTCGTTACCGTGCTCACCAAGAGCGAAAAGCTCATGCCTAACGTATTCCGTAACTATTTTGTTCCCCGCCTGTCCTGTCCGACCCCGAATTATGACCAAGCGGTCTATCGGTACCGACATGAAGATGAAGAGATCGAATTTATCTGGTCCATTCCCTGTCGGGAGGCCTGTTTTTATTTAAGGGAGAATGCAGCCCATGTTTCTTCCGAGGAGCATGAGCTGCTGCAGTATGTAATCGCCTTCTCTGATGGGACGCTCTACCACTTATGTAGGCACCTCAATAGTGAATATGACGAGCAAGCTCAAGTAGTATAAAGGAGACTGCATGATCGATAACGAGGTGATGAACACCCTCGCTCAGGAACCGCAAGAAGTTGTCGACAATCAGGAGACAACTGAGCAGGTTACAGTCCCACAGCCCGTGGAAACTGATAAAGAGAAGAATCTTCGTCTGTTGCGCGAAAAAGCGTCACGAGTTGAGAGGGAGCGAGATGAAGCCATTCGCCGACTACAGGAAATCGAAGCACGGAGTGCCCAAGCTGCTCCACAGCCTGAAGATGACGAATTTCATATTGGACCCGATGAGCTTGCTGAGGGCAAACACCTTGCTAAGGTTGTTAAAAAGATCAGGAAGCTCGAAGAAGAACTGAAAGGCTATCGCCAACAGGCTTCTGTAGATACTACTGAGACACGCCTCAAGGCCCAATACCCTGACTTCGATAAAATAGTCACGAAGGAACACATTGAGACACTGCGCGATATGTACCCTGAGATTGCTCAAACTATCCATTCTTCACCAGATCTATACTCACGTGCCGCATCCGCGTACACGATTATTAAGAAGATGGGAATTTATCAGGATACTGGTGCCCTTGAACCAGACCGAGCTCTTGCTCAGAAAAACGCGTTCAAGCCTAAGCCAACTGCGAGCATTGCTCCACAACAGGGCGATTCGCCGCTCTCTAAAGCCAATGCTTTTGCGAATGGGCTTACCCCCGAGCTTAAGGATCAGCTTATAAAAGAGATGCAAGCCGCTCGACGAGCTAACTAAGCCTACTACACAGCCCTCGGTAGATCCCCCCAATTCTTTCTGCCGAGGGTATTATATTGCCTAATTTATGTTTCTACTCCTAAGCTTTCAGTAGCGTATGGAGTGTCGCACCTCCACCCGGCGTACTGGGTGTTCGCCAACCCGATGGTGTATAGGTCTCACCAGCCTTGGCACAAGAAGGGCCTTGCCAGCTTAGATATACTTTATTCGCAAGGATAACTATGGCGATCACAACGACCAGTACGTTGCCTGCCCCAGTGCAGCAGAGCTTTAATTATAAGCTCCTCAGCGTACCAGTACCGAATATGATCCATAAAATACCTGCCATGCTCAAAACGATGCCCCGTAATGGTGGTACAACGATGCGTATGCGTAGGTATAATCCGCTGAATACAGCAATGGTACCACTCGGAAACACAGGGGTTACACCTCCTGCGCAAAACCTAACCGCAGTGGATATCGATGCGAAGATCAGCTTTTATGGAACCTATGTTCAAATTAACGAACAGGTAACCCTCCAGAACCAAGATCCAGTGTTGAACGAATGTGCAGCACGTCTTGGTGTTTCCCTCCGTCAGACCGAAGATCAGCTTACCCGCGACATGCTCGCAGGTACCGCTGCCTTCATTAACTGTACGGGCGGCGTAAACGGCGATAACCCAACGGAAATTACCCGCTCCGACGTAGACACGGTTGTGCGCGCGCTGTTAAATAACAACGCCTACACGATCATGGATAACATCGAGGGTGAGGATAAGTTCGGTACAGCGCCAGTTCGAGATGCCTATTTCGCACTCTGCTCAACGAACTTGACCGGAAACTTGGACAACGTAGCTGGCTTCATTCAGAAGAACCAGTATCCAGCACCTATGAACGCTCTCCGTTCAGAATGGGGTGCGATAGGAAACCTACGCTTCCTTATCTCTTCAATCGGTTCTGTAACCGCTAATGCTTCGATGCTCGGCGCTAACGTATACAACATATTCTGTGTTGGTATGGAGGCATACGCCTGTATCGAACAAGACGGATACAGCGCTTCGTTCATTTATCGCCCACCTATCTACGACGGACCATTGGCCCTGAACGTATCGGTCGGCTATAAATTTGCTGAAGTTCCAAGGATCACGAACGATCTTTGGGTATTGAACCTTCGTGCCACACTTGCTTAAGGAGATGACATGGACGGAACAATAATTCAGCAAGGATTCTTCACGGCTAACGGCGCAGCGGTTACGCTGAATGTCCGCTCTGGCGTAGACTGGATCGAACTCATTAACTTTACCCAAATACAGGCTAACGCCGCTGACACTGGCTATGAATTCCAGTGGCAATTAGGCATGCCTAACGGTATCGGTATCGAATCTCAATCGAACGGCGCCGCGACGGCAGTTAACCTAGTCCCAACGGCTGCGAATAACTTCGTACTCGTAGATTCTTCATTGAATCCTAACGGACCAGCAGTTGCAGTTGCTGCCTCAACGAACGCTACACGCCCAGTGGTAACAGCAAACATCGCCGGACTTTCGGATGGCGACGTGGTGCGTCTTATCAATGTGCCTGGCCAGCTAAACTTGAGCGGTTACGACTTCTCAATCGATGCTGTCGGCGGCGGTACTTTCCGCCTCGCCAACACATTGGCTAACGCTCCCGGAGCAGCTGGTACTGGCGGATTCTATCGCAGAATCGCGTTTGATCCACTATTTTATCCTACCCGACGCTTCATCGTTAATATCTCACAGGCTGCACAAGCTGTGGTTACGACGAGCGTTGATCACGGATATACGGTTGGCCAAGAACTGCGTATGCACGTTCCTGCAGCCTTCGGCATGATCGAGATGGACAATCTCGCAGTCGACGTCGTTGCAGTAACAGCAGACACGTTCACGATTAACGTAGATTCGACCGGATTCACCGCATTCAGATTCCCACTTGCAGCAGCAATACCGTTTACACCGGCGATTGTGGCTCCGCTTGGCGAAGAAGCGAATGCAGTAAACTCCGATCCTAACTTGCTCAATGATGCCACCGTTAACACCGGCTTCATTGGTATTAAGTTATCCGCAGGGATAGATTCTCCTGCCGGACAAAATGGTGACCTTATCTTCTGGAAAGTTGGTAAGTCATTTAACACGTAATAGCAATACTACGTTTGTACATTCGGGAGGGAGTTTGTTTATAACGGATGGACTCTCCTCCCTCCCGTCTAAAAAGGAGAACTATGTCACGAGTAACGAGAACAACTGATAAAGCAGCGCGCCCTAATCTTCGCTACATGCGCGATAAGGACCGTGAGCCCGTGCGTGGTAAGTTTATCTTCCATGAAGTACCAGGCGGGCTCATGAGCTTCGTATACAAGGCCTATAAAGAGGACGAGATTGAGCGCTTCGACTTAGTTGACGGCGAGATCTACACCCTTCCTTTAGGGGTCGCTAAGCATCTGAATAAGAACTGCTGGTATCCAGTGCACGCCTATGCGATGGACGAAAACGGACGCCCTACGATGAAAATCGGACAGAAGGTGCGCCGCTGTAGCTTCCAAAGCTTAGAGTTCGTTGATATCGACGATCTTTCCGCAGTGGGAACCCCTGAAATTGTAACCGTAGAAACCGCAGGAATCTAAGATGCCTCGTTGTTACGCAAATCCGAACCCGATCTTTCAGCCAGCTATGCGCCTGATCGCAGCGATTACGCAGTCGTTTCCGATGACTGTGACGACCACCTTTGCCCATCAGTATAAAGATGGGACCATTGTGCGGTTAGATATCCCGCCAGCAGATGGCATGCAGCAAGCTGACCAGCTAACAGGTCCGATTCTCGTAACGAGTCCTACTACGTTTACTATCCCGATAGATAGCACCGACTTTGATGCATTCGCCATACCAGGATCACCGCCACCAGCGGTGAATATATGCGCGCAGGTAGTGCCGATCGGAGAAGTGGATGAAACCCTTCAGGCGGCGACCGTTAATGTTCTGCCTTTCCCATAGGAGTACTCATGCCAATTAATCCTCCCGGCAATACCCTCGCCTCGATCCAGGTCAAAGTGAGACGGCTTACTAGGTCGCCGTCCCAGAACCAATTGACCGACGATGATCTCAATAACTATATTAACACGTTTGTGGTATATGACTTCCCAGAGCAGTTGCGCATGTTCAATCTGCGCACCACATTTAAGTTCTGGTGTAACTCGTTCCAGGATCGATATCCTACTGATGAGATATCATTCGCGGGCGTTACCACTAACCAACTATATAACTTTCAAAATCGATACTTGACCATCCATGACCCTGTGTATATTGCCGGTTATCAGTCATTTTTTTCTCAGTCGCGCGAACAGTTTTTCGGTATTTATCCCCTTACTAACAGCATCCTGTCTATTGGCACTACTGGCGATGGTGTTACTACGAGCTACACGGGAGTAATTACCAATAACACCGGCCCGAACTTCGTAAATCCCTCACTCGCCAATCAGACCACTACGCTCCTCCAGAATAACGTGCTCTTCAGCTCTATCGATGTGAGTAATGCAGGGCTCGCGCTCGTGGATGTGCCCGTAGTAAGCACTACCACTGGTAATCCAACGACGGTGGGGAATCTCTATGTTCCCGGCTTTCAGCCAACCACCCCTCCGACCGTGGTCAATCCTATAAATAACGTTAACTATGTGACTGGCGCCTTTACCATTACCTTCCCGACCGCACCCGGAGTAGGGCAGCCTATCAATAGCCAGACAGTTCCACAGATCGTGGCGTTACCTCAGGCGTTGCTCTATTACGACAATACCTTCTTTTTACGCCCCGTACCCGACCAACCGTATCAAATTAACTTCGAGTGCTACGTAGCGCCGACCTTCCTTATGGAGACCACCTCTACTCCTCAACTGGAAGAGTGGTGGCAGTATATCGCCTATGGCGCCGCTAAGAAGATATTCGAAGATCGTATGGATATGGAGAGCGTGCAGGCGATCATGCCCGAATTTAAGACACAAGAACGGCTCTGCTTGCGCAGAACGGTTGTCCAGTATACCAATGAACGAACCGCGACCATCTACACCGAACAGACCGGATTCGGTCGTGGCGGAGGCGGATGGGGTTGGGGAGGAGGTCCATTTTAATGTGTCATGTCAATGAAGTAGGAAGAATAGGAAATTTTCCTGTAACACATAGGAATTGAGATGCCAGTACCATCAGATTATAATCCAAATATTCCTCAGCCTACGGATCTACTTTCCGTATCGCAGGGAAACCTCTTAAATAACTTCGGCGCTCTTCAGGCGCTGATAGATGTAAACCATGTGGACTTTGCGGCCACTGGAGCAGGGAAGCATAAATGGGTAACCTTACCCCTCCAAGGAGCAACGCCTCCAGCGGGGGCAGGATTCCTCGCCGGTGAATTAGGTCTCTACAATGCCGCATACGCACTGACGACCCAGAATGAACTGTTCATTAATAAGACTAATCAGGCAACGGTAGTCCAAGTGCCCGCAACGGCTTCTGTTTTGAGTGCCAATTCGGCTCCAGCCCAGGGATCGCCGGGTTGGACGCTCCTTCCATCGGGCATCGTCTTGCGATGGGGCAATTTCACAGGCTTTACCGGATTGGCCACAGTGACGCTATCTACCTCTGCTGCAAACGGTCCAGCGTTAACTCAAATACTAACGGTACAGGTAACCCCTTATAATACCTCGGTTGGCGACGTTAACTTTGCCGTGCGGCTATCTAATATCATTAGTCCTACCCAATTTAGTGTATATATCTCGAGTAGAACTGCCACGGGTCCAGCTACGGGCGGATTCCAATATCTTGTCATAGGATACTAATATGGCATACGATCGTTTTCTTATCGCGCCTCTGAGCTCAGGGCTGCAAACTAACATGAGGCCATGGCTCATCTCTGATGACGCCTTCGCCCAATTGAATAATGCATACCTGTTTCGTGGTCGCGTGCGCAAACGATTCGGCTCTCGCTTTATGGGAAGTGGTTGGCCGAGCGCGGCTGTTGAGCCACTCTATTCTCGCCTGCGTATTGCCCTAGAGGGCGGCGCGGCAGTGGGCATCACCGATGCTGGCGGTAACGCAACGGGAACTGTTCCTGGCGACATCTTTAAGGTGGGCCAGATGTTCTCGATCGGTACCGTCATGTATACCGTCAATGTCGCTGGCACTCCTGCAACGATGCTGGCTACTACGGTAACTCCAACTGCCACCTATGATACCTCCAACGGCAACTATGTCTTTGTGGGCGCTCCGGCCCTTACCCAAATCTATTTCTATCCGGCCGAACCCGTTATGGGCCTTACCAATTATGAGTCTGGCCCCATTAACGACCAACCGTCCTATGCCTTTGACACCCAGTTCGCCTATGTCTTCGCGGGTGGCTTCTGGCAGCGGTCTGGTACGGGCGTTACGCCGATATGGCATGGGGATAATACTGACTTCTTCTGGTCCTATAACTGGGATGGCATAACTGCCGATAATGTCGTACTCTTCGTTACTAACTTTAACGCGACGATCGGTGCTCCCGCCCTTACTGACGACCCAATGTGGTATTTCAACGGTACCGTCTGGGCAGATTTCTCCGCGCTTACGATCTTCCTCACGGCGGGCGACTTCGTGCAGACGGCGCGAATCATCATTCCCTTTAAGGACCGGCTCTTGCTCCTGAATACCATCGAGCAGGATGCGGGTGGCACGACGAACACCTCTTTCGTGAACCGATGTAGATTCTCCCACAACGGAAGTCCATTAGCGGCTAATGCATGGCTCGAGCCGAATCAGCTCACTGCTGACGGCGCGGGATTCATAGATGCGACCACTGAAGAGGCGATTGTCAGCGCAGAGTTCATTAAGGACAGGCTGATCGTCTACTTTGAGCGCAGCACCTGGGAGCTGGTATATACTGGTAACCAGATCCAGCCATTCTTATGGCAAAAAATTAATACAGAGCTTGGCTCAGAATCTACCTTTTCTACAGTCCCTTTTGATAAGGTGATCTTAACCATCGGGAATACAGGCGTGCACGCCTGTAATGGTGCGAACGTTGAGCGTATCGATAACGATATCCCGGACCAAGTATTCCAGATCATAGATAAGAAAGAGGGCGTCTCTCGGGTTGCCGGGATTCGCGATTATTACGTGGAAATGGTCTACTGGACCTTTCCCGCCACCTATCAAAACCCATCGGAGGTCTACCCTACACGAGTTCTTGTATATAATTATCGCACTGGCACTTGGGCGTTTAATGATGATTGCATTACAGCTTTCGGATATTTTGAGCAGCAGCTGGGCATCACGTGGTCATCCACCACGGAAACCTGGGAGACGGCGGAATTCGCCTGGTCTAGTGGCACGACTTCTGCACAATTTCGCCAAGTAATCGCGGGGAACCAGGAAGGCTTCGTCTTTATAATCGATGCCGACTACGGCCGCAATGCACGAGCGATGCAGCTCACCGATATGGCCAATAATGTTCCCAGTGGAATCATTCTCACCATTATCGATCATACCCTGAATGTCGATGACTATATCATGATCGAGGGAGCTCAGGGCATCGGAGCGGGCATAAACGGGACTATCTGGAATGTGGCGAGTATCATAGATACGGATCATGTGCTCGTCTATTCTTCTGTTGGCTCTCCGCAATTCACCGGAACATATACTGGCGGCGGCTACATTACCCGCGTCTCTAATATCACCATACAGAGTAAGCAGTGGAACCCGTACGATAAGAAGGGCATGAATGTCTATTTAGCGAAGATAGATTTCGGCGTTCAGAAGACCCCAACGGGTGAGATTACCGTAGATTATTATCCATCTTCTTCTTATGTTCCCATGCTCTACGGTGGCAAAAACACCGGCGCGATTATGGGGACGGGAATACTAGAGACCTATCCTTATGATCCCGTCTTTTATCCCCTCGAAGCCTACCAGGAAAAGCTCTGGCATCCGGTATATTTCCAGACAGAAGGCGATTGTATTCAACTTCAGTTCTATTTCAGTGATAAGCAGATCTCCAATCCCGAGATCGCATTCGCCGATTTCGAACTTGAAGGACTAGTTCTCCATACCATGGCCGTAAGCACGAGGTTACAATAATGGCGAATCCCAATAGTTATGGTGCATTTGTCCCAACGACGAACGTCTGGGACGTCGCCGAGTTATATCAGGTCGATGTAAAAAGCCCTGAATTTAAAGAACTTCTCGTTCGTTTGTACCAGAATATAAATAATATCGCGATATCCTTGAATTTACGTGACGCGGGATATTATAATACGTCTGAGTTCGTAAATGGACAGCTCTTCTTCCCCAATCCTCTTTTAGATTCTCAGACCACCTCCGCACCCGTCTTTAGACAGGTACTCAGGAAGGTAATCAACTTCGGTGGACTCCCTAACGCAGGACTCAAGTCTGTCGCCCATGGAATTCCGATCAATAACGATTATACATTCACCAGGATCTACGCTACTGCATCAGACACGGTTGGGCATACGTATATACCCATACCCTATGCTTCGCCCGTCCTGGCCAATAATATAGAGCTCTACGTTGATGCGGTGAATGTGAACATAGTAACTGGCTCAAATAGGACCAATTTTGACGTGTGTTATGTGATCCTGGAGTATATCAGGCAGTAATTATTGTAAAACCGGCGTGACGTAATTATGATGTGGGACTGGAATGAAAACTTTAGGAAAGGAAGCATATGCCATTTCCATTAATACCGTTAGCCCTTGGGGCAGCGGGTGGTGCATTAGCAGGTTATTTAGGGGGCCGTGGAACATCGAACCAGCCCGCGCAAGCTCCTGGAGCCAAGACTTATGGCGGCGGTGGGAACTTCCTCACGGGCTACGATCCCAAAACATTACTCTTCCCGCGCTTTGGGCAGGAGCAGCAGGGATTGCAGAATCAATCTATCATGCAGGCTCTCTCCCTCTTGCAGGGCGGGAAGGCGCCGGGGTCATTCGACTTCGGTCCCATAGCCCAGCAGGCTCGCACTCAGTTTCAGACGCAGACCATTCCCGGCCTTGCGGAACGATTTACGGCGATGGGTGGTGGCCAGAGATCAAGCGCATTCCAGTCGGCCCTTGGTCGCGCTGGCGCAGGTCTCGAAGAAGGGCTCGGCGCTCTCCAGTCAAAATATGGGCTTGCCCAGCAGGGCCAGAATACCCAGCTATTGCAGCTTCTTTTAAGCCTGGGAATGCAGCCGCAGTATGAGTCTGCCTATTCACCCTCTCAGCCTGGTCTCTTCCAGTCAGCGGCTCCTGCGTTGGGTCAGCTAGGCGGATTGGCCGGATTATCGTACCTCGGATTGCTATAAGGAGCGACGATGCCTCAAATAATAAATGAAAATCCAAATTTCGGGTCACTGCTCGGTACTGGGCTATCATCAGGCCTTAATGTGTTAGCCCAGAATAAATTAAACCAGTTCGCTGGTCGACAGCAGCGCCAAATGACCGCTCAGGGACTGGCTTCTTTGGGTATCCCCGAGCAAAATGCGATGCAGATTGCGAGCCTCCCTGAAAAACTCCAAGAGCTCGTGGTCAAAAACTATCTCGCTGCGGCCGAAGGACAGGGGCTTAATGAAGCGCTTGCCGCTCTTTCCGGAGAGCCCCAGCAGCAACAGCAGCCCGGCATGGAACAGTTCTATCAGCAAGCGGCCCCTCAGCAAAATCCCCAGCTATCGGCCCTTCAGAATCTCATCGCCTCGGGCAAGGGGATTACTCCTGAGGCGTTTGGGCAGCAGCTTTCAGCCCAGGGAGCGCAAGCGCCGCAGATGCCATCTCCTATTGAGTCCCCTAAGAAGGCTGAGCGCGCAAAAAGTTTCGCTGATACACTTCGCGCATCGCGAATCTCGCCAGAGCATAAATTAAAGCTTGCGGCCATGCAGCAGTCTAATCAGCTCCATAAAGAGAAGCTGAGCGCCAAAGAGCGCGAGATCGTCGATAAGGAAACGAAGCCTGTATACGACGAAATCAGCAAGGGAGCCAAGGCGGCACAGAATAATAATAAGCGTCTCGATCGCATGGAGCAGCTTATAAAAGAGGGCAAGCTCAACAGCGCGCTTTCCGTAAGTATTCTTGATAATATACCTGGGGTTTCCGAGGCAGTAGGTGGGGCTATAGGAGCCTATCTTGGATTAGCAGGTGGCGCATTAGGAGTTGGTGGGGGCGGCTATGTGGGCACTAAAATTGGCAAGGGGATCGGAGAGGGATTAAGTGGCGCTGCGAGTGCTCTATTATCTCCTCAGTCGCAAGAGTTCAAGAAGCTCAGCAATGACTTCCTTAAGGACGCTAAGGAAACCTTTGGCTCTAGGCTTACTAACTATGATGTCCAGACTTTTTTAGCTACCGTCCCGACCCTGTCCCAGTCTGACGAAGGAAAGCGACGGGTGATTACAAATCTTCGTTCATTCAACGAGGCGGCGATATTGCGCAAGAAGGCCATGGACCAGATTATTAAAGAAAACGGCGGGAAAAGGCCAGCCAATCTCGATACTTTGGTGGAAGATCGAATAGCTCCTCAGCTTGATGCCTTAGCGCAGAAGTTTAAAAGCGGAGAATCTATATAACTATCTACGCATGAGATAGACAGCGAGTAGTATTACGCAAGCCCAGAACTCATCCCTCTCGGTAATAGTTCCATTTGCTTTCGCATCCCTAATATACTTACCCAGCGGTATACATATTGCGGCTACCACGACCGCTAGGAGCGTTAGCGCCCCCAATAGAAAAAAGGCTACCCACGCATCATGGTAATAGTGAGAGAGTGTATAGAGCACGATTAGCATAACCCCTAAGATCATTGCTGGCCTCGCTACCCATTTTCCGAAATCCGGAAACATTACTTCTATTTCACTCATATCTCTTCTCTTCCTGGATTACCCGGCGCAGGACGCATATGATGTATTTCGTTATCGTGCAACGTCGCTTTTCGGCCTGTTCTCTTATCTCATTATGAATTTCTATTGGTAAATCTACCGCAAGACGCTTCTTATTAAGCCGTTTCTTCATCATGTAGCTCCTTTACTACTTAATAATATTGTACACCATGTGTACACATTGTCAATAATCGCATTGTGTAACTCGCGTGACTCTATCTTACTGGGAGCTAACCTATCATCTCTCTATTTAAGGAGAAAGACGTGAGTGTAGCACAATATCAACAGGTGTCGTACGGCCTTACCCAAGCCCTCATCCCGGAACCACCATTATCTATTATCTCGAAGCGGGATCCTACCGCCAACGATAAGGCGCAAATCGGAACCCAGTGGGTAAATACCGCCACCAATTCCTACTTTGTTTTAACATCGATCGTAGCTAATGTGGCGACGTGGGCATCTGCCGGAACTGGCGCTGGCATTTTCTTCTCCCTTGAGGCAACGGGTGGAAATATTACAGCCGACTTAGGAAATATCATAGCGACCGCTGGCGATATCGTAGCGACTGCGGGCAATATTACCGCAACCGCAGGCGATGTAGATGCGGGAAATGATGTGAACGCCACGAATGCGATCACCGCGACAAACGGGGATATCACCGCGACCAACGGCAACATTGTGGCCTCTAATGGCGATATCGTAGCCACCTTGGGCAATATAGATGCCCTAGCGGGCAATGTAAGTGCAGCGAATGGCCTCACTGCTACGGGCGGCGATATTGATGCCGCAACGGGCAATATCACTGCGGTTATGGGCGACATCACAGCAACTGCCGGCAATATTGTCGCCACGGCTGGTAATATTGAGGCGACCGCAGGGAACTTCATTGTGAATGGCGTGGGAATCTATGCGGGAGCGGGTGATCCTAACGGCGCACTAGCTGCAGCGCAGGGGTCCCTCTACCTCAATACAGCGGGTGCTGGGATAAATGACCGGGCTTGGATTAATACCACTGGCGCCATGGTGTGGACGTTCGTTGTCACTGGCGCTTAAGTGTGTACATAAGTCGTCACTGGTTCCTGGGCGGGTTAGACTGCCGCTTGGTTAGTCTACCCCCTTTAATCCGGAGGATCTTATGGATCTGTACGCAATAGTTAAAGTTGTTCATGCGATTGAAAACCGTATTTACGATTTCGGGATTCCTTGGGCTGCTCCCTACGAAGAGGTCTATAAGGCCCTCGACGATATACGGATGCAGGTGATGCAGATGGAGGATAACGCGAAAGCGCTCGCCGTCCAGAAAGCTAACGCCGAGGACGCCGCGAAAACGGATGCTGGTGTTCAGTCCTAGAAATAGGAATGATATGGCCGTAAAGAATTACATAAAAGCGGTTCCGCTTACTTCTGTAAATTCTGCAACGTTCACAGGTGTCTTTGTGGCATTAAACGGGGGGCTTCAGGCCCCCTGTGTGATCTTGAGAATTATTAATTCATCAAATCGAGAAATAGATATTAGTTACGATGGCGGAGCGACTGCTCATGACCATCTCTTCCCTGGAGAGCGATTACAGCTCGACTTTCAGGCGAATGCTGTCCCCAATACTTCAAGCGCTGCTATGGCAAAGGGCACAGTGATATACGTGCGAGGCGCCGCTGGCGCAGGGCTCGTCTATCTTGCTGGCTACTATCAACCCGACATCAGTTAAGGAGTGCCTATGTATGCAATCTCAATTCGAGTCGCCTGGGAGCCGCTGAGGACCCTGGCGTTTGGAGGAATATCGGGCACATATGCGGGAGTGGGGGGAACTTTAGATAACCCAGCGCATCAAATAGTTATCGAGAATGAAACTGACGTAGACGTCTTCGGCTCCTTTAATGGGATCACTGACCATCTCTTTATCCCTTCTGGCCAGGCGCGTATCTATGACTTTACCAGTAATAAGGGCCCAGGTGGTGGATTTTACCTCGCCCAAGGTGCCCGTCTGTATATAAGGGATAACGGGACCCCTGCCTCTTCCGGCGCAGTATACCTAGAGGTTATATACGCTGCAGAATCTGCATAGGAGTTGGTATGAGTCAAATATTACAGAGATCTGGCGGTGGCCCGGTCCCTCCTACTGTTGTCGAAACACTTACGGGAAACACCGGAGGGCCAGTAGGCCCTACTGGTAATAATATTAACGTAGTAGGAACTGGAGTACTTACCGTTACTGGGAACCCAGGAACTAGTACGCTCACCATTTCCCAGACCAATGCGGGCGCTGCTTCTGCGCAAACTATCGGATTAGTGACCGTTAATATCATCTCTCTGCCCGTGAATGATAGCGAGATGATCACTATTAAGGCGGTTATTAATGGTCTGCGAGACAACTTTGCCGATGCCTGGGGTGGTGAAGTTATTTTTACCGTCCTCCGACCGGCCGGTGGGGACGTGACCATAGTGGGAGCTCCCATCATCAGTGCCAACACAACTTCTACGGCGGACATCTCTGGCTCAGTAAATATAGGAACTGAGATGGCAGAGATTAATGTGATCGGCGTCGCGGGCCAGACCTGGAACTGGATAGCCGATTATGAATTCTACTATCAGTTTTAGGAGCTACCATGGGAAAATTAGGATTTAGAGATAATGGTAGCCCGTATGTCTATGAAGAAATAGATTCCGTATCCTCTGCGGCCATCGGCTTAGATGCTGGTGATTCGGGCAAGCTGAAGGTGGTGGTATCACTTAACCCCAACGCTACGCCGGGCGGCACGCCTTTACAGATGACGATAGATCCCGCAGCTAATGGCAATATCACGTTCACGCCCAACGGCAGCGGCGCGGTTGTCGTAGATAACGGGAATATGCAGGTAACTGCGGGCAACATCACGATGCCCTTCACGAATGCAGCGGGAACTGAGGGATTGCTCCTGGTGAATGGGAACAACTTCATTAACACGCTGGCCGCTGGCAACGTATTTGTGGGCACAGGATCGGGCAACCTAACCCTTAATGTATTTTCAGCACTCTTTAACACGGCATTTGGTGCCACTACGATGCAGTCTCTCACGACTGGTTCCACCAATGTGACTGTCGGGGCCCAATCCCTAGAGCTTCTCACAACGGGTAATGCCAATATTGCTATGGGCACCTCTGCCCTGCAGAATTTGGTCTCTGGAGATCAGAATATTGGGATCGGGTCGGGCGCGGGCCTGAGTTATACCACCAATGAGAGTTATAACATTCTTATAGGGAATCAGGGCGTCATAGCAGACGCCAACACGATTCGCATAGGAACCAATGGCTCCGGCGTTGGCCAACAGGATACCACTTTCATAGCGGGCATCTTCGGCGCTACTCCTGGAGTTGGCTCTGACATGGTGGTAATCGATAGCGCGGGATTAATGGCTACGCAGGCAATTCCAGTGGGCGGCATACAGACACTTGATGGCGATACTGGCTCCGCAACGGGAACGACTGTCACTATCGCGGGTGGAAGCAACATCTCTACCTCGGCTGCAGTGGCAACCGTTACTATTAATCTAGTATCGAGCCCTTCTGTTTCTGGAACGGTTACTGCCGGCTCTGGATTAATCGCTACTACGGGCGGCGTGGATGTACAGGCGGGGCGAATAACCTTCCCCTCTACTTCTGCCGGCTTAGCTGATGGCGCGATATTTATCAACTCGTCTCCCTTTATGCATGCCTTCGGATCGCATAATACCTTCCTTGGTACTTCTGCAGGAAATGGAACCCTATCTGGAACGGACCTCACTGGTATCGGATTCGGTGCGCTTCTTTCAGTCACTACGGCGATCAGGAATACTGCGGTGGGATCTGGCGCCCTTGAGAATAATGACGCAGGAGATTCTAATACTGCGGTAGGGTTCAATGCCTTAAACGCAGCGAATACTGCGGCGTCACAGAATACCGGTGTCGGCTTCCAGGCTATTGGCTCAATAGGCGCCAGTGGTAGTAATAATACTGCTCTTGGCTATAGAGCTCTTCTACAGATAGCCACTGGAAGTAATAATACGGCGATCGGTGCTAGTGCTGGATTTAATTTAGATACTTCCGACAGCAGTAATATCATGATCGGAAACGCTGGCACCTCCGGCGATAACCATAAGATCATCATAGGAACACAGGGGTCTGGGGCTGGACAACAGAACTTCACCCAGATTGCAGGCATCTATGGCGTGACTCCTGGCGGCGGCGGCCTCAATATGGCGACCATAGATGCCACTGGCCAACTTGGCTCACAAGCACTCCCTTCCGGCTCTATATCTATAACCGGCGATAGTGGTGGCGCTCTCACTGGTGGTGCATTTACCTTTACCGGTGGTACAACGGGCCTTACATTCGCTGGCGCAGGCTCTACAGAAACATTGGGTGGAACCCTAGCTATTGCGAATGGCGGTACTAACGCAACTTCTATGGCTAACACTGATGGCGTCGTCTATTATGACGGCACTCGGCTTGTAACTACAGCGGTCGGCACAGCTACCAATGTCCTTACCAGCAACGGTGCGGGCTTAGCTCCTACCTTCCAAGCAGTTCCTTCGGCATCTATATCCATAACTGGAGATAGCGGCGGCGCATTAACTGGGTCAGCGTTCACCTTTACGGGTGGAAGTACGGGGCTTACATTTGCTGGCGCAGGCTCTACGGAAACTCTCGGAGGAACGCTAGCAATCGGTAGCGGCGGTACAAACGCGACTTCATTCGCGACTACTGACGGCACCGTTTACTATGACGGCACTCGATTAGTCACCACAGCCACCGGAACCGTTGGTCAATTCTTACGATCTGGCGGCGCTGGCGTTGCTCCTGCATATGCGACACTTCCTGCGAGTAGTATCTCTATCACAGGAGATACGGGTGGAGCGCTCACGGGCGCAGCATTCACCTTCACTGGTGGAACCACAGGGCTTACTTTCGCTGGCTCCGGATCAACCGAGACATTGGGGGGCACCTTAGCGATCGCCAATGGCGGCACTAATGCGACCTCGATGGCTAATACTGACGGCGTCGTCTATTACGATGGCACCCGCTTAGTGACCACAGCAGTTGGCACAGCGACACAGGTGCTTACGAGTAATGGCGCGGGTGTGGCTCCTACCTTCCAAGCAGTTCCTTCAAGCGGTGGGCTCGCCTGGTCTGAGCAGACTGGGACCACACAGGCTATGGCAGTTGGTCATGGCTACATCCTCAATAACGCAGGCACTGTAACGGCGACGTTGCCGGCTACCGCGGCATTGGGTGATCTCATGGCCATTGTGGGTAAAGGAGCAGGTGGCTGGCTTGTGGCACAGAATAGTGGCCAGACGATACATTTTGGATCGGTGAATACGACGACCGGAGCGGGTGGCTCACTAGCCTCTACTAATCGTTACGACTCATTCGAGATAGTTTGCATCACAGCCAACACTGATTTTGTAGTTAGAAGTTCAATCGGAAACTTAACGGTGGTCTAATGGCAACGAATAATGCGATAAATAACAGCACTAAGGTAACTACCTTCATAGCGAGCGGAACCTGGACAAAGGATACTCGAACGAAATTTGTTCATGTATACATCTGGAACGGGGGGAGCGGTGGCGGCGGCGGAAGGCAGGGGGCATCGGGGACTGCCGGAGGCGGCTCTGGAGGGGGCTCGGGTCCTTCCCTAGTTTATTTCGCCCCCGGATCTTATTTTGATACTTCTGAAACCGTTACCATCGGTGCCGGTGGTGGTGGCGGCGGAGTTCAGGCATCTACTAACAGTAATGGCAATAATGGTAACCCCGGTAATCAAACTTCAATCGGAAATCTTACTCCGACGCAAGCTGGGGCTACCGCGGGAACTGGAGGAAACACAAGTAACGTTTCTGCTGGAAGCGGGGGTAGCTCGAATAACGTATGGAACGCTGTTTTCGGCACTGGTAGCGGTGGCATAGGTGGAATTACTACTGGCACGACTGCTGGCGCTAATAATACAATTCGTGGCGGCGGTGGCGGTGGTGGCGGCGCAGATACCGGAACTCCTCGGCAAGGAGGCGCTGGAGGCGCTATCACTAAATTTGATACCACTACTATTTTGGCTGGCGGAAATGGCGGCATTGAGGGCGGAACAATAGCTGGTGGAGATGGGTCAGCAGCCACAGCTGGGGCCACTATGCATGGCATGATCGCGGGCGGCTCGGGAGGCGGCGGTGGTGGCGGACAAAGCTCTGGAGGCTCTGCCGGCAAGGGAGGCAAGGGCGGCTTTCCTGGCGGCGGTGGAGGAGGCGGCGGTGGCTCGATCAATGGAACTAGTTCTGGAGCTGGTGGAGACGGCGGCGACGGTCAAATTATAGTCATCGAATACTTCTAGGAGAATCCATGGCGAGATACGCAGTTATAGATTCAAATAATGTGGTAGTAGGCGTGGTTATCTGGGATGGGGTCACTCAATGGGCTCCACCAGAAGGCCAGCAGGCCATATTGGGGAATAACCGTCCCGAAATAAATTACATCTACGACCCAGAGAGCAACACATTTTCTGCCCCTGTCATTAATGAAGGATAACTATGGCAACTGGAAAGAAATTAACGGGTATAAATCCCTTAGCATATATGGGTGTCGAGCCAACGGCCCCACCCCAATTAGTTGTACAACCCTTTCCCCCGACCCCGGCCGACGTACAGAATAATAATATCGGTACACTCTGGATCGTGACGGGATCCCAAGTATGGATGCTCGTATCCCTTGTAGGAAATATTGCTACCTGGGTTCAGATTTATCCATCCTTAGGGGCCGCTGCAACGTTCCCAACTGACGCGGGCATCGCTGTCCCTGTGGGAGACGTTCTCAATGTCCTGGGCGGCACTAATATAAATACCGCAGGCGCGGGTAACACTCTCACCATTAATCTCAATGACAGCATCGTGGTTAATGATTTTGAGGCGATAGGCAATGCGGTTATCTTTTCTGGATTAGGCGCGAGCGGCGTTCTTCAGATAGATGGCGGCGGTAACGCGAGCGCAAGTAAGGGTAACGACGGTGAAGTGCTGATAGGCTCTACTGCGGGCGCTCCTGCATGGGCCAATATCACGTCGATCGACACCACCGTTACCATAACGAATGGTCCAAACACAATAGATTTATCTGCTGCGGGCATGGCAGGCATCGTAACACTTGATGGCGATGTAGGTTCGGCTACTGGCGCGACAGTGACGATTGCTGGAGGAAGTAATATAAACACCTCCGCAGCGGCTGCGACAGTCACCGTTAATCTCGACGACACCGTTTCTATTTCTGGAAGCATGACTGCTGGGACGGGCTTCTCTGCGACTACGGGCGATGTTGACATACTCGCAGGCAGCCTTACGCTGCCAGAGAGTAATGCGGCGCTCACAGAGGGATTAATTACTCTCAACGGAGTTCTTTTCCTACATTCGGGCAATTCTACTGCCAATGCGAACGCATTTGGTGGCGGATCGGGAGATCCATCGGTGATAGATCCTGCGGCAACTGCCAATACAGGATTCGGTTCCGGGGCTATTAACAGCTTAACGACGGGTACTTCGAATATAGCCATTGGTGCGAATGCGATAGAAGATCTCACGACTGGTAGCCAGAACGTGGGAATCGGGGTCGGATCAGGCGCCGCGGGCCTTGATACTGGTTCTAATAACACCATGATTGGGTACGCGACAGGGCAGTCGTATGCGGGCGCAGAGTCTAATAACATTCTGATCGGCTCATTGGTCGACGGCACCTTGGGAG
>Ga0068863_100000547_pt1 | contig 38285 bp, 36 predicted proteins | sample KBSSwiS62_FD_66596 | JGI IMG/M metagenome (GOLD analysis project Ga0068863, IMG submission 66596) | Switchgrass rhizosphere microbial communities from Kellogg Biological Station, Michigan, USA - KBS Switchgrass S6-2 | ecosystem: Host-associated > Plants > Roots > Rhizosphere > Soil ... | reverse complement strand
GACGAGGTGCTGCTGCCCGGCCTCGTCGACACCCACGTGCACGTCAACGAGCCCGGCCGCACCGAGTGGGAGGGGTTCGCCTCCGCCACGGCGGCCGCCGCGCTCGGCGGCGTCACCACGATCATCGACATGCCGCTCAACTCCATCCCCCCGACGATCGACGTCGCGGCCCTGGAGGTGAAGCGCAAGGCGGCCGAGACCCAGTCCCATGTGGACGTCGGCTTCTGGGGCGGGGCCGTGCCCGGCAACGAGAACGAGCTCCGCGGCCTGCACGACGCGGGCGTGTTCGGGTTCAAGTGCTTCCTGCTGCACTCCGGCGTGGACGAGTTCCGGCCGCTGCCGCCGGAGGACCTCGAAGGCGTGCTCACTCAGATCGCGGCAATGGGCTCGCAGCTCATCGTGCACGCCGAGGACTCCGACGCGATCGAGCGCGCCGGGTCGGGTGGGGACCTGCACAGTGAGCTGTACGAGAACTTCCTGAGCTCCCGCCCGCGCGGCGCGGAGAACCTCGCGATCGCCTGGCTGCTCGAGCGCGCCCGCTGGACCGGCGCGCGGGTGCATGTCCTGCACCTGTCCAGCTCCGACGCCCTCCCGATGCTGGCGAGCGCACGCCGCGACGGGGTGCAGGTGACCGTCGAGACCTGCCCGCACTACCTCACGTTCACCGCCGAGGAGGTCCCGGACGGCGCCACGCAGTTCAAGTGCTGCCCGCCGATCCGCGAGGCCGAGAACCGCGAGCTGCTCTGGGCGGGGTTGGCGGACCAGACGATCGACATCGTCGTGTCGGACCACTCCCCCTGCACGGCCGAGCTCAAGCACCTCGACACCGGGGACTTCGGCACGGCCTGGGGTGGGATCGCGTCGCTGCAGGTGGGACTCTCCGCGGTGTGGTCGGGCGCGCGCACCCGAGGCCACGACCTCGGCGACGTCGTCGGCTGGATGGCGACCGGTCCCGCCCGGCTGGCGGGCCTGCCGCACAAGGGATCGATCGCGCTCGGCAAGGACGCGGACTTCTGCGTGTTCGCCCCGGACGCCGCCTACGTCGTCGACGCCCACCGCCTCGCCCACCGCAACCCCGTCACGCCCTACGACGGCCGCGCGCTCTCCGGGGTGGTCCGGCAGACCTGGCTGCGGGGGTCCAGGATCTCCACTGATTCCACCGTCACCGGCGCACCCGCCGGTCAGCTCATGCGACGAGGAGACCGATGACCCGGCCCACCACCCGCCCCGCCCGGAGCACGGACGCGGCCCGGCTCGACGGCCCGGACATGGACGCGGACTTCGTGCGCCTGCCGGACCTCGCGGCGCGCAGGCTCGGCGGCGCCGTCGTGGCCGCCAACGACGACTTCTTCGCCGACCGCGCCGCGCTCGTCATGCCCGGCCCGGTGCAGCCCCGCACCGAGTTCGGCTACCGCGGCAAGGTCTACGACGGCTGGGAGACCCGCCGCCGCCGCGAGCCCGGCAGCGACCACGCGATCGTCCGGCTGGGGATCCCGGGGATCGTGCACGGCGTCGTCGTCGACACGTCGTACTTCCGCGGGAACTACCCGCCGGAGATCTCCGTCGAGGCCACCGCGCTGGAGGACTACCCCGGCGAGCAGGAGCTCGTGGACGCGGAGTGGGAGACCCTCGTGCCGCGCTCGCCCGCCAAGGGCGACCGCCCGAACGTGTACGACGTCCAGAACCCCCACCGCTGGACACACGTCCGACTGACCATCCACCCGGACGGCGGGGTCGCGCGGTTCCGGGTCCACGGCGAGGCGGTGGTGGACCCGCGGCTGCTGCACGGCACCGTCGACCTGGCGGCGCAGGACCGCGGCGGACTGGTCGTGACCTGCTCGGACATGTTCTTCTCGTCCCCGGCGAACCTGCTGCTGCCCGGGCCCGCGCGCACGATGGGCGAGGGTTGGGAGACCGCGCGGCGGCGGGACGCCGGGAACGACTGGGTGATCGTCAAGCTCGCCGGGGCGAGCAGGCTGCGCGACATCGAGTTCGACACCAGCCACTTCGTGGGCAACGCCCCCGGCGAGGTGCAGATCTCCGGCGCCCGGATCGAGGACGACGCCCCCGCGGACTCGCTGGCCGCCCGCCTCTGGACGCCGCTGGTGCACCGCCGCGTGGTCCGCCCGGACACCCCGCACCGCTTCCGGATCGTGCCCGGCGCACCCACCGTCACGCACTTGAAGATCGACATCTTCCCGGACGGCGGTTTCGCCCGACTGCGGGTGAACGGCGAGCTGCTGGACAGCGAGGTCGCCCGCAAGGCGGCGGCCTGGCTGGACGCCCTCCCGAGCATGCACCTGCGCGACGCGTTGACCGGGGCCGGCCTGGACCCGGCGCTGATCCGCGGCGCCCTGCGCGTGGCGGGCCAGCCGGGCCTGCAATGGTCCGACGAGCTCCTGGACGCCTTCGCCCCGCGCCGGCTGTGACCGGAGCCCTTTCGACGGCGGCGGTCAGGAGGGTGCCGGGGGGAGGTCCTCGCCTCGCTGCGGCGCCCGGCCCACCTCACCCCGCCAGCCGCCCTCGGCGGTGTCACGGGACTCGATGAACTCCTTGAAGCGGGCCAGGTCGTTCTTCGCCTGCCGCCCGACGACCCCGAGCGCGTCCCCCGCCCTCTCGACCATGCCCTCGGGCTCGAAGTCCAGCTGCAGGGTCACGCGGGTGTGGGCGTCGTCGAGCCGGTGGAAGGTCACCGCCCCGGCCTGCGCCGGTCCGGTCGTGGACTTCCAGGCGACCCGCTCGTCGGGGTGCTGCTCGGTGACCTCCGCGTCGAACTCCCGCTGCACGCCCGCGATCTTCGTGACCCAGTGCGTCCGCAGGGGATCGAGCTGGTCGATCCGTTCGACACCGCTCATGAACCGCGGGAACGACTCGAACTGCGTCCACTGGTCGTATGCGGTGCCGACCGGTACCTCGACGTCGATGCTTTCGATAACGTTGGTGGACATGGGGGGCGGGTACCTCGGGCGGGTCTGACGAAACCCCCGCTACCGCAGGGAGCCGATACCCAGGCTCGACGACGGCGGCGGCTCCTCGGGCGCGACGCTCTGCGCCGGGGCGGCCGCGGCGAGCTCCTCCAACGCGGATGCCGCGGGCACGAAGAACAGCCCGCCGGTGACCGCGGTGGAGAAGTCCAGGATGCGGTCGTGATTGCCGGGCGGGTCGCCGAGGAACATGTTGCGCAACATGGTCTCCGTGACGTCCGGGTCCGCCGCGTAGCCGAGGAACAGCGTGCCGAACTCACCCGCCGCCGGGCTGCCGAAGGGCATGTTGTCCCGCAGGATCTCCCGCTCCTCGCCGGACTCGTCGGTGATGCTGGTGAGGAGCCGGTGCGCGGAGGTGGGGAGGTCCGCCTCGTCGATCTCGACGTTGTCCAGCTTGCGGCGCCCGATGATCCGCTCCTGCACCGCGGTGTCCAGCGCGTTCCAGGAGTCCATGTCGTGCAGGTACTTCTGGACGACCGCGTAGCTCCCGCCCGCGTGCGGACCGGCCGGGACCAGGACGGCGACGGGGACGGCCGGGCCGGTCGGGTTCTCGGTGCCGTCGACGAAGCCGAGCAGGTCCCGGTTGTCGAAGAACCGGAAGCCCTGCACCTCGAACTCCGGCCGCAGCGCGCCGCCGAGCTTCTCCAGGATCCGGGCAGCGAGCTCGAAGCAGAGATCGAGCCGCTCCGCGCGGAGATGGAAGAGGACGTCCCCCGGTGTGGCGGGCGCGTCGTGCACGCCGTGGAGCGGGACGAAGGGGTGCAGGTTCGACGGGGCGGGCGCGGCGAACAGCCGGGGCCACACCTGCGCCCCGAACCCGACCACACAGGACAGCCGCGCCGACGGCTCCCGGAACCCGACGGCCCGGGTCAGCCCCGCGACGTCCGCACAGAAGGCCCGCACCGCCTCCTCGGCACCCACGGGCACGGTCCCGACGAGGACCAACGCCGCGCTGCTCAGCGGCGCGGTGACGGCCTGGGGTTCGGGGAGCGGCTCCACGAGAGGCATCATGGGTGCTCGACGGGCGCCTTGGCCGCCAGCCGCCACACCCGGTCCCTCGAGAAGGGCTGTTCGTAGGGGCGGACGCCCAGCGCCCGGCGGATGCCGTTGCCGATCGCCGGGGCGACGGGGTTGTAGGGGGACTCGCTCATCGACTTCGCGCCGTAGGGGCCCAGGGCGTCGCTCGTCGCGGCGAAGTAGACCTCGGTCTCCGGGATGTCCGCCATCTGCGGGACCCGGTAGGTGCGGAACACGGGATTGAGCACCTCGCCGCCCGGGCCGACCAGGACCTCCTCGTACAGCGACGAGCCGATCCCCTGGGCCACACCGCCTTCCACCTGGCCGCGGCACTGCTCGGGGTTCAGCACCGTGCCTGCGTCCGCGGCGTGCACCGACTGCAGGATCCGCACCTCGCCCGTCTCCGTGTTCACCGCGACCCGCACGGCGTGCACATTGGACGCGAGCGACCGCGCCTCCCCGTACTCCGCCCCGGTCCCGGTGAGCGGGCCGATCTCGGAGAAGGGCACCAGCCGGTCGCCGACGCGCACGCCGTCCCGCTCCAGCACGCCGTCCCGCCGCTGCAGGATCAGGCCCCTGAGCTGCAGACACGCGCCGTAGAGCGCCTTGCCCGCCACCGTGGTCCCGGCCGAGGCGAAAGCGCCGGTGTCGTACTCGACGACGTCCGTGTCCGACCCCCGCAGCACGATCCGGTTCGGGGTGGTGTCCAGTGTGGTCGCCACGATCTGGATGAGCACGGTGTGCGTGCCGTTGCCGAACTCCGCCGTCCCGACGTCGACGTGGTAGGTCCCGTCCGGGTCCAGGCGCACGCTCGCGTGCGCCACGTGGCCGAAGGGCGCCATTGTCGCGATCAGTGCCAGCGCCATGCCCTCGCCGACCCGCCACTGCTCGCCCACCGGGGCGTCCACCCCGTTCCCCCTGCTCAGGGCGTCTGCGGCCAGGTCGAGGCACTGGTCCAACCCGTAGCTGCCCCAGACCAGGTCCGGCTCGGGCTCGGCGTGTTGCGCCACGGAGAGCCCGTCCCCCTCCCGCACGACGTTCCGCCGCCGCAGCTCGAACGGGTCCAGGCCCAGCTCGATCGCCAGCTCGTCCATCGCGGACTCGACGCCGAGGATCACCTGCCCCAACCCGTACCCGCGGAAGGCCCCGGACGGGACGTTGTTCGTGTACACGACCTCGGCGTCCACGTGCTTGACCGGGCACCGGTACACGCTGACCGACTCGGCGATGGAGTGGAAGAGCACGCCGCGGGAGTGGTTGCCGTAGGCGCCGGTGTCCGACAGGACGTCCAGCTTCATCGCCGTGAGCAGGCCCTCCGCCGTGGCACCGAGGGTCACGCGGACCCGCATCGGGTGCCGCACCGCGGTGCGCTGGAACTCGTCCGTGCGGGACAGCTCGTACGCGACGGGCCGCCCGGTCCGCAGCACCGCCAGCCCGACGAGGTCCTCCGCGAAGACCTCCTGCTTGCCACCGAACCCGCCGCCGACGCGCGCGGTGTGCACGCGCACCCGCTCCTCGGGCAGCTCCAGCAGCCGCGCGAGCTCCCGCCGGGTGAGGAACGGGACCTGGGTGCTCGTGCGGATGACCAGCCGGCTCCCGTCGAGCCACCCGATCGCCCCGTGGGTCTCGAGCTGGGCGTGCGAGACGCGCTGGGTCCGCCAGGTGCCGGAGACCGTGACGTCCGACGCGGCCAGGGCCGCCTCGACGTCTCCCCCGTGCCCGCCGTGCACCCCCAGCACGACGTTCCGGTGCGCCTCGTCGACCCGGTCCGCGGGCGTCCGGTCCGGGTGCAGCAGGGGGGCGCCGGGCAGCCGCGCCTCCTCCGGGTCCAGCACCGCGGGCAGCACCTCGTACTCGACGCGGACAGCCCGGCACGCCTCCTCCGCCGCCGCCGCGGACTCGGCGACCACGGCCGCGACCCGTTGCCCCACATGGCGGACGACGTCGTCGAGCATGCGGGTGTCGTCCGGGTCGTCCTCGCGGTGCTCGTGCCGGGCGGTGGAGTACCGCCCGGCCGGGGTGTTCTCGTGGGTCAGCACCAGCACGACACCGGGGACCGCCTGTGCCGCAACGGTGTCGATCGCACGGATACGGGCGTGGGCGTGCGGCGCGGCGAGCACGCGCAGGTGCAGGCAGCCGGGGACGGCGACGTCGAAGGTGTAGGGCTCGGTGCCGGTCACCACCCGTCGGGCGGCGGGCGGGTTCGGCGAGTCCCCGACCCGACAGCCCGGTTCCTCGGCGCGGATCTCCCCCCGTACGCCTGCCTCGATCGCCTGCCGGACGGCGCGGTACCCGGTGCAGCGGCAGAGGTTGCCCTTCATCCGCCGTGGCAGCTCGTCCAGGTCGGAGACGTCCAGAGTGGACGCCGTCACGATCATCCCCGCCGTGCAGAAGCCGCACTGGAAGCCGAAGTTCTCGACGAACGCGCGCTGCATCGGATGCAGGTCCGCGGGCGTGCCGAGGCCCGCGACCGTGGTGATCGCCGCACCCTCGGCGCGCACCGCGGGATAGAGGCAGGAGTGCACCGGCGTGCCGTCGACGAGCACGGAGCAGGCGCCGCAGTCCCCCGCGTCGCAGCCCTTCTTGACCTCGAAGTGCTCCGCGTCCCGCAGGAAGGTGCGCAGGCACTGGCCCGGGCGGGGCTCGCCCTCCCGGTCGCGGCCGTTGACCCGGTACCTCATGCGAGCTCCGCCCGGATCTCCTCGAGCAGGATGCCGCTGACCTGGCGCCGCCAGTCCGCGGAGCCGAGCGGGTCGGTGTAGTAGCCGGGGGCGGCGTCCACGGCGGCCCGCAACGCCGCCGCGGCGGGCGGTTCGGCGAACCGGAGCACGGTGGGCGCGCTCGTCGCGGCGGTGATCGTGAAGACGGCGGTCCCGTCCCGGTCCACGCGCCCCGTCAGCACCGCGCCCGAGCGGCCCAGGTCGGCGAGGGCGATCTTGCGGAACCCGGTGCGGGACTCCAGCGCGTGCCCCGGCAGCTCGAGCGCGCGCAGCACCTCGCCGGGGCCGAGCGCGGTGGTCCCGTTCCCCGTGACCAGCGCGGTGACCGGCACGCGGTAGTCCGTCCCGTCCGGCCGCCAGACGAGCGCCCGCCCGTCGAGCGCGACGCAGAGCGACACCATGCCCGCCGCCGCGAAGGCGCGGCAGACGTTCCCGCCGACGGTCGCGACGTTCCAGATCTTGAAGCTCGCGAGGAGCGCGTTCGCGCACTCCGCGGCGAGCGGGGGCCGGTCCGGATGGGCGAGCAGCTGCGCGATCGTGCAGGTGGCGGCGATGCTCAGGCCCTCGGCCGTGCGCTCGACCGGCGGCCAGCCCATCGCGGTCAGGTCGACGAGGCCGGAGGTCGCGACCTGGGGTTCGGAGAACAGCCAGGTGCCGCCGCCGAGGATCCGCTCGCCGGGGGCCAGTGCCAGGTCCGCTCGGGTGCGGGCCCGGCGGTAGCGGGCCACGGTGTTCAGATCCATGCGCACTCCTCGTACGAGTGGGGAGAGCAGACCCCGGCGCCGGCCCCGTCGGCAATGGTCCTCGACGCCCTTCACCGGAACGTAACGACGGCTGCTTGCGCGGGCCTGCGCCCACCGGTCATGCTGGATGAACCAGATGGTTCATAGGCTACGGAGGCCCGCGCAGTGGACACCCTCGACCTCGCCGCGTTCACCGATCTCGGCGTGCACACGCCCGCGGAGCTGCCCGCCGCCGCGGAGTTCTACCGGCGCTGGGGCTTCGTGGTCCTGCGCGACCTGCTCCCCGCCGCGCTGCTGGAGAGGATCGAGGCGGAGTGCGTGCTCGCCCAGCGCGGGGTGCTCTCCGGGGCGCTGGCCGGGCGGCACGGGTCCACGAAGTACCTCGACGCCGCCCGGGAGACCGCAGCCGACGGAGTCGGCGGGGTGGGTGGGCACGGCGAGGCGGAGAGGTTCGTCAACTACGTGGAGCACGTGGAGGAGCTGGCGCCCTCGGTCGAGACCGCGCTGGCTCTGCCGCCGCTGCGGGCGCTGGTGGGCGAGCTGCTGGGTGAGGGCTTCTGGCGCAACAACAACGGCGTGGTCTACCAGGACGCGCGGCCCGGCCGGGAGTCCGGCTACACCCGGATCGGCTGGCACGCGGACTGGCAGGCCATCCCGCACCTGGACATCTGGCCCGGAACGGCGTTCACCATCCACGTCGACGGCACCAGCCCGGCCAACGGCTTCCTGCGCGTGGTCCCGGGCAGCCACCTGTGGGCCACCCCGTCGCCGTACGAGAACGTGAACGGGGCCGTGGTGCCCGCGGGCGCACCCGCCGCGCGGGGCTACACCGACACCCCGGCGCCGTTCCCGATGCCGTTGGGCTTCGAGAAGGTCCGCGGCGAGGTCCCGGTGTACGCCGAGCGCGGGGACGTCATCCTGCACGACGCCTTCCTCTGGCACTCCGCCGCCCGCGCCACGGCCGATGCCACGGTCCGCCGCCACGTGCGCGGCGGCTGGCAGGGCGGGGACGTCGCGTTGAAGGACACCGACACGGGTTTCGTGAAGAACGCGGCCCGCTGAGCGGACTCGCGGCCGGACGTGTCCGACTCGCGGCCGGCGGCGTGGGACTCGCGGCCGGAGGGGTGGGACTCGCGGGTCAGGAGCCGCGGTAGACGGTGTAGCTGTAGGGGCTCAGGAGGAGGGGGACGTGGTAGTGGCCACGCTCCGGGTCCACGGTGAAGGCGATCGTGACCTCCGGGAAGAACGCCGCGCCGCCCACCGTGAAGACCAGCGTGTGGACGCCGGCGGTCAGGGTGCCCTCGTACAGGTCGCCGATCCGGCCGTCGGCGTCGGTCACGCCCTCGTGGACCGTGCCCGCCGGCGTCGTCAGGGTCACGGGGACCCCCGCGGCCGGAACCCCCCGGGCGGCGTCGAGGACGTGGGTGCTGATGCCTGCCATGGCGGAAGAATCGCATTTCACAAGCCCGTAACAGCGAGCGGGGACGGTGGGGGGCGTGCTGCTCACGGTGATCAACCCCAACACCACCGAGTCGATGACCGCGACGATCGGGAAGGCCGCGGTCGCCGTCGCGGGCCCGGGCACCACGGTCCGGGCGGTCACCCCCGCGATGGGGCCCGCGTCGATCGAGAGCCACTACGACGAGGCGCTCGCCGTCCCCGGCGTACTCGCCGAGATCACGGCCGGTGAGCGCGCGGGATCCGCGGGCTACGTGATCGCCTGCTTCGGCGACCCCGGGCTCGACGCGGCCCGCGAGCTGGCGCACGGCCCCGTCGTCGGGATCGCGGAGGCGGCCATGCGCACCGCCGCCTACCTGGGCCGAGGGTTCTCCGTGGTCACCACCCTGGCCCGGACGATCGGCCGGGCCGCGGACCTGGCCGAGCACTACGGCGTCGGGCGCTTCTGCCGGGGGATCCGGGCCTGCGAGATCCCCGTCCTGGAGCTCGAGGCGGATCCCGGCGCGCGGGCGCGGATCACCGAGGAGTGTCGCCGGGCGATCGTCGAGGACGGTTCCGACGCGGTCGTGCTGGGCTGCGCGGGCATGGCCGACCTGTGCGCCCACATCTCCGCCGCGGTCGGGGTGCCCGTGGTGGACGGCGTCGCGGCGGCCGTCAAGACCGTCGAGTCCCTGGTCTCGCTGGGCCTGCGGACCGGCGACCGGGGAGAGTTCGCGCGCCCGCCCGCGAAGGACTACACCGGAATGCTCGCCGATTTCCAGATGCCCTAGCCGGATATATGTTCCATTCCGCTTAACGCCGGGCACGAACTCGTGAAGTCTCCTGATCTTGCTCCGCGGGTGCCTCACCAGGACTTACCGTCACCCACATCGGTGGAGCTGGAGGGCAGATGTCGGAATCGGTGGAGGCGGTACCCGTCGCGACGAGCGGGACGCCGGGCGAGATCAAAGCGGAGTACGACGAGCGGCTCACGAACGAGGACCTCGCGCCGCTGAAGAAGCAGGGCTGGAAGTCCTACAACTTCTTCGCGTTCTGGATGTCGGACGTGCACAGCGTCGGCGGGTACGTCACCGCGGGCTCGCTCTTCGCCCTCGGCCTCGCCGCCTGGCAGGTGCTGGTCGCCCTGCTCATCGGCATCACCATCGTCTACTACCTGTGCAACCTGGTCGCGAAGCCGTCGCAGGCCACGGGCACCCCGTACCCGGTGATCTCGCGCGTGTCGTTCGGCGTGCTCGGCGCGAACGTGCCCGCCATCATCCGCGGTCTGATCGCCGTGGCCTGGTACGGCATCCAGACGTACCTGGCGTCGCATTCGCTGGTGCTGGTCGCGCTGAAGCTGTGGCCGAGCCTGGCGCCGATGGCGGATGTGAACGCGCACGGCTTCGCGGGGCTGTCCGCGCTGGGCTGGATCGCCTTCCTCGCCATGTGGGTGCTGCAGGCGGCGGTGTTCTGGAAGGGCATGGAGGCCATTCGCAAGTTCATCGACTTCTGCGGCCCGGCCGTCTACGTCGTGATGTTCATCCTGGCCGGCTACCTGGTGTTCAAGGCGGGCTGGAGCAACATCGACCTCAACCTGTCCGAGGTCAACCTGTCCGGGTGGCAGTCCATCGGCGTCATGGTCACGGCGATCGCGCTCGTCGTGTCGTACTTCTCCGGCCCGATGCTGAACTACGGCGACTTCGCCCGCTACGGCCGCAGCTTCTCCGACGTGAAGAAGGGCAACTTCCTCGGCCTGCCGCTCAACTTCATCGTGTTCGCGCTGCTCGTGGTCATCACCGCGGCCGCGACGGTCCCGGTGTTCGGCAAGCTGTCGACCGACCCGGTCGAGACGGTCGCCAAGCTCGACAGCACCTTCGCCGTCGTCCTGGGCGCGCTGACCTTCATGATCGCCACGATCGGCATCAACATCGTGGCGAACTTCGTGTCCCCGGCCTTCGACTTCTCCAACGTCAACCCCAAGAAGATCAGCTGGCGGATGGGCGGCATGATCGCCGCCGTCGCGTCGGTGCTGATCACGCCGTGGAACCTGTACTCCAGCGCGGACGTCATCCACTACACGCTGGACACGCTCGGCGCCTTCATCGGTCCGCTCTACGGTGTGCTGATCGCCGACTACTACCTGGTCAAGAAGCAGCGGGTGAAGGTCGACGACCTGTACACGCTGAAGCCGAACGGCACCTACCACTACACGAAGGGCTACAACCCGGCCGCGATCACCGCGACCGTCGTCGGCGCCGTCGTCGCGATGGCCGTGGTGTTCTTCGGCTCGTCCACCGCGGCGGCGTTCAGCTGGTTCATCGGCGCGGCCGCGGCCTTCGCCGTCCACTTCACGGTCTCCCGGAACTCGACCGCCGGCGTGGTCCCGGCTCCCGAGACCGTCTGAACCGCACCACTGCACGGCCTTCGTCGCCCCCGGGGACTCCCCGGCGGGCGACGATGGCGTTCGACGACTCCTTGGAGGACACATGGGCATCTCGCTCGGCTACCACCAGTACGGCAAGGCGGAGTGCCACCTGGTGCACGTCGACCGCTCCACGCCGGTCCACACGATCACGGACGTGACGGTCACCAGCCAGCTGATCGGCGACTTCGCCGACACCCACCTGACGGGGTCCAACGCGCACGTCATCGCCACCGACACGCAGAAGAACACCGTGTACGCCCTGGCCCGCAAGCACGGCGTCGGCACTCCGGAGGACTTCGGGCTGCTGCTGGCGCGCTACTTCGTGGACGGGTTCGAGCAGGTCACGGGGTCCCGGCAGGAGGTCAACCTCGATCACTGGGACCGGATCGTCACGTCCGAGGGGCCGCACGACCACGCGTTCCGCAAGGCCGGGTCGGAGGTGCGCACCTGCGTGGTGACCAAGCACGGGGCCGCGGAGACGGTGATCTCCGGGCTGTCCGGGCTCGTCGTGCTGAAGAGCACCGGCAGCGAGTTCCACGGCTTCCCGGACGTCCCGTACACGTCCCTCGTCGAGACCGACGACCGCATCCTCGCGACGGCGGTGAGCGCGCGCTGGCGCTACATCGGCACGGACGTGGACTGGGACAAGTCCTTCACCTCCATTCGTCGGATCCTGGTGGAGAAGTTCGCGCTCACGCATTCCCTGTCGCTGCAGCAGACGCTGTACACGATGGGAGAGGCGGCGCTGCAGGCCCATCCCGAGCTCGCCGAGATCCGGTTCTCGATGCCCAACAAGCACCATTTCCTCGTCGACCTCGAGAAGTGGGGAATGGACAACCCGAACGAGGTCTGGTACGCCGCGGACCGGCCGTACGGCCTGATCGAGAGCGCCATCGTGCGCGACGACGCTCCACCCGCGGGCACCGTGTGGGAAGGCATCACGGGCTTCGCCTAACCCCGCCCCAGCAACGCATCATGGAACCATAATGGGATTTTCACCAGGCGCGGATCCCATTACGGTTCCATAATGGGAGGTTGTGGTCGGTCGAGGACGCGTCCTGCCGGGCGTCTCGCCAGGGCGGCCAGGTCCGGCTCCGGCGCGCCCACCGACTTCGTGACCCACTCGGCATCGAGGGCGCCGCAGTCCACGCCGCGGAGCAGGAAGCCGGCCAGCGCGACGGCGGTGGCGGGCTCGTCCAGGAAACCGCTGTCCGCCCGTTCCCGGTAGGCGCGCAGGCGGCGGGCGGCCGAGTCCGCCGAGCCCGCGAAGAAGGCGAACACCGCCGCGAACCGGCTGGGCAGCTGGGCGGGGTGCAGGTCCCAGCCCTGGTAGAAGCCTCGTTCGAGCGAGCGTCGGACCAGCCTTCCGTGCAGCGCCCAGGCATCCCGCACCGCAGCGGGCGCGCCGACGGGCATGACGTTCGTCGACCCGTCCGAGAGCCGGACCCCGGTGCCCGCGGCCGCGACCTGCATGACCGCTTTCGCGTGGTCGGCCGCGGGATGCTCCAGGCTCTGGTACTCCGCCGCGATCCCGCAGGAGGCCGAGTAGTCGTAGGTGCCGTAGTGCAGACCCGAGCAGCGACCGGCGCCTGCGGCGATCATGCCGGGCAGCGGGGAGGTCCCGTCCGGCGCGATCACGCTCTGCGGCGTCTCCACCTGGATCTCGAACCGCAGCGTGCCCGCGGGCAGCCCACACTCCGCCTCCAGCGAGTCCAGCACGGCGACGAGCGCGGCGACCTGCGCCGTCGCCGTCACCTTCGGGAGCGTGACGACGAACCCCGCGGGCACCCCACCGCGCGCGCACAGCGCCTCCACGAAGCCGACGAGCGTCCGCACCCCGCGCCTGCGGGTCGCGGCCTCGAAGCCGCGGAACCGGATCCCGGTGAACGGCGGCGCCACCCCGGCGGCCACCGCCGCGGTGAGCTCCTCGGCGGCCCGGACGATCTCGGCGTCCTCCTCGGCCTCCGGCCGCGTGCCGTAGCCGTCCTCGAAGTCGATCCGAAGGTCCTCGATCGGCTCGGTGACCAGCTTCGCCCGCACCCGTTCGCGCAGCTCACCGGGGGCACCCCAGATCGCGGTGAGGTCCGCGGGGCCGGCGGCGACGGCGTCGAACGCCTCGAGGGCATCCTGGCCCCACTCGGCGGTCAGGCCGCGGTGGAACCGGTCCGCGGGCACGTAGACGGTGTGCACGGGCTGGCGGCCGCCGGAGTCACCGGGGTACGTGCGAGCCAGCTCGGCGTCCACGGCCGCGAGCTCGGCGTCCAGGGCATCGGCGAGGGCCGCGGCGAGATCGGTCACGAGGACCGATCATGCCGCCTGCGCGTCCGGCCTGCGGTGGTAGCTGTCCACGTACTCCTGGCCGGAGAGCGACGAGATGGCGTCCATGATCTCGTCCGTGACGGCGCGGCGGATCGCCGCCGAGCCCTCCAGCCCGTCGTACCGGGAGAAGTCCAGGGGTTCGCCGAACCGCACCTCGACGGGCGCGACACGCGGCAGCTTCTTCCCGACCGGCTGCACCTGGTCCGTGCCGCGCAGCCCGACGGGCACCACCACGGCCCCGGTCGAGAGCGCGAGGGAGGCGACCCCGGTGTGCCCGCGGTGCAGCCGACCGTCCAGCGAGCGGGTGCCCTCCGGGTAGATGCCGAACGCGCCGCCCCCGTCGAGCACCGTGCGGCCCGCGTCCAGCGCGGCGAGCCCGGCCTTGGCGTTCCCCCGGTCGACGGGGACGTAGCCGAGCGCGGTGAGGAACCGGGCGACCAGCCTGCCCTTGAGGCTGCACGCGGTGAAGTACTCGGCCTTGCCGAGGAAGACCACCGGACGGGGCGTGACCAGGGGGATCACCGCCGTGTCGACGGCGGCGCGGTGGTTCGCGGCGAAGATGACCGGCCCGCTGAGCGGCACCCGGTCCGCGCCCACGACCCGCGGCCGCCAGATGATCCGGACGAGCGGCGCCAGCACCCACCTGATCAGGAACTGCATGACTGTTCGGTCCTCCCCGCGTGGGGCGCACCCCACGTACACCCCACTCAAGTGTCCCCACCGCGTGTGACGGGCGGGTCACCGCCAGGAGAACCTACCCGTGTCGGCGGGGTGTCGGTTCCGCTAGGTGAGGGAGGGTGCCCCGGGACGGGAGGCGGCGGGAACGGGTGTGGTCGGTAGCGTTGCACTCGATGCGGCGGCGTCCGCGGTGAGTGTGCGACTCGACGGGCCCTTCGGGGACCGGCGGCTCGCGGCCCCGGGGCAACCCCGGGGTGCACGATCTCTGCACCGCACGGCGTCCCGCGCGCGTCCGCCCGTACCGCGGGACCCGGGCGCGCGGCGGACGAGAGCCCAGGTCACCCGGGCGCCGCGGCATCGCCACGGGGGGTGGACATGGGTGATCCGGAGCGCGTGCTGCGCGCGTTGCTGGGCGTGGCGTGGACCGAACCCGCGCTCACCCGGGCGCTGACCGAGCCGCTGGGGGAACGGGCCGCCGAGGTCGTCGCGCGGCTGCGGGAGCGCTGGCCGGAGGCGCCGACGGTCACCCACGCCGAGCTGCTCGCCGAGGTCACCGGGCTGATGCGGCGGATCGTCCCGCGCGAGCCGGAGCCGGTGTGGCGGTGGCCCGTCGCGCGGTGGGCGAGCCTGGACGAGTTCGCGCGGGGTCTGGACCTGCGGGAGGGCGAGCCCGAGTGGTTCGCCGACCCGGGCGGCTGGCTGCGCCGGGCGCCCGAGGGGCGGCTGCACCACTACCGGCCCACCTGGCGCGGCGACCGGTTGCTGGAGACCCCGGCCCCGCGGCTCGCCGAGCTGCAGCGACGAGTCGCGCGACGGGTGCTGGCGCGGATCCCCGTGCATCCCGCCGCCCACGGCTACGTCCGCGGCCGCTCCCCCCACACGCTCGCCGCCGAGCACGCGGGGCGGGAGATGGTGGTCCGCGTGGACGTCGAGGGCTTCTTCACGCGGATCGGACCCGCCCGGATCGCGGGGCTGTTCCGCGCGGCGGGCTATCCCGCGGCCGTGGCACAGGTGCTGGCCGGGATGCTGGTCACGAGCACACCGCGGGCCGTGCTGCGCCGTGCCCCCGGCCCGCCGGGGGAGACCCGGCGCCGGCTGCTGGACCGGCTCGCCCTCCCGCACCTGCCCCAGGGGCCTCCGAGCTCGCCCGCGGTGGCCAACCTGCTGGCCCACGCCCTGGACCGGCGGTTGGCGGGGCTCGCGGCGGCCGTCGGCGCCCGGTACGGACGATATGCCGACGACCTCGTGTTCTCCGGGGCCGCGCTCCCGGTCCACGGCCTGGTCCGGCGCGCCTCGGCCATCGCGGCCGAGGAGGGCTTCACGCTGCGCCCGGACAAGACCCGGATCATGCCCGCCCACCACCGCCAACGCGTGACCGGCCTGGTGGTCAACGCGAGCCCCGCGCCGTCGCGACGGGAGTACGACGAGCTGCGCGCCCTGCTGCACAACTGCGCCCGTACCGGCCCCGAGGCCCAGAACCGCGAGGCCCACCCGGCGTTCCGCGAGCACCTGCTCGGCCGGATCGCGTGGGTCGGGGCCGGGCGGCCCGCGCGTCAGGCCAGGTTGACCGCCCTGTTCGGGGCCATCGACTTCTAAAGCCGCCGAGGGCTGCGCGGCCCGTGGCCGGAGCCGGGACGGCGTGACCGGGGCGAGCACCCCGGTCCCAAGCGCGGCGGGCAGCATGGTTATTCCTCTATATCTAGTGCGAGAAGCTAGCCTGCCCGGTGTGACCGACGACCTCGCCTCCCTCGCCGACGCCTGCCACGTGCTCGCGCGCGCCCTGCGCTGCCGCGGCGAGCTCGACGTCGAGCTGAGCTCATTGCTCGGCTCGGAGTTCGAGGTCCTGCAGCAGGTGGCCCGCCGGCCGCGCTCGACGCTCTCCGCGGTGGCCCGGGGCGTCGGCATGCAGGTGTCCAACACGAGCACGGCGATCCGGGCGCTAGTCGAGCGCGGGCTCGTCGAGCGCGTCCCCGACCCCGCCGATCAGCGACGCAGCCTGCTGCAGCCCACCGCGGCGGCGCGCGGGCACCTGGAGCAGCTACGGGCGGCGTGGTCCCGCACGATCGCGGGGGCGCTGGAGACCCTCACCGCCGCGGACGCGGCCGCCGTCCGGGCCGCGGTCCCCGCGCTGTCCCGCCTCGCCGAGACCCTCTCGGAGTCCTAGCAAGCGTCCCGCGCTCACAGCTCGGCACGCAGCGCGGCGACGGCCTCGCGCCGGGTCAGGCCCGTGGCCTGCAGCAGGTCGATCGCGATCGAGCGCAGCTGCGCGACCATGACCTGCTCGGACATCCCGAGGTCGCCCGCGTCCGCCAGGATCGGTGCCTCGTGCACGAGCTCCAGGATCGGGCGGCGCGCCTCCTCGCGGTCCCCGCGGGGCACCTGCTCGGCCAGCCTCCGGACGGCGAGGGCGAGCTGGGCGACCGCGTCGGGCAGCGCGTCGACGGCGGGTTCGTCGTCCTGCAGCGCGCCCAGTGCCCGTCGGGCGAGCACCCGGGCGTTGCGGAAGGCGTAGTCGACCCGCTCCACGAGCTCGGCGAAGCGGACCAGCTCGGCCCGGTGCGGCCGGCGCAGCGGCGCGACGATCACGATCTCCCGCCCGGACCGCACGGCCGCGCGCAGCTCGTCCACCAGCGGCTGGCTCTCCCGCGCGCGTTGCAGCGCGGCACTCGCCGCGGGCTCGTCCCGGGAGCGCAGCGCGTCCGCGACGGCGAACAGGACGCCGGCCAGCTCGTCCAGCGCGCGGCGGGACTGGCGGCGCACCGGCCCCAGCGGATGGGACGGCAGCACCGCGACGACGAGCACCCCGACCACCCCTCCGACCAGCGCGTCCACGCACCGGTCGAGCCCCCCGGACCCGCCGGGCGGCAGCAGCGTGGCGACGAGCACCGCGGAGCCCGCGGCCTGCGCGACGATCAGGGTGCCGCCGTCGGCGAACACCGCCGCGGCCACCGCGAGCATCACGACCAGCGTGATCTGCCAGACGCCGGTGCCGATCGCGGAGACCAGCAGGTCCCCGACGAGCACACCGAGGCTCACCCCGACGACCAGCTCCGCCGCCCGCCGCAGCCGCGAACCCAGGGACACCCCCAGGCTGAGCACGGCCGCGATCGGCGCGAAGAAGGGCCGGGGGTGGCCCAGCAGGTCCGCCGCGACGAACCAGGCGATCCCCGCGGCCAGCCCGCACTGCACGATCGGCAGCGCCGAGAGCCGCAGCCGCCGCCCGCCGAGCTCCAGCCGGGCGCGAACGCGTCCGGCTGCCGACATCAGATTCCGAGTTCGGCGGGCGCGGTCGGGTCCGAGTCGGCGATGAACCCGCGCAGCCGCTCCACCTCGTCCGTCTCGCCGATCGCCTCCGCGGCCCGGAGCAGCGCCCCGAGCGCGCGGAGCACCCCGCGGTTGGGCTCGTGCGCCCACGGGATCGGGCCGAAGCCCTTCCAGCCGTTGCGGCGCAGCAGGTCCAGCCCGCGGTGGTAGCCGGTGCGGGCGTAGGCGTAGGCCGCGACGGTGTGCTTCTCGGCCAGGGCGTTCTCCGCCAGGGTCGCCCAGGCCAGCGAGGACGCCGGGTTGGCCGCGGCGACGTCCGCCGGGTCCTCCCCGGCGGCCAGTGCCGCCGCGGCGGGGTCGACGGGCAGGCGGGTGGGCTCGGGACCCAGGAGGTTGCCGTGCAGGTCACTCATGGCGCCCATCCTGCCCGGCGGATCAGCCCGCCAGGGACTTGCCCGCCGACTTCAGCGACTCGCAGGCCTCGATGACCCGCTCGGACATCGCGACCTCGGCCTTCTTCAGGTACGAGCGCGGGTCGTAGACCTTCTTGTCGCCGACCTCGCCGTCCACCTTGAGCACGCCGTCGTAGTTGGCGAACATGTGCGCGGCGATCGGGCGGGTGAAGGCGTACTGGGTGTCCGTGTCGACGTTCATCTTCACCACGCCGTAGGACAGCGCCTCGTGGATCTCGGAGAGCAGCGAGCCCGAGCCGCCGTGGAACACCAGGTCGAACGGCTTGGAGCCCGCGGGCAGGCCGAGCTTCGCCGAGGCGACCTGCTGGCCCTCCTTGAGGATCTCCGGGCGCAGCTTCACGTTGCCCGGCTTGTACACGCCGTGCACGTTGCCGAACGTCGCCGCCAGCAGGTAGCGGCCCTTCTCGCCGCCGCCGAGGGCCTCGACCGTGCGCTCGTAGTCGCCAGGCGCGGTGTAGAGCTTCTCGTTGATGTCGTGCGCGACGCCGTCCTCCTCGCCGCCGACGACGCCGATCTCGATCTCCAGGATGATCCTCGCCTTGGCCGCCTCGTCCAGCAGCTCCGTGGCGATCTCGAGGTTCTCCTCGAGCTCGACGGCCGAGCCGTCCCACATGTGGGACTGGAACAGCGGGTTCCCGCCCGCCTCGACGCGCTCCCGGCTGATCGCGATCAGCGGCCGGACGTAGGTGTCCAGCTTGTCCTTCGGGCAGTGGTCGGTGTGCAGCGCCACGTTGACCGGGTACGAGTCCGCGACGGAGTGCGCGAACTCGGCCAGCGCGACGGCGCCGGTGACCATGTTCTTCACCCGGGTGCCGGACAGGAACTCCGCACCGCCCGTCGAGACCTGGACGATGCCGTCACTACCGGCCTCGGAGAAGCCGCGCAGGGCGGCGTGCAGGGTCTCCGAGCTGGTCACGTTGATCGCCGGGTAGGCGTACTCACCGCTCTTGGCCTTGTCGAGCATCTCGTTGTAGATCTCGGGGGTGGCGATCGGCATTGCGCGCTCCTCCTCGGGTCCGCCTCGTGTCGCCCGCCAGTATCACCCACCTGTCCCGACGCCCGCGTTGGCGAGCATCACGCTCGATAAGGTGTGCGGTGTGGGGGCAGGAGCGCACACGGGCGGGTTCGAGACCCCGGTCGAGCAGACGGTCGAGCGCACGCTGAGCCGGATGGCTCGGATCGACGCGCGCCCGGACCCGGCCGCCGAGGCGCCGCGGCCCGGCGCGCCGCTGACCCTCGCCGACCTCTACCGGGACCACCGGATGCGGCTGGTCCGGCTGGCCGTGCTGCTGGTGGACGAGCCCGCCACGGCGGAGGACGTCGTCCAGGAGGCCTTCGCGGGGCTGCATCGGCACTGGTCCGGGCTCCGGGACGAGGCCGCCGCCGTCGGGTACCTGCGCACCGCCGTCGTGAACGGGTCCCGGTCGGTGCTGCGGCGCCGCAAGACGGCTCGGGAGTACGTCGCCCCGCACCAGGTCAACGCCCGTTCGGCGGAGTCCCTGGCCATGCTCTCGGCCGAGCACCAGGCCGTCGTGGACGCGCTGGGCACGCTTCCGCCCCGCCAGCGCGAGGTGCTGGTGCTGCGCTACTACGGCGGGCTGTCCGAGGCCGAGATCGCCGAGGCGGCCGGGATCACCCGCGGCACGGTGAAGTCCACCGCGAGCCGGGCGCTGGACACGGTGGCCCGCGTGATGGCCGAACGCGGCGGGGGACACTAGTCGCGTGACACACCCCGAGGATCAGCTCGCGCAGGCGCTGCGGGCGCAGGCGCGCGCCACGTCGTACGGGCCGCCGCAGCGTCCTCCACACGGTGATCCACGTGCGGCCCTGCGCAAGCAGATCAGCCTCGCGCTCACCATCGCGCTGCTGGCAGGAGTGCTGTTGGGGGTCGCGCTCGCCCTCGTCTCCCTGTTCGCGCCGGGGGTGCTCCCCTCGGTCGGCTGAGAAGGCCCACAGGTACCCCCGGTACCGTCTCCAGATGTGACGACCACGCTCGCCCTCGGTCCCGAATGGCTGAAGCCCGATGTGATCATCGGGTGGCTCGGCCCGTGGGCCCTGCTCGGCCTGGCCCTCATCATCTTCGCGGAGTGCGGGCTGCTGCTCGGGTTCTTCCTGCCCGGGGACTCGCTGCTGTTCACCGCGGGCCTGTTCGTGGCCTCGGGGACGATCGAGACCCCGTTGTGGCTGGTCTGCCTGATCCTCGTGGTCGCGGCGTTCGTCGGCAACGTCGTGGGGTACTGGATCGGGCGCTCCGCGGGGCCCGCGATCTTCGACAGACCGAAGAGCAGGCTGTTCAAGCCCGAACACGTGCAGAAGACCCAGGACTTCTTCGACAAGTACGGCAACCGCGCGATCGTCCTCGGGCGTTTCGTGCCCATCGTCCGCACGTTCATCACCGTGATGGCCGGCGTCGGCAGGATGGACCCCAAGCGGTACTTCACCTACTCCCTGATCGGTGGCGTGGCCTGGGCCGCGGGCGTGACGATCCTGGGCTACTTCCTCGGCCAGTTCGACTTCGTGAAGAACAACATCGAGCTGATGCTGGTGGTGATCGTGCTCATCTCGTTCGTCCCGATCGCCATCGAGTTCCTGCGGGCGCGTCGGCACAAACCGGACGCGGACTACGATCCGGAGGCCACCGTGCAGCTGCCCGTCGTCCGGCCGGAGCAGCCGCCGCGTCGCTAGGGGAGGGAGGACGGCGTGCGCGACGAGTCCGTCCTCGCCTTCGACCCGCTGGGCTCCGCCGGCCCGGTCACCGTCTGGGTGGTCGTGCTGGCGTTCGTGTTCCTCGAGTGCGCGTTCGTGATCGGCCTCTTCCTGCCGGGGGACTCGCTGCTGTTCGCGGCCGGGGTCGTGCTGGCCGCGCACCATCACGAGGTGTCCGCGTGGCTGCTGTCCGCGGCGGCCGTCGGCATGGCGGTGGCGGGCAACCAGGTCGGCTACCTGGTGGGCCGCTACACCGGGAACCGGATCAAGCTCCGGAAGGGTGGCAAGCTCCTGACGAGGGAGAACCTCGAACGGGCCGGCCGGTTCCTGGATCGCTGGGGATTCTGGTCGATCGTCGTGGCGCGCTGGGTGCCGTGGGTGCGCACGCTGGCGCCCACGATCGCGGGCGCCGCGCGCATGGACAACCGGAGGTTCCTGCTGGCCAACCTGGTCGGCGCCATCGTCTGGGTGCCCGCGCTGGTGTTGGTCGGCTACTACGCGGCGGGCCTGCTGGACCGGGTCCCGTGGGTGAAGGACGTCGCCATCTGGCTGTCTGTGGCGTTCTTCGTGGTCGGCACGCTCTACGGGCTCTACCGGTACGTCCAGGAGGTCCGCAAGCCGGTGGACGAGGTGGACGTCACCCAGATCTCAGAGTGACCGTTCGAGCCGGGCGGCAGCCTCCAGCAACATCCAGCCGCTGAGCTGCACGGACAGGTCGCTCTCGGGGGTCTGCGGGCCCGGGGTGCGGGCCGCTCTGCGCCAGTCGTGGGCGAAGACGGGGCCGTCGGCCCGGTGCTCCCACACCGACTCCGCGCTCGCCAGCACGAGCTCGCGGGCGCGCGGGAGGCCGGGGAGCCGGACGGCGGCGTCGGCCAGGTAGCGGGCGAGGATGCCGTTGAACAGGCCACCGTCTCCACCGTCGTCGTAGCCGCCGACCACGCCGTCGGGTTCGGCGAGGTGGGCGGCGGTGGCGGCGACCACGCGCTGCGCGCGCTCGCGCCACCGCTCGTCCCCGCGCCGCTGCGCCAGCTCCACGCAGGCGCCCAGGTAGACGCCCTGGCAGTAGGTGTATGTGGTGGTCTCCCGGATCCCGCCCGGCCGGACGCCGTCGATCACCAGGCCCGTGTCCGGGTCGACGAGGGTGTCCGCGAGCCACTCGGTGATCCCCGCCGCGAGCTCGACGTCACCGGTGCGGGCGAGCAGGATCGCCGCCGGGCCGTTGGCCGGGGCGTTCTTGAAGTCGTCCCCGCGGCGCCAGCGGATCCCGCCGCCGAGGTCGTCGGAGTGGCCTCCGCGCAGTCGCCGGACGATCGCCCGGACGGCGCGCGGGCCGGACCGGGTGCGCGGGCCCGCCCGGTGCGCGGCGAGGCCGAACCAGGCGATGTCGTCGAAGTAGTCGTTGGTCCAGCGGCCCAGGTTGCGCAGCCGCACCCCGCGGACCATGCCCGCGATCGCCGCGGCCCTTTCCGACGTCGGGTGTCGGAGCTGGGCGTCCACCAGACAGTCGAGCAGGTGGGCCTGCCACCAGTAGTGCCACGGACCGAACCGGCGCCCGCCCGGGCTGCGCACCCTGCCGATCCGGGTCGCGGGCAGCGCGCCACCCACCCGGTGCAGGTACCGACGCGTCACGGCGCCTTCGGCGGCCGCGGCGCGGTCTGTCCACAGGCTGGTCATCGGGCGCGAGTCTCCCAGAGGTTTCTGTCGGTGGCCGCCCCTAGCGTGCGCGCCATGAACCCTTCCTTCGTCCATCGGCTGGACCAGTTCGAGGCCTGGCAGCGGGACACCATCCGCACCCACGGCTGGGCTCTGCAGGCCGTCCTGGGGGATGCCGAGGGCCCGCCGTTCGTCTACACGGTGGGGCTCAGCGGCTTCGGCCATCCGGAGCTGATCGTGTTCGCGGTGGGACACGCCACCGCCGCCCGGCTGCTCAACCGGCTCGGCGAGTACGTCCGCCGTGGCGGGCGACTGGGGCCGGGGGATACCGTCGGCCTCCCGGAGGGCCTGGTGAGCGTGCTGGAGCTCCCCGATCCGGAGGTGTGGCTGCTCGGCGCCCAGCGGCTCTACCGCATCCCCGGCGGCCCGCCGGTGGCGGCGCTGCTGGTCCTGCCGGAGGAGGGGTACGCCGAGTCGGCCGAGCCGGACCAGTCGTGCGCGCTGTGCGAGTGACGGCGGCCCGCGGGTCCCCGGTCGTCGACGCCGAGGAGGCGATCACCGTGGAGCCCTGTGCGGCGTCCAGACCGGTTCGCGGACCTGCGAGCCCCGGCCCCCCGGAGAACCCTGCGGGTCGCCTTCCCGCCGCGGTCGACCGCGCCGGACGCGGTCCGCCGTAGGACGTGCTCGCGCGCGTCCCGGAGGTCGAGGTCGTGGGCCGCCGAAGGGGGGTCCGCAGCGAGAGCGGTCTGCTCGGGCTTCCCCCAGGGGTGACGCAGCTCTCTTGCTGAGTTCCTCTCTGCAACGCAGACTGAGTTGCAGGGAAGAACCCAGAGGAGGACGTCATGCGGGATGCGGTCATCGTCGACGCGGTGCGAACGCCGGTCGCCAAGGGCAAGCCGAACGGGGCGTACGCGCAGGTCCACCCGGTGGAGCTGCACGCGCACGCCCTCCGCAGCCTCGTCGAGCGGGTGCCGGGCCTGCGCCCCCACGAGATCGACGACGTGGTCGGCGGCATCGTCAGCCAGGTCGGGGAGCAGAGCGCCAACTCGACCCGGTTCGCCGCGATCGCCGCCGGGCTCCCCGAGTCCGTCCCCGGCGTCACCGTGGACCGGCAGTGCGGCAGCAGCCAGCAGGCGCTGTCGTTCGCCGCGAACGGCGTGATCGCGGGCGAGTACGACATCGCGATCGCCTCGGGCGTCGAGTCCATGAGCCGGATCCCGATGGGGAGCACCGCGAAGCTGGACGGTGCCCGCCAGGACGTGCACGGCCCGTCGATCGCCCGGATCTATCCGGGCGGCCTGGTGCGACAGGGGGTCAGCGCTGAGCTGATCGCACGCAAGTGGGGCTTCAGCCGCACCCAGCTGGACGAGTTCTCCGCGGGCTCGCACGCGAAGGCCACAGCGGCGTGGGACCAGGGCTTCTTCGCCTCGCAGGTCGCGCCGCTGAAGGTGACCCAGCCGGACGGCTCCGTCACCGAGCTGCAGCGGGACGAGACGATCCGGCCCGGGACGAGCGTCGAGACGCTGGCCGGGCTGCGACCGGCGTTCCTCGATCCCGCGGTGGGGGAGCGGTTCGGCGGCATCGACTGGAAGATCACCGCGGGCAACTCGTCGCCGGTGAACGACGGCAGCGCCGCACTCCTGGTGACCACGAGTGAGATCGCGGCGCAGCGGGGCTGGCATCCGCGGGCCCGGATCCACACCACCACGGTCACGGGCGACGATCCCATCCTCATGCTCACCGGCATCCTCCCCGCCACCGCGAAGGTGCTAACCCGCTCCGGCCTCCGCATCGAGGACATCGACGCGTTCGAGGTCAACGAGGCCTTCGCCCCCGTCGTGCTGGCCTGGCTCGCCGAGACCGGAGCGGACCCGGCCAAGGTCAACATCGACGGCGGCGCGATCGCGATCGGCCATCCGCTGGGGGCGAGCGGCGCGCGGATCGCCACCACGCTGCTCTCGGTCCTGGAGCGGACCGGCGGCCGCTACGGCCTCCAGACGATGTGCGAGGGCGGTGGCACCGCCAACGCCACGATCTTCGAACGGCTCTGACAGAGAGCCCATTATGGTTCCTTAACGCGCCCAGGCCCAGGTCGAGAGCCCATTATGGAACCATGATGGGGTCGGCGCCGGGAGGGAATGCCGTCAAGGTTCCATAATGGGTGATTCTCACCAGGCCGCGGTGAGGTCCGCGTGCCGGCGGATCCAGGCGTGCATGGTGATGCCGGCGGCGACGCCGGCGTTGATCGAGCGGGTGGAGCCGAACTGGGCGATCGAGACCAGCAGGTCCGCGGCGGCTCGGGCCTGCGCGGTGAGGCCCGGGCCCTCCTGTCCGAAGAGCAGCACGCAGTCCCGGGGGAGCGCGGCGGTCTCCAGGCGCAGCGCTCCCTCGGTGTTGTCGACGGCCACGATCGCCAGTCCGTGCCCCCGGGCGAACTCCTGCAGCCCGGAGACGTCCGGATGGTGGTGGAGTGTCTGGTAGCGGTCGGTGACCATCGCGCCCCGCCGGTTCCACCGCCGTCGTCCGACGATGTGCACCGCCCCCGCCGCGAAGGCGTTCGCCGTGCGCACCACGGTGCCGATGTTGTGGTCGTGCCCGAAGTTCTCGATGGCCACATGGAAGGGGTGCGCCCGCGCGGCGAGATCGGCGACCACGGCGTCCCGACGCCAGTAGCGGTAGGCGTCCACGACGTTGCGCCGGTCACCGTGCTCCAGCAGCTCGGGGTCGTACCGCGGGTCCGACGGGCGGGGCCCCTCCCACGGCCCGACGCCCACCTGACCGGGCACCGCCCACTCCGTCGCCCCGGCGTCGTCCTCAGCCACGCGGGCCATCATCGCCTGCGCCCGCAGAGTGCACGCACGCACCCATGATCACCGAAAACGTGCCCTCAGCGTGGCGGCTCCCACGCCGAGCGCACGCAAACCGTGATCACACCACGCTGGGAGCACGAAACGTGCGATCTTGAGCCCTACTCCGAGCGCCCGCCGTAGTGGGTGACCTTGCGGTAGGTCATGGCGCGGCCGACCGCCGACCCGGGGGATGCAGGTGGTCGTCGACTGGAGGCCGTGGGACACGTCCGACGCGAGCCCACGCCCGCCTCCGAAGACACGAACGGCACCGTCGGGAGGTCGGAGCTCCCCACGGTGCCGTTCGTGCGATCAGGTGGAGGGGGTCGCCGCGGCGGACGAGCCCTCCTCGCGGTCCCGGATCGGCGGGAGGGCCAGACGCACCGGCGCGTGCGCGCGGTGCGCGCCCGCCGCGGCGGCGTGGTACTCCTCCAGCTGGGCCAGGAAGTTCGGGTCCGCGTAGATCCGGCCGTCCACGTTCACGCCCTCGCGGCCGGTCAGGACCGCCTCGACGTCCTCACCCGTGAGCGTCTTGTGCGTCTCCAGCGCGTGGGCGATCGCGAGCACCGACGCACGGTTCTCCTTCAGGATGTCCTCGGCGCGGTCGAGCAGTCCGCCGAGGTGGTCCTCGATCCGGTCCGCCAGAGCGCGGCGCAGCACCTTCTCGGAGTCGTCCTTGCCCGGGGCGCCCTTGCCGCCGCCGGGGGCCCCGACCTCGAGCCGCCGGGCCGACGAGTACGACGAGACCGTCGCGCCCATGCCCCAGAAGCCCTCCATGAAGGAGGCCACCGTGGTCGCCGCCTCCAGGTCCCCGGACACGCCGGACGAGCTGTCGCCGTCGAAGAACATCCGCTCGCCCGCGAGCGAGGCCAGGGACACGAGGATGTCCGCCTCGTACTCGGAGCGCCACCGGGTGAACTGGTCCTCCGGCGGGATGCTCGCGACCATGCCCAGGTAGTCCGAGCCCTTCTCGATCGTCGCGAGGTCGATCTCCATGTGCTCGCGCACCCGGAACGCGACGACCGCGTGGCAGCCCTCGTGCACGGCGACGGCGTGCCGCTCCCGCTCGATGTACTCCACGTCCTCCGGCGGGCCGAGCTCCTTGAGCTGCTTGGCCTTCATGAGGTCCTTGTAGGTGACGACCTCGCGGCCGTCCCGGATCGCGGTGATCAGGGCCTCGTTCACCAGGTCCTTGATCGTGGCGCCGGTGGCGTACGGGGTGATCGTGGCGAGCTTGTCCAGGTGCTCCGCGGAGACCTCGTGCGGCACCCTGTCCAGGTAGCCCTGGTACGTGCGGATCCGGCCCGCCTTCGACGGGTAGCCCACCCGGTAGATGCGGTCGATGCGGCCCGGGCGGAGCAGCGCCTCGTCCAGCGACTCCGGCATGTTCGTGGCCATCATGACCAGGATCCGGTACTTGGGCGGCGGCTTCGGCCGCATGCCCAGCGCCCGGCGGCCCCAGCGGTTCAGCAGGCCGCGCGGCTTCTTCAACCCGGACAGCTCGGCGAGCAGGGCCTGCAGGGTGCCCATGTCCCCACCCCCGCCGCCCATGCCGCCCATGCCGCCCACGAAGCGGCTCCGCGTGGGCTCCTCGACCGGCGTCGCCTGCAGCGACTCCCGGAAGAGCATCGACTGGGTGTCCTTGGAGAGGTAGGAGAACCCGTGGCAGCCGTCCCCGCGGTAGCCGGGCGTCATGCCGCGGGCGCCGCCGGGACCGACCTGCGCCAGCGCGCCGCGGCGACCGAGCGCGTCCGCCTCGTCGAAGAAGACGATGACGCCGCCGTAGCGCAGCGAGAGCTTGCGCAGCTTCCGGAACAGCGACTTCACCTTGAGGACGCCGACGCCCATGAACATGTTGATGAAGGCGCCGGGATCGACGAAGACGTACGGCCGCCCCGTCTCGCCCGCGACGGCCTCGGCCATCAGGGTCTTACCGGTGCCTGGCGGACCCCAGAGCAGGATGCCGCCGGGCACGTAGCCGCCCTTGGCCTCGATGGCCTCGGGCTTCTCCAGGAAGAGGATGTTCTCCCGGATCCGGTCGACCACGTGGTCCTGGCCCCAGACGTCGGTGAAACGGGTCTTGATGTCGTCCGGGTAGTAGGTCTCGATGCCGCCGCGCGACAGCAGCCAGAACAGCCCGACGAACTGGAACGCGATGAAGAAGAACGCGAAGGCCAGCTGCAGGATGAACGGCAGCGCCTGCCAGATCAGCGCCGGCGCCTGGAAGATCGCGAGGAACGGCGTGGTGCCCAGCGCGGCGCCCGCGATCAGCGCCAGCAGCACCACGAGCAGCACGATCTTGATCACACGGGCGAGCCGGAAGCGCGTCCAGTCCGAGAAGCGGCGCTTGAGCAGCCGGTCCGTGCCGCCGAAGACCTTCTGCGACCAGAACACGTGGTACGCCGACCAGTGCTCGGCCACGAAGAAGTGGATCTGCCGCAGCAGCTCCAGCCCGGCCAGCCAGATCAGCCACTGCGTCTCGTAGACCTGGATCTTGAAGGAGTCGCTGAACGTGATGAGCGGGTTGTCCGCCATCTGCGCCCACACGACGATCATGAAGGCGGCCACGAACAGGACCAGCAGCTTCAGCCGGTCCCACCAGGAGGACTTCGGGCGCTTCTGCTCGATCTTCGCCGGCGGCGGATCGTGGTGCTCGGACGGCGCCTCAGGGGGCGGCGGACCGTCCGGCCCCGGCGCACCGGGGTCGTCGATGATGGTCATTGGCCCTCCCGAACCGTGAACGAGGCGACGACGCCGTCTATCTCAGACTGTCGCTTGGTGAAACAGTCCACCGAACAGCGCGCCAAGGCCAGATACAGTTTGCTGGCGTCGTCGTTGAGGTAGCCGGTCTGGTCGAAGATCTGCGGGTCCCCGCCGTTCACCCGGTACGAGTAGACGGTGTGCACCCCGCGGATCCCGTTGCCGGGCGTGAGCACCTGGTCACCGAGCAGGGTGAAGCCCGTGAGGCCGCTCGCCGATCCGCCGAGCTGCTGGGACTGCCGCGCGGTGTCCGAGACCGGGTAGATGAAGTCCCGGATGGTGTCCAGCGAGATCTGCCCGCGGGACTCCTCCGGGATCGGCTGGACGGTCACGAGCATCGCCGGGGACGCGGCCGACTGGCCGATGACGTGGCTCAGCGACGGCTGGGCGTCCGAGTCGTACGCCTGCACCCACACGCCCCCCGACGAGTCCTTCGCCGGTTTCACGCCCAGCTGGTCCGCCAGCTGCTGCGGGTCGACCTGCTTCCAGGTGTTCGGCACCTTGAGATAGGTGCGGTCCCCGGAGTTCGTCACATAGGTCCACGAGGGCGCGCCACATCCCGCGACCAGCGCCGCCGCCAGTAGAGCCGTCAGCACGACCGGCCACCGGAGTACGGATCGGCGCCGAGACCGGAGCCCCGTACGTCCTGCCATCTGTCCTCCCCGCCGTGACTGTTCCGTGACCTACGAGTATGCGGCACGAAACGCCCTCGACACTGCACCGTTCAGGTTGCGAAGAGGTTTCCCCGATCTGTGAGCGGGTTTCCCACTTCCCAAGGGTGACCCTCCCATCCGGCCGGCGCCGGGCGCAGCCGGGGTTGCGCCGAGCACCGTGCGCCGTACGGGGCGGGTCGCGCTGCGAGCGGCGGCGCCGTGCGACCGTTCGGCCCCGCAGAGTGCCGAACCTGAAGAGGTTGCTCGGCGTTCGGAGCAATCTTCGGGGCGTTCGGCCGCATTTCGCTCGCGAGGGCGACCGCCCGTCCCGCCTCGGCCACCGCTACCCGGCCCACTCTTAAGCTTCCATATCCGGCAGACCGCGCTTCCTTAACGTCCCTCGCCGTGGACAGGACGACGACGGACGGGGCTCCCGCGGGGGCTCGCACGGTGTGGGCGGCGGTGCTGCTCGTGCTGCTGGCGGGCCCGGCCGTGGCGTTCCTGCTGACCTCCGCCCCCGCGGGGATGTGGAAGCAGCTGTCGTCGGTCACCGGGCTCGTCGCGCTGTCGGCGCTGGTCTGCACCGCGTGCCTCCCCTCGCGGCTGCGGGGCCTGACCCGCACGTTCGGGATCGAGACCGTCGTCGGGTTGCACCGCCAGCTCGGCATCCTGTCCGCGGTGCTGATCGCGCTGCACCTCGCGGCCGTGGTCGCGAACAACCCCGCGCAGGTCGGGCTGCTCCTCGTCCCGACGGCGCCGAACCGGGCCCGCGCGGCCGTCACCGCATCCGTGGCGCTGGCCCTGCTCGTGGTGCTCGCCCTGGAGCGCCGCCGGATCAAGGCGCGGTACGAGGTCTGGCGCTGGATGCACCTGTTCCTCGCGGCCGTCACGCTCGGCGGGTCCGCCCTGCACGTGCTCTGGCTCAAGCAGATGGTGACCGACGCGGTGATGGCTCCCATCCTCGCCGGGCTCGGCCTGCTCGTCGTCGCGGTGTTCGTGATGCGCTGGTGGGGCCGGTCGGTGCTGGAACGGGGCGGCGAGTTCGTGATCGAGCGGATCCGCGCCGAGAACCCCACCGTGACGACGATGGTCCTCGCCCCCCGCGAGGGCGGGATGCGGTTCTCGCCCGGGCAGTTCGCCTGGGTGCGGTTGCAGCGCTCGGCGGTGGAGGAGCACCCCTTCACCATCGCCAGCAGCGCGCACGACCCGCACTTCACCGAGTTCACGATCCGCGGCACGGGCGACTTCGCCTCGTCCGTGCGAGGCCTCCGGCCGGGCGAGTCGGTGTGGGTCGACGGGCCGTACGGCTCGTTCACCTGCGACGCCGTCCCGACCGAGGGTCTGGTCCTGATCGCCGCGGGCGTGGGCATCACCCCGATGATGAGCATGCTCCGCACCGCGGCCGACCGGGGCGACCAGCGGCCCCACCGCCTGGTCTACGTCGCCCGGGACACCGGCGACCTGCTGTTCCGGGACGAGCTCGCGATGCTCCGCCGCTACCTCGACCTCGAGGTCACCGAGGTGCTCCGCCGCCCGTCGGCGAGCTGGACCGGCGTCACCGGCGAGATCGACGTCCGGCTGCTCACCGCGGTGCTGTCGACGCTCGACGTCGCCCAGCGCCTCGACTACTTCCTCTGCGGCCCGCCGTCGATGGTCGACGACGTGCTCGGCGCCCTGACCTCCATGGGCGTCCCCGACGACCAGATCCACACCGAACAGTTCGACATGGCCTGACCAGCGCCGATCAGCCGCACGACCCGGCCCGCTCCCCCCGTCGGCCGGCACGCTCCCGCTCCCCACGGGACACCCCCGAAAGGTTCCCCCGATGTTGCACCGCATCCCGCGCTCCGTGCGTTGGGCACTGCTCGTCGCCGTCCTCGGCGCACTCACGGTCTCCGTGGTGCAGTCCTGGACCTCCGGCGCTCCCGGCACCGGTGGCTGGCAGCAGACTCGGTGGGGCCCGCTCGGCCCTGCCGACCGCGACCTGCTGATCAAGGTCCGGCAGGCGGGCCTCTGGGAGGCCCCGACCGGCCAGCAGATGTCCCAGCAGGCCACCAACCAGGCGGTGCGGGACACCGGGCAGCACCTCGCCGAGCAGCACGCCGTGCTGGACCAGATCGACCGGGACGTCGCGGACAAGCTCGGGGTCCAGCTGCCGAGCCGCCCGACGGACCAGCAGATCGGCTGGATGAACCAGATCACCAACACGACGGGCGCGGACTACGACCGCGTCGCCGTGCAGCTGGTGCGCCAGGCCCACGGGATCGTGCTGCCGATCATCGCGGAGGTGCGGGTCAGCACCCGCAACGAGCAGATCCGACAGTTCGCCGACACCGCCTTCCAGTACGTGACCGGGCACATCGCGATGCTGGAGGCGACCGGGCTGGTCGACTACTCGGCGCTGCCCGCCGCGCCGTCCCCCGGTCTGTTCAGCGGCGCCACCACCCCCGCGGACATCGTCATCCCCGCGATCGTGTTCCTGGCCTGCGTCGGCGCCGCGATCGGGCTGATCGTGACGCTGCGCCGCGGCCGGAGGAAGGCCGCCGCGACGGCCGCGCCCGCGACCGGCAGCCAGCTCGCGTCCCTGCACTCCCAGCCGGTGCTCACCGTCCCCGCGCCACGAGAACGGCCCCGGGCGTCGCTGCCGGTGGGGGATGAGCCCGCGGTGTCGCAGACCGGCGGGCACCGACGCCGTCGGTCCCGGTCCGGCTCGGACACCGGTGGGTTCCGCCGGGACGACTCCGGTGCCTTCCGGTGGGACGACACCGGCGGCCTGAACGCGGTGACCGGCACCGGGCCCCACCCCCGACAGGCCCGCTCCGCGGACACCGTGCACCGGTCGGCCTCGACGGTCGGCTCCGGCGGCCCCGCCTCCGCCTCCGGCGCCCATCCCGCGACCGGCCGCGCGGCTACCGCGGTGAGCGACTCCGGCGGCTTCCCGGTCTCCGACACGGGCAGGCGCCGCCGGGTCCGGCCCTCCGACAGCGGCGGCTTCCGCTTCGACGACCTGCTCGACCAGAACGTGCGCTCCCCCCAGACCCCGACTCGAGGACACACCCGCTGATGGCTCCCCAGACCGACACCCAGGGCACCGCCCGGTCCCGCCGGATCGTGCGCGTGCTGGCCACCACGGCGGCCGCCGCCGTCGTCGTGCTGGTCCCGACCGCCTGCGACTACGCGATCGCCTCGGACAGGATCCCGCAGAACGCCGGGACCTACACCCAGAAGACCCCTACCCAGACGACCGCCGCCCAGACGACCGCCGCCCAGACCGGCCAGGACGCCCAGGGCCAGCAAGGACAACAGGGTCAACAGGGTCAGCAGGCTCCGACCACGACCTCGCAGTCCGGCGCGGCCGCGTCGACCTCCGCGTCGACCTCCGCACCGTCCTCAGCGACGTCCACGGGGGCCGCGCAACCGACCGACCCGAAGCAACAGGAGAACAACGGGCTGGACGTCCTCGCCCGCAACTGCGACAACTCGAAGCTCCCGGAGCACACCGGCTTCCAGGTGGCCCCCGCCTGCGTGACCACCGAGTTCGGCGAGGTCAGCGGCGCGGATCAGAACCCGTCACTGCTGATCACCGACGCCCCGAAGACCGTGCCCGCGGGTCAGGACTTCGAGCTCAAGGTCAGCACTCGCAACCTCGTCCGCGACCGCTTCCTCGGCGCCGCGGCGGGCGGCTACTACCTGGAGAGCTCCGTGCTGACCGGGCAGGGCATCCAGCGCGGGCACTTCCACACCGCCTGCCGGATGCTGAAGTCGACCACGGTCGCGCCGGACCCGGCCCCGGCCCCCGCGTTCTTCCTCGCGACCCAGGACAACAAGGGCGGCGCGGAGCCGGACACGGTGACGATCAAGGTCGTCGGCATGAAGGACAAGGGCACCGCGCAGTGCACCGTGTGGGCCGGTGACGGCTCGCACCGCATCCCGATGATGCAGCGGGCGAACCAGACCCCGGCCGTCGACTCGGTCCGGGTCGACCTGACCTGAGTGGGCCGACCCCGGCGTCGACGGCCGGGGTGGGGCGGCCTACAGGCCCAGGTCGGCGAGGCCGAGGAGCGCGCGATAGGGCGCGCCCTCGGCCTCGATCGCCTCCCGGGCCCCGGTGTCCCGGTCGACCACGGTGACCACGCCGACGACGGTGGCGCCGCCCTCGCGCACCGCGCGCACGGCTTGGCGGACCGAGCCGCCGGTGGTCGAGGTGTCCTCCACGACCAGCACCGAGCGGCCCGCGATGTCCGGGCCCTCGATCAGCCGCTGCATCCCGTGCTCCTTGGTGGCCTTGCGCACCACGAAGGCGTCCACGGGCAGGACGGCGGGATCGTCCGCCCGCTCGGCCGCGGCGGCGTGCAGGATCGCGTCCGCCACCGGGTCCGCGCCCAGGGTCAGCCCGCCGACGGCGGAGTAGGTCCAGTCCGCCGTGAGGGCGCGCAGGAGCTTGCCGATCAGCGGCGCGGCCTCGTGCTGCAGCGTGACCCGGCGCAGGTCGACGTAGTAGTCCGCCTCCTTGCCGGAGGACAGGGTGACCTTGCCGTGCACCACCGCCAGCTCGCGGACGAGCTCGGCGAGGCGCAGCCGGTCGGTGTCGGTGTAGGTGCTCAACTAGCGCTCCCGGTCGAAGGTGGCGACCAGCCTGCGGACGACCCGGCGGGGCAACACGCCCACCACCGAGGAGATCGCCTTGTACTGCAGGCTGGGCACGGACACGACCCGGCCGAGGGCCAGGTCGGACAGACAGTCGTCGACGACGCGGGCGGCGTCGAGCCACAGCGGGCCGGAGCGCGAGCCCGGGTCGATGCCCGCCCGCTCGTGGAACTCGGTGCGCACGAAGCCCGGGCACAGGGCGAGCGCCCGCACGCCGGTGCCCGTCAGCGTGGCGGACACGGCCTCGGTGAAGGCGGTGACCCACGCCTTGTCGGCGGTGTAGGTCGAGCCGCTGCCGGGCAGGAACCCGGCCACGCTGGAGACGTTCACCACCGCGCCGCGGCCCCGGTCGATCATCCCCGGCAGGACGGCGTGGGTGAGCCGCAGCACACTCGTCACGTTGAGGTCGTGCTGGGTCTGCAGGTCCTCGATCGACGTGGTGAGCAGCGAGCCCCGCTGCCCCATCCCGGCGTTGTTGACCAGCAGGTCGACCGGCGCGACGTCCGGGTCCGCGAGCCTGCGCGCCACCCGCGCGAGCTGCGCGGGATCGGTCAGGTCCGCGGGGAGGACCTCCACGGACACCCCGGACTCCCGGTGGCGGGCCGCGGCCTCCTCCAGGCGTTCGACCGTCCGGGCGACGAGCACCAGGTCACGGCCCTCGGCGGCGAGTCGGTCGGCGAAGGCGGCACCGATGCCGGAGGTGGCGCCGGTGATCAGAGCGGAAGGCACACGGGGACTCTACGGGTTTCACGCGGGGTGGCGACTCGCCTCCAGGGCCCGCTCCAACGCCGTCGCGACCTGGGCGAGGTCGGCCAGCAGGTCCTGCGCGCGCTCCGGGGTGGTGCCCACCGGCGCGGCGGCGAGCGTCCAGGCCTCTTCGGCCCAGATCAGCTCGATGTCGTCCCCGACCGCGTCCGCCGCATCCGCGACCTTCTGGGTGAGCAGCGGCCGGATGGCGTCCGCGTCGGACACGAAGGAGTAGCGCTCGCCGACCGGTTCGAGCAGGTCCAGCCCCGCGCCGCCGTCGGAGTCCGGGAGCGGCGCTGACGGCAGCCGCAGCTCGACGGCCGCGGGCAGCGGCTCCCGCAGCTCGACGGCCACGACCACGGCGTTCGTCCGGCCCTGCTGCTCGTGGTCGAAGAGGTAGCCGACGCGCCCGCCCTCCGGGGTCGGGACGATCCCCGTCGCGAGGTTCTTCGCGATGCCCGGGCCGCCCTTCTGCACGGTGCCGTAGCGCCAGCGGCTGGGCAGGACGGGATCGGTCTCGTGGTACTCCCAGTCGTGCACCGCGGCCCAGCGCTTGCGGTCCCTGGCGACCGGTTCCGCCGCTCCCCCCGACCGACGGTCGACGAGCAGCAGGGCGACGCCCACGGCCAGCGCCACCACCGCGATCAGGAACCACACCCACGACGGGATACCCACGCCGCGACCCTAGCGCCGCGCGGGCCCGGGGGCCGGGAACGCCACGACGACCCTGCCGTGCCGTCCCCCGAACGTGACCTACGGAGAGCCGAGCCGCGGTGTGTCGCGGGTGCGGGCCGCCGACTCCTGCTTCCCCCACTCGACGACGGCGTCCCGCCCCGGTGTGCTGGTCACCGCGGGTTCCGGTGCGCCCGCGCTGCGCCGCAGGTCCGCCGCGGCCCGCCTGCCCGCGTCCCCGAGCCGTGCGGCGCCGGTCGCCGCCTGCTCCACGCTCGTCGCGACCGGTCGCAGGCCGGTGCCGAGGCGACCGGCTCTGGTCCCGAGGCGGGCGGTGGCGGCCCCGAGCCTGGTCAGCAGTTCCCCAAGCCGGGTGACCAACCGCCCGGCCAGGACGATCGCCTCCTTGACCACGCTCACCAGGAGCGCCGCCAGCGCGACACCCGCACTGAGCATGGTGACCAGGAGCCATTCGAGGACGGAGGCGAGGAAGTCCGCGATCGCGTCCCGCACGAGGGCCCGGACCGTACCGACCGCCACGCCCGCGGACACCAGCTCCTGCGCCACGCCGGTGCACTCGGCGACCGCGTCCTCCATGCGGGCCGCGAGCTCCGCCTCCGCGGCCGCGGACGCGTTCGACGCCCGGCCGGACCAGCTCAGCTCGGGCGTCCCCAACGTCGCGCCCTCGGTGGCGAGTGCGGCGCCGGTGGCGAGCCAGCCGTCCGCCGCCGTGATGATCGCCTGCGGATCCCCCGCGAGCTGGTCCAGGGCCTCGCGGAGGAACCAGACGTGCTCGATCAGCCAACCGAACCCGGCGGACGCCGCTTCGACGAACGGGTCCCCGACGAAGTCCGCGACGTCGAGGGCGTAGCCCACCGTCGTCCAGCCGATCCCGGCGGCGTCCCCGCTGTGCAGCGCCTGGGCCAGGTCCGCCGCGCTGGAGAAGACCCCCGCGCCTTCCAAGGGCGCGGGATCACTCATCGACCTGCCCCGCCGCCCGAGGCGGCCTCGCCCAGTAGTCGAGCCGCCGCCGCGTCGACGGCACGGTAGTCGGCGGCCGCCCGGTCCAGGGCCTCCGCGGCCCGGCGGAGCCGGTCCCGGGAGCCCGCCAGCGCGGCCGCGCCCGCCTCGACGGCCGCCGAGGCCCCTCCCGCGAAGAGCCTGCCGATCACCCCGAAGGCGTCCGCAGCGACCGGGTCCGGTGCCGCGGCCGCGCCCAGCCGCTCGGCCGCCTGTCGCCGCGCTGCGGCCAGCACCGCGAGGACGTCCGGGTCCACCGCGAAGCCGCTCATCGTTCGAGCAGCGGGCCGAGGGCGCGTTCGGCCCGTCTCGCGACCTCGGCCGCCGCCTGGGAGGTCGTGCGCACCACGAGGTCGGCGAGGCGGTCGCGGGACAGCCCCGCGGAGGCGGGGCCCAGGACCAGCCCGCTCAGCGCCCCGGTGTGCCCGACGGTCGCGCTCACCGCGCCGTCGGGGCTGGTCACCGTGGCGGTGAGCGTGCTGATCTCCGCCTGGACCTGCTCGGCGCGGTCGCGGAGGTCGTCGAGTCGGCGGCGGTAGTCGGCGAGCCAGGCCCGCCCGGGGTCGTCCATGGGCGCACGGTACGAACCCGCGGCCGCCGCCGGACCGTCTTGCGGGAGGGGCCTTCACATCCGCAAACCCCCCGCACCCCACCCCCCAGCCCCCCGGCCCGCACCCGTGATCATGGGCCGATCGGGGTCACTCGATCTTCGCGAGGCCCGATCAGCCCTTGATCACCGCCGGGGGGTGGGGCGGGGTTGCAGGGGTGGTTACAGGGGGGCGGGGACGGACTTGCCCACCACCAGGCTTCCGGTGCCGCCCTCGGCCGTCGGGTCGAGATCGACGCGGACGGTGTCGCCCTCGCGGACCGTGCCGCCCAGCAGCTCCTTCGCCAGCTGGTCCCCGATGCTCGACTGCACCAGGCGGCGCAGCGGGCGGGCGCCGAAGACCGGGTCGAAGCCGTTCATCGCCAGCCACTCGCGGGCCCCGTCGGACACCTCCAGCACCAGCCGGCGCTTGGCCAGCCGCGTCCGCAGCACGTCCAGCTGGATGTCCACGATGTGCGTGAGCTCCTCGGTGGACAGCGCGTGGAAGACCACGACGTCGTCGAGCCGGTTGAGGAACTCGGGCTTGAAGTGCGTGCGCACCACCGCCATGACCGCGTCCCGACGACCCCGGTCGTCCAGCGACGGGTCCGCGATCGCCTGGCTGCCCAGGTTCGAGGTCAGCACGAGGATCGTGTTGCGGAAGTCCACCGTGCGACCCTGGCCGTCCGTGAGGCGCCCGTCGTCGAGCACCTGCAGGAGCGTGTCGAAGACGTCCGGGTGGGCCTTCTCGACCTCGTCGAGCAGCACCACGGTGTACGGACGGCGCCGCACGGCCTCGGTGAGCTGCCCGCCCTGGTCGTAGCCGACGTAGCCGGGAGGGGCACCGACCAGGCGAGCGACGCTGTGCTTCTCGCTGTACTCGCTCATGTCGACGCGGACCATGGCCCGCTCGTCGTCGAACAGGAACTCGGCGAGCGCCTTGGCCAGCTCGGTCTTGCCGACGCCGGTGGGGCCGAGGAAGAGGAACGACCCGGTGGGCCGGTTCTCGTCCGCGATGCCCGCCCGGGCGCGGCGGACGGCGTCGGACACGGCGCGCACGGCCTCGGCCTGGCCCACCACGCGGCGGCCCAGCTCGTCCTCCATGCGCAGCAGCTTGGCGGTCTCGCCCTCGAGCAGGCGGCCCGCGGGGATGCCGGTCCACGCCGACACGACGTCCGCGACGTCGTCCGGCCCGACCTCCTCCTTGAGCATGACCTCGTCCTGCTTCTCAACGACGGCGGTCTTCTCGTCGAGCTCCTTCTCCAGCGCCGGGATCCGGCCGTACCGCAGCTCGGCGGCCTTGCCCAGGTCACCGTCCCGCTCGGCGCGGTCCGCCTCGCCCCGGAGCTGCTCGAGCTGCTCCTTGAGCTCCCGGGTGGCCTCGATGGCACCCTTCTCGCTCTGCCAGCGCGCGGTCAGCGCAGTGAGCTCCTCGCGCTTCTCGGCCAGCTCGGAGCGCAGCGCCGCCAGTCGTTCCTCGGAGGCGGCGTCGGACTCCTTCTCCAGCGCCATCTCCTCGATCTCCAGCCTGCGCACCGCCCGCTCGACCGTGTCGATCTCGACGGGCCGGGAGTCGATCTCCATACGCAGCCGGGACGCGGCCTCGTCCACCAGGTCGATCGCCTTGTCCGGCAGGAAGCGCGCGGTGATGTAGCGGTCCGACAGGGTGGCTGCGGCGACGAGCGCGGTGTCCGTGATCCGGACGCCGTGGTGCACCTCGTAGCGCTCCTTGAGCCCGCGCAGGATGCCGACGGTGTCCTCCACGGACGGCTCGCCGACCAGGACCTGCTGGAAGCGCCTCTCGAGCGCGGCGTCCTTCTCGACGTGCTGGCGGTACTCGTCCAGCGTCGTGGCCCCGACCAGCCGCAGCTCGCCGCGGGCGAGCATGGGCTTGATCATGTTGCCGGCGTCCATGGCGCCCTCGGCCGCGCCGGC